>Ga0247760_1000117_pt1 | contig 79226 bp, 111 predicted proteins | sample UWRJL171409R4_FD_179936 | JGI IMG/M metagenome (GOLD analysis project Ga0247760, IMG submission 179936) | Plant litter microbial communities from Arlington Agricultural Research Station in Wisconsin, United States - UWRJ-L171-409R-4 | ecosystem: Environmental > Terrestrial > Plant litter >... | reverse complement strand
GAGGGGGATTATGCCGTTTTGAAGTGCGAGCGGGGCGGGGAGGGGGTGGAGTGTGCTGTTGAGGGGGGAGAGGGGGCGGGAGGGAGGGAGTGGGTTGGCTGTGGGATTCAGCTGGGGGCGAGGAGGGAGGATGGAGGGGGGGAGGTTGAGGATGGAGGGGGGGAGGTTGGGGATGGGGTTAGGTGTGAGGGGGTTGGGGTGAGGATTGTGTAGAAAGGGTTGAGAATGGATGGTTGATAGAGGAGGGAAGGCGGTGACTATGGTTTCATTTGGGGAGCAGAGTTCTATGACAGAGGACTTGGAGAAAGGGGGTCTGCCAGTCTGAGACATGAACAGACTTTTCGCACATGGTTTTATCGAATTAGAAATCAGCACTTTAGCTCTGGGGATCAGCAAAATTTGTATCATCGCGAAGTAGGCTCTGAATTTCTGAATTGTGAGTCAGAAATTCAGACCCACTCTCCGCATGGCAAACTCTGCCACCGGATATCCACCCACGCACCAACATCAAACAAATTCTAGAAACGCTCTTTCATCAAATTAGAAATAAGCACTTTAGCTCAGGGGAAAAGCGCCGGGCTCATAACCCGGAGGTCACTTGATCGAAACAAGTAAGTGCTAAAGATATCTCTTCTTTTTGCCCTTGGTCTTGTTTCCTTTTGGGGGGAAAGGGTCTGGGTTAGGGTTACGGGCTGACAGACCTGAGCGGACCTTGCGTAACTTGAGTTTTGCGGTTGACGAATGAAGATAGGTTCATTTAATTCTTCGTACTTTCCTTGTATTAGGTAGTTGCAGATGGATGATGCAGCGGCCGTTGCACTTTCATTCTGTTTCTCGGAGTCGTGGGGAGGCCCCCGCTAAGCAAAAACGGTCAACCGCACCGTCAGTCAAATGGGTCCATCTGCTATCGGCAGTAGACAGTCAGCTGCAAAGAGATACACGGCGCCATCCAAGATAAGAAAAGGGTATCTTCATTCTGATACTAAGGTAGTAGCCATTACCATACATTCATAACACATCAACCGCGACATTAGCTGCTCCACTGTTAAACAGGGCATCAACATCCTCTCCACTCTTCATCAGCATATCAGAACTAGCATCACTCTTCCTCCTCCTTGCTCTCCTTATCTGCCGTGCCACGATTGAACAAGTTCTTGACGGTTCCAAAGATCTTGGACTGCCGTGACGTGCTCGATGCCGAGCTCGCCATGCTCCACACGCTGCTTCGCCGGCGCTCGCTGTTGCCGAGGGCGGTGTTGGGGAGGGTTGCCTCGGCGTGGGATCCTTTATGTTTTTAGTGTCGATGCAGTGAAGGCAAGTATGTGAAAGAGTTGAACGAAAATGCGCGATGCATTGGGAGGGAGTGAGAGAGGGAGACTGTAAGGTAGGTACATGATCAGAGGAGAAGAAGCGAAGACAGGTACATACGGATATTCCCTGCGCCGCCGCGACCAAAGGACCGGCGCCGGTCACGATACTCGGAGGAGACGGGATCCATGTTGACGATTCAGGCCGTTGGAATGTTGCTGTATGAAGGGTAAAGGGTAATTGTAACTCTGGATTGTATAGCAATGACGTGCTCAGGGGTGTTTGTTTGGCCAATACTCTCAAAAATTGGTTGTGCAACTGGTTCGAAACACGTCAGTAAGCTCGATTGAAAGCTCCCTTCCTTCCCTCCTCCTCCTTCCTCCCCAACCGCGGCCCTCGCCACTCTTTTATGCTACCAGCCCGCCCGCCCCATCTAGCTACGTCTCACCACGACGATCACCCTCCCCGATTCCCAACACTCCGATAACGTGATAACCACCCACGACGAAACGAACACCAGGGCGAAAACTCCCATCCTCGACCATCACGTCAGTGGGACCCCCCCCGAGATAACGCTCCGCCTGCCCATTGGCTGCCCTGGTGACACAGGTGGGGCATCCGCGGGTGGGGTGGCCGCGAGTGGCGTCACCCCGCAGTGCTGGGCAAAGCTTGTTCTGATGATCAGTCGAATCGCGCGGGTCGGGGGACGGAGGGGAGCCGCTGGATGCATGGCGGGCGTTTGTTGGGTTGGCGCCGTGGCTAGGGAAGGGTTTGGAGGGCTTGGAAGGCTTGGTATGGGGCCGATATATCCGGGGTGGATGTCTTTGTTTGCGGGGTGTGATTTGGTGGTTTGGTTTGAAGGACGGCCTTGTCGGGAGGAAGAAACGAAATGGGAGATGGGAGGTTATACCATATCGTGTCCCACGGCATCGGGTGACACTTGACACTCAGCGCGCAGATGCCGTTGGGGCTGTGGGCGTGGAGTGATTTGCTGCCAGTGCCGTATCTCCAAGTTAAACCCGTGAACATTTGCTCCCAAACAGCAAGTCGGTGCCGTCAAAAAAGGGTTATGCACCCGATACCCCCATCCCCTCTTGCGCCCTCGTCCAATGGATCGAGCTTCGTGTGTGGTGCCCTGGTTTTCCTTCCGAGTCGCTATCTTTCCCAGGCAGAGATTCTCGGCATGTGCATTGGCGTCGCTATCAGCACCATTACGCAAATCCTCCTTGTCATGGAGCCTCGATGCACTGCTTTCCATATCAGGTCCGCTAAATCCGGAGGTATCATGCTTACGTGGTTGGCATGTGGATAGGCGTAGGTGGATATCCCTCCCTCGCCAATCCGAGGTCAAACTGGAAATGCTGGCTGGGTAGGTACCTAGGTACATTGAGAATCCACGGTTTTACAGCCGAAGTAACTGCTCCTTTGAAACTGAGTTATATTTAGTCGCAAACTATTTCATATCGTTGAATACAACCCTAACCAGCTTGGACAGTCACCGATGCCCCAGTCAGACCACTTGAGGCAGCACTGATGGTGAGGTTGCCAACAGCCCCGGCGTTGCTGCGTATAGTTGCAAGCGCAAGACCGCTGAAAGCCTTGCGCGTCAAGCTAGAGAACACAGTGAAGTCGGCGGGATCTCCGTTGTCGGTTGTCGCGATCAGTCCCGGCCCGGTGATGGAGAAAGCGATCGAGTTGCTCGCCCTGGGAACGGTATCGCCGTTGGCGTCGACGACGGTGGCTGTAATGAAGGATAGATCAAGCCCGTCACCCTTGATGGTAGAGCGATCGGCCGAGAGAACGAGTTTGGTAGCGTTGCCGACAGTCCGCTTGGTAGCGGTTGCCCACTCCTGGCCGTTCTTGTAGGTAATGACCTTGAGATCGCCGGGCTGGTACACGACGCTATCCCACCGGAAGCGCCAGCTCGAGGCTCCGCGCTTCAGACGGCCGGCCGACTTCCCGTTGACATACAGCTCGGCTTCGTCGGCCGGGGAATACACGTGCACTGGGGTGACCTGGCCGACGCGGTCGGGCCAGGTCCAGTGGGGGAGAATGTGCGCCATGCGGACGTCCGGGGCCCAGCGCGCCTGGTACAGGTAGAAGCGGTCCTTCTTAAAGCCCGCCAAGTCGATGATTCCAAAGTAGGAGCTGCGCGCCTTATCAGCGAAGGGAGTCGGCTCGCCGAGGTAATCCCACCCCGTCCAGGCAAACTCGCCGGCGACGTAGGCGTGCTTGTCCTGCAGGAGGAAGACCTTGTCTGGAGATCCTGAGGCCCACCAGTCCGAGTACAAATCGTACGCGCTGACGCGCAAGCCTGCGGAGTCCTGGCCACCGCCGCTGCTGCTGCTCACCACCGCACTCAGGCCGCTCGTCACGGGGAAGAGAAATGTCCCGCGGGAGCTAAGGCATGATGAGGTTTCCGAGCCCCAGAGCATCTTGTTTGGGAACTTTGAGCGGAAGCCCGGCCACGTCGATGACGTAGAGACGCCGATGCCCTCGCCGTTGTAGTTGAGTCCGATGATGTCGACCTGGGCCGCCAGGGCGGTATCGGGAGTGGCCGAGTTCATGCCAGCGGTAGTCGGCCGAGTAGGGTCCTCGTCGCGAACGATCCCGCGGAGCTCAGCACCAATGGTGCCTCCAGAGGCACCGTTTTGCTCGGGAATCTCGTTACCGAGAGACCAGGCGATGACGGACGGGTGGTTACGGTCTCGGCGAATAAAGAGGCGGAGGTCCGCCTCGTGCCAGTCGTCAAAGATCAGAGAAAAGTCGTTCCTGGCCTTAGACTTCTTCCAGCAGTCAAAAGCCTCGTCGAGCACCATAAGCCCCATTCTATCGGCCAGCTGGAGGAACTCGGGGGCGGGCGGGTTGTGGGCGGTGCGCAGCGCATTGTTGCCCATCTCCTGCAGCATCTGGAGCTGCCTCTCTTGGGCTCGGTAGTTGAAAGCTGCGCCCAAGCTCCCGAGGTCGTGATGGTTGCACTAGCGATTATGGTCAGATTCTGTTTCGGATGTTGTACCTAGTAATTACAAGGGGGGCAGGTTGGCTTGGCGACTTACTGTCCCCTGAATACGAATCTTCTGTCCATTCACGCTAACTCCAGTGTCCTTGTCGTAGGCAATAGTCCGGATACCAAAAGGCGTCTCACTGATGATTATGACTATGATTAGATGACATTTTGGCTGTTGAAGCACTGGGGAGGAAGAATGGGGGCGGTGGTTGACTGACTAAGTATCAATCACTTGTCCATTGACGGACAGTCTCGTGATGGCAACATAGATATTCGGTGTCTGATTCGGCTTGGGTCCCCACAGCTTGGGGTTGGTAACGGTTTCCGAGGCACTGACGACTGCTTTTCCGCCCGCGGCGACAGTGGCCGATGCCTTTGACAGGGTAGCCACAATACTGCCTTGCACGCCAGACTCGTCTTGAGGCCGAATCTCTGTAACCACATCAACGACCTGGCTGGCGGCGCCCTTGTTCTCGATGTCGACTGTCAGGCTGACGGTTGCAGAAGAGGCCGAGATGGCGGGCGTCGTGACAAATGTCCCGTACTGGGCCACATGCACCGGGTTTGTCTTGACAAGCCAGACGTTCCGGTAGAGGCCCGCGCCTGGATACCAGCGAGAGTTGTCCAGAGGGTTGTCAAGGCGGATTGCCAAGAGGTTGTCGGCCCCCGTCTTGACGTAGGGCGTCAAATCGAGCCGGAAACTGGCGTACCCAAAAGGCCAACCCCCCACGAGGTTGCCATTGAGCCAGACTGCCGCGTACGACATTGCGCCGTCGACATCGAGGAAGATGGTCTTGCCGGCATCCTCAGCGCCCAAGGACACGACGCGGCGGTACCAGCCGACGCCATTGGACGGCAGCTTTCCCATTGCGCCACTGACCCCGGGAGCATTGAATGGCCCTTTGATGGCCCAGTCATGCGGCACATTGACTGTCTCCCAGCTGGCGTCGTTGAAAGAAGCCTGCGTGAAGTTGAGACCGGCACCCGGCTGAGTGCCGGTGGGACGGGTCTTCTTGGAGCCCGTACTCTTGATGAAATCGTTGCCCGAGGGAAGGAGCCAGGACTTAAGTGTGTTGTAAGACAGCGAGTCCGGACTGGAGGTGAAGCGCTGGAAGCGCCAGCCGACGTTGATACTAACCCGCTCGCGCCCGCCAACAGTAGCACGGGGTGTAAGAGGAGCGTGCGTCGAGGCCAGCGGCAGGTCGGCGGCTAGCAGCAGAGCCGCGAGCGCAATTCCGTAGGCGCCGCTCAGCATTTTCGTGTCGTGAATTTGACCTTGGATCCGAAGGACACAGGTTCCCGTCAGACCGTGCTGTCTCCATGAACCGCTCACGGTCACGACATTTATACATGTTCATACTGGTACAATCCATCAGGCCGGGAAGGAGCACTCCGTGTGCGAGCCTTAGCGCTTCAAGAGCTTTGTCCTGATTTGAGCGACTGTACATCTCCGCTGGATGAGTTCTGGTGCTACCGCGGTAATATACCAGAGGTCTGCAGGTTCTCGGGGTCTTAACCGAGCATTGGCCTTGTTCCTTTTTTACCACCAGTTGGGTCGCCAATCGAGGAATTCTTCCGGACCACTATAATGCCGCTCTCCCGTGCTAAGTTAATTGCTCCGCACGTCTCGTTAGGCTGTTTTGAATATCTTGATTTGACAGCCAAGTCTCTGGTTGTGACTTGCGGTCCTTGCATTGAGTTCCATCCGGAAAGCCTAGTAGTACCACACAGCTTGTGGACCCCGGTATTAATTGACAGTCCAGCACCAGCAAAAATGCCAATTAACGCTCTCAGCGCGTGATCACCTTTGATTGCATGCGTGTTAGACGCACTGCTGAACCCCCTTCTTTTTGACAGGTATTATGCTTCTAGACATGAAAGCTGATTGTATAGAGGAAACGATAGTTATGTGGCAGGAAAGCGACTGTTACGTGCAGGGGAGACGGTGTTCCGAAACTGGGCCCAGGATCGGCTGGCGTATTTATGGTCATGGTAACCATAGCCGGAGCAAGTTCCTCTCGACGCAGGCGGTCCCCTGCTCAGGATCTTCGACTAATACTGACTCGGCCAGGAAAAAGGTGTCGAGTGAGACTATACAGGTATTCAAGATGACCACCCTATCTCCTCCGTCTTCTCCCCCTTGCCGTTTCGCCCTTCCACTCTATCCCCTCCTCTCACCCGTCACCCTAATCCCCTTCTGCCTCGGAAACCAACTATTCACCACCTCCCACTCCCGTTTCTTATCCTCCAAAGCCAACTCGTACCTTACCACCAGCGTCGCCACAACCTTATAGATCTGCATCAGCGCCATATGCTTCCCTAGACAAATCCTACTGCCGCCCCCAAAGCCCAAGTCCGCATCGTTCATCGCCCGCAGCCTCGCCGCAAACCCCTCTTCTGTTTCGCCCTCAGCTTGCAGCCACCGCTCAGGGCGGAATTGGTCTGCATCGGCGCCCCAGACGGAAGCGTTGCGCGCCAGGATGTACGGGTTGAAGGAAAGAATGGTGTCTTGCGGAAGAGATTGTCCGTCAGGGAGGACAGTGCCTCCCTGTGGAACATAGCGCTCGAGACCTAAGGAGACGCCAGGGAGGATGCGTAGGGATTCGCGCACCAGGGCCTCCAGGTAGGGGATGGAGCGGGCGGTGCGGAAGGAGACGGGGGCGGTGGCTATTGATTGGGGAGTCAGGCCTGCGGCGGCTAGGTCGGTGCGGAGACGGGCTAGGATGGATGGGTTTTTGAGGGTGTGGTAGAGCGCGGTGCGGAGGATTGCGGCGGTTGTGTCAGCGCCGGCGATCATGTTGATCATGAGCCAGGAGACGATCTGGTTGTCGTTTACGGTGGTGGGGTTGGCGGTTTTGGCTTCGATGAACTTGTCGAGGTAGTCTGGGGCTGAGGCAGAGTGGAAGGCGGAGTCGGTGCCTTGGTAGCGGGCGATGAGGCGGTTGATGGAGACGCCAGTAATGCCGCCGAAGCCGGGAGGGCCGATGCGGAAGACGGTGTTCTTATCGAACCAGTGGTCGAGCCAGGGGATGCAGCTGATGATGGAGAAGTAATCGAGGGCCTTTTCTGCATTGCCGAGCGTGCCGTCAAAGTCGCAGCCTTTCGCGAGGTAGCCGAGGGGCTCACTGAAGGTGACGTTGCCGACGACATCCCAGGTGTCTGGGGGAGGTTAGCGGGGTGGTGGAGGGTGAAGGGGGAACAATACGAACAGTAGTTGATCCACTCGCAGAGGTTGAAGGGCTTCCCGGGCATGAAGCGCTTCTCGAGCTCCTCGCAGAACTGCGTAATGATCTTATCGATATGCGGTTCGAAGGCAGCGACGCCGTTGGGGGAGTAGTACTTGGCGATGGGCTTTTTCTCTGCTGCATGCTTCTCAACATTGATCTCGCTGAATAGGTTGTAGACGATGTGCCCCTCGACCAGAGCGCTGCTGGCGCGAACGGATTCGGTCTGTCCGGGTCAGTCCATGTTGCCTTTCGGGATAATGCCGACACAAGTACCTTCTTCCAGTCCCCTTTGGTGTTGAACACGGTCTTGATCAACTCGGGGTAGTCGACGTCGATAACATTCGGGCCAATTCGCACCACCGGGCCGTACTTCTTGTGCAAGCGGTCGACGACCAGGTGGAAGCTGCCTTGGTGGACATTGTAGAGGCGCCAGAGATTGGTAAATTCTAACGCTGTTAGCTGGAGAAGGTGAGCGGGATGCCAGTCTGCCTTACTCGCAAAGAAGGGGCCTGGATATCGGCGGAGTGGGTTGCTGAGGTAGGATCCCAGAAGATAGAGCACAATGGCAAGCAAGGTAGCAGAAAGCGATCCTGGGATGCCGTTCCAGCCCACGTTGGGAATCACGATATCAATCGCCATCGCGTTCGTGGCTGCTGCGAAACTGGAATAACACGCGGCGGATCCTGGGGTTTTTAGCAGTCGAGGCCACGCGCGATGAACTGCCGGGAGAACGCTCACCAGACGCAATCTCGGGGACGGCCCGAATTTTGCTAACGAACGAGGCCCCGTCCATCTTCCACCCCCTCGCATTCCACTCCGCACAGCTGCATCCAGATTGAGGGATCTTGCATTAAATTGAGCCGGGTACATGGCAGCCAGGATGGTGTCTTGGCCAGTTCGTCCACGATGTTTGGCCGACGTCTGGCGGAAGATGCGGGAAGGCAGGATGCCTAACCCCATTTGACGCGCTATTGCAGTTGATGTGACGCTAGCGTTGTCTTCACGCAGTAAGACTAGGCCCGCGGCCGGGGCCTCCCGCAGTTGGGGGCTCGAATGGTGTGGGAGGGCCATGTCGCGGAACAGGGAAGCGGATCCGAGACAGCAAGTTTCTGCAACAAACAGACACAGACCATGCGTTCCGGGCGTGTGGGTTCGGAGAAGCCACGGAAATACCTACTGTGTAGCCACAGAGAAGAAGAGCTCCACCGCCCAATTGCAGGCCCTGATCAGCAGCGGTGAAAGTGCGCCATCACATCCTAAATCCGAAAAAAAGGTGCAGGGGACATGCGCCCGACTATGCACGAATGCGCATCGACGTGGGACAGGAGGCGCATCTTGTCTAGACTCCACAGTAAAATCGCCGTTGATGATTTCGTGCTCCGAGCAGTCCGCAGGAATTGTCGTTGGAATAGAAGTGGCAAGTCTGGTCTCGGAAGCCACCGGCAGGATTTCAAGTGACGTAGCTAGTAAAACCGGGTCAAATGGACCGACTCATGGCTGCTGCCCAGGCGTTTGGGACCAAGTGGGTCCGCACGTGTCCCAGGGTTCTCCGAATTGGCGCCATTCTCAACGGCAGGCGCTACATTCACTAGCGCTGCTTGTCACTGGTAGAACCCCAGGCACCTTTGTGGGTACACCTGCCGCTGTCACGAAATGTGGTTGACGATGGACGGAAGGCGGTATCAAGGAATTTCCCAAGGTGCTCCGGAAACACAGCGTGATCTTGAACCTCGAAGGCACCACATTCCTGGCCACATTTGTCTCCCTTTCACCTTTCTCTCAATGTTGCCTTGCCAAAGCGTGCCGACAAACACCCGCTCTGCGCAGCCCATCGGCCGCCGCTTCCTGACCCGGAGCATTATCTCCTCCCCCCGGTCCCGGCTTGCGGGGCGGTGGAATTGAGCGCCCGACTTCTCCAAGCGGTGACACATGTGGCGATCGATATGCTACAAGACCTCCTGAAGACGAGAAAAGAAGCAAAAGCCCGACCTGTCACTTTGGCACTTCCACGCAAGTGTAAGGAAGAGAATACCACCATGGCTGACTTCTGCCTGTGGCAATTGGCCGCCATTTATTGCGGACCTGTGGGATCCCAGCGAAGCAAGTGATGTCTCACTTGTCACGTTTTTCTGGCATTCGCCCCTCGGGGGGGATTCTGCTCGACAGATGTGGGCGTCAAGGAAGCTCGCAAACATCCTCCATGTCCTTGGCCCAGAAACGAAAGGTAAACGACTTCAGGAGTTGTCAGTGCTGTCGTCATGTCATTCTCAAGCAGGGGGTTCCTTGAAGCATGAAGCAAGCACAATTTGAGCTGTCGAAACTCAGGGCGAAAGCGAGCCGGCTGAGGACGCTACTGTGTGGCTCGCTTGCGACTCCAAGAACCGGGTTCTGGATGCGACTGGTGTGGAGCCCCATGCCGGAGCCCACTCGTCGGCGACCCCTTTTCGTCAGTCCCAGAAACCCCTTCACCCGCCACAAAAGCTGGGCCCAGCATGAAGGCCGACAACTCTCTCGAAGTCCATATGACCTGTATCATTGCCTCGCTCTCCCCGCGGCGCCGTCGCTGCCCGGCCACCGCTCCGCTCGCTCTTCTTTGACGCCGCGCGCCCTCACCAACGCACAAGCCTGATTCTAATCCCACGGATCTGACAGCCCACTCGTTACGTCTCGTTGATCACATCCTCATCCCAACACCTCCCGTCGGAAGCACCGACGCCCTTCTCGAGCCTACAAATCTGACAGACTCCAGCCACCGTAATGGCGATGGGCGGCCAGGCACCCATGGCCATGGCCATCATGTGGATACTCACGGCCGTGACGTCGGTTATGGTACTCCTTCGGGTATACACTCGCATCATGATAGTGCAAAAATTTGGCGCAGATGACTACGTTTATGTCTTTTCCGGCGTCAGTTGCTCACGAGCCCAGCGCTCAACGTACGACTCGGTGGCTGACACGTCACAACACAGTTCATGCTCTTCTTTTACAGCATCTTCCTCCAGATCTCCTCCGGCTTTGGCTTTGGGCAGCCCGTATTAGCGCTCCCACTCGACGATGCAGTCCACGCCGTGGAGTGGGAGATGATCGGGCAGACGTTTGCCGTCGTAGGAATGGCCACGGCAAAGGTATCCCTGGGGCTCTTCCTGCTGCGCATTGTCGTCGAGGCGTGGCAGAAGATCGCGCTGTGGGTAGCGAGCGTTTTGACATTGGCTGTGTCGCTTGTTGTAGCCGTGCTGTTCTGGACGCAATGTCGTCCCATTCGGTCGCTGTATGACCCTCGTGTGGAAGGGACGTGCTTCTTTGGCATCGCGCCGTTTTCGCTGATGCTGGGAGGTTAGTTGTTTGAAAGATTTATACCGAGTCGGGATGGATGCTGACTGAGACAGTGGTTTGCATTATCGCGGACTTTTTTTTCGCCGCGTTTCCCTGGTTGTTCATCTGGAACCTTAAGATGAAGTACAAGGAGAAAGTCATTATCTCTGCGAGCTTGAGCCTCGGTGTCATGTACGTTTGTCCACACCCAGTCCATTTTCCGCCCGTCCCGCTGACAGTGAATCCAGTGCCGGCGCAGCAGGCATCGTCCGCACCGTCTCGCTCGGCGGCATCGCCTCCATCAACTACACTGGTCCGCTCACCCCTTACCCCCCCAGTTCATGGCCATCCACTAACTCCCCAACAGAAGACACAGTCCCCCTCATCATCTGGTCCGCCGTCGAACTCTCCGTCACTATGATCTGCGCCGGCATCCCCGTCTTCCGGCCCCTCTACCGTCGCATCACAGGCGGCCTCACCTCCTTAGGCAGTAACTCCAAATCCGCCTCCTCGACCTCTGGCTACCTCAAGCACGGCACCGGTAACGACACACGTAGCGCCAACATCAATCTCCGCAACATGACGCCTTCGCGGACAGGAGACTTCCCGGATGCGCATCCCAAGTTGGGCATTCGAGGAGCGACGACAGTGACGTATATCAAGGGTGATAACCATAGCGATGAGGAGATTCTGGGGTGGGAGTTTCGCCAGGGGCAGCGGAGACAGGGTGGGAATGGAGATGGGAGGAGGGATAGCGAGGGGAGAGGGGGGATTCAGGTGAGGGAGCATGTTGACGTTACGGTTGAGACGGTGGGGGGGAAGGGCAGTCGGAGTCGGGGGGAGCTGAATCAGAAGGATGGACAGAGCCAGAGGGATGGGGCCAGTGCGGAGGAGATGGTGTGAGGGTTGAGTTGGCTTGAGGCCTGGGCGCGAAAGGTGAGAAGCCGTTGGAGGTTGAGTAGGTCTCGGCAGGCACGTCTGGTTGGTGGATGTAAGGAAGTGTAAGAGGAGCTGTGTATACTAGTACGAAGTTTGGCAGTGGATCAGGGCTAGCAATTGGCGGGTCATAGACTTAGACATGCGGCTTGTAGACTTTAGAATTAACATTCTTAGATAGGCCGAGGGTAGGATACCCTGAGAAACTCATGGGGATTATGCCCCGTTAGACTTGGCGAATTTCCTACTACTAGTAAACGTGATTTCCTCCAACGCATCCAAAAGCTCGTCGTCCGCCTCCCGGATCCTGCTTGTCTTTGGCCAATGCTGATGCTCTTGGACATCTGCAGCCCCACGTGTCGACGTCGTCAAGCCGTGCTCCTTGCCGAACAAAGAAGTTGATAAACTCCTGACTCGCCTTTGTTGTAAGCCCAGTGTGCGTGAAAATTCACGTCCTCGCCAAGCTACCTAGTTCCTCGCATTCACATCTACCGCCCGACTTTATAACGCCGACGGCCCCGCGTGCAGGGCCGTCACTGTGGATTTGTTCTCAGCATTTACTTTGGCCACAGCCCAAATGGATATTAAAGCGCATTCCACCCTGCCGAAGCTGTTTGCTAAGCACGACGCCGTCATGTTGTGGGAGCGTGCACCATATAGCGGACACAATTCTGAATGTACGAGACGTCACTCCAAGTCCCATGCCCCAAAAAATGTGATGTATTGATGAGTTGACCATAAGAAGAGGAGAATCCCCTTGCCCCGAAGGTGAGCCGTCAAATGCGGTGCGAATTGAAGTCAGATCAAAACGATAAAACCGCGTGGCCTAGAATCTCAAGAGCGATGGCCGGCTACATGATGAAATCGTGAGAACTGTAAGAACAATGAAACAATCATGATAATGAAAATGCCCTTCCAAACTCCACCCCTGATTCCGGCCCTCGCCATTCATTTCCACAGCAGCCGGAATCCTCTGTACCATTACTCTTCTTGTAAGGTACTTTGATGTTTAACCCTTTTTTTAAAGTGCTTCCATCTCTCGATCAGATAACTGACTTGATGATAGAGTATGAGGGCGGATGTGTTACGGATGTGCTACCAGCGGCTTGAGTCAACAGAACTGACCAAATCGCCATCCACCCACCGGCCTCCCCGTTTTCAGCTTCTCCACGAGGTCAGGTATTTCATATGCCGCGGTTTCGTCAGCTTGACAGGTCCAGCCGACCAAAACCGCCGCATACCCTGCCCTCTCGCTTCCTGCATGGAATGTTCTTTGCTGCTTAGCAACCCTAGCCTCGGGGCTCAACAAGGAGCATCGAGAAGAGTCGCCACAGCCCAGATTAAGGTCTCGTTCGTTTTCGCTAACAATCGACCGAGGAAATAATTCCAGGATCAACCAGCCCTCCAGAGCTTCACCTTCTGTGGAACGAAATAGGATCACCACCCCCAATGCCGTTGCAAGGCATAGTGAGATGGCTGCCCCGTTCACCAGCTGAAACCCTTCTCCACCCCTTCCCCCCACAGCCACCAACCCCATTCACGGGCTTACTCCATTACCAGACCCTAAGGCATTAAGCTCCTCCCCCTCTCTCAACCAACCAAAACCCCCTCGGTCGTCACCAAGTCGCCCAAACAGACCAACCCGCGACAAATTGCGAAAATAATGCGAAGTTGTAGCCGAGCCGAACCGCGACCCTGCTGCGACAGAAGTGAATAAAAAGGGACTACTAAAAGGGGAAGGGGAAATAATGTTAAGAAAACCTCTGCCCTCTCAGGCCACACACCATTTTCAGGCCTCATGACAGCTTCACCACTGTGCCCCATGACAGGTTCGCCACTTTCGTCACACCACTTTGACCACACCACGTCATCAGCCACGCCACTTTCACCACCTTCATCACTTTCACCGCGTCACCAGAATGACCCATGACAGTAGTAAAAGATAGTTACCAAAAAAACAGCCTGGGGAGCTCATTCGCAGCCAACTCGGCCGGAAGAACCCAGGGGCGCCGGCATCGGCTTGCCGGCCGGACTGTCCGGGCACTCGCCGGGTCAAGACCTCATTTCCGGCCATGACCCCGGGGGCAATTAGCCCCGCCGGCTACTTAGCTACCCAGTCGCCAAAAAGAAAACCCCGAAACTACCCCCCGTCCCCGACTTCACCAAGTCCTCCGCCAAATCCTCCACGCCGGCCCCCACCATTGCCTCCCCGCTGGCCCCCTCTTCCCGCCATATTCAACAAGACAACAGGAGTACATGGACTAGTAGTCCTCATACTCTCCGCCCTGTCCCTCCCCCATCTCTTCATCCTCCACCCATCCGGTACCCATCTCGTTCCTTGCCAAATACTGTTTGATGAACTTCTGATCCGTGTTCATCGCCGCATACATCGACGGAACCACGGTCATCAGATGGCCCCCCACGCCTCCCTTATTGGATGCCTTAGCCTTTAGTGTAGCCAGCTGCCGACCCGCCATGTTGAAGACGAAGTTCCCTTTTTTGTAGAACTTCTTAAACGTCACGCTCGCCTTGAGCAGCGCGAACTGGCTGTCCTCGTCTGGGTCGCCAATCCACGGGTCACCTAGCACAAACGCCGTGAATGGGTTTATCTTACATCCCAAAGACTTAAGCGTGATGGCCTGGTAGGCGTGGTAGACTTTCGACATGCGGGCGGAGTAGGTATCGGGGTTTTTATTATTCCCTGCCATGTGGATCTCCCACTCTTTGAAGACTGCGTCGATCGCGGAGGACAGGCTTTCCAAGATGTTTTTAGCTGTCATTGACTTTTCGCAGTCCTTTACCAAGTCGTTGTGAAGCTTGGCGAGGTCAGGGTCGAAATAGTGGGCTTCGATTTCCTCGGGGGGTGAGGAGGTCATGGCTCCTCGGGGCTTAGGGGCCCGGCTGACGACCTGCCTCATCTTTTGGTCGAGGGCCTTGAGATGCCTTCCAGTGGCGGGCTTACCAATGCGAAACTTGAGGAAGTCGATGACGTGAAGCGCGCTGTCGGGCATGTTGCCGAAGTTGTAATCATCGAACTTATAAGCCGGATCCTGAGGTGGTTTGGTTCCGAAATAGTCGCGGCGCATGCGCATCCAGGTTTTCTCTGTGAAAATGATGCCCTGTTTCGATTGGTCGACAAGGTTGCCAACGAGGCTCGACAGTATCACGGCGTCGTGGTTAGAAACGCTGTTGTTCTGATAACAGATCTTTTCCTTGAAGTTCGTGCATATGCCCAGGTAGCTCGGGAGCATAGCGAACCGAAAGCTCTTGTTGATCATGCTGTAGATACCGTTCTCAAGGGCCTCCCAATCCCTGGCACTGTGGTTGCTGCTGCCGAACTGGGACGTGAGTGTATTTCTAACCGCCAACTCCCGGAATGTCGTCTTGTCTTTTACCAGGTAGCCGGAAAGATCAGGCGGCTTAGGGACCTCAGCATTCTGGAAGTTGTTGACAATATCTGCGTCCCAGCACACCCAAGCCAGGTCACCATCGTAATCACCGCCCGAGAGCTTGTCAGCAAGTGGAACGTTACCCTTGCTCGAAAAGATGATGACGTCTTTCAGGGAATGGAGTGCGGGGCAGAAAACGGCCCTGACTTTCTGAACGTCACTCGCAAAATGAGCTGGCGATCGTGCAACCAGCACATCACAGTCTGCGAGGAGAGTGTATGAACGGTCTTCAGCTTCGGCGTGGAACTTGGTGGAGAAGCCAAGGTGCACTTCCCCCTCTTTAAGAGTCCCTGTAAAGTCCACGCACATGTAGATGTACGCAGAACGTCCGACCTTGATGCACATCTTGGCCTGGAGATCCTCGCACTTTGCCTTCTGAAGGTTGTAGGCGATATCGCGGATGAACTTTTGCTTGCGCGGGTCAAACCCACCATCGAGAAGCATGTTCATGATCTCCTCTTTGCTCTCGGGCAGGCTAGCTAGCATGGAAACGTGCCCGCGATCGACTCTGCGCTTTCGGGTGCTGAAATTCTGGGCTAACCAGTGCTTGAAGTGAATGGGGCTGCTAAACGCATTGTCCTGGGCCTCAAACTCCTTCTCCAGATCATCGGTCAACCGCTTTCCAATGGTCGCGCGCATTGCTGGCTTGTCAATGGCACGGTCTTCCAACACCGGTAAAAATTGGAGGTTCAGGCGGCTGGACTTGAGTTCTGACGAGACGGCCTTGACCTCTAGCGTGCGCTGTAAGGGATCACCGCCTGAAGAATCTGTGTGTGCCCCAAAATCGCACACCCACTTTCGCTGAGATGGGTACGTCTCAATCCAGATAGCGTTTTCGTCGGACTCCTCAACGTCGCGAATCCACATCCCTTTGGCGGAACCGAGACGCCCCTGGATGGCAGACGGAATTTCCGAAAGGCCGAGCACATCGCGGACCCGGCGCGCTACACCAGGTGACATCAAACCGATGCCGTCGTTCATCACATTGCCGGTTTCGGATTCAATGTCTTTGTCCCTGTGAATCAACTGGTCCGGGGAGAACGTGAGTGCCGGTATGGTCTTTGTGAGACCAAGCTGTATTCTTGAGAACAACTTCAAATGTGGCTGCTCCGTGTTTTTCTCCACCTGCAACAGCCAGTCAAGCATCTGGCTCACGCTGAATTCCGTCCGGTGGTCAACAGTCTCGTCAACGTCTACGAAAACGCAGTTGTTATTCGGTGCACGGCGAAAGTCGTGTCCAGTCTCGGCAAAGAAATGGACGCGGTCTTTCTGAACGGCTTTAGGCTCGGGCCCCAGACGATATTCTTTCGTCGGCTTCTTGTAACCGGAATCTTGTGTGTAAAACGCGCGCCATTCACGTCCCACCAACGAGTGCTGACCCTGGGTTATCCAGTCAATAATCAAGTCTGAAGCGCCTTCCATCTTTGCATACGGTGCGCCGTACGCAGTGGGTGACGGGATCAAAATCTCAAAGAACCGATCAGGTCCGAAGCGTCGGGTGAGGCGACACCCCGGGTCCAGTTTTAGAGGCCTCATGTCGAGACGGTATAAAGGTCCGGACAGAGCAGGGTTCCCTAGTTTGTAGACGTAATCAAGCGACGCCGTCATCACCACGACGTTACCGCGGGACTCGAATCCGCTCAGAGCCGCAGCGAAGGCATCGGCGGATGGCTTCTCGGGGAAGCTATGGAACCGCTTCGAATCAGCGAGGGAGGGATCGGGATGCTCGGTGTCGTAGCGCCGTAGATCGTCCCACATCGCCTCAATACCGCCGGCGCCGGCCCATTTTGGGTTGTATCGCATATCGAGAGTGCCCAGGTCTTGGATCTTGCAATGCACGAAAATGCGCGTCATCTCCCACGCCACCGCGAGAGGGGCAGGGCTAAGCCAAGATGGAAATGTGGCTAGGTGAAGAAGGTCTGTTAGTAGATGAACAAAGAGGCAGGCATTCGGGATTCTTTCAACATACGCCAGATCCCATGTAATCGTTTGTGAAGGTTCTTTAGGGCCGGAGTCTGGGGAGACAGCGTCACGATCGTCTTTGCAGGTGTGACCGGAGTTCGCACAGGCGTCGTCTGTATAGGGGGAGGTGCCAACGCAGACTTGGTAGGCCTCGGCGTGACGTTCGAGGCCGTCGGAGGTGCAGGCGGAGGGCTATCGTCCAAGATCACCACCTCAATCTCATCGCCGGCCTCCTCGAGGCTGTGGTAGTTTGTGCTGCTAGTTGAGACAACAGATAGACACGGCCGTATGGGAAGACCCTGCGGCTTGGGGATAGCCGAAGCACGAACCGCGGATCTAGGCGACGGTGCAACAGGTCTGGCTCCGTGGTGAACCTGATTGACCCAAGACTCGGTGCGAGACTCGGTGAGACCGGTGGGACGCTTTTGGCTCGGAGATATCTTCAATGCATGCGACAGTGAGATCTCGGTCCTCGTTGAGGGCACGGGCTTGGTGGGTGGTTTCTTGGCGACCGCGACCCGTTGGGAATGCGACCAAATGTCGTCCTGTAGCTGTTTGGCGATCTCGCTTTCGTCGTCGCCAAATTGGTCGTCTGAGGTCATGCCCGATGCATGGTTTTCTTGTGTCGTCTTGAACGAGGAATTGCTGCTGCTGTCGTTGAGGCCGCGCCGGCGAGAGGGCACCTTGTCGAGAGCGGAAAACGGGTTGACCAGGTGCGGCGCGGCGGGGTCTTTGCCTCTTCTTCGCTTCGAGGCGCCTTCCGAGGGCGAGATCTCCTCGTCGGATGGTCGCTTGCATGCCGGATTACTGGGCGTCTCCATTCTGCTGTAGATACCCGTCGATTGGCTTCGCGTGGTTTGCGCGGACTGCGTTGGTTGTGGTGGGGGCGAGGCAGAAGGAAGGAGGCGGTTGAGGTGTTCTAGCAGAATTTCCTGGAAGCGCAATTGCTGTCCGCTAGTGGTCGCCCTAGGCGGGTCTTGAGAGCCGGAGAGAGGTGTTGGGATGATAACCCACTTCTGGCTCTCGGCTCTCAGCTCGTGGACAAGACTGGAAAGGGCTTGCTCCAGGTGTTTCTCGCCATGCGCAATGAGCTGCGAAAGGCGCGAGCAAATCTGGTCGCATCGGCTAGTCTCCTCGTCGACGAGATGTGTTAGCGTATTTTTTGCGTCCGGGAGGATTATGCGGAGGTTGTGATCATCGTTCAGACGCCGGACCACGACTTGCAACTTCGTTGTTTTTCTGCCTGGGTTCCGGCGGACTTCGGCTGCGTTGCCGGAATTTTCCGTGCGGCTCGGCATGTCGAGTGCTCCTCTGGTTCCTCGTCTGAGGACCCGACAATTGCGATTTGGAGGCTATGCGCGGCGGGAATGCGGTCGAAGTTGGGCACCCACCAACTGTTGCCCTTGGAAATGCTGCGAGTGGTTCAGACGGCAATGCGAGGTGTCGACGTCTACACCCACAAACCGATGCGGTGAACCCGCGGTGGCAAGGCCCTATCCACCTCGAGGAAGGGCTTCAAACGCCGGCCTGCTATGAATATTGTAAACTCAGAGCATCGTTTCACACAGCCACAGGCATTCCCAGTCAACTTGTGGTTGAAGGAAGGTTGAGCGGGGGTCTCCGGTCTGAGGCGAGGGAGGCAGAGGAAATGGGCATGGGCATGGGCATGGGACGAAAGAAGAATCGGCTGGGACACCAGATCATGGACAGAAACAAGGCAGAAAAGACGAGGCACCCTAGGGCAGAAAGATGGGACGGAATAAACCAGCATGTAACAGGACACACCGATGCGTGAACTTACATAGAAAACGCCTTCGCTTCTAGACACAATGCGTTGGGTAAACGGGGGTTGGGGCTCTAAGGGCTTGCCTTATGCGTTGACGATACGAGGGGACGCCTGGCAGCCCCTGAGCCCCTGGGTGTGGATGCCTTTCAGATCGTCTCTCAGGCGTTTTGGTGGGATTGTAAGGCGTGGAACAATTCCGGAAGACGGCCGTTGCACAAGGTGTTAATGCGTCCTGGCAACTTCTATGCACTATTGTCAGCATGTCTGGAGGCATAGTGACTGAGCATCCAAGACCGTGATTGTTTGCATTCGATAGAATACGTAGCCCTAGAGTCGACGCCGAGGGGCGGGAAAGTCGGCCCGCTCCCGTCCCTTGTCCAGCCGCAGGGAATACCTCAGGAACCAACATCTCGAGGGCGCAGTGCGGGGTTTGCCAATGGAACGGGCGTTCAATCTGAGGCAAGCTCACTTGCGCGAGCCCTCAGGGGTGTTCCGGATCGGCTCAAGGGAGATATGATGCCCCTGCCAGATTGCGGCATCTTGAATTGGGGAGGGATGAGTTGTGTCGCGGTGCAACTCTTCATTGTGGATCTGGAGGGGTGCTCGTGGGGGTTTCTGCGCTTGCAAATGGGCGACAAACGGCGCAACAGGGTTGGGTAGAGGGCTTTAAAACGACAGGGTATAAAAAGCAACACTTACCTCTCCAGATTCAACCAACAAACACTCCGTCAAGCGGCCGGGGAGCAAACAAAACAACAGTATCCCAATGCAATGTCGCGGAGGTGTTTGGCCTCGCAACTCAGGCATGTTCGAAGACGGCCGGGCACTTTGCGAAGACGCCTCCAGTCTCTTCCATTTCTGGAATGGTGCGATGGGGCCCCGGCGCGGAGAGCAGTTAATCCGCCATTGCAGCAGGGGTGCCGACAAGCGGACTTCATGATGGGATGGAAGAGGTATCAATTGGACACTAGGGGCATGGATTTCGCAACAATCTTGAAAATTAGAGTATACAGTCGGGGAGAGGCGTGCAACTATTCGCAGCTTCAAACCTACACTCTGCCATCTGCAGCAAATCTCGCACCGCATTCTGCCTAATCATGATGTAGTGTCCAGTGTGTTGCGTCGACAACAGTGGACGCCAGGACCCTGTGCACAGGTCAGAGCAGAGCTGCTCACCGACCGGTGAGCGCACGGACCATATTCCCCGCACCGGGACGAAGAAAACATCCATTCAATTGTCTCTCGATCGCGTCGCCGAAAGTGCGTTGATTTGCTGAGGAGCGGCTGTAGTTGGACCAACTGCGGCACTTCTAAGCTGCGGGAAAATCATAACATTCGTGCTCGGAACTCATGTTGGTCGGGATCTAGAGATCCAGAGAACAAAACCTCGAACCCGCTGAGGGGCGACCGGGGTTTTTGAGGAGGGTCCGGGTGGGCCCGGGATCTCAGTCAGCACCCCCAGCAGAGCCTCCCCACCCGCCACTCGCAGGCCGCAGATTCCGAGTTCCCCACGTTAAAACTCGAGGGCGCTCGGCTTCTTCGAAGAGGGGACAAAGTCCTCGGATTTCAATCGGTATTCACTCATCCACCATACCCTCTCCGTCCAACACGCCCGCGCCCGCAACCCAGGAACTGGATCAACCGCCTTGTACCACGCGTTAGCTCAGAGCTCATCCCCCCAGTCACTTTTGGGGCCAGCTGCGGCTCCACCCGAATCTGTTTGGCGGCCCGACAGCTGCGGCGCCCGCCCGCGACGGCCATTTGCCTCCCTCAGTCAGCCTGAAGCCCAAGGGGCCTCGCCGCAGCCTCCATCCCAGCGACACCCGACCGTACCGTATCCGCGGCTCGCGCAATCGCGCATCTATAGCACACTGTCTGCGACGCCATTTGCCAATGTCCGACACGCACGAGAGCCCTAACCTCGAGGAGCTCACGCCCGAGGAGGCCAGTCGCATCATCCATTCGCACCGCAAGGTGCGATATGGTAAGTGGGTCTCCGTTGTGTTCTCCGGCCCCTCCCTACCCCGCCCCAGCAACACAATCGCCGTCGCTCGTTCAGACCACCCCTGGCGATCCCTCGGCATCTGCCAGGAGGCGTCGCTCCCACCCCTTTTTCGTCTATTTTCTATGCCAACCTGCCTGCCCCATGATGCTGGCTCCTGCTCACTACCATGCAGGCACCGCATGCTGGCCCTGTCGCCAGCGCAAGGTCAAGTGCGACAACAAGGCGCCGTGCGAAAACTGCGTCAAACGGGAACACTCGGCGCTCTGCTCGTATAAACCGAACCGCTCCGCCACGGGCAAAAGCGGCTCATTCTCCGATACCAACTCTCAGACCAATGTGAAAAAGCGACCACACTCGCCCGACGAGCCCGTGTCCCGGAGCCAGAGCCATGAGGGCCGCGAGTCTATCAGTGCGTATGGTGTGTGACCAGGACGACGTGCCGTGCCGCCATGCCAGCGTGCTAACCGCGTATGTAGAGTCCGAGACGGCTGAGATTACCAGAGACTTTGGCCAGAACAGCATCCCTGCCCTGTTGCGGGAGCAAACCGCTGCCAACAAGCCCGAGGACGTCAACGTGATACGCCAAGATATGCGGTCCCTCCTCGGTTTGGATAACTCGGCTCCATTCCCGCTGATGTCGGGCCGTCATCTGAATAAGTTGACTGCCGACATTTCGACTGAACTCCCGTCTGATCGGGAGGTTATGAAGTGTGTTTCTCTGACCCACGGTACTGCCACTCTACTTACCTCTGGCCTTTAGACTGTTTCGGACATACAAGGAGATCCCACAACCATTCTGGGGCTTTGTGATCGACATCGACGACCTCGAGTCCAAACTGATGGTGTATCTCGAAGACCGGGCAAAGAATGCCAGATCCTCGACAAAATCAACAAGACCTGTTTCTGCATCATGGCTGGCCTTGCTATTTGGCGTTCTTGGCGTTGGCTCACAGTATCACGACTCTCCTTATCACATCCGCACAAAAGATTCACAGAACTACATTCAGATTTCCTTCCATTTCCTGCGGGTAGGAAACTTCCTTCTGAGGTTAGTCGCAGGGTTGAGTGTGGTGGATGATCCATGCTGATCCTCGTTTAGACCAAACCTCGACTCCATCCAAGCGATGCTGATGGTGGGATTCGTCCTCCTCAACGACATGAAAGCGGAGGCGTCGTGGGCCCTACTTGGCTTGACATGTCGGTTAGCTCAATCCCTCGGTCTCCACAGAACACAGCACATTGATGGCCGCTCAAGCCCCGAAACGGTGAAAAAAGAGATGTCAAGACGAAAGCTATGGTACTGTTTTCATCCAATGAGTTGTCATGATGCAAGCTAACGATTGACAGGTGGACCTGCCTTTGGCATGATACCCTCACATCCTTGTCTTTTGACCGGTATGTGCCGTGTTCCTTTGCAAGGGCCTGGGACTGACGATTACAGCATGCCGATGACCAACATCCCCTGCTGTCCGATCCCAATGTCTCCCACTGCCGAGACGGAAGGGTGGGCATACCTCGAAGCAATGTATCACCTCAACCAGATCATCTCGCAGCGCCTGAATCCCGATTCGATCGCCGAAGCAACCTATTCTCAAATCATGGAGAACTGCGCGGCGGTGGAAAACATTCGCGAGAAATTGCTGACGCCGCTGCGAAGCAAAGATGCCTGTAAATCTGCGCTCGATCGACTGCAGCACTTTGCTGTACGTCTCCACACTGCTTTTATTGTGTCGGTGTGCTGCCGACCCGCATTGCTGGGTAGGGGCGGCACCGGGCTTGACCCAACACAGAAGAAGTTCCTGGCGGACCGTTGCAAGGCAAATTTGACCGAGACTGTCCGCATGTTCCTTGCGATGCATCAGTTATCCGTGATACCGACAAGGTCCTGGGCTTTCACTTATCATGGACTGTCGTCGGCTGTCTTGCTAGGACTTTTGGGCGACACAAAGACAGATCCCGAGGTTCGCCAGCTCCAGGGCGACCTCATATCAGCGCTTTCCGCGACCGCAGCAAAAGAGCAGACTTCTCCTCAGCCTCATATTCAGAAGTCGGACCACGACATCGAACTTTCTGGGCCGCTTTCTAGAGCGCTAACGGCACTGAAAAACATCTACGACCACGGTTCTGTTGTTGGACCGGGGGTCAAGAGGGAGGGCAGCATCTCGGGCCCTGGCTCGGGGACACGCACGCCGTTGCAGTTTGGCAATCTCTCTGCTCTTAGTAACGGGGTAGCGAATGGCCAGAACGGACAACCCCAGGGCGCCGGGCTAGATCCCCACCAAAATGCTGCGTTGGCCATGGCCGAGCTGCAGCAGCAGCAGCAGGGCGTCGCCGTCGCCGCCGGGATGCCAGATTTCTCTGGGTACGTGTACACATGCCTTTTTCGATTCCAGTCGCTAACAGTCGGGAGCAGTATGCCGTTTGGCCAGCCACTGCCGCACTCGGGCAGCATGCCAGATATGGCATTCGACCCTGCTTCGTACATGTCACCGCTAGATCTCTATGATTCTATCTTTTGGGGTATGTTACCGAACTACTCACGTCTAAGCTCGTTTCAGACTAACGCAGATGTAGAATCACCAGATCCTTTTAATACCGGGGTGGACTCGATGCCCTTTGACTTCCTAGCGCATCCGCCGCCTGGACAGCCACAGCAACAGTTTTATTTCCCTTGAGTGACGTTTCACCGTGATGTTGGTTTTGGGTATGCTTTTCATTTCGTTTGGATATCATTGGGAGCGTGGTGAGCGATTGGCGTTTGGTTATGCGAGCCAGTTGGCCTAAAAGTGTGTTGAGTCGTTTGACATTCCCTTTTCCAGTGAGGATGTACTGGTTTGCTTCGATTAATACTATTCAGATGCGTTGGCTCCGAATCGGAGTTTCCCTGCAGCAAAACGGGGAAAGGATTGCTACTGAGTGAGCGGTCGAGTCGAGCTGGAACCTGGTTGAGTGTCAGGCCGAAGGCTTCGACATCAAAACAGATACCAGGATGTCTGTCTGTCGATTTGAGCACTCCACATTGCAACTACTAATACCCAAGTCTTATTCACGACACAGGAGATAGTTATCCTCTCTGGTTTCAGACAATATCTATCTCCTCTTCGAGTCCAGCGCCCCTACTCCGACCATCCATTCACCTCATCGTAGAAGATCCATACGCGCTCCCACCCACTCCACCCCCTGCGGCTCGTCATTACCTACCTTTTTACGAAGGACCGGCCCAACAACGCTATCGACGTCCGTAAGACTCCTGACACTGCCATCTGCACGATTAGCCCCAACAACTCCTGCAAATAAGAGCAAGAACACCCCGTCAACCTCACTCAGTCTGCCGTTGGCTTGACTGTGAGGAATAAGACCCCTCAACATCCTGCTGAGGGAGAAGCCACGGGTAGACGCTGGCTGTGGCATCGGGGACGGGGGCCGCTCTACCGGAGAGGTGGGTCGCTCTGTCGGGTCCAGCCCAAGTTCCTGCGATGATTCCCAGAAGAATGATTCCTTGTTGTAGGTGTAGGTGTCAGGAGCAGGGTCATTGAAGATGCCGAGTTTCGAGAAAAATCCACCGGTTAACGACGACGGCGATGATGAACCCGGGGGGCGTCGGGCTGTCAGGTTTGCTTGCTGCGAATCGCCGGAGAGTCTTTGAGGAAGTTTATTGTCAGGGTAAAATTCCAGCACAGAGGGGAGCATGTCTGGTATTTGTGATGGGCTAGGGGCTGGGCTGTCACGTGGAGGTTGGAGTTGGAGTTGATCAAGTTGGCCTCGTGAATCTGCACGCGGCCGCGGGGATTCTCGAACGCGTAGTCTTTGTTGAAGAGCTTGAGGGTGGCGACTCGGGACTTGATGCGTAAGATGTTAGTTTTGGAGTCTGTAGGGGGTTGCGTCTTTTTGGTCGGGGGTCTTTCACCTGTCAGATGGTCTGCTGCAAAGGGGTGCAAAAGCTGGTCTTTTTGTTGATCTGGACCCATGACCATGATGGGATCGATGGGCCATTGTGTCGGTTCAGTTTTGCTTGGAACCCGTGTTCCCCTGCAGCGTTTGCAGGATACCAGAGGAGTTGGTGCTCAGCTGCCTGCTGCCAAATGCCGGCATTGAAATCGGCGGGATCAAAGCCTGTCGATCGGCAGATGTCGTACAAGGCTGGGAGCTTGTCTTTCGAAATCCCGGCTGCTATACTCAGAGATCATCTTCGTCCAGTCCAAGCTCATGAGCAGTTGCGAAGACTCGGGGTTTGTAACAGCAGCAAAGAACCTCTCCTTGGGCGATTTGGACCGGATAGGAATGCCACATTGGCACATGGCCTCGGTGTTGTAGCGCCAAATGAGTTCCGTAGCAGTGAAATGTACCACTCCGCGTGACATGACGAGTTCCTGGAAGGTCCATCCCCTGTCTTGGAGGTAGCCGTCCAGGAGTCCACAGGTGCCGTGGGCTGTCGATCTGCAGAAGGCGGACTTGGTTTTCGAATTGTACTGCTTGCCGCGAGGGACGGGGAATCTGTGTACGAATAGATCCTCTTCAGACAGTCCGACTATGACTCTGATCTTTCTTGTGTCTTGGGGGAGCTTTTCCGGTCGATCAGGTAGCCAGATTCCGCTGTCCTGGTTTTCTGCGATGTCGGTAGATAGAATTAAGAAGCTATGGCGGTAGACTTCTCCCATCTGAAGAGACTCTTTCTCCCAGTCTTTGGGATCGTCTTGGATGATTCAAATGGAGTCGATCCATATATAGCGTAGACCGAGAGTCCTTGTGAGAAGAACGGCGTTGGTGAAGGCCCGAGGAAGCTGATCCAACGGGATTTCCGAGAGTTGAGACTCAAGACGGGTGGATGTTGTCCGAAACATTGTGTATGGGTCACTCTATCGATGGCTCAACGCTAAGTACCTATTGTTCGTGGCCCCTCTCATTTTGCTTGTAATGACAAGCCGTGGCTTTCTTGAAGCGTCGCCGACATCAAGCCAGCGCGTTGGAAGCCAGCCACTGGCGACTGTGCTGCAGCTTTCGTGACATTTCTCGCACAGAGAAAGCCATCCTTGAATCTTTTGAGAGTCGCTAAACAGTGTTGATACTTGAGCCAAACTATCTAATCGTGGTATCCAAGGGAGAAATGAAGGGTTCGATAGAAAACCACACATAATTAGCGTTCGCTCACTCATTGATAGGCATCAACTCACCAAACGAAGCAATCGCGAAGTAGACGGGAGGGCCAAGGTATCCGCTACCTTGATACTGTACCCCAAGAAACTGATCGATGAGCAGACTTGACAAGGGCGTCCTTCGCTGTCTGCGATAAAAAAGCCCCTGCGGCGAAGTCAGCAATGAAGACCGTTTGGAATTGGTTAGGGGGTTGGGTAGGTACGTTTGGGGCCAAAGATCCAAAAGCCGCCACTTCAGTTCTGCTATCTGAAACGGCAGAATTTGAGGGATCTGTTCAATTCGCCCCTCTCTAGGCCCAAGCGATCCCCGACAGATATTTGTTAGCTCAACAGCATGTCTGCTGATGCACGCTTTCAGACTTTCGTTACGGTCTTTTCAAGGAGTTTGTCTCAGTTTCTCTAAGATTGAGTGGAGATGAGTAGCATCGACTGTCCCTCGCTCGTGACGTAGAGGTAAGCGTTTGCGTAGTAGATTATAATGGTGAAACAAAAGAGAGAGAAATAGAGGGAGGGATGAATGCACTGTCTGGAGTGCATTGACACAGCCACAGCCCACGCGAGGATGATTGGGTGCCCGCGCGTCAGCCTCTGCCAATCAGACAAAGATGTTGAAGATGCACCGAATTGCATTGTCCCGACGGAGAAAACATTTGCCATTCCGTGAACTTGGTGGGTTTGAAGCCCAACCTCAGACTTTGGCGTTTGCCACGGCGTTTGCCATCCTGATCACACAGCAACCATCCAAATCCTGCTCCACGACACCAAAAAATGGCTGCTCTGTTCTTCCTCCCCAACGAGATTCTTCACGAAATCATCGAAGAACTGCCCCTTCCGTCGCTCTCATCCTTCTGCCAGACCTGTCAAGCCACGAGGGTCGTCGCCGAGCCTCTGTTGTATCGGAATATATCATGGGAAATTAGGTCCGCCCAGTTCCAGACCCGACTCCCAATACACGCTTTCTTCCGGACTATTAGCCACCGCCCTACACTAGCACTCCATGTCAAGTCTGTGGTGCTTCATTCTGGTTTTCAGCCCAAAGACTGGATGACACACTTTGCTTGCTGCTCGGTGCCTGACGACCTGAGCCCGCTGTGGCTGGATGCACTTGCACAACTAGACATGCCAACAAAGCTGCAGCAACGCTTCTTTCGCTCGAAAGCTGAGGTTGGCGATCTTGGGGTTCTCACTGGGATTTTGCTGGCCTCCCTCCCCATGGTCGAAGAACTTGTGATAGACACTACTCTGATTGAGGAGTCTGATCTGTTGGAGATGGTCATCGGGGGGCTATTGAGCCTCAAGAATGTCACCATCCACAACAACCTGGACTCGAGAATACTCGGCAGACATAGTACAGTCACAAGGCTCTCATCCGTCTTTCATCTCCCTCGTCTTGAGCAACTATGTACAACATTCCAGTTTATGAAACGTCCGATGGTGGCTGGACCTAAACTGTCAGCCCTGCGAACACTTGGGCTAGTCGACCGTTTGTCATACCCATCGGCAATCAAGACTCTTCTCGCCCGAGCGCCGAAGCTGGAAAGTCTCAGTTATTTCCTGGTTGAGGATATGGAGATTTGCTCTGTTACATACAAGACGCCCGACACAGAGACGTGGAAAATGCCAACTCGGCCAGCCTAGGCCGTGATAGAGATCCCGATGACTTCAACACATGGCACACCTTTGCCCGGGCCCTGAAGAGCGTTTCTGGCTCGCTCACAACACTCACCATATCCCTCGATGCCGCGGGGGGAAAACACGACCGGATTCTACAAAACTTGCACTACGATCTACTGGGCGGCGTATCCGCCCGTCGAGGTCGCATCGGCTCCCTCCAGCATCTCGAAAATCTCACCTCGCTCGAGATACCCATGCTCATCCTCTTTAACGACCGAACAAAAGAAACCAAACTCCAGGATCTCCTCCCGCCCAGCCTCAAGAAGCTCACTCTCCGCGACGACTACATCAACGACCACGACCTGCTCAACTGCACGCCTTCACTTGTCATCCCAGCCCTAGAATCCTACCTCCTCGAGCAAGACCCCTTCAACCCCCTTTCGCTCTACGAGCTCTGCATCAACCTGAGGATCCGAGACTTCCACACCAGTATTGGACGCAACAAACTCGGTCTCAAAGGCGTGCATCGGTTCACACACCGCCATTGGGACCTAGAGAGGATATGCAAGCAGGCGGCAGTGAGATGCGTCCTCCACGTGCGGCGCCGCTCGGTCCTCTTGCCCGGGAGGGATTGTGTTGATATCATGGATGAGACGGTTGTTTACGACCCTAGTATTGCAGACGGTAATGGCGGGATGAAGGAGGAGGGGAGGGTGAGGAGCATCTTTGACAAACTCTCACAAATTAAAAAGCGTGCGAGGGGGTTTCATTGGAGCTGGGGGCCAGTCGACCCGAAGTATGAGACGGACGAAGAGCTGAGTGACGATTAACCACCTAGGTAGGGGTTGCCGAGTGATTGATCGGGGGGCGACGACGACTCGGAGGAGTAGGACTAGCCAGAGAAAAAGATTTCCCATCTTCTGGAACGCCTTCCTGTATTCTCCAACGGCCTGTTCTAACGAAACCGAGTCATTTGGCAATACGTTTGAGGCCTGCATGCAATACTCTAGACCATCCCCTATTCAGGAAAGGCTTGTATATATTCTCTAACGGCCTACCTCAATGTAGGTAATTCAAGCCGTATGACGGTCAAAGCCCTGGCTTTGGTTATGCAGGCCATCTCCCATTCACAAAAGGCCTTCATATGTGCTAAAGAGGCTTTCATACTGTGCCCAGTTTAGTCCATGTCTCATCCTAACAAGACCTACCTGCATCTCGACAAGGCCTCCCGAGCACAATAAGGCCTTCCACGATGCAACCAGGGCCTGTGATGAACAAGCTAGGCCTACTATTCCAGAACAAGAACCGTGTGAGAATTTCTTTAATCCCTTGCACAGGGAAGATGGGTCATTTCTTGGGGCCAGAACATGCGGAAGCTTGAAGGTTGGCGGAAATGTTGGGTTTGGATTCGCCGATAAGTGCAGCATGGCTGCCGCTATCTGATGCAAACAGAAGGATTTCTGTTGAAAATTTCTGCCGGCCATCAGGGGGTCAGTCTAAACTCCCAACACAACAACGAGTTCATCTGCATCGAAACCACCGGCCGCTTCTTGACAAAGATGGCGACTACTACCCATGAGGTAGACCCTCGGGGGGACTTACTGCTTGTCCTCCACACCCACCACTGCAATGCGAACAGCGCGATGCATGTGGCTGGCGCATGGGCTGGAATCGTCGGGTCTGAAGTTGCGACCAGGACTACCGAGCCAGCACTGGAGGGAAAGTACACTTTTCAGTTTTTCCGAAAAATGGAACGTGTACAATTGCCGTGTGATTAACCTCCAGGCCCGGAAAAGGACGAGGAAGAACATGAAGGCCTCCACGGCACGCACCACAACTTGAAGAGGCCTCCGAGCCTCACGAAATCCGACTGCGGCTCTCTTCCCGGCACCTCATCCTCGCGTCCCCGTACTTCAAACAGGCGCTGACCGGCCCCTGGATCGAGCACAACGTCGTCGATGGGCTGAGGATCATCAATGCCGAAGACTGGAACGAGGCAGCGCTGCTCATCTTGATGAACATCATCCATGGCCATACCCGCCGTGCCCCTCTAGCAATCAGCATGGAGGCCCTCGCCAAGGTTGCCGCCATTGTCGACTATTACAAGTATCACGAGGTAGTCGAACTCTTCACCGACACGTAGATCGACCATCTGGAAGTAGAACCCCCCCTCAAGAAGTCGAGCGTGGATCTCATCCACTGGATCTTCATCTCCGAAGTATTCGCCGAGGAAGGCTTGTTCAAGCGAGCGACGCGCAGAGCTATACAAGCTAGCTCGGCGTTGCTAGTTGCCACGAATCTTTCCATTCAACATGTGCTCGGTATGTACTTCCACTACCTTGCGCTTCCCCCTTTTCAGAACTAACGGGTCCCCAGAGAGCATCAACCAGCGAAGACAGAAAGCTATGGAGATCATCACCATGTTTCACAACCTTTCAACTTTTCTGATCTGGGACGACGGGCAGAGATGTGCTAGGGATTGTAGCTACGTCATGTTGGGCGCACTCACGATGGGGTTGACGAGGGAAGGCCTACTTCCTCGACCAGCCTCACTGGATGGTTACAGGGTTGACCTGATGTCGGATATTGCAGAGAATATGAGTTTGGAAGGGATAACCGCCAGATGCGGCGAAGACTCAGTAGACTTCACTATACTTCTCATTAGAGATGTGGAGCAACATATTACGGGGTTAGAGTTGCAGGGTCCTCCAAACGGTCGGAAGAGGGTGCGCCCCTACCTACCCTACGAGTCCAGATCGAGAGGGGGTCGATGAGGAGCTTGAGTTAGATCATGATGTTGGGGAGCCCATCAGAGAACTTGAATCCTGATCTATCAAACAGGCTGTTAGAGAATGCAGGAAGTCGATTTCAGAAGATTAGATGGCCTGCAACAAAAATCTGGAACCATGTGCTACCTTGATAGTAGGAATGCATCTTTCGTAGTGGCTGAGGGGTCCGATTCTTTCTTTACCCAGAGCCTCTGTACTAACGTTCATCCAAGTGGAAGACTGTATTCACTGTAAAAGCCGGATTTCCTCATTGGTAGAAGCAACAGCCCAATCTACACCTCCCTCCCCCATCTACATCCAACACTCCAACTCTCTACTTCATATTCTGCAACAAGTACTTGACACCCGCATACGCCTCCTGGCCACTGGGCAAGATCTGGTTGGCAGGTAGCACAAACCCAGTGGCGCCCTTATCTCTGAGCTCGAGGGTGAAGGTATACTCGGAGCCAACGACATCATTCACATAGTCCACACTGCTTCCGGTGGCCTTGTAGATGGTGGAGCAGATCGGGCCCGTAGCGAAGGTGGTTCCGAAGACGGCCTTGATGGCGGCGGCAGCGCCCTTGGCCAGGGACTGGAACTCGGTGTTCTTGGTGGGGAGGGCGGTGCAGGAGTATCCGTAGGCTGTAGGGGGGTTTTAGCTATTGACACTGATTGTCAGAGGGAAAGAACTCACGAGTCATGAAGAGCTGCGAGTACGCATGCCAGTCGATGAAGAGCTTGACGCCCTGCGCGGCCTTGGTGTTCTTCAACCACGCGGCGAGCGCGGTCGTCTCAGGGGCATCGGATTCCTTGAGACCTTTGAAGTCCTCCCCGCACGGATTATCGGATGCGCCGCCGGTGGTATCCCACTTGAAGGCCCAGTTGCGGTTGATATCGTGGCCAATGCAAGTGCTACCTGAAGTGGACTGGCGATTCTTGCGCCAGAGGCGGTCGGTGGTCTGGGTGTAGACGAAGCCGTCGGGGTTGACGATGGGGAAGAAGATGAAGTCGTACTTGTTGAGGAAGGCGGCAACCTCGGTGGTGCCCGAGTTGGAGAGGAGATTGAAGGCGAGGAACTCGACAACCTGTGATGGTGTTAGTTGGGGCTCGGGGTTTGATTAGATACCGTATTACTCCATAAAATCCGGTTTTAGTCTTGCCCCGTGCCCCGATAGCTAACCCCAACCCCAACACTTGTCATCTCACAGAGCTGACGGGGTTAGGGTTATATGTGAGCGCATGGGGCAAGACTAAAACCGGATTTAATGGAGGAATACGGTAGGGAGCTGAGAGCTCACCATGCTGCCGATCCACTCGCGGGCGTGTACGGTGCCGTGGAACACGACAGCGGGCTTGCCCTTGCCGGAGCTTCCCCAGAAGTGGATGCCGGTGATGTTGCGCCCGTTCAGCGAAGTGCCCGAAGACACGACCTGAGCCTGCAATGGATACTGCGCCGCCAGATCGTTGAGCCACTGGAGATGGTCGGCGTAGGGGTGGTACGAGTTGAACCACGAGATATCAACCGCCGCTCCAGCTGCAGAGTCATCAGCAACTGCAAATACAGACGTCCAGGACAGTGCAAAGTACCACGATAGATGCTAACCGGCGACTCCTTGTCAATAGACTTGCCAAGATCCTCGTGCATGGTGATGAACTTCATGCCGGCGACTTCGGCTATGAAGGCGGAGACCTGGGCAGGCGGCACCACGATGTCGCTCGGTACATCGGGCTTCGGGGCACCCTTCCACGTGGTCAGGCCGAGGCGCTCGACGATGCCGGAGACCTTGGCGACATCCTTGCCGAAGGAAAGGCGGAACACCTTGTACCCGTCGTAGGACTTGTAGTTCGGGTCGCGGGCCTCCACGGCCAAGCCCGACGCTAGGGCCAGGCAGCCCAGGAGGGCCGACACGCTACTGGTGAACTTCATCGCGAAAGGGGAGGCGAGAATCGAGTCTTGTCTTGGCGCTGCAAGGACCAAAGTGCGCACCCAACCTGATTAATATCTGGCTGCCGACTGTGTGGTGTGGTGAGACGCCTCAATTCTGGGCACGGCGCGCATCCGGGGTCTTATAGGTGTCGAGTCCATGCTGGAGTCTGGTAGTGCCGCACATGGCAGATTGTTGTCGCATCTTACGCCATGGCTACGATTGAGCCTAGTCGTGATCCGCGAATCTGATGACTTGGCGATCGATTGGTGGCCGAGGTTTTCGGGGAACAACCAACTTCCGCTTTCGGACTGGCCGCTTGCGTGCGACGTGACCTTCCTGGACGGCTCGCCCAACCTCGCCTGGCAAATCCCGCGTGCGATGTGACCGCAACGAGGATTGCTAGCGCACAACACCCACTGCGCTACCCTAAGAAGATAGCTCGTTCGTGTTTGCTCTAGGGACCTTCCCGAAGGAGGATGCGCCGGGTCAGTCATGCTTCTGGAATGACGTCCGGCCACTAGACGCAATCGCGTCACTCATGTGGTGTCGCGGGTGATGAGGGGATGTGCCTGCATTTGAGAGGGATTTGCTGCATCCAACCTGACCGTGTCAGGGGTAAAGGAGAAGATCATTGGTGAGTTGGAAGCGGAAATATCCAGCAGCGGTCAAAGTTGGCAACCAACACGACGGAGAGCCCCACAACAGGCGGACAAACCCCGGATTTCACGAGCAAGTACGACTTGCAACCCCCAATAGGTAACCAAGATTGCATTCAGAGATGATCGAGGTTCCCTAAAAGACCTCCAGTTTGACCCCATAGGCTTGACAAATGCATCCCTTCCCCGCGCATCGCCCAGCCCATATAGGTTGAGGACTGAGTTGTGTCCCAGCAAGTCCGAGTCATCGATGCAACACCAATGGAAATGCACCTGGGTGCCTGAATAGGTACCATGCACAAATTTCCAACTGCTTGGTTCTACCCAACCTTCGCACTCCTCTCAGTTGAACCTCCTCCAACGATGAGCTCTAGTTATCTGTCAGGCGACAGCCGCTGCGAGATGACGTTCAGTTGCAAAAAGATACTCCATTTCAAAGATCGAACCTTTACAATGCCTCGGACTCCAGCTCCGGCTCCGGTGTTTCCTCTGTCGACGACTCACGCAGCAGTGTCCCGTATCTAGTGAGACGCATAGCCTCAAGGTAGGGCATATCGTAATGGGAATGGAGAGATGCTATCAGGGGGCCACGCTTCTCGCTCCTCACTAACGGGAGCATGATCCGACGCATCTCTAGGCTCTCGTCAACCATGTGGCTCCACCAATTGCACCCACATCCCCGTGAAACATTTGTAACACCGAGAGTGCTGTTAATCGATTAGCAACAATCTTCATATACATACGCAAAAACACCTCAAAGCAGGAGATGATGGGTTTTATGTACCGTTCCAATTTCAAACCAAACACCTGCTCCACAGCCCGCGCATCATACAGGACCGGGCGAAGCCAGCCCCGCTGGTGGTAAACCCTCCCATTCACCCTCGACGTCTGCAGTAACCCCTGAGCAGAGGGTACCAAGTGCGCGCGGCTCCAATCCACGACTGCTTGGTCCTCCCCACGCTTGCCGAGGTCTTTTCGAACGTCCGACAGATGCTTTTGCAAATGGGTCTCGCAATAGGGAATGAGATCACCGCTGCGATTGTTGTAGCAAGTGGTGCACAGCAACTCTGCGGTGGGCAGGTAGAGGCAGGCGGACATGAGGGGACCGGCCGCGTGCGGTCGGTAGCATATCTTTCGGGTGCAGAAACCACATTGCTCAAGGCGGAGGGTGGCGCAAACGGCGGCGCAGGTGGGGTGTCTTGCGTCAGCGTTGATCATGGCACGGATGACGTTGAGGTGGTGCAAGGCGAGCCATTTGTACTCGAGAATGCCAGTGTCGACGACGGATTTCGCCGCGCGACAGACGCAACGGCAGCTGGCGAGGGTCGGGACGTCAAGGCGGGAGGCGGACATGATGTTGAAGAGTATCTCGAGCGGCATGACGCTGAGCGTGCCAAAGGGCCTGGCATCTGGGAGTACCTCGGGTTCAAGTTTCTTGCATTGCGTATCCTGGCCCTGCTCGGCATCTTTCTTGCGTCGCTTCGCTGCTGTTGGATTTCGCCTTCTTGCCGCCATTCTGATCAGCCCTTTTAGTTTCACAGCTAGCGGTTGTTGAGAGAGAATGGAAGAACGATGTTGAGGCTCGGTGCCTGCCTGGCTGGAGCTGCTGGCGAAATCCCTGCGTGGTTGCCTGCGCTCTGCGGGGCTATTGTGGGTCTATCCATGGAACCCCCCGCCTGTCACAATTTCTGTCAGAAAACTCAGGCCCTTCGTCGTGGTGCCGATGTACCCCACCTGTAAGGCACCTCCCACTAGCCAATCCACCAAGCAGGACCTCCCCCAAGGGCCCTCTGAGGACGTCCCCAAGAAACGAGCGGCACCCAGCCGGCAGCAACTTGGCTTTACGATGGCGATTTTTGCGCGGTGGCAGGTGTTCCGAGTGCGAATGCCTGGACCTGTCCGAGGTGGGTCTCGGTCGCTGTAGGGTCCGCGGCACACTGCTGCGTTTGGTCCTGATGAAAATAACATCTCTCGCGGGCACGATGATGTTGAGGGCGCCAGCGAAATGCGGCACAAAGCCCTGTCATAGCCAGCAGGCAGCCTTCATTTTCACGCTGACTGGAATTGTCTAAGATTGGATATTATTCTACCTAGACTACCTAGTTAGCTCTATATTATTCCTTACCCCTCGTTCTCCTCCCTCTCCTCAACTTCCCCCACTCCCGTTCTACTCCCTCTCCTCAACTTCCTCCACCCCCGTTCTACTTCCTAGCTTCGAGTCGGGACACGCGACTAGCTCGGGGCCTCTTACCACCAGCTGGCTTTTGTCGTGCATGCCGTGGTGGTTGGCGACGAACGATAGGAAGGATGTGATGATGATCAAGGTACCCAGCACGGCAGCGAGAAGGTCTGGATGGCTGGGTCGGAGATGACGAAATGGCCGGCGCCGTCGGCGATGAGAAATAGTGCCATTGGATCCTAGCCAGGGCCTGGGAAGCAGTCCCCCTCGCCTTTGTCACCGTTGATCACTAGTTCTCTAGCCACTTGAAGAAATTCCTGTGGCAGCCTGATGCCCAGTTACCCTCTCTTCCACTACTTTTAGATAGAATGTCATGAATTATATCTCCCTCGTCTATCTGAGGGCCTAAGCCTTCCTGTCGAACTGCAGCAGCAGTTCTTAGCGCTTAGGCGCGCAGGCGCCTTACCGCTCCAGGCTTGGCTGGAGCGTAGGGGCCTTGGATCATGTGCTCTCCCTACACACAGGGAGCTTCTATTTGTATATAACTGGGGAGTGCGAAGTACTCCCCTTTTCTACCAAATCAAGTCACTTTGCAACTGCACTTCCGCTGCTCCTGAGCCCCTCGTTCCTCAGCCAAAACGTTCCACACTTCCCAAGTAAATGTCAAATCGGCCAAAGCCACCAAGTAGGTACCTACCTAACGATGGAAGAGCCCTCCAAGTCATCACACTAAAAGAGTAATAAGATCTTTCGGATTGATGACATAGACTCGGAACTGGTTAATGGTCTCAATAGAGACATTTGCTCCCCTAAGGCTCAAACATGAGACGAACCGGCTGCCAGGCCACGCTTGGGCCAGCGTCACTGCCATTGTTCTGGTTCCTATCTCTCGACCCCCGCTGCATACCAAGGTAAACATCTACCGCGGGGCTATGCCACAAACCCTTCCTCCCTCAATCTCAAAACAACAACAACAGCAACAACAAAGCCGCAACAATGGATGCCTTTGCACCAGCTGCCTCTACTCCCCCGGCTTCACCTGTTCCCCCCGTTGCCGTTTCCACTGCCTCCGCCGCTCCAGTTGCGCCCGTAGCGCCTGTCCCCACGCCCGTTGCCGCACCGGTCGTGGTATGTCTACTTATTCTCATGAAAACTGGATTGCCCTGACCCTCCTTCTCCATGTTCTAGATCCGCCTCCTCACCGACGACACCAAGCTCGCCAACGAGCACGGCGGCCTACCCGACTGGGAGGGAAAAGCCAACCCCGTGCCCCCCGGTGTGAACAGACACTACTGGTATAAACTGTACAACCGCGCAGACTCACACGTCCGCCGCCACATCAAGGCGAACCTCGACGAGTACATCGGTCCCACAAGAGAGGATGGCGGGTACCAGAAGGAGCTGGTCGAAGGAACGAAGTGGTTCCGCCGAGAAGGCCGCACCTACAAGGTTGCGGTCTTGCTCCTGGTGCGCGACCTGGTTGCCACAGCGGAGTTTGACTTCCGGTTCTTGGGCGGCGGACAGAGGGAGGAGAAGGCTCAGGCACTCAGACGGACGAGGGAGATGTAGGTCTTTGTCATTCTATCTACGTTGATTGTGGGAGAGAGGCTAACCGGCCATCAGGTTGCCACCGGCGTTCTTCCAGTGGTTCGAGGACTACACTAGATTCAAATTCAAAGTGGCTGGAGGGATGAAGATGCTTCGTCGCCGCCGTGACGTTGCTCCTGAGGAATTGGGCCTTGAGCCACCGATGTGGTTTGGTACGGGAGATTGGGTGACCACGCTGCGCCTTGAGGACGACGACAAAAACGAAAATTTCTCGCAATACTAGATGTGGCACGATGGAGCGACTGGAGGGCCTGAGAGGACCGGTTGAGCGTTTGTTGAGGCAGAATAGGTAACTTGGCAGCTCCGATATTCGCGAGTGCCGGCCGTATGGCCAGGGATGGGGGTTTCTTTTCCTCATCTCTCTACAATACTATTGCCTGACTGCGGCAATTCTTGCAAGTCTGGACATGGGGATTTTCTCCAGATAGGTGGACTCAATTAAATTCCCATGAATTCTGAAAACGTGCTTCTGAATATCAGGGCTTGCCCTGCTCATACCCCACCAATGGTGTGGGAAGATTCTGCCACGCCGAGCCTTTATAAGCGGGGGTTAATCGTCAGGGCGACGGTGAGGTTCTGGAGTATGCCACGGACGTTAATCAGTGGGGGTGATAACAACTTGAAGTTCTGCTGCACCGGTCCGTTCCCGCTTGGGAGGCGGAAAGGCGGTAGTGGATGCCCGAGCCTGCAACCCATCATGCGGATGGCATTCTAGAGAACTGGATGATACATGGATAAACAAAAGCTGGAAATAGACGCATGCACCAGTGAGAAGCCGGTTCTACGGACAAGATAACTATTCAGGGGTTGAATTCAGGGGCTGGCCAGATCTAGCGTCGGCGGCAAAGTTGGCAGCAAAGATCTGCTCCAGGTAAAGCCGCCCGTACAATGATTAGCGTCTAGATTCATGAGGTAACAACTCCCTGAACGCTAAATATCAGACTTTGGGACCAAGCGAAAAGCAGTTGAAAGGCTCAGGGCAAAAGAAAGGGCCCCTTTAGTCAGTGTGAAATGAAGACGACACATAGTTTTCATTATCACAGGCTATCTCCCATTCTGGAAACACCTACATAAATACCAAAAGGTCTTCTTGCGTTCCGAAAAGACCTTCCCGCACTATAAAAGGCCTTGCTATATGTAGAAAAGGCCTGTGATGTGATAAGCCCAGGCCATACCGTTCCCGAACAGGACCGTTTGAGGATTCCAAGAACGCATTTTCGCACTCATGAAACCCTTTCTTTTGGTGTGACACATAATCCGCACGTGAGCAAGTTGGCTCCTATAAGTATTTAGTCAAGAAAAAAATGGGGTTTCAACGTCACACCCGACGTTGGGAGCACTTTCTTCGAGCAAGCCAGCTCATGCACCACCTCAGCGAAGTTGCCTGCCGCAACCCCTTTTCAGGGCCAAAGAACCGGTGATCGGACTCAGAAGAGAACTTCAATGGTCCTTCCACTCTGCCAGACTCCAAATCTTTCACAAAGAGATCATATTCATCATTCAACTCCTTCATTCTCAGCTATGCAAATGACCCCAATGCCCTCACAGCCCCCACTCAGATCGGGACAACCTTCAACTTGTCCGAATCCTTCGACACAACCGACCACCCCGCATTCCTCGCGCCATCCCCATTCAGATACTGCGACGCCGTCGCATTCCCCCTCATAACCCACTGTACCCAGCGCGCGCCAATCGTGCCAAACTTGCCGCCATTATTCTCATGGTAAGTCCCACCATGTCCCACATTCAGATTGCCCTTCCACTTGGGCGTCCCCCCCGGCATATAGTTATAATCCCTCTCGCCATTTCCAAACGCGATATCGCTCTGCCCGCCCAGGAAGAAGAACACCGACTTCTTGAAGCTCCTCGCGCGGTCGAGATCGCCCAGCAGGCCCGACGACCAGATTCCGATGTCCTTGACGCGCGGGTCGTTAATTTGCGCGTAGGCCTCGACGCCGCCGCAGGAGAATCCCGCGGCGGTGATGCGGCTGGCGTCGATGTTCGCCCACTGGCCCTTGCCCGCGTTGTTGGTGATGAAGTCGATGGACTGGCGCATGACGGCGTCGTTGGTGCTGCCGCCGCCGCGGGGGGTGCCGCTGACGATGATGAGCACGCCGTAGGAGGCGAGCTGCGTGAGGAAGGGCGCTTGGCCGAGGGAGTCGGCCGAGCAGGCGCCGTTGCCCCAGACCATGACGGGGAGCTTGGCGCCGGCGGGGATGTTCTTGGGCGCGAAGAAGGTGTGACCGCCGAGCGCGTTGGAGGTGTAGTAGCCCTGGGGAGGGGGTATTAGTTGTGCCTGGGAAAATGTTAAGTAAGAATTGGATGGCTTACTGCCGGGGCAAAGAGGCCATCGCCGCTGCCATTCTGGCGCTCGACGAGGGGGCTGGCCGTGGCGGTCGCAGCAAGGGCGAGGGCGGAGATGGAGAACTTCATCTTGGCTTGGATGCGAGGGACAGTGAGGTGGTTGGCTTAAGGGGGGACTGAATCGGGATGATGGAGTTGCTGTGGTCTTATGTGTTGTTTCCTGCGCCGTCAATCCATCTTTATACTTGTTTCGCTGGAGGCTCGTCATCTTCTTGATTTGGTAGGTCGGGGCCACCAGGGATACCAAGAATACCAAGCCCTGGGTTTGTGGCGGGATGGAACCATGGATCGTGGTGTTCCATGACCCCATTATTATTCTCCACCACCCCGTCGTTCGCCGCGAGACTCTTCTCTCCCAGTCGCGCGGCTATCGCGAGTTCCCGCTGGAATGTGTGTTCCGAAGCGAGAAATCGCAATTGGAGACACAAGAATCCGGGATTTTCTGGGGCGAGTCTGCTGTTCCGTATTGTAAATTGAGAGTCGTTCGTTCCGTCCCCGGTCAGGGCAGGTTTCTGTCCGGGTAATCTCGGTACCAGCGAAGCAAACGTGGGGAGATATCCTGGGTTTTGACGCTCGATAGCGATACGTGAGCCACTCAAAGCGTAGGTTACGGCCCCAGACTTGGGCTTCCCGCATGAGAGAGGATGTGCCATGACACTAGGGCGAACGTCTCGGGTTCAGGCGGATCGGGCTACTATATCGACGGTAGTTGGCGACCGGTTCTCATAGCGCCGATACTACGGCACTCAATTTCCCCATTTGATGTGGCATTGCCGGAGAAGAGACGATGCGTGTTGATTCGCGGACTTGGTTTCAGCAGAGGATTGGCGGAGCAATAACCCATTTTGCATCGTTAGTGTCGGATCCGGAATTAAGGGAAATATACTAACAGTCATCTTCATCTACCAGTTGGATCGCTCCACCTGGAAGGAAGATGGACTTACCACCGACGCCGTGGCGTCCAGCCAAAGGGGCTTCATAGCACATAGGTACCGTCAGCTAAGCATGGTCACCCTGCCGGCTGGGCCTTTCCAGTCCCCTCGGCCAAGTAATTCCTTCCAACCGGCCCAATGACGACTCGCCCAACATACTTCAAGTCCTCTATCCATCGGCTAGACATTTTGTTGCCCCTCCATTTCTCCGTCTTTGCTTATCCGTCCTGGCTTTCCCATCCTGCAGCCATTTTTTATCACAGTCTTTCGCCAGTTGGCCCCGAGGATTCCCAGTCGGAGTGCATTGGGAGAAAACAACACCGAGGCAGCAAAGATAACCCCTCTACCTATCGAGATTCTGGGTTGCAGTAATCATACCTGCCTACTGCACGACCGTTCTTCTCCTAGCCATAAAGAGGCAGCCCGACTTGTCCTACTGCCTACCGCACGATTTTCTCTCTCTCTCATTGTCCTTCCGACTTATACGGGTACCGGTGCTTCTTGGCTGCCTGCCCGGTTAGCGCTAATTTCCCTGCGCCGGATGTTGCGGCTGGGTGAGAAATTTTAAGTGGTTTATTCTCTGTTAGGCTTGCAGGGCGCTGTATGTAAGGGTGTACTAATGGCTGGTTTGAGTGGTTGGCCACCAAGCTCAGTCCTCATCCCTGCAACTTTGTCGCGGAGCCGCGCTTGTCGTCCAATCACTTATGAAAGCTGAGGGATGATAGTTGTCATTGATGTCTTCCGAAAGCTAAGAAACCCCCCTTCACCATCCGAGAGACTAAGAGAGAGAGCCATCCACCTCATATGGCCCCCTGTTGGGCGCCATCGGCGTGTTGGCCACCTCAAAGGCGTAGCCTTGTGTTCCAGCAGATTGCTGTGTCTGAACTCCTGGAACTACCGCTGTTGCGTCTAGCTCTGGCTTTCCCTGCGTGGCCTCTCCAGCACCCGCTACCAAGACCCTCTTCTTTTTCCATCGCAGTCGAAAGATCAGAACTGCCGCAACCAGCAACAGAATCCCAGCAGCCGCCGATCCCACCGCAACAACAACAACCGCTCCAGTCGACAGGCCGCTCCCACCTTCGCCCCCGGAATCTACCGCCGTCGTCGTTGTGCTACTCAATGCCAGCGCGTCTGACATGATATTGCTGGTTATTTCGATGACACTTTGGAGAGAGCTGCGCGATTTCGACATGCGGGGTATCGCAAAGATGAAAGAACTCCCATGCGGCGATAGGCATGGTGTGTGGCTTTTAACTAGGGCCTAGACTCGTCGGATTCAGCTGCCGCAGGCTTGGCAAGCTTGCATTTGCTAAGTTGTGAGTTTGGCGTCGAGCTGAGCTAGTGGCACGGAGGGTACGCACTAGAGTGGTGGTCCCTGTACTGCGTATAACCCCCAAATGGGAGGTGGAAGTATGACGGCATGTATATGGCATCTTTTGGCAATGACTGACATTACAGTATTGCACTCCAATATCGGTGCCTGAAACCATGTGATATCTGGAACCAATTCCTACCCCAAGTTGAGGCAAGCTTCCAGTCCTTAATCACAATCTGCAGCTTTCTTCCCATTGGCTCAACAGTTTCGGCTTCCCCTGATCTCAGAGTTTTGGGGCACAGCCCCAAGATCTAACAACACTGATTTGAGCTCATTGGTGAGATCCCGCAGCCACATGCAGGAACAAAACCAATCACCACACCCCCCGTGATGCTCAGCCCTACCTGCCTGAAATTTCCAGACCAATCCGAGATCAAATTTCAACAAACCGTTCTAGACCACCTCAGCCCTACGAGCTAGAGCCGCCCGCGCGAAGCATTTCAAGCCACCTCAAAAGGAGAAGGCTTCGCTTGAGGCTCCAAGAGGGTCATTTGACCCGCTGCGTCGGCCGCGCACGCAAGCCACATCAACGCGCAGCGGACAAGTGTCTTTGTGGAGTTAGAGCCTTGGGGGCTGAGCGCCTGTAATCTGCTTGACTCGACGAATCCAAATCAGTTGACTCCAGGAAGTGAATAGCGTCGAAAGCACTTCAGCTCAACATTGGTCTGTAATTGGGCCACCACCGCTCAGCTCCATGTCGTTACCTGTTCGGACTCGGCATCATGTTTAGGGGCGACGGGCAGATGTTTTGCCATTATGGTGATGATGATGTTGCAAGATAAATACCTTGGCTGCCCGCCTCATCTTAGAAGGGAAAAAACATGAACAAGGCAGACTTCGCTTTCTCAACTCAACCCTCGCTCGCATCTTTGCCCCAACATCTCGTTGTGAATCATCAACATGTTCTTCATCAAGACATTCGGTCTCTCGCTCATCGCCTCGGCCACTGGGCACGTCATTCGCTCCGACACTCCCGGCGCCGTCACTCCGGCTCGCGAATGGTGCGGATCCCACGACTTCCCAGAGGAGCTCAAGACGGTCTTTAGCACCGACAGTCTCTCAGCTCGGAGCACCGGCCAGAATAACACCCTCGTCGTCGACACCTACTTTCACGTTGTAGCCAAGGGCAACACTGTCGCCGATGGCTATCTAACGGTAGGGCATCTATTCCCTGCGTTCTTCCGTCTCTAACAACCGCAGAGCGAAACCATGGCGGCCCAGTTCGCCGTCCTCCAGCGCACCTATGCCCCCACCGGTATCCGCTTCAACCTCCGAGGTGTCGATCATACCATCAGCCCTCTCTGGGCCGACAGCCTCCGGGACCAAGATCACCTGGCCATGAAGAAAGCTCTCCGCAAGGGCGACTACAAAACCCTCAACCTGTACTACCGCACCCGAGTCTATCCCTCCAATTCCCCCACCGGCTTGGTCCTGGGCATTTGCGAGTTCCCCAGGGCGGGTGTCACCACCGGCTCCGATCGCTTCTACGAGGACGGGTGCATGCTGCTCTCCAGCACGGTCCCTGGGGGCAACGCTATCGACGCCGACCAGGGCATCACGACCACCCACGAGGTGGGGCATTGGTTTGGCTTGCGTCATACGTTTGATGAGGGGGAGAATGCAGGCAAGTGCGGCGGGCAAGGGGATTTTGTAGACGATACGCCGAGCGAGTCGAGGCCGAGTTTGGAGTGCACACCTAGGGACTCTTGCCCTGGGTTGCCGGGGGTGGACTCGATCCACAACTACATGGATTACTCGCCGGAGTAAGTCTGTCTTCTACACTGCATGAAGTCTTGCTAACCTGCGCCAGCTCTTGCTTGACCGAGTTTACTCCTGGACAGAGTGCTCGCATGTTTAAAATCTGGGATTTAACCCGCGGTCTTGTTTAATTAGGCGGTCGCTGATGTCGAACTTCAAGTCGACCCAGCCCGGTGATGGATGGGGGGCGATCGGAAATGCAGGTGGTTTACGGGGTGAATTGGATGCCGCGGCCTTCGGACTGGTGCTCGTTGGAATTTCATGTAAGGTTCTCCTCATTTAGTCTCATTTTCTTGAATGCACACACCTTTGGAATATCTGTCATGGAGATTTTGATGTTATACCACCCTAAAATCAGCCCCGGCTCAGCTTTGGCTTTGTGTGAAGGGGCAGTTTTAACCGAAGAGCCCAAAGATGGTCCCTGTGTAAGCAGGGGCCCAGAAGTGGGACATTTGAATCCGTAATAGCCACCCAAAACTTCATAGACAATTTGTGACTCCTTCTGTTTGGAATGCTTATATCCATTACTAGTCGTTAATATTAGCAATGTTTATAAGGTACCTTTGCTTGTGGGATTGTTAGGAAATAAAGAGGTATATCGTACGTTAAGACTCTTAGTTCTTGTTAAATAGTCGTATTTAGAAGACAGCCTAGGATTAGGGTAGCCTGGAGGATTTCTGGTTGTCAGAGTAATGATGGTTCCGTGCTTTTTGGTGCAGTGGTGATACGTAACAATTAAGGCTCTCAGTGCCTCTATTAGCTTACCATTTCCAGAATTTACCACCCGGCGTAAGCGCCAAGTGAGTTCAAGACAAGGTGCGGGCACAAATAGAGCTTGGCTGCCTTCAGGAGATGAGATTCTCCAGCCCTGAACCCTTAAGATATCTCTAGAGCTGAGGGGTTGTGTCAGATATAACAGCAACTGCTACTTGTTCAAGCAACGAACGTTCCGTCCTTTTTGGTGTAGTGGTAATACGCGATAGTTATTATCCACCGCACGCACCAACCAATTTTAAAGTAAAATCGTTTTGAATACGAATAAAGGCCGACGGAACTTGGAAGGGCCGACCGTGATAACAATGCCCTATCTGTCAGGCATTGGATGCGGTGTGACTCGCTTTGCAAGGGTAAGGTTTAGTACGGACGGCGTGGGCATGAATGGGGCTAACTGCAGTCTCGGGTCGACGCCGATTTCCTGGTAGGTGGGTGCAGCTGTGTAAGCACTAGCGCCCGGTTCAGACGAAGGAGCGAACATGACGGCAACTCACATGGTAATCCTGAGCGATGATATCTCCATGGTCCAGATTCTTTTGGATCGACGTGGGCTTCTTCGGACAGGTTCCGAACCAGAGCCCAATCCTTTGGAGGGTACCGCTCTCGCGATAGCAGCTTTCTTTGGAAACCTCCCTATTCTGAACATCCTCATGGACCATGGAATCAAGCCATCACTCTGCATATTTCTTAAGATCATATGCTTACAGCCAAGACCTCCGCAGCCATAGAGACGGGACCGACTCCACTACAGCGGCCACTATATATTTCCTCATACACACGAGCGGCTTAACCACTCTTCTTCTCCTTCATAGAAACCATAATAGATTTGGTTACCAGTAACGGCCCTTGCCTTGCTGGCCCGTTACAGCGACAATGCCAATCTCTTTTCCAGCAGCTTGTAGCGACCAACTGCAATGCCACAAAGCCTCAAGCGCAAATACATCTAACCGTCCATACCTAATACACTACCAAGGAAGAAGCGGTTGGCAGAATTTGGTGCAAAGGAAATGCATTGTTTCAAAGAGATCCCGGCAGTTTTCATGTTATACCCGCCCAATTCAATCCTTGTTATTATTATTTTCAATCACTGCCGTGCATCAGCATATGCAATGTTCTTTTCTTATTTTCCAGGCGCATTCCGGCTATTTTGAGCACCACGGCGTCTACTACCAGCCACTCCCTTGATTGGTAGTCCCGGTGGAATGGCACGTCACACAGAATAGACAACCGCATCCCGCCGGTCTCTCCATTCAATAATGCGAGTACTTAAAGCAGGGCTCGCCCAACTTCACCCACCAGTACTCGAATCAGGAATTTTACTATCGACAACAACTCTTACGATTGTCAGGGAAAAAAAGATTTCCTCTAACGTCATGAGGTCCGCCACGGCTGTGCTGCTCATCCTTGCGGCTACTACTAGGACGGCTGCTGATGACATTCCGGTCATCCGTGCCGACGTGGCAGTCATTGGGGGAGGTGCAAGTGGCGCTCATGCGGCATTTCGACTCCACGAGGACTTTGGGAAGAGCTTAGTTTTGATTGAGAAGGAATCACTCCTGGTATGGCCCATCTTCATTTATCCTAACAATCTCTCTAGGGAGGCCATGTGGACACACATTTTGACAAGGAGACCAGCCGCATGCACGACTACGGGGTCCAGGTCTACTTCCCCTATGAAGATGCGCTGGACTTTATCAGCGTGCGACTCAATCTCACCCTCCTGGCCACCCCGCCCTGGGCGGCCAACGCAGTGCGCTACGTCGAATTCTCCACCGGCAAGGGGCTCACGGACTTCAAGGCGCTGGACTCGCAGCGCGGGAACGATGCCGTCCGCAAGTTCCTCAACCTGACGATCGAAAAAGGGTACGACAAGATAACGCAGCCAGGGTATTGGAACCTGCCGCCCGGCGACAAGATCCTCGAAGATCTGCTGCTCCCTATCGGCAAGCTGGCTAAGAAGTACAATATCGAGCCGATACTGGCTATAATGTACCCGTTGATACGCAGTAATATCGGCTCGCGCGGTGACTTTAAGGATGTTATAATAACGTTAACGTTAATGAAGTTGTTCCCACCGGGATAGGTCAAGGCATTTCTTAACGACATCCCTAAGTACTTTGTTAAGGGCGGCAACTAGGTGGTCTTCGACACCATTGCTAGGCGCCTCGGGGAGTCCGTCTTGTACAACACCCTGGTCGTCGCCGTGCAGCGTAACGAGGTAACTCTTCGAGAATCGTACCCCACTCTCTCCAGTTAATACCGCCGCTTCTCGCCTCGCAGAGGGACTTGCGAAAATTGTGAAATTGCTGCACTGGAGACGGATAGTAATCCTTATAGAGATCAAGTAACCCACACTAGCAGGAATGTCCCGATCTGCACTGCCAAACCATCTCGTGGCGAGTAAAGTGCAGTACGCGAGGGCTGAGTAGTCGTTCCTGCGGTGAATGTTAACCCAGGTATCTATACATTCTCCTCTGGGGTTGTCTTTCCTACCTGGAGGCACCACCCCCGTGTGAGCGGCGGATATTGGTCAGTCCCTTCTCCCTTCAACTAATCATGTGGTATTTCTTCCCGTATGTGAACAGCATGATAGATGCCGTTCAAGTCGACTTGCTCGAACGTGCGCTGAAACCGTCGTGGCGAGAGACCCTCAGAAGGAGAAGCTGAGGACAAAGCAGAGAGGGTGAGCGTAGAAGAGCCATATACAGATGCAATAGACCCCGCCTCTCGATTCCAGTCATCGTCGTCGCCCTGGATGATACAAAGGGCGTCGATCCACAAGTATCGAATCCCAAGTTGCCGAGTGATGGTGATGGCATCACGAAACATGAGGGGCATCTCGTCGGGGTGAATGGCCTCTTGGAATCGCGTAAAGTTCTCTTTCGTCGTCTGGCAGCGCATGTTGGACCCCCATCGATAGCTCAGGGTTGCGTACGGCAGGGCCTCTCCTTTTGACACATATAGGTGTGGAGTCGCGCCTAGAAGGCCAGACCCGACATCAACCACCCGAGTCGGAAGCGGTGAAGGCTCTGACTGCATTCACTATAACCGTGGATGCAGTCCTGAAGCCAGACCCTCGCTTTTTGCATGCAAGAGCTTCCAAAGGGGTCTTCGGCAAGGGGAACCCGTGATATCTCATTCTGCCAGTCGTGACCGGACATTTAGCGCCAAGGGCTGCCTAGCCCGATGAGTTAGTAGACCGTTTTTTGCAGGTAGGATCGCAAAGCATACCAAAACTCGCAAAAACATGATAGCACTTTTCAAGCTTCACTGGACGGTTGCCCCCCCCCCTCAGTGGTACGACATTCGAAAATATAACCGTTGCGCACCTCGACTTCGGCTGCGGACGATCCTGGAAGATCTAGAATCCGCAATCCATTGAGAATTGTGGAGGCATAGTTGCATCCTCCCTCCGCTAACTCCTCAAGAGCCACGGCGTCGAGGCTCGCTTCGGGATAGTGCGATTGTTCATATTGACAATACATGCACTTCGCCCCTGGATGGTACGTTAGTTAATCGCCGGCGACTCGACATGAAGCAAATATCGAGCTCGAGGCCCGGATTACCTGCTTACTAGCTAGTGTCTTTTTGTCATATCCCTGGCCCGCTCCTGGGTGAACCACTGCAGCACCCGAGGCCGCACGCCAGGCCCTGAGGTCCTGTGGATTCATCCACCGACACTCTGGGCAGTCCTCGTCGGGCTCACCCTCCTCGCGGGAGTGAACCCTCTGCCATTTTCTGCAGAAACCGCCGTCTTGGAATACTTTGCAGTCTCTAATGAGCTTGAATCGATTCCTGGATGCCGAAATCTGCTCGTGATAGTCAGCGCAACGAAAAAGAGCGTAAACCTTTTTGCACATGTCTTCAAAAAAATGCTCTGGTCACGTCCGAGGGTGGATGTCTGAGGGGAAAGCGTGCTGTCGTCTCATCAGGTGCGAGGAGAATATGTCGGGCAGCAACCACAACGGCGCCAATCACATCCGTGGCTTGGGTCAAGTTGGACCCATCCGATTGGCGCAGGGGACGCATGACTCTTCGCTTATTGGTTTGCTCGACTCGGCACCAGGTACTGCGTAGTCTCAGCCATACCAGCGGCGGGGCGAACACCGACGCCGTATATTGGTCCGTGCGCACCGGGGACCTCTCAGGGAAAGCCACCGTTACGCGCAGGGGCGCCGGTGTCCGGCATAGGTTTCCTTGCAACACACCGCCCTATTTATGGTCACGGCAAGTATAGCCGGGGCAAATTTCGGCTCAGGCGGGCCTCAGTGCGGCTTACCCCTAGCTCAGGATTTGCGACTAATATGGACTCGGACAGAAAGAGTTGTCGGGTGAGACTAGAGGTAGGCACCTAGGTGTTTTTTACACTCCAAGCCCGAGACAGGCTGCGCCATTGGGGATTCGATCCAGGAAGATGTAACGGAAGTCGCGAGTGCCTGCTCCGGAGAGCTGGCAGGAGACCATCTCACTCAAACTTTCCCTTTACGTTTACACAGCCCTCTTTTCGTGACTTCGAGCTGCTACCCCGATTTTTGAGGCCCCCCTCTCAAAATCAACACCGACATGACAAGTCAAAGTCCTCGGCTACAATTCCATGCATCCTAGCTGAGCGCCCCCTACCTGGCGCTACGGAGACAAGACGTCCAGTTTCTCTCGCCCTTCGTTCGCAATCACTATTTTCACAAACTGAAATTCAAGCGTACTAAAGCACGGTATTACTTGCAGAATCGAGCCTAGGAAATAAGCGGGTTTTTTGGTCAAGGCCCAGCAACACAATGTTGTAGTGTACATGTCGGCGGCGACCGAGAATTCGAATGCGTTCTCCCCCACCATGATGGTGGATTCTTCATTGACGAGGTACAATAGTTCCATCACTGTCTAGAATATCTACCTAGGTACCTGTAGCAACACGTTTTGACTTGTTTCTTTCGCCTTTATGCTCAAGCTTTAGGAACCCGCCTGCGTGACATGACAGCAACGCCGACCTTCAACTCCAGGTTGCGTTTCTGGAAATTGTACCACCTATTTGCCCCCGATCCAGCAGCTTGAACTCAGTACCTCGGCACGCAACCTGCAGATATCATCCCGCATCCCCTCCCGCTTACACTCAAACACAGGAACCCAACCACACGGTACATAACCAGCACTTTGAACCGCCGCGTTTGCGTTGCTGGTAGAACGACCTGCCCCACGCATGCTTACCCACTTGCTGTCAATCGTTAACAAACTACGATGGACCTGCCGGCGTGAGACGGGTAGTCTCGGCGACAATACTCAACACATCGCAGCACATAGCACGTCCTCCTTCGGCGTCCCCGGACAACGACCGACCAACCGATTTTCAGAGCGATGTTCTGCAAAAACGAACAGTTGGCAGTGGAGGGCAACACCCACGATGCGTTTTCCGGGGCTCTCCACTTGAGTTTCGCAGAACTTTGTGGTAGTTGAGATCAAAAGCACCCTAATGGTAAAATGTCCCGGCAGCGGAAGGACCTGATTGTGCTGACCGACAAAGAACACTGGAATTCGCCAAGGAGCAGCCATTCTTTCAGGAGACATATGGCTTGCAGACTATTGAGGTTGTGCTATCTTACTACCTAGTACAAAAAGTTCAGCAATCAAGACAAGCTCCACGGCCTCTGGCTGACTCGACGAGTGTCCTGCATCGCTCTCAGACACGAAGGTCAGTTCCCCCCGAGACGTCACCACGCCCCCGTCGACGATCCCGTGGCGACGGCTAATTACTGCTTGATCGTCGCCTTGATATCATCGATGTAGAAGTACGCCCCGGCCGAACCCGACCGATTCAAAACGCGGAGCTCGAGTGTGCCGGTTCCCGATTCGTCCGTCGTAAACTCCCACATCGAGATGGTCTGGAAATACAACGCGACGCCATTCGCGTTACAGTCGAAGATACCGAGATTGACACCATTGTACAAAACCTGGATGCCAGGGCCGCCAGCGGCAGAGCCGCCGTACCGACTGTTCAGGAGGATGCTGAGCTTGTAGGTTGTAGACGGAGTCGCTTTGAAGGTCTGGACGATGCCGGCGTACCTTCCGCCCGTGACGGGTGGGGTGACGCGAATGATGGTGCTCGAGTGGCAGTTGCTCCCTGTGTCGACGCACACGTTGCCGCCTGGGATCCACTCCACGTTGCCTCCGGTCTGGCTAATGGTACTGCTCCATGTCGGCGCAAACGGGCCTTGGAAGTCGCCGTTGGCGATGGGCTGAACATATTGGGTTGCAACTGCATACGCGGTGGCCGTGACGGTCGTGGTGACGGTGCCGATCGAGGTAACCTAGCAGGGAATGGTCAGCTTTGGGACAGACGAGGAATCCATGGGAGAAGGAGATGGAGAGGCGCACAATGTACTCGACAGACTCGGTCTTGGTGTATGCTTCTTCGATGATGAGGGTGGAGGTGTGTGCAATGGGCGTGGGCAGGATGTGATTGCAGATGCTGCTGATGAGGACTGAGTTGTCCTTGCACACGGAGACGATGCTGGCCGAAGCAGGGTTGGACGGCTGGGCACCGCCGGAAGACTGGACACCTCCTGAAGACTGGACTAAGGACTGGACGGAGGACTGGCCGCGCTTCCCGTAGGCGGTGAGGGTGCTGGTAGGGATGGTGACGGTTGCGGCAGTGATCTCCTCGGTGGTTGTCGATAGCTCGCTGATGGTGTACGTTCTCGACTCAACGAAATCAAGCACAGCCGTGACTGTCTCGATGACAGTCTCGAGCGGCTCGCGGCCCAAGTAAGAAGAGCAGAAGGCCTCTCCGATATCCGGCGTGTCTGAGACAATGGCACGGAAGCACGTGTTGGAACGGCACTCCTTTGCCCCCACCACGGCAGTGAAAACGCCGGCGGCGCCAATAACCGAGAACTTCATAATTGCTGCTGAGCGAGTGACACTGGGAATTCAGGCCCAAACCTTCGAAAGAACGACAAAAAGTGGGAGGAAGGATGCAGCGGCAGGATGAGGAATCGCTCTGACTTGAGCCGGTCTTCGTTGGGTTTTAAGTCCCTCCATGCTCCCCTGACCAAATGACCGCCTTCCGCTATCGACACCATTCAGGTTAGATGGGTTCACTTCAGCGCATCCCCAAAACGATAGCGCCAGCATGGAAGCGGGTCTCGAAAAATTCCACGGGGGCTAGACCCATCTCGGATCAGCTCAGTCAGCCCCTAAAAGCGCCTCTTTCCACGCCCCCGGGCATTTGCAGGCCGCTTCTGACTGCACCCGGAGCCCTTGCTCCGTGCAATCGGCTTATTTTTGGCGCAGCGCCCTCCGGAATATTTGACAGCGGAATGCGGCCTTTGTCAACAAGCTCGGACTTCGCTGCTGCTGAATATGGGACATTGCACGCTATTTCCACAGCATGCTGGGACGCAATCACAAAAGACTGCCAGTGCCCGGCGACTCATTCTGGGAGGTCCGCTTCGTCAATATCGTGATGCTTCAATTCAACACGAGCCGAGATGTTCTCTGTCGTAGTTCTTGAAACGCCTGTAAGAGAAGCTGGGATGCTCCCGCACAAGACAAGAGACTCCGGGCCGTTCGTACGGTGACTGGATGCATACGGATCTAACGCTGTTCAAACCCTTCGCGGTTTGGCCAATCACAAAAATGGCCCGGGAGCATCCGCGGGAATTGAGTGGGGCCCCCATGCCACAATAGGGAGAAGCCCTGGTCCGTCGTACGAATACAGAAACCCCTGTTGTCCTCCTCTCGGCTGACACATGTTCTTCATTCGTCCAACCATCACGTGGCAACCACCCAGCCATCCAGAAACTGCTCATCAACAACCTTCGGGTCTGCGGTTTGCAGTCTGCGACGTTAAAAACCTGGAACTTGAAGCCAACTGCAAATGCCGCAGGCAGTTCGTCCTCATATGTGCCTGTCCCTTGGGGACTTTCAAGTTGGTCCAGGAATATCGTCGATGAGTGAGGCCCTTGGCGACTTGGTTGCGGGACGCCGCCGCTCTGCAAGGTTCTTTCTTAACGACTCGGAGGCAATTACAGAGGAAATCTACAAGATACCTACTCAAGCTGAAGAGGCTCGAGAGACACCTACGGGACCAAGAACATAGTCGCAGAGGCTAGGAGAGGTAAATCGAGGAAGGAAATTCTCTGCACGCACACTAAACTAAAATACAGGTGCCGTGAGGCCCACAGCAGCTTAGTTATTGCCACCACCACCACCATCATCTTGATTTCTTCGGCGGCCTTCCTCTCCTGCGCTTTCCACACCCCTGGATGTGCTCCTCGTGATTGTGGAGGGCGTTGACTCCGTCCGAGCTACCGATTCGATTCCCGCATGTGCAAATATATGGCTTTGCCCCTTGACGCGTACACTCTCGAAGATGGGTGCGGTGCTTGTCTTTGCGTTCTCCATGACCGCAGCGGCAGAAATAGAGGGCACCAAAGTGAAAGTTCTTGAGGTGCCTCTCCAGCGTTCTCTTGTCCTTGAATGTCTTCTTGTCGCATGAAAGCTCGGCCCAGCCGCAGATGAGCGGCCGATAGCCGGAAGCGTGGTGGACGGCCACGATGTGCGTGCTGAAAGGGGGATCCCGGAAGTCAGTTTTCTACGTCGTTTCAACGCAGAGGGCACATTCTAAATGGGAAATTCAAGAGCACCTACGCAAGGACATTCTCGGGAGAAAGAACAACGGCCGCAAGGAGCATTTGCCGGCGGTGATTGTTGTGGAGAATGCGATTCATCAATAGAAAGGGGGCGTGGGGAGTAATCTATGGTTGTTGGCGAGAGAGATAGCTCTGATATTGGTTGTGAGGAGTCAAAAAGGAGTGTGTCTGGCGCAGAATCGCGAGACGCTGTCGTCGCCGGCGATGACCAAGTTTCGGTGGTGGGAACTAATACAAGCTGCTGAGGCGAGATGCAGTCCACATTATCCAACAAGGGACGAGGGACTGGTCGGTCATACAAATGATCCTCGGAAAACCACGGGGGATCGGCGAGGAGGCCGGACTCATTTTGATCTATGCGGTGATCATTGTAATCGCTCCGAATGTCGACAGGTACCAGACCGGTATTCTCTGACGATGCCGGCCTCCAGACATTCTCCAAGCCACCATGTTTGTAATCTTTGCCCAGAGCCCACTGACAAAGTGGCCCTGATGCCGCCCCATCGAGACGCATATTCCTGCATGTCCTAGTGGGGCGGCTCGCCCTTCTTTTAGCTTCAGGATAAAGCACATATTCGCTCTAAACATGCCAACGGAGAACTAGCTCTAGAAGTTTAGCGTCGACGGTAACGGAGGTGGGAACTAGTCCGTTGATGCACCGTTGAATCCATCGCGGTTCAACGAGTTCCTCCCGGCCGAATACAGCGCCTTTTCACAGCGAACAACACAGGGTACGCGATTGGTGGTCAGACATCTGCTTGGACGCAGGCGAACCGCAAGAGAACCCAACTTATCCCAGGAATGCTGTCCTTCAACTTCGATACGCACGAGTGGATCAACGGCATTGGCAGCGACAGGCCCGCCCCGTTCGGCACGCTCCTCCAGGCCTCGGCGCACTATGTCCCGACGTTTGGCCCCGGAGGATTGGTCTTCGTAATGGGCGGCTTCGCGCCTGATCCCGAGGGCAACACCGGCATCCAGAGCAATCCGACTTTCAACTTCAAGAATCTGACGTTCTTCGATCCTGTCACCTTTAAGACCTACTCGCAGACCGCCACCGGCGATATCCCACCCTCGCCACGTTTCGAGTTTTGCACGGCCGGCTGGCGGAACACGGATGGGGGCTATGAAAAGTGATTCCTCCCCTGGCAGATTACACCGGTTTTGCGCTGACAGAAGAAACAGCTTTGTATTTGGCGGTGACAACAAATTTGCAACCGGCTGGCCAAAATGTCGCGATACGTACATACTGAGTCTTCCCTCCCCGAGCCGCCGGCTGGCCCACGGGCATACCACAGCTGCTTGTCGGTGGGGAAGCGACAGGTTCTGAGCATTGGCGGACTAGGCAATGTAAACATGGAGACACTCATCAAGGATAAGGACTTGGCACCCCAGGGCCTGCTTGTGTTCGACATGACGGCCATGAAGTGGGTTGACTCTTACAACGCCACCCTGGGCGACTACGAGAGACCAGACGTGATCCGCTCATGGTATTCTAAGGGGGTGCTGGATCAGGTTGCGTGGGACTCGGAAACGGTGAAGAGGATGTTTCTGAAGCAGAGCTTGCTCGAAGGAGGCAGGGATAAAGTTGACACTGGTGAGTTTTCCGGCCGCCGAGTGATTTGTAAAAATATTAACAGGTCTTAGCTAGAGAGAAGCCCGTGAAGCCAGAGTCCGCCAGCACCCCAATAGCAGCGATTGCGGGCGGTGTAGCAGGCGGCGTCGTCGCCATAATAGCCATAGCCGGCATCGCGTGGTTTTTGATTCGACGAAAACGACAAGCTGCAGATGACAGCGCAAACGACTCGATGTACCGAAACGTCCTGCCCGGATCTTCCGGTACGCAACCTAACATGCGACCTGGGTCGCAAGAGCCTGCCGAGGTGAGCAACGAGTCGCCATACTCGGAGTTATCCGGACATGCGGGGGCCGGATACGGAAGGGCCGGGCCCATAGCGGAGAAAGACTTGTCGGGGTATGGAGAACTTCCTCACACAGGGACGGACGATGCAGAGCTTCCGTACAACGGGGCGTTGTCGCCGGCGCAGGAACCAAAATATAGAGGTTTCAGTCCGGGTTTTGGTGTCGAGTTGGACGCAAGTCCACAGGTCCCGAGATATACATGAGCTAAAAATACGTACATATGGCGAGAGATAGGGATTGAAGTAGCCGTTGATGGGTGCTTCTCATAATTGAATATACCTACCAGATATCAGGCGTATTCCTTGAGGACTTGGAGTTGAGAAACGGAAAAAATCTGGGCTAGGTCTCAGTACGTGGCAGAGCAGTCACATTCACTCCGATTTTCGAAAGAGTTGAATGGCACAGTTATCTAGCCCTAGGAATAAATTCAAGATTCAACCATCCTGACTTTCACAGGACGGAAGGGATGAGCCACAACAAGCCCCGAAATTTCCAGAACAACCACTCTACGCGCTGGGGAACGTCGCAGGCTTGAAGAACTCCTCAATCCAGTCCCTCTTTCCGACCGGGACGCCCTTGCTCCTCAGAATCCCATAAGCCGTCGCAAGATGGAAGTAAAAGTTCGGAATGCCATGGTTTAGCGCCGAGTCCTTCGCTGTGATGCGCACCTTGATGGCTGGGCCAAGAGGGCTATTTTTTGTTGTAAGCATTCATCTTTCTATCCAGCCACCCATCACCGTAGTAGGTAGGTAGGAAGAAATAAGACAGAAAAAACTTACTGATCAATCTCCACCCCCTTCCCAACCCGCTCGTCAATAGCCTTCTTATCCACCCCCTCAATATACGCCTTCGCCTTGTCAATCCTTGCCCTAAACTCCGCCCACGTCTTCTCGTTGTCCTCCCACGCGGGCGTCTCCGCGCCAGACAGCCGGTCCAGCACTGCCTTGGTGTTACGGGTGAGGTTCAGAATCTGGAAGGACAGTGGGCGCATGTCGTCGATGAGACGCGCAGGGAGGTAGTCTGCCGTGGGGTCTGCGCCGGTGGTGGCGGCGTGGGCTTCGGCGACGTCGAGGACGTGGGAGAGGGTGTTGAGGCCCTTGAGGAAGGTGGAGGTGACGTGGTCGGAGACGGTGATGGTCGCCATGTTGGGTGGTAGGAGTAGGTCAGATGGGGGATGTGGGAGATGGGAGTTGGGGTGGTGGAGCAGACTGAGATGAGAATGGAGATTTTAAACTCGTTGTGAGGGCGTACACAAGGGGTGCTTTATACTGCAAGTGAATGATGTAAGCCGTGACACTTCTCCGGGATGTCTTTCTCCCTATGTATTGCAACAGAAGTATTCGCAATTGCGACAGTTTCTTTGGCCCTCTCGCGTCCGAGAGCGGGGGAGGGAGATGTATGCCGTCCGATTGCGTGCAATGACATCGACGCAGGTACACCGGCATGCGGGGAAGTGGAAGGTTGTGCAAGGGGATTGTGAGCGAATTCGGGGTCCGGCTCCGGCATGTCGCCATCTGCGCTGCCGATTGACAACCGCTTAACTCCGACGCTTGGCGCGGTTCGAAGCCACAACCCGAAGGAGCTATGCAACTGTGTAACAAGACGAGGAAGTAAGGATATATACAATTGCTGGATCCCCCAGAAAGACAATGTGTCATGAGGTAATACGTTGCACAACTGCAACAGATACATCGCAAGCCACTGTGAAAGGAACGACGCCCGGCTATTAAGCAGGGATGCTAGGTGCGAGCCCCAGATAAAAGTCGCACCGCGATCCGCGGCCGCCCTCCCACGTATCGGCGGGTGCAACGGAGATGGCGTTCTGCAGTCCCGGGCCGACTAGCTGCGTCACCGGCACCATCCACTGCGTCATAAACTCCACCGGTGATCCGCCGGTCTGGTTCAGGTTGACCAGCTTCGGCGACCTCTCATTCCACACGGGCCATGCAGACGCCGGATTCGCGGCAGTAGGGTTGGAGGCACTCGCGCCATTGGCAATAGCATTGCTGATGCTCGGGTTGCCAGTGATGACAAAGTTGCCCCAGATGCGACGGAAGGCGAGGGCGATATCGTCGCCGAGGTTAGGGGTAGTCGGGCCAAAGTAGGCAGCCACGTCGGCGCCGTGGGACGCGAAGGGGACAGAGTACTGGTAGAAATATGCAGACTTGAAGGCACCAGTATACGCGCCGGCCATCCAGTACGCCGGGCAGATGAAGGTCGCCTCGGCATGGATGTTGTTGGAGCGCTGCTGCTGACCGTTGGCGCCCCCAGACATGCTGATAGCGTTGGGGCTGCCAGTACCCGTGGTCTCGAAACGAGGACCATCGGGATCTGTGGGGGAGGGGTTGGAGTTGGCAGCCAGGATGGCTTCAAGTTGGGTGGGGGAAAGAAACGGGAACTGCTGGGCCAACCACCAACTGACGTTGGCTTCGGTGCTGATGACAGGAGGGACAAAAAGCGGGCCTTCGTTGGCGTTGGCTCCAACAAGCATCTTCTTGCCATTCACCCGCCCTGCAGTGAGCTGCTTGCTAGGAAGAGACGTGATGTAGGCGTTGTCGGTGACGGGGTAGAACGCCCTACCGGGTATTAGTGTACAGCTCGAAGTCAGGTTTATGGGCGGGGCTTACCAGTAGCCATAGGTCGACTGCTGCGTCACGTCAAAGTTGGCCTGCTGCAGGGTAGCCGAGTCCTTGCTGATCAGACAGGACAGAACATTGCCGGATCCGGGGCAGCCAGCGGCCTTTGAGAAAGCGTAGTACTTGCCCGTTGGGACGGCGGCATCGTACTTGTACTGGAACGGTAGGTATGGGGACGCGGCGATGGACTTATCGAAGAGAAGGCTACCGAGTGTGCCGCCGACGGCTAGTCCATGGTACATGACGGAGCTGGCGCCCGCCGATTCACCTGAGATGGTGACGGAGAATGGGTCACCGCCAAACTGGCAGATGAAGAGCTTGACCCAAGATAGGGCAAAGGCCTGATCCAGAATCCCGGCATTGACGACGCCCTCGTTGCGAACCTCCTTTGATGCGAGGAAGCCAAAGGCACCAAGGCGGTACTGAATTGACACAACGATGAAGCCCTTGTCGTTGGCGTTGATGATGTCAGCCATGTCCTGGGTGCCATCACCAAAGCCATAGCCGCCGCCGTGGATCCACACGAGCACGGGGAGGTTTCTGGCGCCGGCCGGGGCGTAGACGTTTAGGTACAGGCAGTCCTCATTTCCCGGAAGGTTGGGGACACCAGGGACGGCGGGATAGGCCTGCGGGCACGTGGGCCCGAGGGCGGCGGCCTGGCGGATGGGCAGGCCGCGCTCCACGGCGGGGAACTGGGGGGGCTTCCATCGCAGGTTCCCGGTGGGGGCTGCGGCGTATTGGATGCTGGGAGGAGGTAAGCAAGAGAGTCATCAACAATCAACAGCAGGCGTTCTGACCCCTTCCAGTAGTTCAGACCGGACGTCGAGTTGGTGTAGCCCTGGTACTTGGCATATCCGAGGTTGACGACCAGGGACTGGTCCTGCTTGCAGAAGGCGCCCACGAGCGAGCGCTTCTTGGTTGCGAGGAGGCTCTCCTCGGCCGAGGTGGCGTTGGCGATCAGCTCTTGGACGAAACGCGCCGCAAAGTCGACCTCGGGCGTCGTGCTAGGAACGGAGCTGATGATGGCACTGATGCTGGCACTGGCAGCAGCACTAACGTTAGGGGCCTGAGGTGTTGGCGTCGCGAGCGCGGCGCCAGTCAGGAGCAAGCCTGCAGCGAGGTGCGAAGCGGTCCACTTGAACCGAGCCATTGCGACGAAAACGGGCAAAAGAAAAACCAGAGTGTAATGTGGCGTCGAACGGTAAAGATCGAGGCCTGGCGCGCTGCATGATGGCCGGCAACGGGCTTTGTTTTAATCTCGACACAACGACCTTGCCTCGGCGCAACGCCAATTTTCAGCCAATTTGCCAGTCTCCATCAAGGGCGGCGAAGTGGCACCGGTCTGCTAATTGCAGCGTATCAGGCGCCAAGCAGCGAGAATAGCCTATGGAGCCCATAGCCAGAGCGTCGCCTGTGGTCCGGGGTACGCCTGCGCTGCGCGCGCAGACCGGTTGCTCCAGCGCGCCGTCTGCCGGCTTCACAGCAGCGCGCACTCGCCGGCCGCTCATCCGCTGCTCAGAAGGGCCGCCGTGTTTGGACCGAACTGCCTCGTTGGCGGCCTGCCGAAATGCGGGCACCATGCGGATCCGCTGCCGCAACGGGTGGGCTCGGCGCAGGGAATCAGTAGCGCGGGCACACGGCCAAGAACAAATAACGCTGTCGAGCCATGTGGAAAACGTTGGGAGGATCGATAAGAATTGCTCAGTCAATCACCCAGTGAGCCCCTGGGTCTTGGCCTGGGGACGCTTTGCAAACCAGCGGGCGTGAAGTGGAAAGAATACGGTATCTGATCATTGAGAATTTGGCGCCGTCTCTTGGCCAGGCACTATCCTTTCCGTATCGCGCAGTCCGGGCGTAGCTAGAGACGAGTGGCGTGATGCAGATGGACCTCAACGGAAAACATCAACCCGGGCAGAAGTGGTCGTTGCGATCATCTTGGCGCCTTCCTCGCCAAAATAGCAAGTGGAAAAAGTGTTCGTGCACGGACACGACGCACGGACCTGCAGATTTCGGCTCCAAACCCGAATGTGACGGATGCCTCTTCCAGGTTTCGGGTCGCTCAGCCGCCCCGCCATTTGTTCTGGCGTTTGTCGCGCGATCGGCACATCGGCGGCTGAGCCACATGGCTGCAGAGAGCCGAGAGCCGCCGCATCGTTTCTGCATGATCGAAGAAGGTAGACGGGAGATCGCCCTATGACATCCTCCCTCCTCAGGTGGCTTGTGCTTGAACAGCATGGCAGCAGCCCAAGGATAGAGCTATCGACGTCCAAGCTCCCAAGCCCCTCGAGGCTCCGCATCAGTACCAGCTCCACTGAAACGCTCGCGGTGGCTTCGCATATCGAGCGCAACCAACTGAAACCCCGACGGCGGTCCTACACACAATGCGGCTTATGACGACTAGTATTTGTGAATGGCGATGCCACGCAACAGCTGGCCGCGAGCGTCAAAATCACCACCGCCGAGCACACCTCGGGACATCCCCTTGTTGCAGGTCTGGCTGTGGCTGGGCAGCGGGCGCGAGTCACGACGCATAACATGAATTTTCGCGAATTTTCGCGAATCTTAAGCGGGCATACACCTAGGAGAAGAGGAGCGACCCCTTTGAGGCCCCACCGCACCTACGCCGAGCATGTGTTGAGGCGGGCCCTGGGCTGTCCGGGAACGGCGGTGATAGGGCGCGGCTAGCTATCGTCGCATTCTAGTCTTCTCTAATGGCTCTGCACGGACGCTAGCATACACTAGGTACCCAGGAGTCCAGGACAGCACGATGCTACCGGGGTCTATGTCGGCCATGCTGGCATGCCGCTCTGGGCAACGTGGGCAACCGCCGTGTCGGAGCCCCTCCCCACAAGCCAAGTAGCGATCGGAACCACCAGCATCGGCGGGTATTAAGACCAGAGGCCTCGGCCCCTGCGAAGACGACCACTGCGCGATCCTCACCCTCCGACTTCCTGGTTACCATCGAGTTCGACAGCTAAGAGTTGTCTTCGACGCCCCGGGCTTTCAGACCCGCCATATCCGTCATGTCGTCTTCCTATGCGGCCCCGCAGCTTCCGCCGAATGCGTTTGACGATATCAGCGGCTCCGTCGTCGGCGTCATGACTTTCTGTCTGGTCTGGTCCACTCTCATGGTCGGCCTGAGGATTTGGACCCGCTGGAAGATCATCGAGTCGATGGGTGCCGATGACTATGCCATCATCTCGGGTTTGGTAAGCACCACACACCGGCTACTATGAGTGAGCTATTCTGACAAGAACCGCAAGATCGCAACGTATGGTTCAGCCATTGCCATTGCCCAGATGACCAGCTACGGCTTAGGGAAGCACGTCTATGTTATGGATTTTACAGTTCTTCCGCTGTATCTCAAGGTAAGCTGCGCCCAGGATGCTTCTTTCGAATGTCCCAGAGGTGCTCATGCAATCCCAGGACTTCTACCTATCCATCGTCTTCTATTGCGCCGCTCTACTTTTCATCAAGCTCGCATTTCTCTTCCAGTATTACCGCGTCTTGGCGGTCCAGCACATGCGGATGGTCTACATCGTTGCCATCGTTGTCGTCGGAGGCTGGGCGACCTCCCAGACATTCGTGGGCATTTTCACTTGCACCCCCGTCAGCGGGTTCTGGGACAAGACCATCGACGCCAAGTGCATCCCTAACCTCCCGCAATGGTACATCAACGCCGGCGGTAACATCATCACCGATGTTGCCGTGTTCGTCTTGCCGCTCCCCGCCCTCTGGAAACTGAACCTCGCAAAGCAGCAGAGGATGCTCCTCGTCGGTATCTTCGGTCTCGGCTTCTTGTAGGTCAAACTCCCATCGAACACAACCAAACCACAGACTAACTCCCATCCCCGCTAGCACCGTTGTTGTCTCAGGCATTCGCATCCGCTACCTGAAGATGTTCGAGGACTTCCCCTGGGAGAACGCCGCCGCCAGCATGTGGTCCGTCGGCGAGCTCACCTCCGCCATCACCTGCTGCTGCCTGCCCACCCTCCGGCCCTTAATTGGCCAGTACTTCCCCAATCTCGGCACCGCTCTCGGTCGCTCGATCCAGGACTATGGAAAGAGCGACGCCGGCGGCAAGCACACCCTGCCCTCCCACGCCGACACAGAAATGGGCCACAAGCGCGGTCTGCCCCTGTCCGGCACCGACGGGAGCGAGGTCGACCTTGGATCTTCGCACAGCGGCAGGAGCACTAAGAAATATGGCAGCAACATGGAGCTGAGCGAGAACCTGTCGCCTTTCAGGGGAGATGAGGATGCGCGCAGTGTCGCGAGCCAGACGAGCGAACTGGCGCTTGCGCCGAAGAAACCCGGCGTGGTAGGCGTGAGGACGTCAATTGGCCCTACGAGACCGGGTGTCGCTACGATGGCCAGAGCACGGAGTTTCTCGGGCGGGGGTGTGCAGGTGCAAAGAGATGTATATCAAACCACCGCGCCATACAAGCAATGAGTCGAGGGCAAGAGGGCGGAGATGAACGAATGATTAGATAGGCGACTGTAAGAGAAATAACACACCATATATATTGTCAAAATATTATACTTTCATAATAACATCGATTTGTCCTTTGTGATGATTCAGCGATTGTTGTTATCTGAAAGTCGTGTGGGATCGCGCTTGTGACGCATCATTGTGGATGTTGTCCTTCCTGCGTATGCCAGTCTGGAAGATACCTGTCTATCGCAATTCGTTACAAGGTTGTGTAGTGTAGTGGTTATCACTTCAGGTTTTGAAGATCCTAGATGGTTATCCCATCTCCTGATAACCCCGGTTCGAACCCGGGCACGACCTATTTTTGCTTTTTTTGTGGATTGGATGGACCCTCGAGAAGCGTGATGTGGAACCGAGATGCCAGTGGATCTCAATGGTGGCTCCTTTTATTTTGGTTGGGACAAATGTCAGGGGCAACGACTGATAGAGAAATGGAGGATGTAATTGACCTCAACGCTAGCAACCCGTGGACATCGCTTTTTCGCCGTGCAAAAACGACAAGTTCACTCAACACACTGACAAACTTCAATTGATTGATAGATATGCTACGCTATCATGGACGGCATGGCAAAAACAATTCTTAACCGCCTGCACGCCCAGCCCCTAGGGCGGTTGCAATAACCTCGCAAAGACTATTCAACGACGCTGCCGTCGTCACATCCAATGTGCTCAAGACAGCGCCCAGCTCAGGCCGCACCCAGTTCCTAAACTCGACCGTAACCAGCGAGTCAATACCATATGCAGCCAAAGGCCGCTCTGCCTCCATGGGCTCGGGCAGCCGAAGGGCCTTGAAGAACCAAGCGCTCACGGCCTTGATCGCGGCATCAAATACCGCGGCCGGGTCACTGCTAGAGGAGTTGAGCAGGAGCTTAAGCGCTCGCACCTCCTTTTGCGACTTGTCGCCGCCTCTCCCCCCGCTTCTTTCCGTGTTACCGACGACGCTGGAGGTGGAACCCTCATGTCTAGAGAAAAGATGCCCAAAGCGCGGGTTAGCTTGCAGCTAGGAATTGGATGCCTGAGGAATTTTGAGGCCCGTAACCATCCGGGCGCGGCTGTCGGAGTTGAGGGGGTTGGCGTTCTGTTGAAGGATGGAATGCTGCACCATCTGGTAGACCATCTCGGCGTTCATGAAGGCTAGTGTACCCTCATCCTTGCTTTTCAGGTCTTGAAAGACGTCGTCATGGTTGACCATGAAGCCCACGTCCTCGACAACCCCGAGGTTAACGGTGTGCGCAGTCAGACCGAGCTTATGGCGATAAGACGCGAAGGCGTCCTGGAAAGCATTTCCGGCGACATAGTTTCCTTGGGCGCGGCTGCCGAGGACACTGGAGATGCTGGAGAGGAGAGTGAAGAAGTCGAGGGCAGGTTATGTTCGAGAGCGACAGTGTGGAGATTCCAGGTACCCTGCACCCTGCAGGCTAGTGCGGTGTGGTACTCGTCGATTTTCATGATAGAAAAGGGCCGGTCCTGGGCTGGGTTAGCACACTGGAAGAAAAAAAGCTACGATTGAATGGGGTCAAGAGGAGGGGAGAGTCACTCACAACGGCTAACATAGCGGCATGAATAATTCCCCCAATAGGGACTACGGTCTCCCAAAAGCCCGCCACACATCATCAAGGTTGGAGACATCTCCGCGCAAGAGATCGATGTGTGTGCCAAGCCCCTGATCAAGCGGATATCAGCCTGGGACTTGTAATCGTCGTAACCGCTCCGTGACAGTGTGGCCAGCCGCCTCACTCCGCGCTTAGCGAGGTCAATGACGAGGCTCCCACGAATGCCCTTGAGACCTCCGATGATCAGATAGCAGACATCATTGCGATACACTACCTTCCTCGGGGCAGGCCAAACTTGAACGGTATGCGATCCCCCCTCTTCCTTGTCGGCTCCCACTGACACTACCAGCTTGCCCATGTGTGTACCAGAGCTGAGTTGGGTGAAGACTTCCTTGATCTCGTCAAAGGTAAAGGCTTTCAAGGGGAATACGGGCCTGAGATGGCCTTGGTCGAGCAAGTGGAAAAGCTGGCGGAACAGCCTCTCGATAGTAGACCCCCATCTCGTGAATTGCGTCAGGTCCAGGGCGCGGAACGAGGCCCCACGATTAAAGGGACCCATCGGAAGCCGATTCTTGTCGCTGATGTCACGCTTGCCAATTTCCACAAGGGTTCCGACAAAGGCAACAATGTTCCAGGACGCTTTGAGAAGCTCTCCGGTGAGAGAGTTGAGGACAATGTCTACGCCGTAGCCTCCTGTCACGTCAAGGATATCTTTGGCAAACTCGGTAGTCCTGTTCCGACTTCCGACGTTGACTTGCGGGACCATTCCTTCGAAATGCCTTGTAGGATCATTTCCTCGAAAACACCATGCTGCGCCGCAGCATATGTCTGTGAAATAAGTCAAACAAGAAGAAATTCAAGACCATCACGCTCCCGATTCTAGTATAAAATGGCCACTCTGCCCTCTGTTCTTCGTCCGGTCTCTCATCATCTACATAACACAATTCGATCTCAGCCACTTCTTTAACATCAGTATAATACGTTTCGAATCCTTCGAGGAAATTTAAATCAAGATGCGTCTTCTCGGCTTGTCGACCCTCGCTATGGCTTTCACAGCTGTGTTAGCGCTCCCAGCTCCGGCGCCGGCTCCGGCCCCTGTGCCACAAACCGGAATCACCGCCACCTGTGCGGAAGCAACCAGGCAGTTGATGAGCGTACTGTTCCTGCTTGTCGGGAGTTCTTTTCCGGTAGCCGATGAGGTATCATAGAACTCTTTCTCGTCACTTTTGGATGTGCCCGATTAACTTGGCTTTTATCCAGAATGCACTCAGGGCACAGGCCGCGGCATGGGCTGCGATCGTTGATGAGACTTGTGATTGATGGACATCTGTTGGGAGTGTTAAGGTGCCTTGCACAAGTGGATGGAACCATAACTATCAACTGTTGTTATATATGCGGGTTCTCAAATGAAAAACCAATCGCTAACGCCCGCCATGTTACTCCGTTATTTCACAACTCTTTGTAGCTGAAACAGCCATTACACTACCCTAAAATCGACACCACGAATTTCCCTTTCCTTCTTCGGAACTGAGCAGTTGCCGCCTTAGGCTGAGCCAGACTGAGCGAGGGGGTCACTATTCTAGGCTGCCTCAGCTATAGTTGGCATGGTCCAAAATGGCCGTGGAGTTGCGAGGACCTAGTTTTGGGTCCTCGTATCACCACCACCACCACAACTACAACCTCCTCAAACACCTAACAGGGCTTTCCTTTACTCAAAAGACAGGAAAAAAAACCTGCCATTTAACACTCTCGCTTATTCCGTTACGCCTAAGTAAAATTATCCTTTTTTTATAAAAACAATTTATCGTTAATAATTAGATATTACGGCACAGGTTATCACGGTTTAGCACTTAACTTAAGATTACTAATGGAGAAAGATATGGAAAAGGAGTCGCCGTCAGAAGCCTGGAAGCCAGGAGGCTAAGACTCATCAAGATATGTCAATAAATCGCCAGGATGCAGTATAGAACTGGAATTCAAGACGTATAATTCAGCAGATACTGCTACTAAGCGGGTGAGTAAAGAGCTCTCAGCTTAAACTCAAGTTCGTATTAGAATTTAGGAAATCATATTTAGTCCTAGTAGTGCGGTGGGAGCTCTAGGCACACAGCGGATTGTGGGATCGCAACCACGGGCAGGTGACAGAGTGCGCCAGCTGTCGCACACCGGTACAATATAGATAATGACAGGACACTTAGCCCAAAGCAGATATTGGGGTAGCAGCGTAGCTGCCTGTGGAACGTTTGACTGAGGCACGAGGGGCTCAGGAGCAGCGGAAGTGCAGTTGCAAAGTGACTTGATTTGGTAAAAAAGGGGAGTGCGAAGCACTCCCCAGTTATATACAAATGGAAGCTCCCTGTGTGTGGGGAGAGCACATGATCCAAGGCCCCTGCGCTCCAGCCAAGCCTGGAGCGGTAAGGCGCCTGCGCGCCTGAGTGCCAAGAACTGCCGCTGCAGTTCGACACTATCGCTTACGTGAGAAATCCTACAGCACTGCCAAGGTAATAGAAAAACGGCCTGTTGGACCTGGATGTTGTAACGCAAGGAAGGAACCACTGGTTAGGATGAGAACTTTGGGCCCCACTTCACAGCAGTATTTCAGGCACTCCTGCAGCCCAGAATAGTTTGACTCAATCAAGCATCCTCTACACCATTCTTCAATGTCCGAACCCGCCGCAGCAGCCACAAATTATGGGCCAATCACGACAGCTTCGTTATCTCACTACCAAAACACTGTACATTTTTGGTTATTTCAGTGAGAAAGTTACGTGTCAATCTGAAACAAGTCACACTCTGGAAGCTGCACTGCAGAGTTTTTGCCACTGCAATAAATACGACACAGTCCTGAGGAAGGCATTCAACGGCCATAACTGTACTCCTAACCGAATATATGCAGATAACCCCCCTTTTTCTCTCTCAGCGTAATCTAGTAACAACAATCCTCAAGGGTACGCGGCGCTGTGTAGGTAGTTGGATGCACCAAGAAATCCCGGGAAAAGTGGCGGGTTTCACTTTTATTCAAGCCGAACCACGTTCAAGGGGTTGCCAATGCAACCTCAGTTTGAGTTGACAGGTCTTATCTGTTCATCTTATTTGTCAGAATTATGGCCGATCGGTTCGCAATTACCGGGTTCCTAGAAGGCCGGTCCTAATCATCCATAAGGTGTACTATCAACGGCAGTTCAGCTCTCTGGACAAGCGTTATCATTGACAAGCCGTAGGCCGCCCAACGCCGAAGTGTACGATATCTGGCATTCGAACCGCCAGGCCAGGAAAAGCGGCAGAAGAGCAAGCCCTACCACGAGAAGAGCTAAGCCAACCAGCACCTACTGTAAGTCAGCACGCTTCCCCACTTCTTATCCGGAAAGTTACAACAAATACCCAAGGCGCAGACCATAATCACCACAACCAAAACCCCAATAATCTCAAGCACAGTGATACTAGTGTACTGGATCGTCTCCCCGTACCTATCAAGCGCGCCTTGGTTGTAGTCAATGACATCGCCCATTTCACGGATGGAACCTCTCCAAATCGACGGGGAGAAAGCAGGGCTAATCTTGTAGTCCAAGGAGGAGCGGCTTTCGAGACATGCATTCGCCGTATCGATGACCTTTCCTGCAGCAAACACTAGTGTAAGGCAAGCCACGAAGTGCTTCGCCAACAATACCGTGCCTGTGGATATTGTCTCTTCCGATTCTGTCGAGTGCCTCGAGGGGCTTCGATCTTGGGGAAAACAGGGATGTGACAGTCATGCAGAGGGTCCCGGGCATGTTGATGGTGACCGGGACCGAATGTTGCATTGAGATCGGTGGCCCCGACGAAATCTCTCCCAGCTTCTACAGTTGAGAAGATGAGCCATGACTCGGGGGGCTCCGCACTGGTGCAAGCAAGATCCCACGCAGCTGCATTGTCCCAGTTCAAGTTGGATCCATAATCGACGGGAGCGTTCCCGGGAGCGATGCTTGGGGTGTCGAAGAATGCATCGCCTGACAGCTGCCCCGGAACTGTGAGCTAGGCAGGAGGAATCGAGCACCTCATCATCGCCTTAATTGCGTGGACCAACAACGAATCAAGAAGCAGCAGCCAGAGCCAGGCAAGGCAACCATACCTTGGAGTACCTGAATGCTCGCCTCGAAAGACTCATTTGAAGCGCTTGCTTGCCTGAAGTGCCACCGACAATCTGCAGTAGTGAAAAGATGGCTGGACCACCTTCCTTTGGAAGCCTCCGGCTAGCGTCCACTGACGACGTTCTGCGGCTGGGTGTGGTCTGCACGGCGGGCTTTCGGTATTCGGAGCGGTTCATCTGGGAACGGACCGCCCACCATCAGCATCTCCAAAGGACAATCACTTGGTTCAGGCAGGAAGTTTCCGAGCTCAATAAAAAGCCCGAATTTATCGTTCTCGTTGCTTTTGATAGCTACGACCCTGATGAGTCTTCAAAAACCGATGCGATTATACCCGCGAACAACGGTTGGACGCCGCCGAAAGCGGGCACACCTGTAGCCGTTGGGCTTGGGGTTTGGAGGTTGCGGCCTAGCTCCCCTCTGATCGGGAAATACCAAAATGAAATAGGTATGCTCGTCACTGCACCATAGTGAAGCTTTCGATCAGCTTCGCCGTTCTAATGTTGCGGCCTAACAGGCCCATACCCGAACGTGCCAGAGTATGACTACAAGGATCTTGACCGAAAGCGTTCCAAGGCATTCGAGGATGTAGCTGTTGAGGCAGGAAAAAGTGCGTGCAAGAGGCGATACTCGTCCCTCTCCGCCCCGAAATGCCGTGACCCCTGACAGCCCGAGCAGCACAGATATTTTGACGGCATGTCTGAAATGGAGCGCATTGTGGTCCATCCGGCTTACTGGAGACGTGGCTACGGTTCAACTATCGCAAAGTGGGGTGTTGACCTGGCAGATATCGATGGTGTCGACCAAGGAGTCCTAGCCACAAGCATAGGCGCCGACTTGTTCCGCAATGTTGGCTACCGGCCCATCACTGATCTTCATGTAGAAGGCGACGAAAGGGATCCCGAGGGTGTCACTTTTGCGGCCCTGAAGCATACTGCGAAGGCCAAGGGGAGCGGCATTGGGTGCAATGTGATCTAGCAGGGCCCCGGCGAGAATGGGCGTTGATGTGCAGAGTACTGTGATTTTTTCCCCCCCACGCACTGAAACGTGATAGCAATCCAATCAGCCCAATTCAAACTCCGGAATTTAGATCCCCGTCGTAAGGTGTCGAGGCAGACCCTCAAACGCTGATGTGAGGCGCGCCAGTCATGTTGGGACCTCGACCAGCCAACCACCACTGGCATCATCCGAAGACACCCTTGAAGACCTTGATTCGATCCCGAGCGGGTCCATTTTTCCCCTGTTTGTGGGCGTGTACTACTTTGCACCAATTTCGTCAGACTGTCAGGATCCTATCCGACCTTCAATTACCCATGGTCAAAGAATGGCTTGTAGCCAGCGGCGGCAGGGGCCATTCTGACGCCGTGCTCAAATCGGCGATCAACTCCTGCCACATCCGACCTTCGTCACCAGGGTGTTGTTGAAGCCCCTCTCCCTGCAGAAACAGGACGACAGCAGTCCAGTCCTGCTCTACCCGGCGCGAGCACCACCAGATATTCAACCGACCTATCAAACCGAGCCAGTAACCAAATACCCACATGGCTCGCTGATCCCTCTGAAACAAAAGGTCGCGAAAGCCGTTGCTTAGCTTGTTGACGAACCCAAAGTACTTGAGTGCGTTGCTACGAAGGGGCTCGCATATACGCAGCTCGGCAAGCATCCGTACCGGCCTATAATACGAGTTGTAGTCGTCCCCGATCAACATTCGCCATGTCGTGGGCACTTGATCGAGGTTTATGTCATTGCTGTGGTCCGTGATGGGCCCATGGCCGGCGGCATTTATCACGGGCCATAGGAGGCTAGACTCCAGGAACTGAGACGTTGCTTCTTCCAGCTTTCGGAACCGCAACTGCCAATCGAGCCAGTCCAGTCTGTCCGGACTATGGCTGAAAACCCAAGAAGCAGACGCCGTTTGGCTCTTGACTGAGGCGAAGTTGATGCCGTTGAGCATGACAGCCGCGCAGAGAACGGCATCTGCGCGCTGTTTGGTAAGTGGTAGTGCGAGAGTCGACTTGAGCGCGCGGATGGCAAATAGCACTTGACGTAGCTCGGCGATGTGGTGGGGCCCTTGGTTTGCAGAGTGATGTCGGAGATGGCAAGCCGAGGCGGCAAGCACCGTCGACAAGAGGAATGTATGTCGACAGGCTAGGTCCCAAAGCTTAGGCTCAAAGGGCCGCCCCATGATGATGGCCGAGTTATTGCTGAAGTGGTGTAGGAGGTGGCCAACCGAGGTACTATGCTCTCCAGCCTGCCCTGGAATCAACCCCTCCACGCCCGCCATTGATGCCAACGAGGTGGCGCTTGGCTGAACGAGAGAGAGGGAAGGACTCGCATCATGAATGGCATCCCTGGCTGAGGGATCGTCGTAAATACATTCTCTACGATTCCTCAAACACCGGAAGCATTTCGGCTGATGCAGGTCGCACTGTTATCCTTATTAGTCGGTGCCAAAACGGAACGTGCTTTAGCAGGAATACCAATTAGGAGCGAGCAACACACACCTTAACACGCCTCTTTTTGCAGAGAAAGCAACCACGCTTGTCCTTGGTGTGTTGCCTCGGTCTTCGATGCTCTCTCAGACGCATCGTAGGCCCATCGATGGACAAGACATGAAATTTGGCACTCATATTTGCCGCCTTTGTCGTCTGGTGAAAATGGTGCAGTGGCATGACCAGACCGGATGCCGCACTGCACCCTGAATTATTAACGACGGGCGTCCTGCCAAGAGCTCGCTGGCCTCTTTAGGATGAATGGAGCCAGCCGCCGGGAGTATGCAAGTGATGGTAATTTTCAATATGGACATCCGCCAAGAGCTCGCTCACCTTTTTAGGACTAGCTCCGCCTCACCGGCAGACGGCTTGTAAGCTACCCGCCGTGCAAACCGCCCATTACATATGATATGGCACAGAGGTCTTGCCTCGCCTAGGCCTTACATAGCCATCCAATATCTTGAGGATGGTAATTTCAGATACGGAAGATGCCAGCCTAGGTAGACTCTGAAGGTGTCCTGCATATCCCGATTGATCTATTTAAGCTCCCAAGCAGCCTCCCAACTCGGCGTACCTTAAGCGTCCTTCATCAACACAAATTTCCGCATCTATATTACTATATCAAGCCAAAGATGCAGCTCCTTGCCCGCATTGCCTACGGGTTTGTCGCCGGTTTCGGACTGTGCGCCGTAGCCCATGCTGCTGTGCTCCAGCGCATTTCGGACTGGGGTCCTAACCCCTCTAAGATAGCCCAGCTACATGTCTACATCCCAGACAGGGTTGCCGCCAAGCCACCCATTCTTCTCGGGGTAACAATTCATTTCAAGATGTACAGCCCAACCTGTTCAGATGTTGACGAGTATCATTAGCTGCATCCATGCGGAGGAACCGGCGCAGCGTGGCACCAAATGACGGGCCTGGGTAGCTACGCCGACCAACTCGGCTTCGTGATGTTGTTTCCCAGTACGGAGCGCATGTCTCACTGCTGGGACTATCACTCCGAGGCCTCGCTGATGCACGGTGGTGGTGGCGACACCAACGGGCTTGCGAACATGGTTGTGTGGGCATTGAAACAGTATGGCGGCGACGCGACCAAGGTCTTCGTCTTTGGTGGCTCCTCTGGCGCCTGCGAGACCAATCTGCTGGCGGCAACGTACCCGGATGTGTTCAACGCCGGGGCAAGTTATTCGGGGACGCCAGCAGGCTGCTGGGCCGGCGCCTCAGACTCAACGCCCTTCACCGACGATCCAACCTGTCTGCGAGGTCTGAAGCGTTACACGGCGGAGCAATGGGGCGACATTGCAAGAAACAGCTACCCCGGATATCAGGGCAACCGCACGAGAATGTTCATCGCGCACGGCACGGCAGATACAGTTACACCCATCGCTTTACTGAAGCAGCAGTTAGATCAGTGGAGCAACGTTCATAGTGTGGCCTGGACCAAGAACGAAACGAACATTCCTGCGCGGGCCTGGACTAAGATTACTTACGGAGATGGCACCAAGCTGGTTGGATACAGTGTTCAGGGTGGTGGGCATATTCCACCTTTCCAGGCTGACGAGACGTTAAGGTTCTTCGGCTTGTTGTAAGGTCCAGGGCGCATAAAGCACCGTCAAACCATCAATTCCACCACTGGGTTAAGGTGATAAACATTCCAGTCTCTCGCCATCGCAGTAGTCAGCCTGAGACACTCCGTTCCCTGCAATCAGAAAGCCATCAGGCCTTCTCAATCTAACTTCTCACTAGACTTAGCACTCGGTCGTTCGATGCAGGTTCAGATAATTCATCGCCATCAAATATTTTTACTTCTCCACAATTCTACAATAAGCCCATCATAGTAGTGGTACCTTCAGCTCAAGTCCCCATATAAAGCCTGACAGACCCATATTAACTTTGAGAGAGGCATCCTCGACATTAACCGGGAGGGCCTTAGGAAATGGGGCACATTGGGATGAAACTGGTGCGGGCTGCAATGATCTGACTGTCTTAGCTTCGCAACTCCATGATGAGTATGCGAGGGTGTAAAGCTGTTGATACAGGTAGCAGTCCCCTAGCTTTTCCAGTCATTACTACGGTACATTCTTGCTGGGGGAAATGGCAACGGAGGGTGTTTTGTTAGACGCTGGGCGTTGGTAATGCATGCCGCACCGAGGTGAGGAAGATAGATAATTCGCAAAAGTTAGTTTGCTTCTCACACCACACCGATGGTTTCTTCCCGCGTTCAGACATTTAAGGGTCACTGAAAGACTGAGGATACTGCTCATGAGTGGATTAAATACATTGGTGTTACACGAATCCAATCCCTGAATAGCCTCCATACCAGCGATCGGTCCGATCGCTGGTATTCTGTCAAATTACTGCGTGGTCCATTCCAGACCACAACAACGGAGGAATGGAGCTACCCCATTGTACGCAGTATTTAGCGGTTGGAAGACCTCGGCTTCCAACCGATTGAAGCAATCAACACACTGGTTCTTCCCATCGACAGAGCCTTCGATCCGCAGCGTGAAACAGTTGGCATCAATGGGTCGCCATTCCATTTACTATACGAGCTCGACCGGATTCGGAACACTTGGTCCCACGGTTGCGTAAATGCAATCCCGACAGTGGTATTCACTGTTAGTGCTTCCCCCGACAAGGGGACATAACTGTAACTCCAACATATTTTTATTTGGCAATCCTTTATCTCAACCTACATACACGCCCTTAGTTCCTCCGATTCTCACGCCTCCTCTTCTTTACAGTAACGCTATCTTCTTACCCTATTTTAACCATTCTTAGTAAATTTACTCAATCTAACCTAGTGTTGTTTTAAACTCTCCTGTATCTATAACAACCTTTTCTTACAGCTTTCCATTTTTATGAGCAGCTTTTATTATAATACTTCTGGGGCAGAAAGGTGGATAAATTGTATCCGAATACAAGCAGGTGAATCATATCTGATTTAGAAGTTACGTTTTTCTTAATTAGTTAAGCGAAACCAATTAATTTTATTATCTGTGTTACCTTTAGATTAGTAACATCGATATCGGAATCTTTTACTTTAATGGACGTCTTATAAAAACAAATAATTAGAATAGTATGCTAATGTATGGTTTTATAGTTGAGAGAGAAATACTGGTGTTAGTGCAATAAAGGATGGAATAAAGATAGAATAAGGATCGGACCACTGTCTGTGACGAGAGTGTTTTTATCCTCCTTATAACAGCTAGAATAATAGAGTTTCGGCCCGCCAGCAGAGTATTTTTCTCCGAAATACAGATCCTTACCGTGTAGCTCTTACGGGCACAGTGATCTTCGCTAAATCTTCACCGTGTGGCTCCTGAGATGTGGGTTAGCCTTAGATCTGTATAAAATTATATAACTAACGGTTAGGCTTGTTATGGCATTAATATTTGTGGCTTTTTACTCCGGCTAGCCATGACTGCCATGGCAGCCACTGAAACTCTCAACACTGTTGGTGCTTGATTGAGCATCACATTGAGCGAAAACCTCCTCTACACCCTTAGGTTGCTCTATGAGTGGCCATTCGATAGCTACGGAGCTAAAATATATATATAATAATTTGGCGGTGCCTATTAAGGGTGATGCTTCACCGGCTTGCTGGAGGATATCTGGAAGTGGATGCGGCGCCGTCCCACCAGGCGGTAAGGATATGGACAACTCCGCGCGTGGAGGGTATGAGCCGTCTTGGCAGTCTAGCACTGCCACATGCACTGCCCACCTCGCGAAGCTGTGTTCAATATAAAGAACCAAAATCAATTACGTCACACCGAACTACTCTGCCCGCGGCAGATCCCCACAGACCTCGGAGAGAGGGTTCCATGGCGATAAAGCGGGTCAACTCACACAAAGAAAATCGACAAGGCATTGCCAGGAAAACACTCCCACTCAGTCCATGATAAGCTTTACAAGAGAGGAGGCCACTATTCTCCAGACAGACAAAAGCCACCTCAACAGCAACCTTACACCCATCAACACAACACCACCAGAGATTCCCACCTAGCAGGGACTGAGGGCATCCTCCATGCCGGGCTTCTTAGTGCAGGTTGCCTTGTGATAGTGCGCGACCTATGTACCCAGCTATGCCTGCGAACTGCTGGCTAATTAGTAAGGCAACTTACAGGGTTGTTCAAGCCGGCTGTCTAGGCAACAACCCCTCCCTCTGCTGAATGGTTGACAACCAATCCTTGGTAGAGTGTGGTTGTGAAGGGGGGGAGGGGCCGAGAGCGCATCTGAACTCTAAAGCACGCTCAACCCCAGTGCCTCCGGCGCAAGAGTCTTCACATACTCTTTTCTTATCCTTTACTGTCACGATATATACCCTAAAATGGCCGAGGCGCTTGCACTCAGCGCCAGCATCGTTGCGGTGGTTCAAATCGCAGGTCAAGTCGCTAACATTTGCAAAGCCTACATTGAGGGCATGGCAAACTATCCCAAGGACCTCCGGGTCATACTAATCGAAACATCGAGTCTCAAAGTTCTTCTCGAAAATCTAACATTCCTAGTGGAGAACGATGACAACTCAGCAACCCTCCTCAGCAGCCTGGGCGGAGAGAACGGTCCCATAGGGGGCTGTCGGCAAGCGACTTTGGAGTTAGAAAATCTATTCCCTTCGGAGCAACTTCAGACCTACAGACAAGGCGGAAGGAGGAATAGAGCCAGATTGTCTTTGGCTGTCTTAGCTTGGCCCTTTCGAGAACAGCAAGCCCGTGCCCTCCTCGGCCAACTCGTGCAGCACAAGACATCAATCAGCTTAGCGGTATCCGCAGAATCTCTGTACGTCATAAGGTTACCTCTTTATTGGAGGGGTTAAACTGATGAGATGTTGGTAGCCGGGACCTCAGGGGTATTAGGCGTAACCTGTCTGATGTCACCAGATCTTTAAGTGGTACGTCTCTTAGCGCATATACAAATGCTCCCACTCGTCACTAACAACAGCCTCTTTAGCGTAAGACACGCAATTACGTGAGGTTTTCACATAGCTTCAGCAAACCGACCCTTCCCCAATTCATAACTAAGCAGTGTCAGACTATAAGGAAGGGACCGGGGATTAGGTGCTTCAAACACCACACTGGCGCAGTTGGATCATCGGGCACCCACGCAGCCGTTACCTCTGGATCCGTGGAATTCCAGGTGCCGGTAAAACGGTGCTAGCTGCCCATCTTATTCAAAAGCTATCCTCTAACTGTAGGGCTCTTAAACGTCAGAGATAGGCCTGCGTCTATTACTACTACCATTATATACATAACCAGGACGAAGCCATTCCATTTCTGTGGTGGCTTCTCTGCCAGTTATCTCGGCAGGTCCGAAAAGTCCCCGGTAATGTGTAGAGACTATTCAACCAGAGAGTACAACCAGGCTAAGTAGATCTCCTCCAGGACCTGGAGTCGATTTTACAGCTCTTCAATAAGGTGTTTGTTATAGTTAATGCCCTTAACGAAAGCCAGCTATGTGAAAATCTTCTCGACATCCTTTAGATTATCGTAAATGATTATGTGCGGTTTAGGAAGATTAAGCTTCTTACGACCAGTCGGGAATACCTTAGTATTGAAAGAGTCATGTTAAGGATTTTAACACTGTTATTTATATCTAACTTATTTATGGTAGAGGATATCAGACGTTACGTTACCGCTTGTGTACAGTCCATCTCAGTGTTCTAAAAATGGCTAGAAGAACTACATACCGAGATAGAAGAAGCTTTATTAAGCGGAGTTAGGGGTTTGTTTCTTTAGGCTGTGTATTAACTGGATATCCTGCGCCGCTTAAGGCACTAGACGAGAGTCAGGGAAGCCATTAGAAATTTACCAGAGACACTGGACGAGACATATGAATGTATTTACTCCTATATCAGTTAAGAGGACTGAGAGCTGGTTCGACACTGTTTAAGGTGGATTATACTTCATAACACCATCTAGGTTCCGGAAGTAAATATTTCGGCCATTATACTTCTAAGCACATATAAACAATACGTTCCGGAAGCTGTAACCACTGAAGCCTTTATTTCCAACCTCGAGATCATTAAGGAGAGCTGTGGCTGCTTATTATCTTACGGCGCGGACAACGTAACGCTTGCACACTACACAGTTCGAGAGTTTCTTAAATCCGACCGACCCCGCTTGGGACACTCTGCATTCTTTACGATCGAGGCGAACGATACATTCGAAGATCTGGCCATAATAATGTTCGAGACCGCGTTGCAAGCAGACATTAACGAGTCGGCCGATGATCAGTACTACCTGGACGGAATAGAAGCCGATATTACACCATATTACATGTTAAGCAGCCTTCAAGCCGTGTACAATGTACGGGATATAAATGTCAGACCGGACCTTGCCATTGACTTTATGGACCCGTCTAAACCCCATCTTCGCCGGTTTTTGAACTCAATGATGAGCTGTTCCATCCCCTAGCCGAATGGATTTGGTCTTCTTTAGCAGTCGATTCAGTCTCTAATCGATCTGAACTTAGAGTTAGACCCTAACATCGACCCGAATCTCTTCATTCTTATAAACTTGCTCTGGGTAAACCGTTTGGATTTGGCCGCTGAGCTTCTGCTGCATCGTGTTACCTTACAGGAGATATGGACAGAGTCGTTATCAGCCGTCCTACTATTTCCCGTTTGGAATTGGAGTTCAAATAACGAAATTATACCACGTTCTCCAAGAATATCTGGAAAAATTGTCAACCTGATTGCCGTGTCATCTGGGGAAATTGGGTCCGAGGCACTCAGCTTTCTTCTTGATCACGCCCGGGACCTTTTCGATCCCACCAAAGCTCTACTATACTACATAGGGGGGCATCAGCACTATTCCAACACTTGTATCGACGATTGCCCTCTCCGGAAACTCCTCAGGATGGGCGCGGATCCCAATTCTCGCGGGTCGCCTTGTACGCCGCTTCAGATAGCCATATTGGGACGCGACGTCAGTGGTATTCAGGTCCTGCCCGAGGCTGGGGCCGATCCGCTCTCCTCTGGAGATGCTGGTGTGGCTAACTGGCTACCAGCGGAGCACGTCATGGGACCGTTCGCCGTGCTTCGCGGGAGGATGCCTCTGGAGATTATAGACTTTCTTGATCGCATCTCGTTTACAAGCAACGGGAATCCAGAAGAGCAAGAGGAGCTAGAAGAGCAGGCCAATTCGCTCCTGCAGGCAGCAATCGATCTCAGGAACAATAGTTAGTAGCAACGGATGGACACACTATATAGAAACGAGACCTTTCAGCAGAACTTCTATGGTATACGCCGACGCATACGTGTATGGATTCCCTGTAGATAATTTCCAAATCAAACACCGATAGAAGTTTTAATGTATTAAATAGATATCGGGCACTAAACTTCTTATAGGCATCAGTTAATACTACAGAGTTACTATTAGTGAACCATCGTTGCTGGAAATTCTACCTAGTTATAATATGTGTGTTAAACTTCAGGAACCCACAGGGCTGTAGTACAGCGGCTGTGGCTCAGAGGAAGAAGTGCAGTACTGGTCCAAGCCGGCTACAGCGCTTAACAGCGCTGTAGGAAGTAAACAAAGGCCTGAATTACAGAGGCAGTGCCTTTGTAAAAGGGTGTTACAGCGAATATTAACACTGTAAAACAAGAGGATCCAGGAGGCAGTGCCTTACACAATGACTAGAAAAGAATGGAATTGCTTGATATTACTTAGCAGATTCTGTGAATTGTTGCTTACTTAACTAGAACTAGATACAGGAGAGGAGAGGGCCTGTTATAGGCTGCTTATCCAAACGGCGCAATGAACAGCCCGGGCTGATTTGCGTGGTTGGTAGCTGTTAAGAGAGCTTGACAGTCGTCGACAATGGCCAAGACGCCTGATGACTCAAAGGTCGAGTTGCCGCATCTCGGGGCCGCATCGGCGGATGCGAGGAGGATGGAGAGGCTAGCGATAGTAGTAGGCTTCATGTTTCGGTTGGTGAGTTGAATTTCTTAATGACGGTACTCTGTTGCGGTTGTTTGATCGGACTTGGGGGATTGATTCACCATTATATAGCTAAGTGATTGTGTCTTTTGTGAACTCGTCTCCTCAGCAACTTCGCCGGTGAGGGAAAGATTGTGGCTTCAAAATTTCAGAGCAGCCAAGGCCTGTGTTATCTCCGATGGCGTGCGTCTCGGCTATATATACATCCACCGCAAGCGTGTTGGGCTGGTTATTAGGGGTCTAGCGGGCCGCTCCGAGTGTCTGAACAAGGCTAACTACTCACAGATTGTCCTCCAGCTAAGCCCGGGTAAATGTATCGACAATCGCCAGCTGGGATTCAGAGCCTTAACTCATACGCGCGCATTTCTTTTAAGGCTGGATGGGCTGATGACGGCTAATCTGCATTCTGCCTCGCCATGTGGTCTTGCCGTGTTATAGCTATCGACCTGAGCCGAACCGCCACCACGGCCCTGGTCGCTCTCGGTAAGCCGTTCCACCTAACTACGCCGCAATGCAGGAACTGGATCATTTTACACCGCTAGATTGCCGCTAGAGCTCCTCCGCCCGCTAACCGCACGTGCATCTATAAACGGCCCAAAATTAAAGTTAATGGGAGTAAGCTGTCGGAACCGTTGCACACTGGGGAACTGCGGAATTGGAAAGGGTCGCACTGGTGGTAGTATTCTGCGGCTCTGGCCGCTTTGCCCTCCACCCGACGGGAGATAACCTAGTGCAACTTCAACGAGTTCTAACCCTAAGGAAGCTACCACGCCGATTCACTAGCAAGAGTAGCCGTCAGATATGAAGCGCATTACCCTACTATGCCTGACTGCAATTTCCCTCAACCGGGCTCACCGGCCTGTCCTCACCTAGCATTTGCCCCGGCTTTATCTACATGTCTAAGGCCGCCGGCGTGGTTAAGGATTACAATAGCTTAAGCGACTAGTTTAAGGTCTATAAGACTGGTCTATAGGGTAGCTAGGCTAACTAGGAAGGAAGCTGGCACTCGTACAATAAGGACTGCCTCGAGTTCGCTATCCCTTAGAAGACTCCTCCTAGAGAGTACTTTATCCGTATCAAGCATATTAGCCTCTACAAGGGCCACGTTAACTGCGCCCAGTTCTACAAAACGTCCGCGCAGCTCAAGATTAAGGGTCTCGGCGGCGGTAACCCGAGCCCCTTAGTCAAGATCCCCGGTCTCTACCAGAGGAACCCGGCATCGCGTATAACAAGTGGACCGGCAACCCTGCCCCGTACTAGATGCCCGGCCCGAAGGTCTGGGATGGAAACTAAGGGACATCGTCGGTACACCTAACGCCA
>Ga0247760_1000116_pt1 | contig 79667 bp, 91 predicted proteins | sample UWRJL171409R4_FD_179936 | JGI IMG/M metagenome (GOLD analysis project Ga0247760, IMG submission 179936) | Plant litter microbial communities from Arlington Agricultural Research Station in Wisconsin, United States - UWRJ-L171-409R-4 | ecosystem: Environmental > Terrestrial > Plant litter >... | reverse complement strand
ATCGCGACAAGTAAAAAAAAAAACCTCCCAGCCAGAAGGCACCGGCAAAACAAACAGTTCAATGCCTGCCACTCTGACACACGCCAATCCGTCCATCCCATCCGCTCCTTCCTTCCCTGCCATAAAAACGTATTGAGTTTCTTTCCCACCTCCCCAAAAGCCAACCATCCAGCCTCCGCCCCGTTTTTTATCTTCGTGACCAAGGGAATCGAATTAGAGGCACCGACCGAGAGGGACGAGAGCGACAAGAAGGATGTGAGTGGGATGCTTCAATCTGCGAAGGTGAGACGAAGAATTGTAAAGGTGCTTAATATACAGTAGGAAGCGAAGAAGGAATAATAAGAGGTTCGGGACATCGTCATGTTTCTCGTGCTGTCGGATTCATCTGTCGCTTCGGGTCATTTCTCTCTCTGAGCTCATCCTCTTTCTTCCCGGGTTAGGCATGGTTTGGTTTGGTTTTTTTCCTCGAAACGGGCGGAGCGCCGTTGGGATGTGGCGTCGACTTGGCTTCCGGAAAGAGAACCGGCGGTGAACGACGACACCTCGCTCACCCCGAACGCCAAAACGCGGGTTCGGTCGACGCATTCTCTGACTCTTCCTCTCGCGAGTCGGTCACTCTTCCGACCCGATGGTATTAACAACTGCGACTGTACTGCTTCGTCTTTCGTCAAAATCCCGGCGTTCTCATGTCGCGTTCCACGCGTAGTGGTGCTGCTGCACGCCATACCCCCCGGGCGCGCCGCCCGGATGCCCATGGCCATGACCTTCTGTCTTCGGCCCGCCACCATTACTCGGATACGCATACGGCCTGTCCGGACCTTGTGCTCCACCCGCACCGTATGTCGGTGCCGGCTCTCCTGCTGTGGTTGTCCACGACTGCGACGGCGGGAAGTAATCCCTTGGGGGGCCTCCGCCGGTAGCAGACTGGGGGGCGCTCGATGTGACGGGCGTGCCCGCCTCTTGCCCTTGCGGGGGGGGAGCGCTGTATGTCTGCTGTTGCTGCCCCTGTGGTGCGACGGCAGATTGCGGGCTGAGGTCCGCCGAGGCGGGGGTAACGTACGACGGCGGGCCGTAGCGGTATTCGCCCGAGGTGGTGTCGGCGGAGAGGGAGCCCGCCGAGTTTTGGGAGGCGTGACGCGGGGACTTGGAGGGGCGGGGGTTGGAGTCGACGTAGCGGGGGACGTTGAGAGAGGCGTCGGTTGTCGCGGAGAGGGAGAGGTGTGTCGGCGCTGAGGATGTGTAGGTGGCGAATTGGGTGCGGATTGGTGGCGGCGGCTGGGAGTGCGAGTGGGAGTGGTCGGAGGAGACGAGGGAGAGCTGGACCGAGGGCATCGACGTTTGCTGGAGGTCTTGGGGCTCAGTGGTAAATGTTGGTGCGCCGGAGAGGGGCATCTTTTGTTGCTGTTGTTGTTGTTGCTGGTGGTACGGGTCGGCGGTAGGATATGAGGCCGTTCCGGGGTTGTGTGGCATCGAGCCTTGACTTTGCGGGTTCCACGTCGTGGGATAGGAGCTGCTGGAGATATTAGTGGTTGTTTCTTCGAGGTTTTCTCTTCCCGCTCATTGCTCGCGCGACAAGGTGTCGTTGGTCATTTCTTCCTTTTCTCTCATCTGGGGGGGACTCACTTGGATCGCATTTGCATCGGGCTCTGTGGCATCTGCTTCGCGGAGGTAAAAGTGAAGGCCGATCGGGGCACCTCCATGCTGGAGACCCTCGGCCTGGAGTCGTATGGCGGCTTGTTCAACACGACGGCCTGAGCGACAATTCCGTGGCCCGTCTCCACGAGCGTCTGCCCCCGAGAGCCAGCGCTCGAGCCCAAGAGCGGGATCTCTTTCCTCGCCTGGAAGTTACGCGGACTCCTCCCCCGGACTACGATGGGCGCTGTGGTCAGCTCCGAGAGCACCAGCTTCTGCCCATTCGCTAACGTTCCGTGGAGCTTGAGGTGAAGCACAAAGTGTTGCTGTAGCTCCTTTCTTCTGCCGTTGTTGGCCGTTGCTCTGTTTTTTCGTCCAAAGTCAGCAAACTCATCCCAAATTTCGTCCTTGATGAAGGCAAGTGCCCTCTCTTCGAGGGAGAAAAAACTCACATTCTAAACTGCAATCTCCTCCATCCGATCGGGTAGATGGCGTAGTGGTCACCTCCGTTCTCCTCATCCTCATCGGACCATGGAATGAGCGGCAGCGGTGGCGGCTCCTGGTCGGGGGCTTGGTTCACCTCGGGCGAGTTCGGCGGCGGTGTCTTCCAGGGAATCACAATTAGACGGACGGGGTGGCCGTCGACCGACTCGATGGCCGATATGCTGACCTCCATGTTCTTGATCTGGCTGGTCTCGCCGGTCTCGGGCATCATGACCGACAACGGGATCTGCGGGAAGCACAGGCTGCCGCTGATCTGAAACAAGTTGCGCCGATAGCACGTCAACTCGGCGTTGAGCGGACCACCCGGGGGGCCGCCGCCTTCCGGGCCGCCACCGGCGGGGAACTCGGACAGGAAGAACATGCCATGCAGTTGGGCGTCGATCTCCATCTCGTGGATACGGCCCTTGTTGTCAACAATGGTGTGCTTGTCGCCGACCTTCTTGAAGGAGAGGAGTTTTTGGTCGTGGTTGTTGGGCTTGTAGTCGTCCCGCAGGTCCTGGACCATCTCGGTGTAGGGCGTGCCGGCCCCTTGGTCCACCTGCGAGTACGACCGCTTGAGGCTGTTGATGCTGGGGATGTTCATGAGGGATGGGTGCGGGTATCGATCGTATGTGTCGCCCTCGTCCGGCTGCCCCGGCCGGCCGCCGCCGTGGTGGTACTGCGGCGGCTGGTGCGGTGGCGGGTATTCCATGGCGTGCCGACTCCGCGGCCTCACCGGTGGCGGTACTCCTCCCGCGCCGTCCTGGGGGTTATATCGCCCCGACATCTGATGCACCGGGTTGCCATAGTTGGACCAGAGGCTGCCGTGCTGCGTCTCGCCCCTCAGCTCTGCCATGGTTACCGCGTATGTTGCCGTGGTGGACATGGGAGCATGCCTCTCCCCCTAGGGCGGGCCCTTCCTCTTTCTCTCCGCACGGAATCGGTTACCAGACTGCAGTCCGTCCTCCTGTTCTTTCCAGCTGGGTTAAGAGGTGTGCGTGGGTGGTTTTCTACTTTCTTACACTCTTGTTGCTTACGTCGGGGGACCGAGATGCTCCGGCAGGCATACAATCCAGCGGGATGGATGAGGAAGGCAGTTCTTTTGTGTTGTTGTTTCCCAGATGATTGTTGCTATTGGGCGTTGCCGATGTTGGTCGATGGGCTTGGCTGGGTTGGAAACAGAACAATGGAAGATCGGAAACCACAACTGCTGGGTGTGGTAAGGTTGTAGATGGGAGCCAATGTGTACTTGTATAATAAGCCACTACGATCCGGTGTTGGAGGGGACCGTTTTTATGAAAGGCTTCGGCACTCTCCCGGGGGAGGCGACAAGGGGGTGGGGGGGGAAGGGAAGGCCAGACAGAGGCGAGGCCAAGGCCAGCCTAGCGGCTTTCAAGGATGGAGACGGACGGGCAGGGGAGCTGTGTTTAACACACGCTTGCAGGCCGCTGCAGAAACGTTCCAACCATACAGGGAAGGAGGTTGAGAAACGGGGCGATCAGGCAGGCAGACCTGAACAGAGAGAGGACCTTGCTGTTGCTGCTGCTCGAGGAATCCGATGAGACCAGGGGGTAGAAAGTGAACGCTGGACGTTAAGATATCGTCGGAGATGGCGACGGTTGATGCTTTCTCCCTGAGAGCATATGGTATTTCGGTTGTTTCTTAAGACTTGATGCTATGGCCTGGATGCCCGGAAATCGGAGAGCATACCAAGCGTCTCCTTAATCTTGGTTGAGGCGGCTAGGAAGAACCCATAATCGAGGATTGTAATTATAATAGCGTTTTGGAGAAGCTAACATGCGGCGTAAAGTTGCGTTATGCTGTTGAGATGCTGCTTCCAGCAGGCGGGAAGGATGAGCACGTCCACGACCGTATGAGTACACCATGCATTGTTCACATTGTGTATGCACCGCGGGATATGGATATGGATACAGAAGGATACAAGTGCATGTGAGTGCAACAGTGAGACACGAATACAGGTGGCGGGTGCAGTGGTCCTGCTGCGTAGGGCACTCCTCTGCCGAACGGGGGGGTGGAGGAAATAGAAACGGTTTCCCCCTACAGGACGAGACGGGCTCTCCTGCTACGTACGCGATCGTCGAGGAGAACAACGGCGGCGGTGGCATGGGGCAGGGGGTGCCCGGAGCATGGGCCACGAGCAAGGGCATGGGCATGGGCATGGGGGATGGAGAATGGACGCACGGGGGAGGAGACGCATCTGGCCAAGCCGCACACAGCGATCAGAAGGGAGGAGAGCGAGATGGATGGAGATGCACTGGAGATGGGGACTGTGGGCTCCCGTCGCGTTACGGTACGGCAACCTCCCCCCCTCGGGCCCCCTCCTTTAACCAATCCAGGTCCAATCCAGGGTTGAGGAGAAAGCAGGACCCCGGTTGAGGGCCAAGGTCGAGTCGACGAGCAGGGGCATCTGATTAGAACAAGAATCCTCCGAACGCATTCTGGGCGTGTTGTGGTCGACCCGCAATTTTCTAGAAGACCGTTGGGTAATAAACGCGCCTAACGAAGGGCCCCTCTCCGCTGCCAGCGTGGAGCCAGACCAGAGGGAAGCACGCACCGGATCGTTTGACTCTTTGAGGGGGAAGGGAAAAAGTCGGTTCACGAGATTGCCCTCGACCGGGGTGAACGGGCGGAGAACCAGCAAGACCCCGGTCAACTTCGGCTGGCGAGGAGAGGAAAGGGAAAGCAACAATTACATTGACGCCCCCCCCATCCCCTCTCTCCGCCTCCTCCCTTGTTCGCTTCCACCCTTATGCTCCCCCCCTAAGAGAGAGGCACTGCGGCCAGCAATATCAGAGGCTGTTATGTATGTCTTGGCAGCCGTTGTGGGCGTCATCCAGACCTTACAATTGGTAGAAGGCGGTAAACGAAATCACCATCAAGGTAGAATCCGCCGCGGTCCTGCTAGATACCGAGATGGCCTTTTGGAGTCTCGGGTCCCGGCTCACACTCAGATTTCGGCTCGGTGCTATTATCTGGCGCCTGGCTCCATCACAAGCCAGCGAGCTGCCAGCGGCAACAGCGTTGGCAGCGCCAGCGGCAGCACGGCCACAGGCGGGACGGCGAGAGGAGCGGCCGAGACGAGACATGCTGCACTGCCCGCTACGGAGGCTCCATCTGAAGCGGGAAGGAGACACAGAGAAGGCCGGTTATCGCTGTCGAAGACAGGTCAGATTGTACCGTGATGCAGACCGCGGCCCTTTTTGTGGTGTTGTTTTGTTGTGGTCCAGCAGCCAGCTCGTCAGCGGGTTGCCATTTTGGTCTGGGCATACATGTGCCTCTCTTTTGCGGCGGCATGCTACAGCGCCCTGCTGCTGCTGTGCCCGAGGCCTGGGGGATAACGGGCTCGTAGGCACTCGTCTTTGACTCGTCGATTATCAGGAAGGGTATCGGCCGATCTGGTTGTAGTGCAGCCCACGACAGCCCACAGGCGGACCGACGAGGTCAAGGGTGGGGTGGGACGGGGAGGAGATTCACCGTTCGGAGCGTCATCCCTCATCCCTCATGCCTCATCTCGCAATCGATCCCCGTGCCCCGCACCCCTCTCCATCCCTAATCCTAGCGCCGAAAGTGCGGAGGTTTTGACGACATTCCCAAAAAGGGAACTTACACTGCGTAGTGCCTTGGCCAGAGCGTCATGAGTTGCTGCGCAGACAATGCCCGCCCAGACCTGTCAGTTACAACAAAAGAATGACGGCGCAGCTGGACCATGTGCGCCGCGCGGGACGTCAGCTACGAATGGTCAAAATGTGAGATGTGCCTTTTGGGCAGATGGTGGCACGGCAGAGAGGGCGCGCATGGATAGGACAAGAGCGTTGGAGGGCTCTGAGGACCAGTTGTTCCTTGGCAGGCAAATGCCCCGCCTTCCTAGCGCTCAGCGCAGTGGACTCTCTGCAGGCGCCAGACCCTGTAGTCTATGCAACTTTTTGACGCCAACAGCGTCGCGTAGAGAGAGTGTGGTGTGTGCCTGTTCGGATTGTGTGTGCGTGTGCACACTAGATGGCCCGAATGACAAACACGAAGATCGGGGGCCTTCCGTACCCCAACCACCTGCCGGCTTCGGCTCGGTCAGGCCAGGTCACGCCACACCCCGAGAGTGAGATGTCAATCTGAGCCGTGGCTGGAGCTTTGCTGATTCCGCTGGCTGGCTGCACTTGATGATTGGAGGGAGCGCGGCCTTCAGGTTCTCAGACCTGAGGATTTGTCCGATAAACGTCGACGCTCAGTCCAGTCGACGTGCAGGTCGACTTGCAGGCGGAAGGGTGCCGAGGCAGGGAGCACGCGGCAGGGAGTCTTCGGCACTATCTCGATCTGCCTACGCTACGATGCAAGTGCCCACCGCACTTACTGCGTTCGTGTAAGCAGCATGCGAAACGCCTTGCTTGCTGTATCGCTCCCGCGCTTCCCACGGCCTAGGGCATCATCGCTCGCGATCGCTGCACGCACCGACTAGGCGCTGAGCGAAAGGAATCAATCTTCTGCGCGAGATATTGTCTCCGACGTGCTGAGCCAGAACGATGTAGCAGAATCCGATCTCATTCGGCGGCAGGCTGGTGTCCCGGGGCCACATGTGCAGCTGCGAGGTGTGCCAGTTAATGTATTTATATTGGACCGCATCCTGGGGAAGGGAGAGGCCATCCACGCCTGCCCAAGTTGTGGGCGAAATGTTTCTAAAAAAGAAACGCGGCGACGGCGCGGGAGTGCCGTCTTCTTGAGGTGGCTGCTGTGCCGCGCCTTCCCAAGCTGGGCTGCTGCGAGCCTGGATTTCCAGAATGTCAAGTGTCAACAATCGGGCCCGTCATCCGTCATCCTCATCCGCTTTCACCTGGGCTTCCCTTCTTCTCTAGATTTGCGATGTGCACACAACACCATCAGATGGAAACATTTCATCTCTCAAAAGTGACGGGCTGCGATGAAGTCGGACAGACAGCCAGCCACATGCACCTTGCCAAATCGGACCTCGGCCGCCGTTGACCTGCGGTGTTGCCTGACAGGATTTAACCTTTTTCCTTTTTTTCTCCTCTTGGTTGAAAAAGCAAAGAGAGACATGGCGACAACCCCACCCGGCGCCAGCCGGTGGCTTTCGGTTGCAACTGCGCCCGCGCTCCCATGCATTGGCGAACGTTGCAATCACGATTGCATCGGGGCAAGTCAGGGGACTGGCCGCCTGGCAGCGACTTTCTAATGTTTTTCTAGATCTGCCCCATGAAGAACGGGTGTCACCTCTCGAAGGCTACCACCCCAGTCTCTTCCAACGCTCGCGCAGCTACTCCCCTTGCGCTATTCCGTATTCCTAAATCCTTCCGGCAGGCATGAGGTCTTGAAGGTAACTCTTCGTCACCTCTTCTGACCCGACTCAGCGCAGGAGAAGCCATGCTCCTCATGCGGATGCGCAGTACTCTACCGCACCTCTTGGCGAGTGCGGTACTACGTTCCACCGTCTCCTCGAGGGCTTGTCATTCTTGCAGCCTTGTGCGAACTGTGGTAGCACGAAGCCAAATAGATCCGAGTCGTCCACTGGCCCAGCTCGATTGGTGCCCCGCCTCTGACAAGGGGCGGGGGACATCGCTGTAAAAATGGCGTCGTCAAGGTCCTTACCGAGGGCGAGGGTCCGTGTCTCGAAGCCGGGGGTTTCGGAAACGAACGAGACAAGGCAAGCCCCTTGGCGAGGGCTCGAGGCGGTCAATATTGTTTTGAGGCGCTGGTAGTTCAAACGAACTTCGGCAGGTCACCACCGAAGGCATTTGCTCCCCCCAACAGAACATGTCCGGAGGAAACGGAGCGTAGTTCCCAATTCGATACCGGCGTTCTTCGAACACAGCTGAACCGATATCGACTGCAGATGACGGTGACTACTGCACCTGCTGCACCAGGACGCCAACTAATCCAAGATTTGGGAGTGCGTGTTAATAAAATGGGCTACCAGCTGCGACCGAAATTATCCCTCCTGCCCCATCTCAAAGCGGCCGGTTCTCTGGGTATATGTGCTGCTGATACAGCCAGAAACTTCGAGCCCCCTACCTCAACCGGTGCGATTCCCACTGGGCACACCGGCCTCAGGCTCACAGGTGTAGTCTTCTCTGCATGCGCGTGACGCTGTCGCTCCTCTCTTTGCGCACTACATCCTGCACACGCATTCACTGGCGAGGTAGTTATCACGAAGACTGAGGTGTGGCCCAACCCTGTTGCTGATGAGTCTTTTTGGAAACCCCGGATATATTCAGCGGCAGGGTTCAGAACAAGACGGCCATGCTTCTCACACCGGGACTTGGGGCGAGGGAAGTCAATAGTCCCCAGACAGCAATGACACCTGGCGATGATACCACCTTTCCAAACCAAGATTCAACAATGCTCCCCGGCTGGCAACTGTCAATCACCCCGCAACGTACAATACAACTGCTGCAGCTGGAAGATCGACCCCAAGCCGGGCCCCCAAACCCGATGGCCAATAGCGGGGAAGGCATTATGGCAGCATGAGTGAACAGTGACGGCGCCGATGACGGGACGGACCTTGAGGTCGGCCCTCTATCAAATCTTTGGACATCTGGACTGGCCTTCATCTTCAACTCTACTGCTCTCGCGTCCGTCATTGCCGAACCATGCAACTTATGGGATCTTTGCTCGCGTTTCCTAGTCTGGTCGGGCTCCAATGCCTGCTGGTTGGCGGAGATGTGGTTGTGCAGCTTGCATCAGCAAAACCTCTCGGCTCGGTTGGGTGAGCTGTGAGTCTAGGCTCCTTTTAGTAGTGCCCTCCGGCCTGCCTACCCCATCGAACTGAAGGCCCCGGTCCCACATCTGGAGGAGCGCTGCTCAATCAAGAAGGGAACCCTGTGGTCCTTGCCGATTCCGCATCGTGGCGAAGAGGCGCCAGAAGCAGAATCCCCCCGTTGTCATCGCTGAATCATCATGCACTGCGATAACCAAACGGCATCGCGCCCAGTGGCGTTCTACCATCTCCGCCCGTTGGCCAACGCGGCAGCCGAGCAAAATTTCAAGGTGTTCGCGGCACACGGCCGGCCGTCAAGCGCCGGCAGCTGAGGCCCAGTGAGACGACGAGGACGGTGCACAAAACCTGCTCAGATATTTGCCGTCCGGTCAGCGCGCTAGACTGCCGGCCTGGCCAGCCGCACCAGACATGATACTATCTCAACCGCCAGAGCTCGAGCTAAGCGTATGGGAGCAAAAGTCCGGCGGCAGGCCTTAGGGCGGTATCCCGAAGGTTTCTTCTGCGAGGGCTCGCGATTGTCAAAATCCAGCCACATCCCCGGGAGCCAAGGAGGGACTATCCGCGGGGACGGCGGCTGGATCGAGCCCAGCCTTGCAAGATGCCATCTGGATCCGATATCATGCAACTTCGGATTACCGCCGAAATATTGCCTTGCGTGACATATCTCTCGACGGGGGGAGTCAAAGTGCCGACCAGGAGTCTGGCTGGTGACTTGAATTATCAAATCTCCCGCCTCAATGCGCAGGGGACACGTTGGCGCCGAAGCCTGACGCCCTCCGCCCCTCCGCCGTGGACCCTCGCCGCGGAGGAAGGGACTTCGAGCCACGGATTGTATCGATGAATAAGATAGCCGTCGAGATCCTTCGCTTTCTTGCTCCAGCTTTGGAATGTCGACAGTGAACGACGCAGCACCTTGCAGCAGCAGCATGCTGACCGGCGCGATCGCCATCTGGTCCGAAGCTCCCGTCGAGGCCCCTCTATGATGCTCGACTGCGGGACAACCCCCCAGCCCCCTATCTTGACTTTCCAGTAGGCTTCGCAGCCGTCCCTCCCACATCACACATCGCATTCACCAACGCGGCGTAGTGCGGATTTCGTGCCTCACCCACCCCACCCCATCCCGTCCGAAAGGTACACGCAACACTGGAGGGTTGCCGGAGCATGTCGCAATTACTTACATGAGGGTAGGGTTGGGCTGGGGGCGGAGGCAAAAAATTGCCGGCTTTCTAAGTTAAGAAACGAGCGATATTGGTGCACGCCACGGGTCTCAGCTCAACCCCCGAAGTCGTGAAGGCGCTGCAGCCCTATCTCCACACACTTGAAGCTGCCCAGCACCCTGGAAACAGAGTGGTTCGGTCGTCGAGTTCAATCTACCTGCAACAAGATTATGCCGGCGACCATGGATGAGGCCGGCTCGTAAACGTCGCAGAGAAATGGGGAGAAGCATTCTAGAAACATGGCAGACGGCTCATCCCATTTCCCTACCGCGTCGACTAAACACGCTTGCTAGGTTGGGAGAGTGCGGTCCTCGCAACCGTTAGTGACGAGTGAGATCAGTGCGATCAGTGAGCGTGGACACACGGCCAGCCGAACCGGATACCCCGCAATCCAGGACCTTGCTGCCTCCACTGGCGCTCAGGCAATGTTTTGCAGCAGCGGGTACAGGGACGGAGAGCCTGGCCGAGTGAGACATGGCGCCCGCAGGCGTTCGTCTGAAGGCTCTCACTGTCATCTCAGACAAGTAGGCCCCGGAAGGGAAGCTGGTGGGTCGTGACGACAACGCCTCTGCACGCGCCTCCTTTCCGCCCAACGCCAAGAGGAGGAGTCGCAAGGAGGAACAGCAGCACCAAGCAGCACTGGCCGCACTTTATGGATTATTGCTGTAGAACTTTACCGCGTCGTCTCGAAACAGGATTGCTGGAGCCTGTCGCACCCGGGTCCGTGAAAGCAGCCTCCCGCCCCTCGACTCGCGGTGTCCAGGGCTCTGGGAACGCGCAATATCGAGGCGTGGGCGAGCGTGGGCGAAGCCTTTCGCTGCCTTGTTCTCTGTTGGCGGATGCTTCTTCGCGAGCTGACAGTCTGCAGAGCTCACTCGCGGGATCCTACCCTGGCAGCGAATCCGGGGTTCTGCCGCTGCCCCGTTTCCCTAAGACGGACGCCGTTTATTGCAGCCAGCTGCTTGTTGAATTTAGCCTGGAAGGGCCGATTCGGCGTCCTGTCATTATCCCAGCCAATCGCCACGGCCAATTCACCACAGCTGGAGAAACAAGGTGCGGCTGCGTTGATCGTGGCGTAACTCGCTCGCTCCCTTCCCTCCACCACATACCACTACTTTGTACGGAATACCACCACCACCCTCCTGGGAGGTCAGCCGTCGTCTAGCTGGCCGTCTGGTGAGTTGACGGGACGTCCTCCCCGTCCCATGATTGGCCTCCCTCCTCCGACCGTTATTCCTGGACGTCAGTGCAAAGGCTTGCAGCCTCGCCGAGCCAATGATGGCCGTCTCTTGTCTGAGTGGTTTACTTTGTAGCTGCTGGGGACACAACGGTGGGGGACTCGGGCCCTTCTTTTTCTGCCTTCGTCTGTTCGCCTGCTGCTTGCGACAGCTCGTCTGGTGCTAGCCTGCCGCGATCCCGTCAAGCTACCGATCCTGGCTGGTCTCGCTCCCCTGGTTGCCCAAGAGAATCAGACCCTCGCTAGGTACAATCGGGAATGGCGCGGCGCAAGGTGTCCACGCTGAGAGGCTCGTAGCGCCCTCGGAAGAGACTTAACCATGTGGTAAAACTCCCGACCGCACTCCTGTTGCTGCACCGCTCAGACTCACCAACACGTGTGGGCGTTTGTGGCCCCCCCTTCTAGTCGACATTTTCCAGCCGATGTCTCCTCACACCATAGTTGAGGTCATTCGAGACAAGATTCAGAAGGAATGGGTCGACCAGTGAACGTTTCGCCATGGCGTCAACTAACGCTAACGATGGGGGCGTTTTCTCTTTGGACCAGGCCCCTCAGAAGCCTTCACGCGCTAAAGCCGGATACCGGAGAGACAAGGAACAAAAGAAATGTGAGATATGAGGAGCCACCAGGCGACGACGCGTCGAGGCGTTATGTCTTTGCAGGGGCCGCTGTTCGAAGATGAAAGAAGGCGTCCTCTCGGAACCATGATTCCCTCAGATACGAACAGCCACGACTTCTTTCCATTGTTTCCTTGGCGGCTTCTCTACGCAATGGCAGCGCAACAAAGCCCGAATGAAATGGCCAGCGCCATGCAGGCACACACCTACCGCCACAGAATCCCACCTCAGACAGTATCTGGGCGGGGTCATCTTGGACACCCAAACTTGGAGCAAGAGGGCCTCCTGGAAGCAGCTGCACGGTCCATTGCCTATGTTTGAACTGTGTGCAGGCGGGATGTCACTCGGTGTATACGTCTGAAAAGGCGCACATCAGAACCAGCGCGCCGACGAGTCGTCGGGAGTTGTGTCTCCCTCCAAGCCGCCCCAGAGATGGGCGACGATGGCCTTTGCATACGTGGTTCGTGCGTCGGCATTCAGTCTCACGGCCTGCGGTGATATCCACTTTCTTGGGGGCTGACCACGATTCAAATGCGAAGGAAGTAAAAAAGCAACATCAAGAGTCCATCAGCAAGCCGGCAGGCAGGGGACCACAAGCCTGAACCGGGATACGTGGTGAAAATGAGAAGGCGCGTGTGCTCGAAGGGGAAACCGACATGGGTGGACATTGGCCGTTTCCGGACCTCCAGGGTGGATGGGCGTTGATGATGATTGGAACTGTCTTTTTTCTGTGGTGTCGTCCGTCACTCACTTCCGTTTGTTTCTCTGGTGGCGGCGAGGCGCTGGTCGACGCCAAGTGGAATCGGCTCAACAGAAGCAGGGGAGGAGCGGGGGTTGACACCCCTTGCTCACTGGCTCTGAATCTGAACGGCGTTGCAACACTGGACGAAAGAAAGGCACAACGAGCGAGCGGGGGGTCAGAGTGAAGTGGGACAAACCGCTCACTTTCCTTTCTTTCTGAATGGAGACGAAAGCCGAAGAACCTAGGCTGGGTTTCTGCCTTGTCTGAACGGCCATCTCCCGTCTCATTTCATCACGTCATGCTATCCGTAAATAAGGCTCTTGCCTGCCCTAGTAGTGCTGGGAGAGTGGGTGCCGTTTGAAAATGAAACGACGCGCCGGCGCGCAGCCAACGCTCGCAGGGAAGCCTTGAGATCGCCTAACAGTCTTCTATCCGCAAGCGGGCAAGCCTGCTTGCTAGAGCACAATAGAAACATGGGCGAGCACCCACCTCATCCACCTCCCCCCTGGACCCTGCGCTTGCGGAAACAAGTACCGAAAAAGCAACGCAACGCTACGCGGTTGCAAGCCCCCTAGCTCCACCCGCAGCAGCAACTGCTCCGTCTGTTGCCCGTTTTCTACTCCCTATCCCCTGGCCCTGCCGGCCTGTTTTCCGTTGCGAGCGAGGATGCCGCGCTAGGGCAAGTGAAAGTGGAAAGGTCAGATCTGATGAGGGGGACGGATATGATCAGTCCGTGATTATCTCTTGGGGCTTATGGTCAGATGGCGGTCTAGTCTGAAGGAGCTACTCCTTGATGCGATGGCCGCCCATGCGAGATGAGGGTGGCCGTGATGGGCAGCGTTTTTATGTTCAGGAAACTGAAGAATTTGATGAGGGATGCTGGGGGTGATGGAGAAGTAGGGATCTTAGCGAGCACGGCGAAGGCGAGAGGTGGCATACACGAGCGTAAAGCTCAACATCGACAGGAATTTGGTATCTCTCTCTCTGCTGTACTCGATCTGGATATTCCCAACGTAGGGGAAACGAAGGTCTCCCACGTTTCTTAGGTCTAACAAAACCATGTAGGTTCCTCACTCAGCGCCCCCATTACCATGGTCCGAACCAGTAGCTTTGGCGATGTCTCGTCGGCTGAGGGGCACACTATATCTTCGCAGTATGTCGGATTACGTCGTGCCAGCCTATCTCAAGCTTTGGCGGGGGTTGTCTCGGCAGCACATGTCTTGTCGCTGTCAAATGGCTCGCGACGGTATGGTGGCTTCCCATGGTAACATGGGCCTACGGTGTGCGGCGTGCCTTCGTAGTTCGCCCTTTTAGGAGACGAAGGGCTTCTGGAAATACTACCGCAATTCACCGTATGATTCGGCCTAGATAGTGACTTTATGTCACCGAGTGGCCGGGTAAGTTTATACGCATTCTTGCGCGAACGGAGAGACAATATTGTCGTTGCCTCGATCGGCGGCCCAGATGGTTGCTGCCCGGGCATGGAGAAGGTATTGGGGTTGGCAGCGTCCCCATCTTCGCAAATGTGTGTGTGCTGTGCCCAACAAGCAAGCAGAACCGCTGGGAAAACATTCGTCTGAATCTTCTTCTCGGCGGGGGAATCATACTCTACGAAATTCCCAAAAGCAGGAACACACATCAACTACCGCTCTTGCTCCCTGCCCCTGCTTACAGTCTCACCGTCCACGAGAGGTTTTCGGCATCTGCAATCTAGAACCTCCTCGCCCCTTGACCAGATCAAGTTCCGCCCCGTCAGCCGCTCCGGCCACCTCGGTCCCTACATACTCGCGCTTGTAGCCTGTAGGGGAACCTCGGGATGGGCATGTAGGTGGAGGGACATCGGGGGCCACGCACGGGGCACCGTCGCCATCTGCTCCGTGCTGTTCCTTTCATCGGAGGAGGACCACACGGCAGGGTATGGGAAGGGAGTGCCGTACCGTACATCCCGAGCGAGGGCGGCGCGACACGACACCGCGACACAACGCAACGATGTGATGATGTGATGTGACAGGGGAGAGTGGAGTCTGGGGAGGGGCGTGGAGAAAGACAAGAAACGAAACGTGCAAGTCGTCTATCCGCAACAACAGGAAGAGGGGGAACAGCATGTGAGGAAGATAGAAGAAGCACAGGAGGAGGACGGGCACCAGGCTCGAGTTGACCGAGAGCACGTACGATGATGCGAGGCGAGGCGAGCCAGCAAACGAAAGACGACGGATAGCACCCTGCAGTAGTGTATGTACTAGACATCATCAAATGACTGGATGAAGGGCCTTAAGAAGGGAGGGGGCGACATGTCGGTCGATCAAATCCAGAAGGACCAGAACAGACCATGTACCACAGCAGCCAGTTCTATTTGGGAACCGAGCGTGGAGGGGTTGTGTTCTACTGCTGCTGCCAGTAACGTCAACTGATGAGGTGAAGTAGCTGCACTGAGTACGGAATGCTTGCAGTGAGTGGGCAGGACACAGCAAAAGTACATCCAGGCCGGTACGGTGCGCGCAGTTGAGTACTACAGTGGTATTGGCCCATCTAGATAGATCACGCCCACCGTTTCTCGCAGCGTCGCAACGACGTTGTATTGCGTACCGAACTGAACACCTTGCACGCCGTCGTATTCGTGCCTTGCTTTTTGGCTAGGGACGTAGGCTAGCGCACGCAATGAAGAAGAATGCAAAGGGGAAGAAGAACTAAGGCAGGGAAAACGAGAATGTCACGTAACCATTGCATATCATATCTCCGAAGCGGACAGGACCTCCTTTGGGGTATGAGGCTGGATGAGGTCAAGATTCATTATCTTCGTTCTTCATTCCCTTCTCGGGTCAGTTATGTCACACTCGTAGACGATAAGCGCGTCGCCGGCGCCGCCTAAAGTGTATGTTGAATATATGTACAATTTATATTTCTCCGCGATGTGGAGGCCAAAGCAACCTTCTCCTCTGACCGTGCCGGTCAAGTGGACAGGTGGACCGGGTCTCGACGTCGACGTGTGATCGCGAAACGCGGTGTATTCTCCCTGTTGAATCGAGATGGAGGGCCGCCGGACCAAATAGGTGCAAGGGAGAGATACCGAGTTCCGGAGAAGGCAAGTGCAGCGTCAGGCAAGGCTATGCTACATCGAAGTCGTCGCCGTCCTCTTCATCGTTGAGGGCAAGCTGGACAAATTGCCTGATCCACGCCTGCTGGGCGGCATCTAGACCGTCGCCCTCGACCTCGGCCGCCCGCGGGGCAGCGTTCCCAGCATTCCCATTGTTCTGGTTGTTGATATTGTTGTTGCGACGTTGCCCCTGAGCGGCGTGCGGCTGGTGCTGGTGCGCCTGAAATCTTGGGTTATTTTGCCGGTAAAAGGGGGCAGCATCACGAAGGGCTCCTCTTCCCCGCTGACCTCTCCCCGCCGGTCGACCAGCTCCACGCGCTCCTGGTCCCAGGGGTTGGCCGCGTCCTCCACCAAGCGCCTCGTGACCAACTGCAACATGTTGATTTCCTCCTCGACCCGGCTGAGCGGCCGCGGGGCCATGGGCACCGTCGTGGCCGCCCCTTGCGGGAGGATTGGCGGCTATCCGCAAGACCAGCGGGCCTTCTCTCGCAACGTCGAGCTGCCCATCAACCAGCCCAGCGTTCTGGCGTACGCCTCCTTCCCGAGGTGCTTCTGGAGCCTGAGCTGGCATAGCTGGTTCTCTGTCCCCGACTATGTCCTCGTCACCTACGAATAGGTGATCGTCTTCCTCTTCCTCGGGCAAAGGACCAGCACCAGCACGAAAGCCACCCTCGAACCCGTAGCCGACATCATCACCATCACCACCCTCGAGCTCCCAAAGACGGTTGTAGCAACTCGTTACCTTCCCATTCGGCTGCACATTGAAATGCTGATAGGGGTTCGCAGGGTCGAGCCAGGCAGAGCATAGATAGCAAAAGTGTGAGTTGCAGCGGAAGCATATCATGTGGTTGCAACCGTGCGTCTTCTGGGCTGGGACAGCGCACGTCGGGCATGGCGTTGTGTGTAGCTTCATATAGTCGACCGAGGCCTGCTCCTCGGCCGTGAGTTCGCCCTTCTTGTTCGGGGGGATGCAGAGAAAGAACTCGCCGTGCCAGGACTGATGGCACCGGCTGCAGAAGGCGAAGCCGCAGTCCTCGCATATGGCGAGACGGTCCTTTGCTTGGTAGGGTTTAGACTTGCCATCGTTGCCGACACTGGCTTCTTCAGATTCGTCCTCGTCGTCTTCATCCGAGCCTTCTGCCAGGTCCAGCCCTTCGGGTTTCTTGTGCTTCTTGGACCTTGCAGCTCCGTTGCACCACGGACGTGGACAGTAGATTGTGTTCCTGTCTGACTCAAGCTCGTTCTTGTACTTGAGAGTCACGTAGCGCTTGACCATGGCGGGTTCGAGAGGAATTTGCAAGAGCTCGCTCGGGTTGATATAAGTCCGAGGCCTCTTCCGTTTCTTCCCAGAGTCGCCAGCCTTCTCTCGCTTTTTGGCACAGCTAGGTTCCAGGCATCTGACAGCAGTCAGATCCCCCTCCTCGATGGCCTTGTTGTAAAAATCCTTAAGACAGTTGACACAGAAGACGTGACCGCAATCCATCATGCGGTGACAGGCTGATCCTTTCTTGGGGTCTAGGCACACTCCGCAGTCGAAGGTCTCTTTGTCGAATGCAGCTTGCCTTGCCTTGATGTCGTAGTCTAGTATGGCAATTTTGTGCTGAGGGTCAACTTCCAGAGCACCACGACCTCCGATAAGACCGAACACATCCTCGGCCGACTGCTGAATGTGATCGATATAGGTGAAGCCCACCATATCACGGCCCATTTCCTCCCATAATCGCGGGGCATCATCTTCTAACTTGCGCAGCGTTTCGGCAGGCAACCATGGCGGAGTGGTTGATAGAGTAACCTTTGGCGGCTGTTCAGCAGGATACTCTGGCCCAAATGTCACCTCCAGGTGTAGCGATGGGAGGTGCGCCAGCTCATGAGAGTCGACATGGCCGGCATTTGCGTTATTTGCACCGTTCGCTCCAGCATTTTCCTGAGCCTCGGCGGCGGGAAAGAAGACAACAACAGCCTTGCATGGGGTGACGGGAATGTCCAGGGCTACCGTATATCGGTCTTCGGGTCGCACCAGCTGGATCTCTGGGTAGATGGCCGTAAGAGAGCTCAACTCAACGTCTCGCGGGTCGTCAGAGTTGTCGTAGTCGAGCGAAGCCATCTATCACAGTGGCGCCTCCTCTCCGGCGTGGTGTTGCTACCACTTGAACAAGAGCTCCGCGGTTGCTTCTTCAACCTCGCAAATCGCCATGTGCTGATAAAGGAAAGGAGTCCGTAGCTAGGAATAGATATTCTGCCGCTGTACAATCCAAACTAGGATAATGAGACAAGGAGATAAACTTCAAACGTCAAAATAAAGAGCAGATGTGAAGGATGACCTGTGTCTCGAGGTTACTAATGTGGGTTTAGATAATAGCGGGATGAGTGGATTTGAGGGGGCGATCGGAAAAGGCGCCAACGTTCAGCAGAAACAGTCTAAAAAAGCCGGCGGATTTGTCAGAACGGCAGGCAACTCCCAAAGACGAGAATTCGGCGATTTTGACAACACGCCTCTTCTTTCGCCTCGGTGGTCCTCATATACGTTGCCAGCGTTCTGATGACTCGTCCGGCAAGTGACTGACTGCCGTTGCGAGACGACGCCACACTTGCCCAAACCTAGCCTATCGGCCCCACTATTTCCAGTTGAGGCTCCAGCCCCTCATGAGGGGACCCCTGTCCGGGCGGGCGCTCCCGATTGGCTCTTAGCTTCCATCAAAGACATCCACCCAATTCATCAATCCACTTGGTTTCAAGAGCACTCAAAGACATCACCGTCCGTAAAGACGCGACGACGGCAACGATAGCCTAGATCGACGTAATGTGGTAGCCCACCTAATCTTTGAGACCCCAGATCCAACAGCCCTTTCACAGTCCGGGACCAGCCCTCCCCCAAAAAATGGCCGACGACGTCACGCCCCTCGCCTCCCTCTCCCTAACCCACGTCTACTACGTAAGTTTCCTTCCCCCCTTTCCCCTCATTCCCGTCCTTAACTAACCCACCCTCCCTCGTCACAGAATCCCGATGACCCCATCTCCCTCCTCTGCGCCTGGCTCGCGCTCGTCCCCCAAGCCCTCTGCGTCGTCTACGCCACCCTCCTCTGGTCGACGCGCGAAGCCGAAGTCGCGCTCATGTTCGCCGGCCAACTAGCCTGCGAGGCCGTAAACTTCATCCTCAAGCGCCTCATCAAGGAGGAGCGCCCGCGGCACATCCTCACAGCGCACGGCGGCACCAAGGGGTACGGGATGCCGAGCTCGCACGCGCAGTTTGCCTTTTTCTGGGCGGTGTCGGTAGGGTTGTTCCTGCTCGTGAGGCACCAGCCGAGACAGAAAGGGGGGAAGAAGAGGGTCGCGGAGGCGAGAAAGGGGTTTGTTGCGGATATTGAGCGGTATGCGCATGAGCCGTGGTCGTTGGCGGAGAGGGCGTTGGTGAGTGTTGCCGCGCTAGTGTTGGCTGGGGGCGTGGCGTGGAGTCGGATTTACCTGGGGTATCATACAGAGAAGCAGGTGCTGGTTGGGTGTGTCGCGGGGGTTGTGAGTGCGGTGGGGTGGTTTGCAATTACGTCTATTGTGCGGGAGTTGGGCCTGTTGGCGTGGGCGCTTGAGCTCTCAGTGGTAAGGTGGTTCCGGCTAAGAGATCTGGTGGTAGAAGAAGATCTGTGCCAGGCTGGGTGGGAGAAGTGGGAGGCACGGAGAGAGGCGAGGAGTAGTTCAGCGGCAAAGTTGAAGAAAACGTCATGACGCTTTACACAATCCGAGGTGGAAAGGGGCGTTAGCCTGTTATTACTACGAAGATCTGCGGAGGATATACCCAGCCGTGACATATCAGCAAAAACAGAAGATAATATCTATTTGCACTGTAGCCATCGTCTATTTGTACCGTAGTTCTGCAGGGACGTTGAACATCTTAGATTTTAACAGTAAGGCCTGGATTATTTCACGAGAGGCCATACTCGCATTGTCAAACGCCTTATTCACATTATCATGAGCCTCATTGATATGACGAGAGGAATTATCGAGATCGTGAGAGGCCTTATTTATGGTAAGCCGCTAAACAATGCAGGATGGCATCTTTCAGATGTGATACGGCCTACTGTACTATTATACATACATCTTTCACATAAGGGTATAGTGCAAATAGACATTCTCAAACAGAATGCAGCGCATGGCATGCGACATACAGAACAATCACCAAGTGGCCCATATTATTTTGATCGGTTTTGTTCCAGCTACTTGAACTGACCATGCAAGGCCTGGCTTCTTGAGCTTCCTGCACGTATCGCTAGGTACAGTAGGTAGGCCTCCATTTTCCTGTTCCGTTCAAACCCGAGTCTCTTGGACGTCGGGAACCTGTCAGCCTCTTGCGCCCATTCCTCCATGTTATACGAGATCAAGAGTGATAGAGAACAGTGGATGAAACCAAATGATAGAATTCCTCCTCGGTAAACCCCTCCATGAGTAGTGATGTTGGTTGCCTATTGAATAGGCTCGGCTCAGGACGCCGTCATAATGCAACAACTTGTGAGCAGGGAGACTGTGCACCACCGCGTCCCTCAGGGACACCAGCACAAAGGAATGACAGTAAGAAACGAAAAGAAAGAAGAAATAATAGCAATTCGCCATCCCTGCCCAGACACTGAGTGGTATCTCCAACACACAAGTCAGGCGGGTAAAGCTAGTAACCAACCGCGCCATCACCAACGCCTTGCCTGTCTCGCTGAACCAAAAAATAATTAGAAGGGCCCATGGAAATGTACAGCTTGGCGCCCTCGCCCCCTTGGTACCGGCCAATGTACCAGTAGTATATGTGTGGCCTTTCTATGACCGCGCCATGCCTAACACCTGAAAATGCCTTTGATCAACGACGCAATAGTTTACCCATCGCCCAAACTGGGTCAGTTAGATCCAGTCAGACTTGGTAGCAGCACCAGCAGGCTTGGGTGGCGGACTCGTGCTGCCGCTGCTAGGCTTTGATGTTGCGCTGCTGGTGAGCATGGTGAAGCCGACACCTCTGGGACTCGCAACCTTGGTCTTCGTCGGGCCCTGTGGACTATAGACCTTCGGCCTTAGTGTGATCTCATCCTGGTTCTTCTCGTAGTCGTCGTCATCGCCGTCATCGTCGCCGTCACTGTCGTCCTCGTCCCGGATGTAGATAGGTGCAACATCGGTAGCAGGGACTGCCGGTAAGGTCTTCATCCATGGATTCCGCTTCGGGCTTCCATCTTCTACTGCGTCATCCTCCTCCTTGGAAGGACTTTTGATTGGGGAATCTAAAGCTGCAGGGCGTCCGCTCAAGGGTGAATCCTTGTCCTTGTCCCGGAGCTTCGGGCAGTCCAGGTGGTAGACCTTGGTATCAGTGGAATTGTTGTTGTTGACGACTGGCGGCATGTCCTCCATATTGGAGAACCGAAGCCCGATCTGGACAGTTGCGGTCGAGACCAGTGATGAATCTCGTCGATGTCGGCCACCGGTGAGTGCCCGCATGGACGGCGGGGGCCTGAGCGTCGCCATTGCGGAGTCATTTGAGTTCGGTGAGTATGTCGTAGAAGGTAGAAGCGTCACCGACGATTTTGTGCTCGGGGCATATGACTTTGTGCTTGGGGCGTATGATTTTGTTCTCAAGCTGCCCGGGAATAGCGAGTATGATCTCTTGCGCATGTGACCAAGCGCTGAAGACATTACCGAGAACTTTGCAGGCTCTGGCGCTCTAGGCATTCCGCTCATAGGATAGACGGAGTGCGAGCGAAGAGGGTTGGGAACTTGGTCGTCATAGATGGACGATGTTGGTCTTCTGCGCTCATCCCATAGCTCCTGCTCCTTCTCGTTGCTGATTAGGCTCGCGTCACTATTCATGCGCCGTAGGCCACCTTGACCTCGAACATGGTCCAGCATATGACCGTCGAAGTCGTCATCCTCCGTTCGCCTGATCTTGTACTTCAACTTTCGACTCTGGTACTCGCCCGCCTTGTCTCTAGGGCTGATGACGGATAAGGTATTGGACTTCAGGAACAGGTAAAGTCCGCCCGTCATCAATCCTGAAACGTTGGCTACCACGGAAGCAACCATGGCAAGCGTCAAAGCGTTTCCACCCCCAACACCTTTTTCGGTGAAGGACATCACATAAAAATAAGGCAACATGAAGCCCTGGGATGTGTTAGCGGAGTTAACGAGTTAGTAAGGACTGAGCAACAACTTACGTTGGAAATAATCCCAAGGGCCAAATAATAAACCATTCTGGACGCCGACACTCTCGCTGTCACCTCGACCTTGATGCTCCGGGTTAACTTTGTAAAGATGACCCCAACGCAAACCAAGAGAATTGAGATAATCCCAACCAGTAAGCCAAAGCAGCCTTCCGCGTAGTGTTCGACAAACCAGAACAACGAAAGCAAGCAAAAGTTATCCGAGCGGTCAAAGTTAGCCACAAGAAAGTTTGTGAGGCAGAGCATGCCAATGATGGCCAAGCAGATTGTCACGTCCCACTTCGCTCTAGGCGCGAAGGGTTGATCTTTCTTTCGTAGTGCCCTGATTGCAATCTCGACACCGAACACAAGCTGCGTATAAGGGGCGAGGAAAACAGCTGTGGCTTAGTTAGCATCGCCTTCTGGCATCTAGTCCAAGTCCGCCATTGCGTCCTGACTTACCCGGCAGCATCAGTTGTGCGAGCAGCGTGCATCCCGTTCCGAAGAGTTTCTCGAGGCCGGTGGATTGGGCCACGGCAAAGGTGACGCTCTGCACTACGATGCAGAAGGACAGCACGAGCGGATAAACTTCGCATTCGGGCACGAAGGTGAAGCCATGTTGTCTGTGAGGGGTGTGAGAAACCGCGCGTAATAGACCACCAGCCTGAGCAGGTCGGTTCCGACTCGGATATCCATACCTGAACCTGAATTTCCTGTCGTTCCGCTTCTTCCTGTAGTAAGAGTCGAATATGATACCAACGGCCGTGGCGAAAGCGGCGATTATATTGAAGACGGCCAAGATGATGGTCGAGGTCCTGATTGACTTGGCCGCCGATAGCGTGAACCCATTGCGGGGGAACGTTTGGTTTGCATTTGTGGCCGACTGGAATATCCCATTCCCCGACACGTTGATTCCTCTGTTCTGACCAAAACCAAAACCCGTGCTGTCGGCCCGCGACTCCAACCACCCCGCGCCGGCACCTGATGTGAAGAATGGTGACATTGAGCTGATCGTTGGACAACCGCGAGGTTGGCGATGGCGATGAGCCGTAGCAGTGTCCTCGGTCCCAGTGTCGTTAAGTCATCTAATCCCGTTGTCGATGTTCTCGTGCGTCGTTTGGCCGATGTGTGGGATGGGTGGATGGAAGAAGGGGGAGAGAGCGGAGGTCGCGGGAGGAAAAGACAGGAGTGTAATGGCAAAGCCCGGCAAGCAGGAAGGAGAACTGCTCCGGGGTGTTGGGGGCAGGGGGGTATCACACCTCGAGCTCAACCACGGACCAGACGAAACAGTCCCTGACCCATCCAGCACTCGCTGCGAGAGCCCAAGACTGAGAATGGAAACAGGGACTAGGGCGGGTGGGTGAATTGGCGAATCCGCTGAGCGGAGCCAGAGACGGGCGAGCACGCGGACACAGCGAACGGTGGGGACCCACGCTTCGAGAAGAAGCTCTGGGCGCGACGCATGAAAAGCTGAGGAGAAGCACGGTGCTGAGCTCCTGGTCAGCTCCATACTGTCTACTGACAGACAATGGGAGAAAATGGGACGGGTCCCCGCGCGGGCTGGGCAGAGCCGGCCATGGATCAGGCCTGGACGGTGCGTCCCCTGCAGGTCTCTGATCTCTCGCCTCTCGGGTGGCTCGAGCAGTACCAAGAGATCTTGGCCACGATGGGCAGCAACGCGCCCCATGCCAGATGAGGCCGAGGCCATGGCCCGTTGGAGGCGGCGCTGGCCGCAGACGGGAGTGAGGGGCGGGAGGCCGCAGGGTCAGCAGCCACCGCGCCAAACTGGGGTGCATGAGATGGTGAAAATGGCGCGGTCAGTGCTTCAGCAGCAATGAACGACTGCTGGGGTTGTTGTGGAAAGGCATTGATCCGGCACATGGTGTCGGGGCACCGAGGCCCAAGCAACAGCAGGGTGCGAGTGCGCGCACGCAAGAAGCTCCGCGAAAGAGAGGGGAAGTGCCGCGAAAGCATTGTCGCGGCGTGGGGTTGAGGCAAGCTTGCGACAAGCCCAGGTTTCGTAGTCGCCAGGGGCCGCTTAGTGGCTTGAGCTCTGGGAGCCCCATCCGGGATTTAGAGCCGAAAGAGGAAAGGCGCCTTGGCTTCCAGGGGCTGCCAGGGGTGCCCGGCGTAGATCAAACTCCAAAGTCAACCTCCGCCAAGACCTCAGCCTAAAGACTCCCCCAAGCACACCAACAAAATCGCACTCGACTCGAAAATAGCAGTGATCTTCGCCAACCATCAGCCTGTTGTTCTGGAAATACCCATCTCGCCTCTGATGCTGCTCACTTCTCCCAGACCAAAGACGGCATCACATCCAGATGATCAATCGCCCAAGTGCTCGGGCTGTTCTTTCTTCAGCAACCCCTCCGCCAATCATTGGAACCTACAGGGGCAATAGTTCGAGGAGATGTGACCCTTAAGCCTCGTCAACTAGCTGCTTGGGGGCAGGTTAAGCCTTGAGGGCCTTTCTGAGATTTGTCTAGTGACGTTTCGCTGGCCGGACTGCTTCCAAACAATCGTGTGGGACAAGTGAAAAAACTAGCTACCTAGGGAAACCAAGTTGTTTCTGTAGGAGCGTCTCACATCATGATTGGATGGGCTTTTCGCGGTCCGATCTAGCGATGGTGCGAGCAACCTTGTGGGTTCATCCGTTCCAGATGCCTGCGCTCTCTTGATACAAGGCGTGTATCAGGTTCCGGGAATCACTTTACCCATGGGTTGCTACGTTGGATGGTCAAGTGGATACCTACAATAGCACACCACGAACTTTCTTGTCCCATTGGCAACCCCGACACGACCAGGCGATTGCCGATCCTGCTGACGGGAGGGAATCCCCCATACTTCCTATCATAGCCATGGCCATACCGAGAGGGTCGTCACAGATCAGAGATAACGCACCAGCGGCGTGGATTATCTGGCAACCCCTCTTCCCGCTACGAGTTGCCATCGCACGGGGGTTTCTAGCTTCGATGTGATGTTGACGATATCTCGAAGGCTGCGGACCGAGTCGGGGATTTCACGAGCAAGCATATCGGAAGCATTCGATTCCGCCTGAGCCGCAGCCACGCCTCGTAACATTCCGTGGCGGCTGGTCTGCCGCTCAGCCCCACACCATCCGGCTCCCTGGGAAGTGTGACGCGTGGTGCCACACCAAACTGCTCACTTTATTCACAAGCCCGCAATATCCACAGGGCATGGAAAGTCATGGCACCGAAATGATGAGGGAACTCAAAGCGGGGGCAGCTGGCCAGGGCCTGTACCTCAGCACCGACCGCAGAGTTGCCCAGGCCCCAGCAAGATCACCGTCATATCACGAATTCTGCGCCGCCAGTTCGCAGATTCTTGGATGCTGAAACCCTCTCCAGATCGTGGCCCCTTCAAGTTGGGGTTGGATCTCTTCGAAATCACGATTTGCCCTCCCTTTGGTGCGCCCACATACTTGGCTATTACGCATTGTGAGTTGCTTGAGAAACCTGCAGCTCACGTTCACGACCTGGTCAAGCGCACCAGTGCTCGGACTGATATGCACCTCGCCTGGTCTTGTGGTACGTGATTGTCAAAAATCCGCATGACGTCGGTCTCGTGGCTGGCAACCATCTCTGGTATCGAAGCGTGATCCCCATGTCCAGTCAGGCGGCTGAGCGATTGTATGCCCTTGTGCGATGCCTTCGGACTGCATTTTGCCAACGTACGAGTTCGTATGTGCAAGATTTCTGGCCTATCTCAGATAGATGAGCTGCCAGCACCCAGACCTAGCTTTTTTTGCCACCCCTCATGCCATCGCATGTTGTGAAGCTTTCAGGGAGTGATGTTGAATCTGGCAACCGACGTACCCATGAGAGCGCAGCTCGCCACTTTGGAAGAGGTCTTTCGCGAAGCGCTCCTGCGAAATTGTTCCATCGTCCCGCAGAGTCAAGCGATGGCAGGCCAGCCAAGGTGACCCTTCGAGTACTCGAAGCTCAAGATCTACATGCCTCCCTATCAGATACGTCCATGTCGTTGATGTATTATTTTCATGTCATAGTATAATGACCATCCGCTATGTATGCCCATGGGCCCGGGCCCGTGGATGCGGCCAGAAATATCCCTCGAAGTATCGAACCCTTAATATACGTGCCGCACTTTATCACTGCAAAGAAAACCCAAGATTGACGGCGCTAGATCCCGACTAGATTCACGTACTACTCAAACCATCGTCCAAGTTGTCGCCTCCCTACCTACTTCAACTTCTCCGTCGCCAATGCAGCTGACCTCGTTCTGAATGCATTGAAGATGTCGGTCGAGGCAACGTAGATAGCGTAGAAGGGGATGAACACCCAGAGCATGTTGAAGAACACCAGATATACCCAGAGGTACATGAAGTTGCTGCTATCGAGATTGACGTTCCCAGTAAGCCACTCGGGACAGAAAGTCATGAAGCCTAGGCCCCTGTCAGCGAACAGTGATATAGCAATGCAGAAGGGATACCTACCGCCATACAGCTCAGCCGTAGCGAGGATGATCATCAGGATGTTTGCGCGCGGGTTCTTCTTCGCGATGTCGTAGCATACCAAGCATGCCATAGGACCGACGACGAAAACCGTCAGCAGCTCAAGGCTCACCACGCCCTGCATGCGTGTCAGCATTATCCCGCAGAAAGATTTGTCTTTGATGTTGCCTCGCAAGCAACGATCCCCCTTTTCCGATGCCCAAGCAACCTCAGGGCTGCCGCGCAACAAGCTCGCACCATCCCCATCCCCATCGCGAACCTACCCCAGCCCTCACAGCAGCCAAGGAAGTAAACGAATAATATAAAACCAACAAGGAAAAGGACAACCTACCAGATCCACACCCCCCCACCTCCGATCAGCCCTCGCATAAACCATCCATAACTGCGCAAAGGGATTGTCCCCTCCAGCTTGGGAGCCATGCACCACGCCCTTGGTCCCTAAGAAATTATGCGGGTCCGGGTAGTGTTCTGCGCCTCCGGCGACAGAAGAGAAGAAGCAGTGATACAAAAAGCTTCCTTCGAGAACAAAGTGGATTAGAGCATCAAAGGCGTGCCATATGAAGAGGAAGCGCAGCGCACCGGGGGTGCTGGATGCTAGGGTTGCGCGGGAGAGGGTATCTTTGGGTATATGTCAGTTGAGATATCTCTATTTGCTCACTTGGGGTAGCCTGGATGTGGTTGGCAACTCCACTCCTTCTTGGGATGGGAAAAGAGTGTTGGAGGTGTGGTGGCGGAGAGTTGGATGGGTGTCACATACGGGCTGCACCAAGGATTATCACTACCGCGGTGAGTGAGACAAGGGTGGTAGTGTCGAAAAGGTCGGGCGGAAGGCTCGACATTTTTGGTTGAGCTTCTCACGACAATATTGTTGATACGGTCAAGTTGTGTTGTTGTTCAGCCACTCGGTGGGATTGAGTGAGAAACGAAGATGAAAAATTGGAGTTGAGCGAAAGGGAATATGCAAATGAGGGGAAACGAAAGCACCGGGAGCAGCGGGAGTGATATGATAACTTGCAATTGTTGTACGACGTCGTCGTCTCAGTGACAAGGCATGCACTTGCTGAGGTCCGTGCACTGCCAACACCGAGACGGGGTATGGGATACACAATTCATCTTCACCACAAATGAGGCATGTTGTCAAATTCATCGAGGTCACGTTCAAAAGTGTCAAAGGTTAGGTGATAAAGCCGGTGTTTAATTCTCTTGTCAGTGCAAGCCACGGGGTATGTGTAAAAGTACAATCCTCCCATTATGCCTCAAGGCCAGCGCCCTTCAGCCAAACGCCATCCGTCTTCATTCCCGAAAATGCAATCCCTTCCAGACTCCCTGATTTACGTCCCGTGTTGCTGCAGGTTGCCGCAATGTTCTTAAAGGCCGATCATGACTGGATGTCGGAAGTGGGAAAGCGAAGCTGACTTAGTGGGTAGCAGCCTGCTTGTTGGCCTCAGCCGAAGCGTCGGACTTGGTCTCCTTGGTCTTATCGGAGATGGCGTTGCCAGTGGCCTGGACACTGATGGAAAGTTAGAACCAGAAGAGATAGTCGGACCGAAGGGAATCAGAGGGGTGGGAGTACTCACCGATCGCCAATGCTGGCGTTGTTGTCCTTAGCAATCGACTTGTTGGCCTCCTTGGAAGCCTCGTGGCCAGTGCCAGCGATCTTGTCGGAGACGTAGTTACCGGCGTTCTTGAGGGTATCCATTTTGGTGATTGGAGTTGGTTGGTTTGAAGTGTTGAGTGTTGGAAGTAATCTTGATGATGTGAAGTTGTGTGAGAGTGTGATGATGAAGGAAGGAAGTGCTCCTTGGTGGGTGGGAGGCCTGGGTTATATACAAGATCGTTGGCCGGGCGGAGTGCTCCTGTTTGCAGCTATGGAGGCAGCTGGGATTGAAGGAGTGGAAACATGTGAACGCGCAACTACGTCATGGCCGATCTGATCCGAACTCTCAAACAGCAAGAGGACCTCCGCAAATGGCGGTAAAAGGCGTGACAGGAAAGTACTCGTCGGCATGGCATGAAAGAGAGGCCACCTGCCTGCCTCCGTTTGCTGCTGTCCGCGGGGATTGCCCCGCAGCTTGGAGTTTTCATGACGTCAGATGGCGGCTCAGGACAAGGGCGTTTGCGGGCTCCCGCAAAGGGAAAGTGCGGCTCAACGAGCCATCCTGGGCGCCTAGAGCATGGAAACCTACCAACGACACGCAACCTCCTGCGGAAGACTGTGCACAGTTGCGCAGACCAGAGAAGCGGCTAGCGTTGGTAATACTTTAGATTGCTCTAATATGGTGGTTACCAAACCGGCTCGCTGCGCTTGAAATCCGGGCGTCCTTGATGTTCTAGGTGCAACACTGAGGAGAGCCGAGAGTCCATTGGGCTTTTCTCCTCCCCTATTCTCGACTTTCAACTATGGTATCTGGCCAAAAACAATCCGCCTGCCGCGCCGACTGGCACAAACTCGGATTGCCCTTCTGGTGAGTCTCCAACGACAGTGCCGTTGAAGCGACGTCAGACTGGCACCCTAAGGGGGATCTCTGAACTCCCGAGACCCCGGCCCCACACCCCTGTCGGTGACGCAAAGCGGGGCTCCCGCGCGCCACCAAGGGCTCTATTGGCTAGCCTAGCTGTCTGCGTGCACAGTGACGACACCATTTCTTGTGGGGCAGAGCAGATTCATGCCAGGGGCGTTAGCCCGCCTTTCTGCCTCCGCGGGGGAGTACACGCGTGAGCTATGCTTTGGAATGTTAGATCCAATGGAAAAGCAGAGAGCAGATTGGAGACCACATCTCAGAGACGCATGATATGTTTCGGATAGCCAGAGTGCTGCACAATGATGCAAAGTCGTGGCGGTGGTGGCTGTTTGCACCACACGACCTCAGCGGCACCAACGACACCCCTCTCACGTGGAGGCCAGCATGCAGAGGCGAGCCAGTCGCCATCGATTCATTCCTGCTAGAGTTGAATGGAATCGGCGATGAGTTGCAGAAGCGGCGCTTACCCCTCGACTCAGCGGAGCTTCTTGTCCGCCCCTTAAACACCAACCGCCAGGCCACTAGGTGCTACTCACGATTGTGCTTACACGTGCTCCTAGTCGGACAGGTACAGGAGAGAGGCTCGGTATGCCGCAGGCGACAGCTTTGCAATTGTCGGCCTCGGCATTCGGTTCCATGCCTCTACTCTCACGATTCGGAAACCGCCCGGAGACCGCCCTCCCCCGGCATTGAATGGTGTTTATATCCCCCACATCAAGGCAACATGGCGAGCCCCTGACCAACAACAAGCGTTGTTGTTACGCGCCCCCTGATCCATCACGGAATCCTGCGGATCTCCGCCTGGAGCCTCGGCGGACCACCATCTCCCTTGCGTGCTCGTCTGAAGAGGAGACCCGATCGGTTTGGGGCAAGGCCTCACTTCCCCTCCCGTTCCACTAGAGAAAACTTCGGATCCAACGCTCCCAGTCACCTCTTTCTATTCATTCCACCCTGTTCTTTTGCCTTGGGATACGACTAGAGTTCCCCCTCATCGGTCTACTTTGTTCGATCACTACCACAAGACCACAGAACCGGTAACGGGCAGTCCCTCCTTCTATCATATCGTCTATCCTGTGATACACAGAGCTGGTGATTCTGAAGTCGGGCAGAGGGTTATATCACCCTGGCTTTATGGGAGGTCGGTTGAGATTGGATTGGACTTGTTCACTGTGCGTTTGTTCGGAGGGAAGCGGAACGAAACTCGAAGGGGAGTGCAGTTTGAAGGCGACAGCATCCTCAAGTGGGCGTCAACTGGGCCTACTATAAGGCTCCAATACAGGGAGGCAGTTGACTTCCTCATTATACGATACATCTCTCAGCTGGAAAGTGGGCGGCAGCCCCTGGAAAAGCCCACACGAGAGGGGCGATATCAGCATCGAGAAAAAGGCAGCCGAGAAAAAACCCGAGCAGTGAAAACAAGTTGTGCTCCGCTTTTGCCCCCAACCATCAGCTCTGCACAGTCTCTCGCAGTCGGCGAATTGTCGATCTAACGGCTGCAGCGGTGGGCGTGCTGTTGAGGAATAATCAGCATGAGGAATTCCTAGGAATGGCAGGCTCGGCTCACCTCAAGAGATAGGCACCACCAGCCATTGACTTCTGGCAGCGATGACACTTCCAAATTCCAACAGTGACTCGCTTGACCGACTTCTTGCCACAGAAGGTGCTGCACAGAGAGCCTTTGTCAGTATCCGCGACAATGTCCGATGACTAGAACCCAGGACCAGAAACAGGGTCAAGGCAAACGGACCATGTGTAGCGGGCATGTTGCGGAGTCTCCAGACGTCGTATCTGTTTCCGAATAGATGCGCCATATCTGGCCGCATATCAGCGACGGCCCTGGGTGAACAGCCTCTCTGAACGGCTCGAAAAAGGATGAAGAACATACCTGACACCATACTTGCCACTGATACCGACCTCTGCCGACAGTCAGTCATTTATTAGATCGTCAAATTTCTTAGCCTGGGAAATGACGGATTGCACTTGCTGTTTGTTCGCTTCGCCATGGCGAGAATGTATTTGGCCACAAGTTGATGTGGATGGTTCCTTTCTTGCAGTGGTTTACAGAAATGAACTGGGAGCAGATGTCAGGACGCAGAGATTCCAAACCGGGAGGTGGTAAATTCCAGGCTCTTCGCCTCATCCCCTCGTTTGGATATAGGGAAAGCACGACTTTCCTATTCACAACAGGTGCCTAAAAAGACGAGAGCGTGTGGTCACCGATCTCGCGGTGCGGATGCCCATCGTGCTTTCCACCCGAATGGGGGAGACCCGTACAGACAGCTTCAGATTCTCTCCGCCTGACGCCACGCCTGTTCATGGCAGTCGTGATGTCTCATCCGACAAATGACACGAAACACGAAGGGGATGTTGCGTTCATATCAGCGGCCCGAGATAGATCTTGAACCGACATGGCAACGCGCAGTATCAACGACACTGGCATTGGCGTTGTCATTGCCCTTGGTAACTGTAGTCATTTTCCCGCTGCATTACAGATAGCTGATACTAGGGTGTGTGTGCTTCGCTCCCCCAGACCACGGATCAAAACTCGAGATAGCGGGAACGGAATATCCACTGCGGCTTGCATATTCTCTGCATTACGACATCCACGGAGATCCAGTCTTCTATCATATGCAAGTTGCGCAAATAATTCGGCTGATTCGGGTGCAAGATCCTAGGCAAGGAATGTATCGCCACCTATCCAGATACCCAATGTCGTTTCACGTTGCTGGTGGTCCTGATCTACTCGGGCATCAACACCAAAACGGGGTCTCAACTCAACGACACCTCACTGCACTGTCTCCGTGGCATGGATGCAGTTCTTATGGGATGCTGATTTGGTGCTCCCCACGCTCGATTCCCGGCGACTTGCTAACTCTTGACGAAGAGGATCCTCGGACGTGGCAGCCATGATTGGGATATGTCTTCTGATAGGTCGAAGATTTTCTCACGCATGCTTTAGTCTCTCGCAGCAGCTCGTGCTGGTCTAACGCTAGATGTCTCTTTGGGCGGCTGATGCCAAGAAACCCGATCTGATAGATACGTCAAACGCTCGATAACGTAGGTCTACAAGTGTCTGGACGATAAATCTATCTCATCGTCTTTGACGGAGTGACGAGGATTCACTGCGAAGACGCCAGTTCAAGGCCACCGATCTGTAACAAACTGACGATCAAATTGCCGTCAGAATTGGCGAGACATATTGTCGAATTGTTAAGCCGCGTCACCCTGTGAGGGTGACCTCGGGTCCATCTGAGCTATCCTGGTAGCCGACGATATTCGGAACTGGTGATCTGGGCTATGCATACAAACCCGGGATCAGTGGCCTGGCCGAACCCTCACGGCATATCAGAAAACCTGAAATCCCGGCCAAGTAGGTACCTAGTCGGGCAAGGCGTAACAACATCTCACACTACCTACCTGTCCTGCTGGGCACAGTGGCAGACGAGGCTGAAAATTGGGGCGCGCCCGTTTATGAACCAGCTCTGTCTCATTATCGGGTGCTATGATACCGGCAAGCAGAAGTTTCTTTTTAGCCGTTACCCAAATATGGTATCGCGGTCACTTGAACGATTGAACGCCCGGAAAATGGGCCAGGCAGAGCGACATCACGAGAACTCCTCTGAAGACGATCGATGAATTGCCTGAGAACTCGCTTCTGAAGCGTCACGTTAGACTTAATCATTTAGTGGCAAGCGCCGTGGGGCTAGCATAATATCTGCCTGTAAGAAGTGCACCAAGCTCCAGTCGTTGTCATCCGCGTCTCCAGCGGCTGACAGGCGAGGGTTGTGGTCGTGGATCAAGACGGGAACGGGTGTGGCACGTGCGCAGCGCCACCAGAATTGCTGGGGTAAGGGTCTTGTCAGGGTTCGAGGCCCTTCACCGCCCATCTGCAGGGTAGCCCTGGGCAGAGCAACGGAAACTCGCGGGGTTCCATGTCTGTCGACTTGAGACAGACTTGATATACAAGAGTGGGATCGAGGAAACAATGGCTATTAATCTAGGGCGGGGGACTCAAGAGGGGAACTGATTGCTTCTGGAACCTACCTACACTACACTCAAGCTCTCAGGCGCCTTGTTAATTCTACCTATCTGCCGAGGTGCTGAGTTGTGCCCCACCTTCCCAGCCAACAAGCCAAGCAACGACGCAGTGCCTGCGTCACTCCTCTTTCCCAGGCCCTTGGAATCCGATAGGCCCATCGAACCTTCTACAAGCTTGCCTAGAGCACATCACGCACCTATACCTATCATCGCCAAGGCATTTTACGCCTTTGTGTTCGCCCTGCGGCCTGCCCATTCCCCCTCTGCACTTTGTTCTGCGATTGCAACCGAATCCAACAGCCACTCAATTCTGCACCTTTCTAGTGCATGCTCCCAACTGCGAGAGCTCTCTAGGAAGCTCGCTCCATTCCTCTTGCATTGCACCCTGAACCCTGGTGCATTCTGTGTGCCCCCGATCGAGCACCACGCCACCTGTTCCCTGGTCATCTGATCAGTTCGGCGCAGACAGCAAATTCCGCACCGCTGGCTTAAATATCCTATCTTCTTCCGAAGCCGACAACCTCCTCTTGTCACTCCCGAAAAAAACAGCAACCATGGTAAAAGAGACAAAACTCTACGACCAGCTGAGTATCAGCCCCAACGCCACCCAAGACGAGATCAAGAAGGCCTATCGGTAAGCCCACCCCTTCCCCCTCCTTCCTGCGGACTCAAGGCTCCCTCTCCAACGCTGCTGGGCCACATCCTCCAGATTGTGGGAGTTTAGCGCTCAGCTTCGTGCTGTTTTGTCGTACCCCTCTCTCGCTCATCATTGCATCGACAAGCGCGCATACTGACCCCTCACTTTAGGAAAGCGGCCCTAAAATGGCACCCCGACAAGAACAAGGACAACCCGGATGCGGCCGAGAGGTTCAAAGAGTGTTCCCAAGCATACGAGATCCTCTCGGATCCCGAGAAGCGTAAGACTTATGATCAATTCGGCCTCGAGTTCATCTTGCGCGGCGGCAACGTACCCCCACCCGATGCCGGCGGCCCTGGTCCAAATCCCTTCGCGGGCGCCGCCCCTGGTGGCATGCCAGATGGCTTTGCGAGCTTTTTCAGCGCCGGTGGCGCCCCCAACTCGGGTGGTTCTCGGTTCTCCTATGGCTTCAACTTCAGCGACCCCAACGATTTATTCCGCAATACCTTCCGCGAGGGCGGCCTCGGAGGCGACCCCTTTGAAGATATCCTATTCGGTGCCGCGAGAGGGGCAACTGGAGGCGGTAACTCTCGCCGGATGCGCGGGTCATTTGGCGAAAGCGTACGGGGTCAGCGTCAGTCGACACCTGAGGTTACCACGGTCGAGCGGCCTCTCGCCGTCTCGCTCGAGGATCTTTTCAACGGCGTGACGAAGAAGATGAAGATTAAGCGCAAGATGTTTGACGATACGGGCAAGCGGACCACCACAGATACGGTTCTGGAAGTCCCTATCAAGCCTGGCCTGAAGAAGGGCAGCAGAATTCGGTTTAAGGGTGTCGGCGACCAGGAGGAGGGCGGACAGCAAGATTTGGCATTCATTGTCGAGGAGGTAAGCCTGAATCATTTCTTTAACATCACATTTGTTCCATGTTACTAATGATCGGCGCAGAAACCACATCCCCTATTCGTTCGAGAAGGTGACGACCTAGTTCACAATGTCGACCTCGAGCTCAAAGAGGCTCTTACGGGGTGGAAGCGAACGATTACGACAATTGATGGAAAGAACATACCCGTCGAGAAGGCTGGCCCGACACAACCCGGAAGCTCGGACAAGTACCCGGGGCTCGGCATGCCGATCTCCAAGAAGCCCGGCCAACGCGGCGACTTCATTATCAAGTACAGCGTCAAATTCCCGACATCGTTGACACAGCAGCAGAAGCAGAAGCTGCGGGAAATTCTTTGAGGGCGCTGCAACCGATTTGCGACATGCGCGCGACTTCGAGTTGGTTGCTTTCGAAGAGAGACGGGCGGAACACCCACCCGCGGGTTCGGTACATATTTACGACACTGGGGGAAGGCGTTCTTGGGGGTTTTTACAACGGCGCGTCCTACGGCCCGTACCTTAACCGGGAAAGGTTGGCTACGGAGTGATGGGTGGAGGCTAGTTTTGTCTTATATTATTCCCTCTTGGGAATTCCACGAAATTGTCAACGAGTTTATGGTAGCCAGTGTAGAATAATACTACCTCGTTTACTGGCGAATGCGGCTCTGTTCTGTCCGGAAGATGTGAAGTGGTTATAAGGGTCCCATGAGTGAAGAGGACCGAGAACAGGAGACAGCACTGAGCGAATCTATGGATGGCAGCATGTAGGTATCCCTCAGATGTGCCATCTTAACAAGGGCAAGGCGAGCTTCCTGCTGCGTGAAAAGCTGAGCTCTCTCCACTCCCTGTTTCCTCGCGAATAGAATCCGGAGGGGCATCTTCGCCGACTTGCTGTTTTCTGTTTCCTGCATCCCGGTGTGCCGCTCTCCCCGCTTCAAGCGAGAGGAGATCCTGCATGGCAGACAGTGAAAACAAAGCTAGTTTGTCGGATCGGATAAGGTCCCTGCTTTACTCCTCTCGACCATGGCATAGTATTCGCGAGTGAAGTAGGTTTAGGTCGGCAAACTCGGGTATCCCCGTTTCTTTGTAGGAAACCCCCCTCTTTGCGGGGAAATCCGCGCGATGCCGCCCTTCGCGATGTCGTCGGCGACAGCGACCGCATGGCGGCAAGTCGCGCCCATCTCGTAGCTTGACTCCGTCCCCATAATCGGGCATGGATCAATTTATTTCATTCCCGCTATCCATTCCCCCGAGGTTCCCACGTTTCTCCTTTGCCGGCAGGGTTCGGTCTTGCTCTTCGAGTATCCGGATCCAGGGACAAGCGCCCCACTAATGACGACATGATCGACACTCGGAGGGGCTTGGATTCGCAGACTGCAGACAGGCAACCGTGAAAGAAGGGGTAGACAAGGGACCAAGACATGCGAAAAGAAGGGGAGGTCCCTGGAAATAGGGACTGGGAGCTAAATAACAACGAGGTAAAGACCCGATGGGGACAGTAGTTAGAAGGGCAAGGGGTAGGAAAGCTTGGTAAGACCAGGAGGGACATGTGAAATAAATGTTTAAAGGGGGAAGTAACCTCTTGCTATTAATTGTGAGCAGCCGGAATTTTAACTCGAACTTTGGCGACGCTGGTGTTCGCGTTAAACTACTCGTTGAAACATCATCCTCATTGTCCGTTCTTGCCTCGTCAAGGAAACGTGCGTGACAAAACAAATACTATCATTTTGGTATCTGACGCCTCGCGCTGGCTTCTCATCAAAATACACTCTCGAGACCTGTTGTCGCCATTATCCCTTGACATCCCACCTTTGTGGCACCAGAAACAACCGGCAAAATGGCCAAGGTGCACCCCATTCGCAACATATGCAGTACCACCGCTAACCCCCCCGTAGATCACCACCATCCTCCTTGATTGCGACAACACGCTGGTCCTCTCAGAGGAGCTCGCCTTCGAAGGCTGCGCCGACCTAATCAACGAGATCGCTACCTCCAAGGGCGTCAAGCTCGACGAGCCCTTCACCGGCTCGACGCTGATCGTCGAGTTCGTCGGCCAAAACTTTCGCGGCATGATGAAAAGCCTCCAGGAGCGGTACGGCTTCACCATGACACCCGAGGAACTAGACAGCTACGTACGCCGCGAGGAGGACGTCGTCATCGCCAAGATCAACGAGAAGCTCGTCCCGTGCCCGGGAGTCGACGACGTGCTCGAGAAGCTGGCCAAGTTGGGGGAGTACAAGCTTGTGGTTGTGAGCAGCTCGGCGCTGCGCCGGGTCAAGGCGAGTATCGAGAAGGTCGGGCAGGATAAGTACTTTGGAGGGGATGTCTACAGCGCTGCTACGAGCCTGCCGACGCCAACGAGCAAGCCTGATCCGGCGATTTATCTGCATGCCATGGAGAAGATGGGGGTCAAGGCTGGCGAGTGCATTGCTGTGGAGGATAGTAAGAGCGGGACGCTGAGCGGGACTCGCGCTGGTATCAAGGTCATTGGATATGTTGGCCCCTATCCCGAGGAGGAGAAGGCGAAGATGGAGAAGGTCTTGGCTGAGGCTGGCGCTGTCATCATCATGCGCGACTGGAGTGAGTTTGATTCGTGCTTGGCCAAGATCCAGAATGGTAGCATCTAGGGTCCTGGCTATTGTGTGACCTGGTCTTGGTTTAGGAGGTTATGAATGGCATGCATGGGGAGACATATCATGCACAGCGAGAGCTCCGTGTGTCATTTTGGCTAGAGTTAGACGTAGGGGACAGCGACGGGACAGGATAGAGCGTTGATGAACTTGACAGGACTTTTAATTCCGCCAATCCATGAGGAAGCTGTTGACACTCTGAAGTGTTGATCGGCTCGGGTTTGCGTAGGACATCGCGGTCATGATCTGACCTAACCTGATGCGGATTGTGGTCTTGCTGAAAGTCTCCCGACTGTCGTTGGCTCGTATGTTCCCGGCGGCACCAAAACACCAGCAGGATAGCGCGAGGGCTACACCAACGGATAGGTCCCGCCCAGTTTCGCAGAGTATCACTACTCTCTTCTCAGATTGGGCCTCAGCGTCGAGTGCGGGCCTGGCTAGGTACTTGGAAACGAAGTCGCAGATCTCTGGGAGGGCTTGACGCAGGGAACGGCTGGCAGCTTTGCTCTTTCCGAGACCGACGTCTAGGTGAAAGGTAGACTGCAGCCAGCTACTTGGATCGGTAGACTTGGGACCGAGGGTAACGACACAGGTACCGGACGTGAGCGATGGCTTGAGGGCTGAGAGAGTACCAACGAACAGATGGGGGGTCAATTCCTTTACCTCTGATGTGCCTTCACCCTCTGGTTCGGGGCTTTCGAGGAGTGATTGGATTAGGTCTGGGAGAACGGCTTCGGGCGTGGACAGGAGCTCATCCATGTGCCCCCAAAATATCGGCGCCGTAAGGCCTAGTGCCCAGTTCTCGGTGTCATCGCCGGCCCCTTGGATGTATCCGCCCTCGCTGATCTCGGTTCCGGCAACTCGTCGAGAACTTGTGCAGCAAACAACTGGGTGGAAGTGCTGAGCAACTGGCTTGACAGGATCGGATGAGAGAACGTCCTCTTGTGTGACCCATAACGAGCGGAGTGGCTTGCTGATCTGCCTCCGCAGCGGTTCGAGCTTGAGGTCCAGGGCCATCAGCGAATCCAGAAAGTCCGGGATCCTTGCTTCCATCTGGCTCTTCTCCGATTCGGAGACTACGCCGGGTGGCACAAAGAGCGCATGGGAAGCCTTGTTGTCTGGGAAAATGGCCCGGTTGATCACGCAGCACCAAACCGGTATGGTTTTGCTCAAGGCGTCAGGTATTCCTGTGATTCGGTCAGCCAGTGTTTACTTGGGGAGCAGGGGTCAGGGGGGAGAACACACGCTTTCCTCTCCGCGTGGAGTCGACAATGATGCAGCTGCGAGACGGTCAGCCGTAAGATAAACTGGGAATAAATGCAGCAAGCACATACCCATCTGAATTTCCTATGAGCTCAAGCAAGTGCAGGTTAAGCCGTCTTGTGCTAAACTTCCACTGGCTGGTGTGGCCGTCGGTGCTCTTGAAGTACGCCGATGCAGCTTTGAGGCTCGGATCAATGTACCAACTCCCGCAGCGCTCGTTGGCCACGAGTGGAAGTTTCAGGGTGTCAGCTACCTCCTGGACGAAGCTGGCATCTTGCTGGATGGAGCGCAGGCGGTTTGTGATGGAGAGGTTGGAGCGCTTGAGATCGCCCAAAATCTTTGAGAAATTGTGGTTTGCCTGCTCCGAGAAAATGACATCTGCGAGCGTGGTTGGTGGCATGTTGTGATGCCTGTTTTCTAAATAATATTTTTAAAAAAAAAACCCCAGTAGAATGATGAAAAATCACCAAAAAGTCGGTTTCCTATCAGTCTCATTGTGTTCCCTTTCTCTTTCTCTTGACACTCCAAATGCGCTTTGGTGGCTGGTGGGAAACCGAAGTTCGGCCTTGGCGGATGCCCTGAAGACCGCCAGCTGCCAGGGCAGGTGACAGCTGCAGTCATAACACAGTCAATTTCCTTTCCTCACTCCAACCGTCGTTGATACCAACATGCTGCGCATGACGAACGCTGCGACCTGAAAGTCACACCAATGCCCTCGATTAGCTCTATTTTACATGGAGCATAAGTGTCAAGACGGGCCGACTGCTGGGGGCCAGCCTCGTCTGACAGCTAATGGGCGTTGGACGTGGATTTTGGCTACACCCGCTTAACACTGTGAGTCGACAGCCCTATATCTGCTGGAAATATTACTATGGCAATCCGGAGGTGGCGTCGGGCCTACCCGGTAGGCTCTGTACGATTTCCTGCGACCGAGGCTGCTGTGAACGACGATGGTGGTCAGCGAGACATTGCACTCGCCGTCGAGTCATCTCACTAGATCGCCTCAACTACTTCCTGGCTTGGTATACCGCCTGGAGCGGGTATTAACCTCGAATGTCACCTCTGATACATCACGTGAGCGCATTTTACGACCCCCAAGTTCCAGGTTCAGAGCACGGCCCAGCGGCGTTGCATCGACCAGTCCCGAACAGTGATCCGAAATAGGTGACCGAGGCCAACCTTGCCTCTGCCGTCCCCGGACCGCTCCTGGTGTGTCGAGATACAACCCCGACTCCTCAAGTCCGGCTCCCCGTTCGCTGCTCTGCCGTTATAGTAGCATTGCCTTCTTTCGGCCGCAGGGCTTGCCGTTCGGTTGAGCTCGCACTTTCGTTCACCTCTCGCTTTCGGGTCGATGAAGTCTTTTATCTGCAGGAGCTACAATGTGGTTGCCGAGGATGGCAATCACCTGCCATTGACCCCTGGCAGGAGGGCTGAAATCCTTCTGCTTTCTGTGGTAGCCAGTCAGAAGCCACCCTGAAGCCGAGACAAGGTGCTCGGCAATCTTTGGTGCAGAGAGCTATGGATGGGTTTGAGGGTGTGACCGTGTTGGTGTGAGAGGGTAGGTTAGACCCCGCTGATTGGTGACATACTGGGGAAGGAGTTTAGGGACATTGAAGCTTGAGGATCCTTACCGATCTCTTTTCTTTTCGGCATTGGTGAGCTCTATTGCCTAACTCCGTTGCCTCGTACGCCCGAAGAACGGCCACTAGGCCGAAGTAAGACGGAGACCGCACCCGAAGGTTTTGTTGACTGGTGTGCTATCTCAGGGGAAGCCAACTTTGAGCCAGGCCGAAGCACTTCGACAAATGCCTTCAAGAGCCGTCTTTGAGACCCTCAGACGAGCGTACACGAACTAGGCAAGCTGCCGGCTTGACTCTTCAATCTGTATCTCGCAGCGGTGCCTCCCTGGCATGACGTTACGGGTACTCCTTGATGCCCTCAAGGAAATTTAGTCTTGAAGGCGACTCATGGGCATCTTCTAAAAAGAGCTCCAAAGCCAAGTAGCTCTAAGAGATTGGTTTACATGTTGGATATTGACGCAAGTGGATAGCCTTGCTATCAATCCAACGGTAGACTGCCATTCTCCCCCAACACAAAACGCCGGCGAGAAGTGCAAGTGACACTTTTAGCCCTATGTGCTCCATCTTATGCCGGACTGCGCCCCTGAATGGGACTGTAAGTGGAGAGTGATGCTATTCGCAGAGACGGACACGACAATTGGAGACCAAGGTGGAGGTGTTATCCATACCCGAGCCGGGAAGAGAAGCAGATTCAGACCCACCACTGACAACTCTGTAATTATTCTTACAAAGGTACGCAGGGTACTTCCTGTAATAAAACAGCCCTGTCGTTGTAGAATTCGTTATCACCGGAGCGAGATATCACGAGTACGCCCGCCCCCTGTTAGTTGTCGCTCTACTCCACCCTCCGCGGGTTGCTGGCTGGCTACTGTTCACTTCGCTCAACGCTCCAACGGTTTGCGCTGGACTGAACAGGGCCTACTGAGTTGGCCCGCTGGAAAACAACGTCGCCCATTGCGGCGGCCCCGGGAGCCTGCTTTTCTGCATCTTGGCGACCAGCCGAGAGGCCAGGTTGACTGTTGGCCGCTGCGAAGACGGCCGGGAGGTATCGAAGCCGACTGAGAATGGCAGAATGCCGGAGAGCACAGCCACCAAGGCATGCTCACCGTGCGCTTCCGAGGCGGGCGACAGCGCGGGGTTGAGAGACAGAAACGGCATTGCACAGCCTCTTTCGCGGGGTGATTTTCGGGTGGCTACCCGCAAGGTCGGCCGTCGAATCGAGCCGAGCGGGGAGAACTCGCCGGGAGGGCTGTGCGCTAGCGCCCCTGATGCCTGAAGGCTGCTGCGACCGAGAAATCAGAACCGTCGACGGGCGGGAAACACTCACCGCTCCCTTCGTTTCTTCAGACGGGAGTTGTGGCGCAGCGGGAAATGTTCTGGAAGATCATCAAAGCCTTCGAGTGTTTTGAAGGACAACCTACGGAATAGAAGTCCCGCCCAGAGCAGGCCAATCAAGTTAACGTTGCAGCTAAACCCAAGTTGCACTCGGCTCTCAGGCTAGCGTGGAGTGTGGAGAAGCCCTGGTTAGTATTGGCCTATCAGAATCGCCGCTTCCCACGCAGACCGGTCGGGGTGGCCTCGGTCAATCTGGGAGACCTGTGGTGGCCACTGGCGGGCTCTAACATCAGAAATGTTGAAGACGACATTTCTTTTCTGGTACCGCTGCGAAAGAGACACTTCAGTATGGGATGAGCGGAAAAGGGCCATGTATGTTTTGAGAAGCGAAATGGCAGCAATTTGGCTTCGGTGAGGGACACCGCATCTCTCAGCCTCGCGCTTGCCGTTTTGAGAAACAAGGTTCGAGTCTTGCCGGCGGAGTGAATATCGCTCCGAAGGAGTTGAGTGGGAGAATCCTCTGTCACGCTTTACACCACCCACCGACACTGCAAATTCACGCTGTGGCACGTAGACTGGTTCGGCCACTTTACAGGGGCGCAATTTGAGCACCCAAAAAAGTAGTGGCAGCACCATCTTTGGCATGTCATAGGCAGGCGGGTAGACAGGTGCGTCGTTTCCTGGATTTAGGGCTGATCCAGGGGCTGCAGGAGAGGGACTCCTGCTCCCATGAAGCAGCCGACCAGAAACGTAACCAGCCATTGAGAGAAGAGAGACGACATCAGACGCGATTTGCGCTTCTCGCGATGGAGGATGACTCCCCTGGGCAGATCGGATTCGAGCAAGGTGCGGCCTCTGCCCAATGAGCCGCCAGGAACCGCCTCCGTCATAGGGCTGAGATGGAGGGGGTCTGTTTCGAGAACCTGGTGGACTTTCGCGTCGTGTCGACCCCACGATCATCTCATCCATCGAGACACCCCTTGTTTAGCGTTCCTTCCGAAGCTCGGCGGAACGGCAGCAGCCCAGCAGTGTCTCTATGATCATGCGATCCAGCGGCTCAGTGCAAACGCGGTCCTATCGACCACCAGATGCTACCGAGCCATCGCCAGGTCCCAAACATGTCGTCAATTCGATCTCGGCCTTACTCGATCCAGCGCCGCAGGCAGTGCGGACTCCGCATTCCAATGGTCGAACTGGAGCAATAGGGCGTTCAGAGGCGGATCAAAACGACAGAAACACGAAGCATCGCGGATCGTGCCAACAATGCACACACACGGGCCCGCCGGTCATCAATCACCGTGGCGAGCGTTCCCGAAGCGTGGTTATGGAGGGTGGGTGTTACCACAGCTGCCGGGACGGCTTGCGATCGTGGTCGCTTGAATAGAGTACCCCCCATTTCGAGGTGACCGAGGGCGACAGCGTTGTGTACCGGTCAGTCGCACGGGCGGTGACAAATTCGTAACCGTCCTCACGCCGTCGCCCGTGTTTGCAACCTGAGCTGCGGACAATGTGCCGTCCAACTGATGTTGGCGTCGAACGTGAAAGAGGGTGCGCCACCTGATAGCGACTGCGCGCCACGGCTCAAGGGTTGATATCCCATCCCGCTTCGAGACATTTGCAGCGCAACAACCTCTGTGCGGTCAGCGAGTTGTCTTACAAAATACGCTTGCTGGCGGAACGTGTCGGTATCGAAGCGGCCCTGCGTTGAGCGGCCAGCCAATCCGGGAAGCCGAACCTCAGCCAGCCAACATAGCCTTGGTGACACTCCAAGAGGCAACCTTGCAGCGTGTAGCACCCCCATCGCCTGCAGAGAAGGAAGCTATTACGGATGATGTGACGCATGGCGGTTCAAGGGCTTGTTGGACGCGCAGCGTGCGCGGTACTTGCCGACGTAGCGAAGCACTCACGCAACCAAGGCAAACATCGCTAACGACGCTGGTCATTGACAAGAGCGGTGACGACGATTTCATTTGACCATCGTGGGTTGAGTGGGTGGGCGTGTGTGCGGGGACGAAGCACATCAGTGGGTGCTTGGGGAGGGGGTGGCAGTTGGAACACATGGAAATTTCCACGCCCGTCGATCCCGGCCCGCAAGGGGGGTTTCCTTGGGCTTCCTCAGAGCTTCACGCCTCGGGCAAAGTCAGGTCGACCGACTCGCGCCCCGGCCCCATAGCTTCAGGGCTAGACGACGTTGTCGCAAATTACTCTAGAGTAGTTTGTGGGTTCTATCTTCACTGGGCGGTGGAGGGCCACTGAGAAATGTTCCACGCCAAGGGTGATGAGGGCGGCAGGGCAGAGAGGGCTCGTGCTTGGCGTGTCCGTGGTTGTGGATACACACTGAGTGATGTGCAGCATCACGAAAGCCATCCCAAAGCGGGCGGCTCGGCGGCCTGCAAAGCCCCGGAAGCTGTTCACCCCCCTCTCGCGACCCCTAGCCCCCTGTGGCACCTCAAGAGGTCGGCAGCGAGCACCACCGCAGAATTGCCTTTAAGTGCAGCGAGCCTCGCCCACAGCCTCTCTCACACCCTTGCTTGACCTTTCTTTGCTCGTCTACGACAACCTTGCCTTGGCGTCACACAGGGGTTTTACGCAATTTCAGTCTTGAATTTTCCTCACTAAAGCAACAAAAGCGCGCAGTGGGCAAGACCCCTTTTCAGAAGTCTATCCCGGAGTGTCATACGCGACGACGGCGCCCAGCTAGGTCGTGCGAACCGCTGCTCCAATCCCGCACACGGAAATCCCTTTTGAGCCGGCGCAAACCACTGCCTCCAGCCAGCAGCGCGACCTGCTCCGCGTGCCCGGTATTTTGTCGCACCCTCAACGCTCTGCACCCGTCTCGGCCCCTCAATTGGCTGCTCCTATTTGTCCACGGCGTTGCGGCCACACATGCCATGATACCGGCCGGCGTTTGGGCTTTTCAGGATACGACCGGATTAGAAGACAGAGGAGCCGGCCTCATGTCGTCCGAAAGCCGCGCATCGTCGGGGTCTCCTCCCACGCCCGCATCCACCAACGGAAGCAACAGTGGAGATGCTGCGCAAAAACCCCGCCGCGCGAGAACAAGCAAACCGAAGGTCAAAACTGGCTGTAACAACTGCAAGTATGTCACTACCGTTTTCATCTTGAGTCCTTTTATTCTCAGGCGAGATGCAGTGCGTGAGGGGAGCTCTGTGCTGACGGCTGTTGTCCGTCGTTTGTAGGCAGAGGAGGATCAAGTGTGACGAGAAGCGCCCGTCTTGCGCAAACTGCATCCGTTCTAAGAAAATATGCTCGGGTTATCCACCGCCGGCCCGCAGCGCGAGGCCCTTTGAAGAGATTCGGATCGCCCCCAAGCCTCTCGTGGCGGTGAGCGCACCGCCGCCAGGTCGCGAGCCCATCCAGCTGCCCCCTAGGCGCGTCCAAAAGATTCTGCAGCGGCGTATCACACCCCCGTTGACACCCAGTCCCCCGGTTGCCGTTCTCACGTTGCACAGGCCGACAACGCTGCCATTCGACTCGCAGGAGGGATTGTACTTCCAGTTATTCCGAGAACAAACGGCGAGCGAACTGTCTGGGTTTTTCGACTCCGCGTTCTGGGCTCGCTCGGTTCTCCAGGAGTGCCACTCCGAGGCATCTATCCGCCATGCTGTCGTGGCGCTCGGGGCTCTTTATAAAACGCTTGAGAAGTCGACTGAGTCGCCGCCTGGGTCACCGACAGGGGACCGGGACCCGGCCGACACTGCCTGGGGGCACTGGGAGATGGCCGTCAAGCAATATTCCCGCGCCTGCCAGGAGCTCATGCTGGCTTCACCCAACTCGAGCTCCCATCGGACAAGGCTGATGGCGAGCGTCCTGCTGGCCTGCTTTGATTCCTTCATTGGTGACCATAAGCAGGCCATTGTCCAGATCCAAACAGGATTAGGACTGTTGGATCAGCTCCGCACAGAGAGGAGGCGAGCTTTCCTACCGAAGCCGGAGGAACCAGTTGAGGCAGAGCTCATCCAAATGTTCACACGACTTGCAATCCAGGCCAAATCCTACGACATGGCCTTCCACTTCCCTCAGCCTTTTGTAGTGCGACTTACCGGGCAAAGTGTGGCCCAGGATCCTAGTTCCCCCACCTCGGAAGGTGGCTCTTCTCCCGTGTCTCTCTACCAGGACCCTATCCCCGACCATTTCTCATCCCTGCTTGAGGCTCGCTTCAAGTGGGATGCGCTCGCTGAGCGCATCTTCCGCTTCACTGAGACCATGTTCAACCAGACACAAAGCGGAGTCATGGGCATTCTCCCAACATCGGTGCGGCAGCATGGCGCGCGCTTCAAGATGGAGATGGAGGCGTGGTCTGATGCCTTTGAGCACATCCTCGCGTCCCGAACGGCACCAGGCGTGAGCAGTCAGGAAAAAGCGTGCATCGCGGTGCTTAAGATGTACCAGATCATGAGCTACATCCTGTTTCTCATGACTTTTAGTGACAGCGAGATGGGCTTCGACAAGTATACGGCAGACTTCAACATCATTGTTGACCTCGCCCTCGAAGTCGTTGGCGATGAGGAGCGCCGCGCCGCTGTCAAGCGTTGCCCAGATTCTCGCTTCTGTCACCATCGCGGCCGTCACGACTCCGACTCTGGCTTCGGTGGCCTCAACTACGCTGCTCGCCACATCAAGCCCAGCTTCAGCGCCGACCTGGGCATCGTCCCGCCTCTCTTCGTTGTTGCTACCAAGTGTCGGGACCGCGCTACACGCTACAAGGCTATTCAACTGCTCAAGAGCAGCCCGCGCCGTGAGGGTATGTGGGACAGCGAGCTGACAGCCCGCATAGCTATGTGGATAGCCGATATCGAGGAGGCGGGTGACCCTGAGATCAGCCTGGATGATATGTTTGTCAGCAACGTCCGGTCCCCTTCGGAGAGCGCGGGCAGTCCAGCGTCAACAACCAGTTCCAACCTCCGGCTGAACGGATCAATCGACTTTGGCGATGCCGCACTCGGTCCAGGAGGTAACGCGAGGTGGGATACCCGACGAGAGAGCCACAGCTCGGGACCGTTTGGCATGCGTGCCCAGCAGAAGAAGCCTGTCATACCCGAGGAGCGGCGCGTTATGGTCCGTGCCGTCGAGTTCGACCTGCGCGAGCGCTTTGCTGTTGTGCAGCTCGGGTCGAGAGGCCTGCCAACAGGAACCCCAGACCTTAAGACAAGAGTGACGAGGATTACGTGGTGACGTGTCCATTTTACGTGTTATGGGCGGTGTAATTTTTTTTATTTTTTTTTATTTTTGACTAGCTTTTTCTCATATACCCGGACTGCACGGTACAGCACAGCACAACACAACAATACGTCGCGAGATGGTTGTTCATGTTTTCGATTCTTGAGATATGTTGGATTCTTGTTCTCACGAAGTTTATGCATGGAAAGATGAAAAGACAAAAACCAAATGGGGCATGTCCGGCAAGGAACCGTTTTCTTCACTCCTCGAATCCTTTTCGGGTATCTATTGGTGTCAATGGGTGTTGGTCGCAGTGGATATATGGCGCGCTGGACGTATTCGCGATCGCTTGGTCCCTTCGCGGGGAGGGTGTCGCTATGAGCAGAGGTCGATCTCTCCTCCCATTATCTCTTTCTGTCTGGCAAGTGGATGATCTGGTATCGTAAGGGATGTTGAGACAGGGGTACGGTTGTTGAGATGGTGCGATATTGGTAGCAACGCTACAGTCCTGTTGTGCAGAGTGACTCGGAAGTAACAGGGACCAGGTGTCTCTCATTGAACGTGTAACGTATGTATTGTATAAATATAAACGAAATACTCGATCTCAACTCGAACCCTGATGCTTATTTGCGCTGGTCCTGTGTGGTTGCAGATTGGTATTAGGATATGCAAACGACGCGGCCTCAAATGCCATGATATTGGCAACTGAGACTAACAGCCGATAACTACTGTAGGTCCTGGTATCGAAGGTAACTTGTGGCAGGCCCAGGGCCGTATGAGGCTGTCTCACGCCGTTAGGAAAGGTGTTCATCATTGTGCCTCGGTGATAGGGCGTTGCCGGAGGAAGCGTATGGATGCCACTACAACTCGTTGCCCCGGCCGGCGGGCCCTATTAGTCAACAAATAAGACCGAAGACGTTGGAATATCGGTTCTGCGGGTGGGAAATAGCCACCTTTCGCGGGTGTTTTCCACAGACCCAAGCACCGGGACATGGGATTTTGATTGAGACAGCTCTGTCCCCAACCTAGAGCGGCTGACCGGCGCTGGTAGGCAGGCAGGCAGAAGAACACGGCAGCTGAAGTGGCTCTCGAGAGCAAGTAGGAGGCAATCACGCCTAACCTTGATGGCCCAGGCAAACACGCTCCTTCCCCAACCAACAGAACGAGCCCCATATAGATCAGAATTCGGTTTCCTCAGTCCAACAGAAACAGAAACCCGAAACACCCCTCTGGTGTATCGGTTAACATAGCGGATTCTCATTCCGTTGCGCAGGGTTCGACTCCCTGGGGGGGTGGTTTCTTTTTTAGCCTTTTTGCTACTCCTTCCCTTTTGAACGTGTAAACGATAGACTGCCTTGCCTTTCTTTGGTCTCATCAGAATCATGTGTGTGAATATGCTGCTAGATTCTATGTTTGCATTTGGTGAAAAGGAGTTGTTGTTGTTGTTGGTCTCGTGGTGTTGTTGTCATTGGTCTGCTAGATGTGGAGATAGACATAGAGGATTCCATTCGGTTGATCCCGAGTGCTGTGCCATATGCTTACATCTTTCTGGATGCAATGGGATGCGGAACCCGAACACGCAAAGACCTCCGCTTCCGGCAGGACGGGTTCTCTAAATTAAACGTGTGACCATTATTTGTTATATATAGCGGGCGTCAAGCCATGTAAGGCGGACTGTGGAGGTGTCAAAATGGGGGGTCCCAGTTCCTACCTCGTTTGGAAGCTGCGGCTGACACCGTATATGTCTCCGATGGACGTTCGACAACCACATTCTTCGACTCCGTAACTTCAATTGATTCTACTCTCTCTCACTCGCGCTTTTGGCGTCACCCCTCGAGGTAAGCGACGCCTAAAGACGACGCCCAAGCAAGCCTAAGCTATAGCCGTCTGAATGGGTTGTTCAAGGAAGACGCCGTCTCCTTGGCTCAGCTTCTCTCTCGACCCAACGCCACAAGAAGTCCCCTGCAGGTGCAATCGGGACACTTCCTTTAGGTTGGGAGATCGGACGAAGAGGCCAATCAGGGAGCGCCAGGCCGCTGGGAGGGCGCTGCATGGCGCTCATTGCGTGTGGTATGTGCCCCACAACCTTCTGCAGGCCCACTGCACGCGCTCTGCAAAAATACGAATGACAGGGGCTAGGTCACCATCCCGTCTCTCGCGTTCGGGAGATCGTAACAAGGGTCGCACCGTCCCAAGTGCCAGGTCCTACCCAAGTCAATGTGAAACTCAAGATTGAACGCCCGCCCAGCGCCATCAATGGATCGATCAAAAGGAGGGGACCGGTCCCTTCTGGGCGGGTGTCGTCGTGCAATAACAATATTTGACCTCCCAGCGTCTTTCGGTCTTGTTCTGCTTGTTGATGCGGCCTGCCCGTCCCTAGCGGCTCTCTTCACGCCCCCGTTTTCTCCTTTTCTTACAAAATCTAATGTTGTGAGCCGGGTCTGGTGATGAGATCTAGTGCGCTTGTATTTTACGGTCTTCTGTCACTTGTGGCGAGGACCGGCCAGGCTGACCCGACATGGCCTGCCGCGACAGACGAGATGGAAGAGATCGTGTTCCAGCTTCAGGGCTTCAAGGGGAGGCTTTTCAACGATCTCATAAATCCATGCAACAACGAAGCTGCCGGCCCAGGACGGGTAACAGCGTCGGAATGGCTGCGCGTGGCGTTTCAGTACGTGCGCATGCACTTCTTCCAAGATTGTTGTTTTTTCTGGCGCGGACCACTGACACCCTTTAAGTGATATGTCAACGGCGAACAGATTTACTCAGACGGGAGGTCTCGATGCCTCACTGCAGTTTGAGCTGACCAACGGCGAGAATACGGGGCCCGGACACGGCACTGCACTCAAGTTCTTCGCCAACTACCTCTCCAGTCGGTCGAGCATGGCCGACTTAATCGCTGCTGGGACCTATGCATCGGTCCGCGCTTGTGGAGGTCCTGCTATACCCCTGAGACTGGGGAGGAAAGATGCCGCAGCGGCTGGAAATCTGGGTGTTCCTCAACCTCAGAACTCGGCCGTCACGTTTAGACAGCAATTTGATCGCATGGGCTTTACACCGGCTGAGATGATACAAGTGACTGCCTGCGGCCACACCCTGGGTGGTGTACATGCCCTTGAGTTCCCTGATCTTGTGCCCGCCGGCACCGGCGTCAACGGCCAGATCGGTCTCGACAAGACGGTGGCTACCTTTGACAACAAAGTCGTTACCGAGTATATCGACGGTACCACAACAAACCCGCTGGTCGTCGGGCCGGCTGTTGCTGTCAACAGGCACTCCGACTTCAAGGTCTTCAACTCGGACGGCAATGCGACGATGAATGCGATGGCATCGTCGGATGCTTTTAGCCGTGTCTGCCAGACGGTCCTTCAGAAGATGATCGACGTCGTCCCTGGCGGCGTCGTCTTGACCGAGCCTATTGCACCGTATATGGTCAAACCTGTTGACATGAAGTTGACTCTCGCGACTGGGAATCGGCTTCTCCTCACCGGAAGTATTCGGGTCCGGACGACGAATATGCCTGCGAGCAGCATCAAAAACGTTGTTCTTACCTGGAAGGACAGAAGCGGCGGAAATAGCTGCGGCTCAAGCACAGCGTGCTCTACCACCAACACTTTGCAAGGAATCGCTACCGGTTTTGACGACACCTTTGGATTCTTCCCCGTCTCTGTGTACATTCCCGCGTCCGATGGTATCTCGTCCTTCGGTCTCAAGATTAATCTGAAGGACGGGAGCAGCCAGACCTATGACAACAACGGAAAAGCCTATCCGATAACAGATGGGATCATCTTCCAGAAGCCTCAAAGTTGCTTACTCCAAGGAAGCGGCGCGCTCACTGCCACTGCACTGGTTCGCAATGATCTCGCAAGCCTTCCTATTAATCTGGGAGTTTCGTACCTCACGCCGCGAAACCCTGCCAACGAAAATCCCGTACCGGCACTAAACAACGCCAATATTGTTATGGCTAAGGGAGAGTGTGCAGGCACTTACACTTTCTATTCCGCCAGCTTCACAATCCCAGGTGGCCTCAGCTATAACGCAAGGATAAGCGTAACCGCAGGCGAGAGCGAAAACGTAGTCACGGATGACTTCAACTACGGAGGTGCTCTGGCTGGCACCTGTTCGGCTTTTGCTGGTGGCACTTCTTGCTCTAGCGTGATTACATCGTCTGCGGCCCCAATAACATCGTCGTCCACTCAAACCTCAAGCTCAACTTTGATCACTGGCTCAACAAGCAGCGTTACTGCATTTCCCACGCCTGCTAAGAAGCTCGCCGTTGGTGGATACGCATTTGCTGGTTGCTGGACCGAAGGGATTCGTACTCGGGCTCTTGGGGGCGCCGGCTTTGCCTATGAAGGAATGACGCTTGAGACATGCATGAGCAACTGCACCGGATTCGACTATTGGGGGGCTGAGTATGGGCGGGAGTGTTATTGCGCGAACAGCCTGCACAGCAGCAGCCATGCAGCACCGGAAGCAGACTGCAATATGCTCTGCTCTGGGGACCAAGCTGAATACTGCGGTTCAGGGAACCGCATTGAACTCTACTCCACAACAGCCACGCGTTCCACGGCCGCGACGCCTACACCGCCTCAGGCCCTTTCTATTGACCCCACTGTCTACCTTTTCAGCTTTCTCGGTTGCTACACCGAGGCCTCTGCTGGTCGAGCTCTAACTGGCGCATCTTACGCCTCAAGCACCGCCATGACCTTAGAGAAATGCGCGGCGTTCTGCTCTAGCTTCAAATACTTCGCCACCGAATATTCGACCGAATGCTACTGCGGTAACACCGTCGACACGTCTTCTACTGAAGCCTCCCTCGGCGACTGCTCCATGACGTGCTCAGGCAACCCATCCCAATATTGTGGTGGCAGTAGTCGAATGCAGCTGTACGCACAGGATGGTATTCAAGTCTTGGCTCCACAACATCCTGCAAGGATAGGTGATGGGTGGGTGTTTGACGGATGCAGGACTGAGGCTATCAGGGCGAGGGCGCTGTCTAGGAAAGGTACTGCGAGCCAGAGCATGACGCTTGACATTTGTGCGGCGTTTTGTGAAGGTTTTGCGTACTTTGGGGCAGAATACGGCGTCGAGTGCTACTGCGATGATGGGTTTGGAGCGGGATCGGTAGAGGTTGCTGAGGGGGAGTGCGGCATGCTGTGCGCTGGGAATAACGCGCAGCTCTGTGGTGCAGGCAATAGGTTGAGTGTTTACTTGTATTCGAGGGGCCGAAGGTTCAAATACGCTGTGTAAAATGTTGGATAATTCTTGAAGTTTGAGGACAGTGGCTATAGATGATCAGATACCGCCTTCTTTGTGCAGGTTTCTCGGGCATTCCTCCCCCTGACACTGGTGTTTTGGGCCGTCGACTTGAACGGGGCGACATAGCAATGTTTTTAAACATTTACCAACCCCTTTCCCAGAAACTCAATCCCAAAACGATAAATAAGCACCATCCCACCCTCCCCAAAACCTCAAAAGCACAAGCACAAACCTCCAACCCTCGGCACCATGATCTTGACTCAAGCGCACAAAACCCAACTCCCATCCACACAATGATATACCAAATATCCACCACAGCTCCTCAACAAAACAGCAATACCGGCTACAACAACCCGGCTAGCTCAATCGGTAGAGCGTGAGACTCTTATATGGATATAACACCTCCGTAATCTCAAGGTTGTGGGTTCGACCCCCATGTCGGGCTCAATTCCCGTCAACGATGTTGTCTAACTTCTCTTTTTGCCTGCACGCAATTTGTTTTGTTGTCTTTCGTTATCCATGATGTATGTGACGATATCAGGCGGTTTCTTCCCCCTCCCTGTTGTTTGTGGTGATTTTGGGTAAAGAAATGCCCAAGTGCGCAACGCAAGAGATAGTTCTCATGATCAAGGGGCTGTGAGGTCTTGGTCAGCAACACATATCACGCCGCTCGAAAAGTGGAAGGGCAGACATGACAAGTACGCATCAATACCCAGCAGAAACACACATTGTTCAATGAATCAATTTACCTCCCCGGCGCACACCTATCAGCTATGAGCCCCTCTGACTGCCAACCGGCCTTTGTTCCCCTTTCCCTTCCTCCCCCGCCTGGTAAACAAGAAAAAAATGGGTATTTGATGGAAGATGACACCGTTTTGAAGCCCACCACACGCAGTAACAAAGGAAAATAAGCAACAAGAAGTAAGGAAATGATGCAAGGGTTATCGCAAAAAGAATGCCAATGCCATCCACCACTCTGTCCGCACCATAAGTGATGTCTGTTAACCCATTCGTCGGGAATACGCTTCCTTGATTAGCCTTGTCGCCGGAACAGCCTCTTCGTTGCTCCCACTTTGCCCATCTCTCCAAACTTCCCTCCCATCAGCTGGGACGTTGATGACTCTGACACTTTGCGCTCTCCGCTGGCGATTCGAACCTTCTCTTTTACGCTTTCCACCCAGGCTTTGCTCTCTTCGCTCATTTCAATCTGTTTAGCCTTCGGCCCAGCCATGCCGAGAGAGCTATCCTCTTCAGGCCAGCTCAATCGTGAACTCGACCTGGAACGCGTCGAGCCATCGGGTGAAGGGGTTTCTGCCGGCTTCGTTGATGTTGCAAGGGAGGTCTTGGGTATAGCACTGCTGCTAAGGGCATTCGATGTAGCCTCCTCGGCGGCCGCGCTTCTTCTAGCCTTGCGAATGCTCAATGGCGTGATGGGGGAGTATGACTCTTGTGCTGACGCTGGCCTGTTGGGTGGTGTGGAAGCAGCACGGGTAATACTTGGAAGGTCCTTGATCTCCACTTTGCTATGCCCTGACCTACGGCCGTGATGGCTAGCGTACTCCTTGAGATATTCGCCCAAGTCTGCCCAGCCACCACCAACTCGTACCATGACGCGTTCGCTGTGTTCGCCCACGCAACGGATGAACAACTTGATAGGCGGCTCGCCATTTGACCTGGAGAGATGATACAGCTTGATTTCCTGGTTGCCTCGCTGCTGGTGACGCGCCCGGGAGTTACGGTTGTATGCTGGTGCGAGAGTGAACGAGGGTGTTCCGGCTCGAGAGGACATGTTGGAGACCGTTGACAAGCTTGAGTGGCTGCGCGGGTAGAGATCAGGCTTCGGTGCCTTGCGTGTTGGCATGGTGAAGTCGGGAGGGTTGAGGTTGATAGAGGCGGGTTCCGATGTAAGCCTGATCTTAGCGGGCACGCCTTCCAAAATCTCGCTGATCTGTTGCTGGAGATGATCATCTGGGTTGGTAGCACTGATCTTATTAGGGCTGCCCGAATCCCTGGATACCTCATCATCAATGACAAAAGATGATCCTAAGGGTGTCCTTGGTGATTCGTCGTCGGGCATCTCTGCCACAGTCGGCATGTCGTTGAAACTCACCGACAGCGACCTAGTGCATGATCGGAAGTTCTGTGGAGAGTTATCGGGGCTGAGGTCATCACTGGGGATCGTGTCCAAATCCATGTCCCTGGCACGAGGAAGCTCCGGGGTCCCATGCACAAGCTGGTCGCTCGAAAAATCCATAAGCTCGCTCTGCAGGCCGTGAACAACAGTCGACGGGTTAGACATGTCGCTATCTCGCCTGGGTCGAGGCAGGATGGGTAACTCTGGCTCGAGAACCATTTCCGAGGCCTCCTCAAAGTCGGAGTCCGTGTGATGATGGTGTATCACGCTTTCGTCGTAGTCGTCTTCATCCAAATGGCTTTGAAAGCTGTCTGTCAAAGCTGGCCATTCGCTCACATCGCCATCATCCACATCTGGCAGTTGTCCATTCGATCGGAACTCATCCACTTGAGGGCCATCATACGCGTCTAGGATGGGGTTGCCGACCTCGTCAACATCCGGTACCTCGGCGTGGGAGTTGTTGTCCAGGGGTGTCCCGGTCCGTTCATTACCGGCAACAGAAGTTGGCTCTTCGGGACGGTGCACCTTAATTGACGGTGGTGCGGATTCTTCTCTAAATCTCAGGGATGTGTCGACTGACGTCAGTGTTTCAGATGGTTCGCTTGGGTCCTTTGAGGAGCCTCCGTCAAGCGAGGCTCGCTCTGATCCAAGAGAGGCGCTCCCTGTGCCGGGAGGTGAGACGCTGTCCTCCATAGGCGTTTGTGGGGGCGACGCAAGTGGTGAGTCTCTATCTGTTGTGTTTTCAGGCGCAGGCTTTTCGGTCTTTTGTACAGTAGGGGCGGCGGCGGCGGTCATCTCCCGCATGGCTTTCGCCCAGTCGGATTCCCTGATTTTTCGTTCGCACGCAACAGCCCACTCGCCATACTGTTGTTCTAGGGCGTCCACACGGTCAATCCACTGCCCTGGGAGCGTGTCCTCCCACCCCTCGAGCATGTCTAGCATGGCGTCCAAGTCCCGGCCAGCCCTGGCAACTTTCCGTTCCAAAATAGACTTCATGACGTCGAATTCCTTTCGAGATAGAGTCGAAGGACTCACGGGGGGAGTTCCATTCGGAGAACCATCTCGTGAATTCGTCCTGGCGCTGGAGTCGATCGCGTTCCACCCAGACCGGATGGCGATCTCGCTATCCTCGAGTGAGGTCACAAACACCGGTATCTTTCGCAACACAAGCAAACGGACGCTCCATACATTCATCAGCCTGGTGAGCCGTGATAGGTTCGGTAATGCCTGGATCAGGGTTGCCGTGATTAGGGCAGTCAAATCATCCATCATGGCGAAGGCCGACAAGGAAGACGAGACGGCCCGCTGGGACTCCAACATGGGTGATCCTGGCCGCGAGAGCGGCATGATGTGATTGTGGAGGACCTGGCTTTTGATCTCCTCGACGTCGAGGCCCTCCATATCTCGGGAAATTTCGTTGATCCGCCTCTCGTATCTCGCGACCTCGGTGGCTAACAGGCTTCCGCAGTACATTGTATCCGGTGGAGGGGGGTCGTCCTCAGAGTCGAACAGTTTTCGCCGCTTCGCCGTGGGAATCTCAAAGCCGGCCGGACCGCCTCCCGAGGGCCACGACCATGCCGAAAGCTCATCGAGCCATTCCTGTATGCTTGTGGAAGCAATGGCGGCCCTCACAGCAAACGCCTGCTCGGCAGGAGTGGCCGCGTCCATGCATTCTTTTAGAGTACCCGATGGGTTGCGGAAAGCCTCGACGGCAGTCCGGGGTGTGAGGTTCGAGAGCAAGTAATCGGTGCTGGGCTGGCGTGTCGGTGAGTCGGAAGCGGTGCGTATCTGACGGCCGCGTGGCGCGAGATGGGCGTGCGAGAGGGTGATCGGGGGTTTGGCCATGATGGCTACGGGAGCGTTTGTCGGTGACGGTCAGCAATCGATGGGGTCGGCGGCGCGCGACATAGTGCGAAGGCCGTTCCTCCTATGAGCCGGACGCGACGGCGGTGAAGGTATGCTGGATGGCCATGACACTGGCAATGACGAAGCGTTGTTGGCAGCAGGTGGATAAGCTCTGATTCGCCCGCAGCACAGCCGAATGTTCTCCGTTTGTTCGGGCCCCCGAACGTCCCCGCTTCTAGCTTCCAGGTGCTTCTTCGAATAACCTACGCGGGCAAAGGCAAGCAGGAGACTGGAGGACCGTCGGTTCTGTCGGCAATCAGCAGCGAGAGCGTCGGCAGCTTGCGGGTGGCGCCGGTGAGTGGGAAATGGGACAAAGTTTAAGGACAAAATGGAAGGTAAAGATAGCCCAGGCTTGGAGCGCAGAACGAACGACTGACACAATGCAGTCAAGAAGGAGCGACAGGATATGAAACGGCGGGTAAAGAGAGGCAACGCGCTGCAGCGCAAGAAAAGATGCAATGGATGGATGAACTGGTTGGTTGGGAGTTTCAATGCCACACCAAAGTGAGAGCAGACAAGGGCCAGGCTGAATTAATAAAATGGCGATCTGGAGATTTGGAGCTCCGACTTATTGGACGCCGACTTCGCCAACCCTCCACGCCTCCACAGGCCTCTGGACGCCAAATTGCACGGGCCTGGTGGTTGGTTGCAGGGGAGACAGATGTCGCACAGACGAAATATCGACCGACCCCTAACATAATTGATGGCATCGGCCATACATTTGCGGTAGAATGGTGTGGGTTTTGTGTTAGGGTCTCATTTCGCGCTAATCTGCAGTCGCGGGATCTTGGGTCATGCGAGGACAGGGGTCACCTCTTGGTCGCGATGCCAAACGCAAGGATCGCCAGCAAGCCACCTGCTTACCTGTTGCCGAACTCAACCGCTCGCTGAACATCACGACAGCCGCCGGTCATTGCAACCTGAGTCACGCTGATGGAGATATTGCATTAGTCCCCTCGCGCAATTGCCGGAAGCTCCCGGTCTTCGTTTGGCCCACGGTACGATCGTGAAGTCAATCGCTGTGTATTATTTTTCTAATTCAAGTATTAAATCTCAAACACCCGCCGCCGACAAGCAACCCAGCTCTGTTCTAATTCCTATCCCAACTCCATTCTCCCCATCGACAAACTCAGCTCTGTTCCCAATTCCTATTCTAACTCCATTCTCCGTATCGCTGTACCCTGGATATTTTCCAAACCCATCAGGTCCAAGATCTAGCCCGACCTCGACCGACAACACCTCAACGCCTCGCTCGCTTGCCGCCTAGCCAACCTGAGCACGCCAGCAAATATCAATCAGACGTGGGAAGACTGTCGCCTTAATACTACTAATGGGCAGACCGGTCCTCGGGATGGTCGCCGGTTGGCGGCCAATTCTCTTGGAACAATGTGAATGAGGACGACTCGTCTGAGTCGGGCAGTCCTGTGTAGTTCAAGTTCACAAACTCGGACATATCAGCGCTCATCTCATCTGCGCCCTCGTTGCTGTGATTCGGCCAATCCATCGCGCCCGAAAAAAGGTTATCGTCGTCCCCATTCTGTTCCTGCATTGATTGATGATCCTGGAGCGTGAGTTGGGGCATCGGGTGATAGGGCATTGTATGATGGGCCAATGATGTTGGCGAGGAGCTAAACAACTCGGGAGTCGATTCCAAGCCTTCGGGGGACTGCGGTGGCGAGGCTGATCCAACTAGCCCCACAGATCCCAGGGGGTATGGCGATGTCATCGGGTGGCTCATGCTGGGAGGCATCCCCAAATATGCCATGTTCTCGGGTGGTGGAGTGGCCTCGGCGGACCGCAAGTTCATGTTGGCTGGCAGAAACGTGCTCATCCGCTTGCCTTCAGCTTCCAGGTCCTCGAGCCTGATCGTGGCCGAGGCAAGGGCTTTTTGCAAGAAGTGGATGGCGTTGGCGGCAGCGGTATACACAACTCCGAGTTCACGCATGATGTCCATGCAGTTGAGGAAGCTGCGGGTTGCACTGTCGCGAATTTCCTGGTTTGAGTTCTTCAGGTCCCTTAGATTCAGCACCATGGTCGGCAGGAGGACTGTAACACCCGCGGGCGGCAGAAACCGCACCAACTGATGCTGTCGCAATTCTGTCATCAATTTGTCGACCGCACTGGCGGCTCTCCTCAACTCGACTTCGATGGTCTCTTGGGCGCTTTTGGGGAGTGACGAAGCTTTCGGTTTTTGAATCTGGGGTCGCAACAGTGCCGAAATGGTGCAGTTATACGTCATGTGAAGGAGATTTCGGTGAACTCCCATCACAGCACCGCCATTGTCGAGCCTCGTGATGGCGCGGTATCGACAACTGTCCGGCAGGTTGGAATGCCAGGTGGTCAGCTCTTTTTGGATTCGGGTTACGGCTGCGAGGTTGTCGGAGGGGCTGCCGCTGCTCTGCGGGCTGCCGAAATAGAGACCGGAGGGAATGCCGTATTGTACCGTGAGGGTCTGGTCGATCAGGCGGCAGAGCTTCATCTTCTGAATCCACATCACAGCAAGCGCTCTCTGCATTTCCGTGTCGCGCGCTATGGTGCAGTTAGGACCTAGCACGTGGTTATCCTCCGGAAGCGCCTTGATCTCGCAATCAGACTCCTCCGGCAGTTTTACATCACCCTGCAAAGTGACCATCTGGCTATGGCGGCGCATACCAAGGGCAACCATTCGGTTCCGCATGTACATGCACCACCAGACCCGCTTCGCCAGCTTCTTATCTTTATCGCTCAACGTCCGGTGTTCATCAGCTCGGCTCAACCCGAGAGCGTCCGAGAGGGAGTTGGCTATGCCGAGCCAGTGCCAGGTGTCCTTAACGTCGTGTCGATCCTCGTACCAGTTGCTCATGAGCAGCAGCGACTGAACAAGCGTGAGTCTGTCCACCTCCGCGTCCAGCGAGTAGAGAAGCTTTGGAGGGTCAGCTAAGGCATGTGAAATGAGAAACATGGAGTATACGCACTTTGGCCCTCATATAGAGTACTTTGCGCGCCACAAGCCTATTGGGGAAGCCAGCCTCCACCAGGACAACAGGGTCCACGAACACCGAGGCCGCAAACATCACGGCCTGGTACAGGAGCAGGCTCACTGTGGGGGTTTCCGAGTGCACACCATTCAGGAAGTCGTGGAGATCCAACAAAGGCATAAAGGGGTGGACGAACTCGGTATATGCGGCGAGAAGAGAGGTACGAAAGTTCTGCTCGGGGATGTCCAGAGCTCCCTTAGTGCGTAGGTAGAGTATATCGTTCGTGCTCAAGTTTAATGGTGGTTTGATGAAATGGGGAAGCCTCATCAGCGGGGCGTCTGGAGCGGAGAAAGTCGAAGCGGTAAGATTCACTGGCCCCCCTGGGATTGGGAGTTGCCCAGCCGGCCATGTCGGCTGCGGGACCGCAAAGTTGGCTGGATACGTCGCGTTCTGCGAGCCCTGTGCTTGTGCCTGTGCTTGGTCTGGTGGACGGAAACGAAGACCCAAGGTTAGCTGCGGCCTGCTGGTTGAAAAATTGACCAATACTCACATGACGAATGCATGTAGGTGCCATCCAAGTTCGGGTTTGCACCCGCTACGGCCAACGTGCCCGGGAATTGGGCTGGCGGATGGGTACGGTATGTCTGAACAACCGCTGCTGTCCCCCGTTGGAGGATGATGCCTTGTTTTCTGTTGAGGTGATGCTGGTCAGATGCGGGCCTTGTTGCGCTCTCTGGTACTTACTTTCGCCGGCGGCTCTCCTCGACCTCGCAGGCGACGTGATCCCACTTGCAGTTCCCACACGGCATGCCATCGACAACATCGCAACGGACCTTGCGTGCGCGGCAGGTCACACAAGCACGCGAAGCTCGGCGCTTTGGGGGTTTCGATGGGGCTGCGTCGTCGTCCGGACCGGGTCTGCCGGCCCGACCGTCCCGCTTTCTTCCCGAGGGCGACGACGCCGGCGGCGATTGTCCGTCTGGCATAGCTGGAGCGGCCCCTGACAAGTGGGCCGACACTGTTGCTTTTTTGTGAAGCCGAGGGCAGCAGATCGAAAGAGCCGGGTTACCGACGAACTATATAGGAGGGATTGGGAGTGCCAATATGGAATTGCGGAGGTGCCCCGACAAACAGGAGGGCTTTCAGGCTCGAGTGCTAAGTTTTCTCTCAATAGTGTATGTCTGTGGTGGCGGCCGTAGAGTTCAGTGCAGCCGTAATGAAGCGCGATCACGAGAGGGTTTTCGGAAAGCAAATGGAGGAAACAACTCGTGGCTGCCGAAGTGTGGGGAGGGGCCATATTGTAATGCTCCAGGAGCGAGTACCTTTCTTGACCGGGAGGTGCCGGTACGTACCTCCATTATCTGCTTTCCGGGGCAGTGGCAGACCGGGCAGGGTCATGTCCTGTTGGTGGGGACGGACGGGGCACCGCCGGAGCCGTGGCCAAGATCAACGGCTCGGCAGCATGCGGTGGTCTTGCGGACATCCTCAGCGAGTATCAGCGAGTCTCGTTGGGGAGAGGCCTCGTAAAAGGCTGTTGATGCTCTTCCGCCCTCCAATTCGAGCCATCTGTCTGAACATCCCCCATCTGGAGGTATTCGCCCAAGATGATACTAACCCACCCAAAAGCGACTCACATGTCATCGCAAAGCTGGCATCTGAGGTTGACGCCTAGTGGGACCGTATTTTATCTCCTCAACCGGGAATGAATTCGCTTAATCGAGCCTTTCACCCGATCCCTGTTGATGGACCCACCTAGCCGCCTACAAACGCCTTCCTGTCCCTCCCCCCTGTTCATCATTTTTGAAGAACAAAAGCTGCCACGCCACAATGTTGTCATTTCAACAACCCCGCCCTCTAAAAAGAGAAGAAAAAAGAAGGAAAAAAAAACAAGAAATTCTGGAGCGAATCATCAAGACTCTCTGCGAAGAAGCCAATCGTGGAGGTGTCACTTGGTGTGGAAGTCCAGCACACGTACTCTCCCAGCAAATGCTGCGCGTCATCAAGAGCCGCCAACTCCCTCCCAGTCGTGTGCGGCTCTGGTCAGGTGTCACCTCAAAAGTTGTGCGTCCCGGGCCTGTCAAGTGGAGACTCCGGGTCTGACCACGGCACATGTCAGCAATGGAAGCTCTCAAGAACCCGCCAAGGTGCCCTGCAAACGAATCCAGAAAACCTATCACGAGCAGGCGAGCAAAGCATTGCATTGCACGTACGCCGCCCTCGTGCTTTCACGGCACAGCATGAAGTTCCCCTCGCCCCTGTGATGGGAACATGCGAAACTGCATGAATGTCTCTCTGCGTCCATTTGTCCGAAGCAGCGAGGCGCGAACTTCGCTCCTTCCGCCCAGGGCCTTCTCCGCAGTACCCCATTCGCCAATTGACGTTCATTATTTGGGGTACTTTGGCCCGCCCCATACCAAGGTCGGTAAGACTCGGGGTTGGCTACGATGCTTGTCTGCCCAGAAATCGGGATGGAGAAATGAAGCCAAACACCAGGTCGCAAAGGGATGTTGATGCAGGTAGGGCACACTTTGATTCCTAGGCACAGGGCTCCCGAGTCAGTCTGAGCGGGATCTGCCCGTCGCCGACCGTTTCTTCGCCGCGACTCCCGCCACGAGCCTCCCAGCTGCCCTTTTGTGAGCCGAACTCCTTTCAGGTCTGTATCCTATCGTTAAGCGACCTTTGCATGGGAAGCGATCCCTGTAGCATCGCGGACGCGCGACAATACACGCCGCGCTGTCATCGATTTCTCTTGGGTGATCCCGATTCATTCTCGAAGTTGCTGCAGCCCGGCCCCGCGCTAGCCAGGGGTTCAGAAGATGTGGGGTGATCAACTGCGGGGCATTTCCGGGATTGCAGCCCTGCCCCACTGCCGTTCAGTCCTGCTCCGCACCGACCGCACCCTGTCCGTCCTCCAGCGTCAGGCTCCTCCGTACTTTCCCGGCCACCGGGACTCGGTGGCCCGTCGCCATTGGAAGAGAACGCGGGAAATGAGTTGATTCTCAGTCGGTCCTAGGGCACCGAGCATCGGCGTCATAAGATGCCCCCGCGACAACTACCGCGCTGCGGACAAGCTCTACCAGACAGCAGGCGGTGACGTGATCGACATGCGCAAACTCTTCAAGCAAGTGGGAAAAGCCATCGTTCCTCTCCGTCGTTTTCTCTGTCCAATGAGCTGAAGGGGGTTAGAGAGCGGGTAGCATCCCCAGGTTTTCCTCTTCTTACGGGGCGACGCTATGACCAAGAAAAGAGGACAAACGAAAGCCTTGCATTGCGCATCTTTGGGACATCCCACCCAATCGATAGAACGCGGAGGAATCAAAATGGGACCCAGCATCGCAGGTTGTCACTCTAGCGCTTCATCCACTCGTATAAACGCCGCTCCTCGCATCCAGTCTCGTGGATTTGTTGCGGAGAGGGTTCGATTTAGCCGACGAACTGGTGGCAGGGGACTCCAGGACGGAAGAGCTGGAGAAATCTGGAGCTGGCCTGGGGAAAAACAACTCCAGGCTCCAACAGTCCCGCTTCTTGGCGCCAATTTCTGCAAGTCGAGATTTGTGCTCCAGAGTTTGTGCCCTCGCATTTCTCCTGGGGTTCGTTCCTGTGAATTGGTAAGTTTGCACAGTTATCGCGCCCCCAATTTGGCAGTTCTACCCGCTTCCCGTACCACCACTGTAGGCGAAGCCATCTGAAACTTCGCGTCAAGGACTCCAGCCAAGTGGAGGTGTCGGCTGCGCATCCTATCAGATCATCAGCGCCAGCGGAGCGAGCCCTTCGAGGGGGAAGCACGTGGGAACACCTTGACGGCCACCTTACGGCCGCTGAAGCGACAGTGTATGTCAGCACCATCCGAGTCACAGATATCGGCCACCGTACAAGTGTGCACCGACAACAGAAGCTCGTCTTGTGGACTCCACATGCCAACCACAGTATCAACCACAGTATCACTGGTGGTGTATACGTTAAGGCGCACACGCGAGGATGTGATTTTTATGGGCATGTGAAAAATTCTTCTACTGGAACGGCTTCACTTGGCTTGCCATCAGTTAGGGCACCTTCGCCTCATTCGCGTGTTGTCTTTTTTGCGGGAGGCAGGTTGTTGAGCTCAAGTTGTCAATGGAAACGATCCTGTTCGTCTGCATGATTACCTACCGCGAGTCCGGACTTCTATAGTTGCCAGTGTTGTCTTGATAACTACTCCTGGCTTTGTCATTCTCTGATAACTATTATGCAACAAGGCGTCTAGTGCTGAGTATCACACTTGCTTGAACTGCTACATGTATGGACATGCCAAAACCTATGCATCGAGGATGGAGGACACAGCTGAACTCTACACGTGTTTGAGAACCTTGTTGAAAATCTAGAACCGCCGCATGCTTTACGCCATTAGGCAACAGTTCAAACCCCTATGGGGCCCCCCACACCTCGTATCAGTCACATCTGCTCATTCCAGCGCCCGATATCCGTTTTTCAATCACTCATACATGTCATAGACTCGGACCACTCGTCATCAGAGTTCATGAAAACTAACATTTGAGTAGGAGCGTTAAGCCTTGGACCCGAAAGATGGAGCGAGCCCGGCCTCTTTCAGGAGCAACTCGTAAAAAAAAAGGACTGAACTCCACCGCTCCGTAAATCCCTCAACATGAAATCAAAAAGTAAACACCGCCACCTGTAGGACTCGAACTTACACGTGAAGAGACCACACGGCGAGAGGGGGAAGAGTAATGTGTTCACTTTGACCACTCAGCTACGTAGACTGAGTTTTTCATTACCTCTATGACGGCGATGTTTCGTTATTTGGGTGAGGTCTCCTCCGCATGGTGGTTGCTGTCCACAACATGCTGGGTTGTTGGAAGCAGACTGGGCGTGTTGCCTTGTTTGCAATGGGAGATATGTGAGTGCTTTCCTTTCCTTGAGCCTCAAGTTTGCTGATCCGATCAGAACAGGCTGCGTCTTTTCAACGGCCGGCTCATGTCTTGGAACATCGCTTCCAAACCACCTTCAACATCCACGCAGTGATATCGCAAGCGTTCCAAACCGACCGCGATAACGCTTACAATACCTAGACCTCAACACTGCCTCGCAACCGTGTGCCATATGCTTGGTACATGTGCCTCGGACAAGGATACTACGTTGCAGTTTCTGGATAGATGCTCGGCCAGCGAGCGAGCGATCGTCTACCGCTTCCTAAAGCTGATACAGGTCTTCAACATCTGTTTCCGCAAAATTAGGCCCCCGGCGACCGAGTCCCCTTCCTTCATTACATCCGCTGCCGCAGGCCTTGCAGATGATACAGCTAAACAAGCCCGAGGACCGATTCTCGCTCACCCTTTGTTGTTCGGTGAGGTTTTGAACGACAAGTTCTTCACACCAACAACAGCTTCTACCCCCTCCTGCGTCTTTTGCCAACTGTCGCCCTAGTTGTGCTTGTCGCCTCGACCTCGGCTGTCCCCGCTGTCGCCGCAGTTGGGAAGAGCATAAAGAACGGCCCGGGGGCCGGGGGGCCAAGATGGCCCAGTTTTCGTACAGCGTCAGTCACCGGTCACCAGTCGCCAGTCGCCAGTCGCCAGTCGCCAGTCGCCGCAGTCGGTTGATAGGGCGGTCGACCTGGGGCAGGGCTACTGTGAGCGAGGTATGCAAAACTCCATGGTCATTACTGCTGAGCTATCCCGGACCATGTTCCCAGCCCTCCCATTCCAACCCCCCCATACCTCGGGGTAGTACTTCCCCTGGGCACATAAATTGTCTCTATGGGTTGCCAGCATGCCTCTTGCCGAAAGAGTCAGGCTAAGCTGGTGGTCACGACGGCCTGCAGAGCCGCCAACACGACGATGTCCGAACGCTTTGGCCGAACGGGACCCGAGCCAATGCAGAGGATACATCCGACTTCCTCGCTGTCGAGGCAAGTGTCTTGCTCAGCCTTGTATCATATTCTCGAGAAATCTCACCCCATTCCTCCAATGTCTCTCTCGCGGGGAAGAGCAATCCTCGCCCGATCGGAGCCTTCGCGTCGATGTGGAGATGGTCCACGTGGACAGACAGACACCATTGCGGATGGACCGCTCGCGCCCAGAACAGCTTCAAGGACTGCTGTCCGGCATCTCACCGGAAGAATTAGTGCTCGGACTTCCCTCTGTTTTGTTGGTTACAGGCGATGCTCTGGAAACGGTCTTTCTTCCTGTTTGCCCCTTTTCAGGTTCCTTTGGTGCTCAAATGCGCTCCATGCCATGTCTTTTATTCTGATTGGCCTTGCGATTGCTTCATTGGGCCTCCCGTTGACCGCCTCCATCCCGAATAAGCCTCTCGCGCGGATACTACCCCAGCAGCGGCTCCAACTTTGAGATCCCTCGAACGTTAGCAGCGTAACACAGCAGATATGACGAACTACGTAGGTAGCTAGGTGACGTGGATTTGCTGGTTCTGGTGTAGACTGAGAGGCCGCACTGGGTACTGCTGAGGGGACGGCGAGGGGGTGGCGGGGGGGACGAAGGCGGGCTGATCGGTGTCTCTGAGATTGTTGAGGTCGTTTGAATACGCTGGAGCCGCGTCTGACGAGGTACTTTGTTTGAAATCGCGTGGTTAGTGTCCCTGAAGATTATTAGGCTTGTTGGATACGCTGCCGTCCCGTCTGATGAGTTGCCTTACGTAGCTCGCCTGAAATCGCGCGATAGGGGTCTCTGAAGATTATCAAGGCCGTTGGGATATGCTGCTGTCGGGGCTGACGAAATAGCTTACTTGGCGTCGCGCCTCTGAGACTCAATCGCTGTGTTTGGCTCTTCGTCAATCATGGCCGCCAACGGCTGCAAGCTCGGGTGCTTGCAGAGTACACCAATTGCATCAACTCATCGCCCTGCCAGCAACTGGCCCGCAACTACCCTTTGATTGTCCGTCGGACCACCTGAGACGGGGAACAAAGAACTGAGAAGGGCCCAGCCCTGCCTCAAGTCTTCTGTTCTGTTTCTGCCGCTCTCCCAGTCCCCCATCTCTGCTCAAAAGGGGTCTGACTCGCCATCTCGAGCTCAAAGGCGCGGGTACCTAGGTGTAGACAGCTACTGTCTGACCGCCCCCACTGTGCCCCGTCCTCCTCTCCCCGCTTGCTTCTCACACACAGCGATAGGACCAGCCCAGATCCCAGAGATCTTCACAACTTTCAGCATACCTTCACCTGGGTAACGGTGAGTAGCTACCTACCCTCTCGTGCCTTTTTAGCGCTTTCTTCCTGGCGGCTTACTGACATCGTTCGTCTCAGCAGCAACCGGCTCAATGATGCACAGCACCGACAACAGCTCGACCTCGGCTGTGCCGACCGGTTCGGTCGAGCCACTGACATCGCTTGTCGATGACATGATTGTCTACATAACGAAGCTCCAAACGAAGTTCGAGGTTACGATGAAGGCCCTGCGATTGCTTTGCTGAACCTCTTGCCTGGTCCAGGCGAACTGGCCTGCATGAGCCCAGCGCCCGGTTGGAGATATCACTGCCTCAGCTACTCGGTCCTCGGTAAGTAGCACTTCCTTCAGCTCCATTGCCTTCCTAGCGCATTGGGAATGTCTTGATAATAGGCTCTAGCTGAATATCTGGTTGGCCTGTTTCTAAGTTTCATGGCCATATTAAATGCCCGGTCTGTTCAGTTTGGTCATACACCTTTTAGACTATCCTGAGTGAATGCCCATGGTCGGCCCATTTGTGCTCTTCTTAGTGTGAAGATTCCTGATCCTCACGCTAGTATTACATTGTTCATTTGTGTCCTACTGTTCAGACTCACCTCTGTGCATTATAGTGACAACGACCTACGGTGACAGTGTACCCCCGTCTAGGAGTGCTAGCTTAATAATCCGTCTTTGGATCACCCCTCAAGTTTGGCGTCCTGCCATACGCTCTGTCTTATCTTGTCCTGACCCCCCCTCGGGTCTGCGTCAAGATCAGGTCGTAACAGGAAGCCTAAAGGGCCTATAAGGCCCTATAACTGCGTATAGTTTAACAGTAGCATCCTAGTCTAATTCTGAGGATAGTACTAAAGCTAGGATAGTATATAATATCCTGGCTTAGAGAATACCAGTATAAGTCGGAGGGGGTGTTTCCGGAACACCCCCTGTTTCGGAACAAGCCACATTCAGGGGGTAACAACACCACACACCAAAAGGAAGAAGGAGAAAAAGATTCTATTCACAATACTTCTATACAATCCTGGGCATCAGAAGAATCGCCTTCTTCTTCTGAATCCGAATCTCCAACTGGCTGGCGCCCCACGAGCCTCTACGCGTCTCTAACGGTCTGGATGCTAGCAAAGAGGGTGTTTGGATCCTCCTCGACCTTCCTCTTCTTCGTGCACCGCAACCTATCTACCTCTTACTCCAACGCTTGGATTTTTCGCTTACAGGCGGCCAAATTAAAGGCCTGGTTATCCATAACCTTCCCAACCTTCCTAAGAAACAGGCGGTCGCTCGGCACAGCCTTAATCGAGGTCGCAAATCTTCTAGCCTGCTCCGTATAATCACAAGCTTTCCTTAACGTCGACCACACTACCCTCTCCCCTCCGTAATAATCTAAGATAGGCTTCTTAAGCGTACAGATATCAGAGGATACCGTGGTGGCCTTGGGAGTGCTCAGTTTATTTGCGTTCTTAAGGAGAAGGGGGCTCATCAGGGGCTTACTTATACAGAGGGGCTATAAGCTGGTTACTTTCCATCCAGCCTTAATGTTAGTCTCTGTAAGAGCCACAGACCTGGCTTGTTGGTAGTATTCGAGAAAGGCACGCTTACTAACAATAGAGGTATCGTTAATGGCCATAGAAAGGAGGCGATTAAGCCGGTTACGGTAGGCACGCTTAAGGGGGCTGAAGATTAATAAATCTAAAGGCTGGAGGACGTGGGAGGTGTGTGCAGGCAGATAGATAAGGTAGATGTTGTTAGTGAAGGCCTTATATATATATTTAGCTGTAACGTAGCTACCGTGGCTGTTAATAACAAGGAGGCGCCTCTAATCGGATTCTGCCGGTTTAGTTAGGGGTATGAAGACGGATTTCAACCATTTAAGGCCGGTGTCGTTATCAGTCTAGCCCTTTTCAGTAGCTGTGAACTTCCAGTCTCTGAAAGGCCGTAAATCTGAAGGAAACCACTGTTGCTAAACTGTTTTCCCTTTGAAAATCACAAACGGAGGAAGGAAACGGCCAGCAGCTAAGATACACTCAATAAAAGAGGTCCAAGTGCGGCCACCAGGCTGTTTTTTCTGTAAGGCCTTATAATCAGAGGTGCCAATAACTAATCCATTCTCTCCATAACCCTCTATAATGCTGGCCTCATCCTTATTCCAGCGATTCTCTGGAAGAATGCCCTGGACCTCCGGAATCTTAAACAGATCGAACCAAGGCCGAATTTTAGCTTCTGTAGCGGAATGGATGCGATTCGAATCAACCGGTTTGCCCCTCTAGGTCTTAAGAAAAGGGTGCCTGGCTAGAAAGCCTTACATCCACTAGATACCGAGTGGTTAGGAGTCACCGCGCTCGATACACACGCAGCCAGCTACCTCCCTGATTTGTTGATGGGTAGGGGGAACCCCTAGGGCTTATTAAACACGTATCCAGTTGGCCAGACTATTTTCCTGCGTCACAGAAAGCCGTTGATAGTGCTGGTGGGCCACCGAATGGGGAAGGGCACCGTTGAGCCGACGGTGCAAGGAGGAGGGAGGAATGGCCTATCTACGGGCAGAGGCGCGGAGGTTGTTAGTTCTGACGGCCTCTACGCAGGCCTTACGTATATATTCTTCGCTGTACTGCTTATCCATTGAAAGAGCTTCAGAATGAAGAAAAGATGAAGAGAAACGGAAAAGAACTGATGGAAGGAGGAGAGTTTTCGTTTTGTTATGTGTTGTTGTGATCCCTGAATGTGGCTTGTTCCGAAACAGGGGGTGTTCCGGAAACCCCCCCTCCGACTTATAGCATACCAGTACATAATAGACTAGCTCAGAAAGTGTATCCGTATTAATGTTCGCGTTGATTCTATCCAAGAATAGCTATTTGCAATGTAAAAGCCTTTCTGAGCGCTATGATGTTATTTCAGATCTTAAAGAAGACTGGGTAGCAGCAGTGCAAAGTAATCTTGGCTAGCAAATACAGTAATTGCGACATCCTTATTTAATTTTTTGTCTTGGTAATGACTTAATTCTTGGTCCATGGTGGTAACAACTTCTTGCACAGAACTGGGCAAGAAGTTACAACCTGCACCCAAGTAGGTGTAGACTGCAAGGCAGGACGCCTGGGGTGTTGACAGTGGGGGAAGGAGGGTTAGCGCAAGTACTGAACAGTGCTGGGGTCACTGTCATAGGGTGTTCTATAAGGAGCCTGATAGAAGATTGTAGATAATAAACTTGTTATTGCTTGCGTAAGGAACCAAGACCAGTTCCTCACTCCGAGGACTACTGCCTACTATATAGCCCTCTGGGCTTGTATTTCCTGGGGACCGACAAGCCGGAAACCTAAGTCGGTCCTTCGGTCCCCATAGTCACGCGGCCCGGGATCACGTGACTGCGGGGTCATCCACGAGTATGCACGGACCAGTTCTGGCAATCCGAAACCTGGACCTCGGCTGGGAGGGATACCCCAAAAGCGATGAGTGACCTGCTGGCGAGCGCTGGTAATGTCGTCCTCGGGAAACATGTTATCGATGGCGTATACCCCCATTAATACCGCCAAAGTCGCCTAGTCGGGCAACTAAGTGGAATCCGGTGGTCCTCCAGTCCAGGTTATCCTCTTGGATACTCGTAATCAACGTTTCGGCAAGAGAAGGGGACCAATTCTCCCCTAGCTTGTGCCGGGCATACTCGAGATCACCCAGCTGGAAGAAGATAAAGCCGGGGGTTTGCACGTCGTCACTCTCTGAAGAATGTGTCGAGACCTCGGACATGTTAGCCTCGCGTGGCTGGACGGTGGTATTTACGCCGAGGATGTAATAAAGAATGAGAGGCTCCGACTCGACAGTCGTCTCTGAGCAGTTCCGGTCATGTGGCACCAAGCAAACGCTTTGCCCCGATCCATCGGTTGAGATTGATCAAGCAGATGGCGATATTACACCATTACCGCCCCGGTGGTTCCTCCCCTACATGCAGGCTCCCGGCTCAGTGGGACGACATCGGTTTGAGCTACTGTGCCTCTTCTCATGTCTCAGGGGGTCCTGACACCTGTTAAGCCTGCCTTCTTACGCTTGCAGGCACAATCAACCCTCAACCTTGAGCTTTCTTACGACCTGAACTTGTAGATACCTTTGCCTCCAGGCTACGGGGTATGGATATCTTCCGCAGCGTTAACATTTTCTGCAAGCGCCCGCAAATCCTTTATCCTGCCCTTAACACCACGCCTAGATGAATTTGGGCCTCTGGATTCAACTCTTATTTGGATAGCTATGCCTAGAGGTACAAATATGAGCAGCTGGAAAGTTACCTATTTGCAGCTAAGGTTCCTATTCTTCGGGAAGCAGGTGGCCGAATTGCAGGGCAAATTGCAGGCGTTTCTGACGGTTGACCCGAGAGAGGGGCTGCTGCACGGGCTGGAGGACACGCTGGATGCCGTTGGCTTCCATGGCGGCCTGGATGGTGCGAGGGCTGTAGTTCTGGAGGACCGGAAGTAACTGTTGGAGCTCATGCCAGGGCAGCGTGCGTTTGGTCTTGTTGGGTGTATTGACAAAGTTGTGAACCACCTCGATAGCCTCGGTTGGAACTGAACGAGACCGACCAGCCCTGTAGTGGCGTGGGTAGCTGGCGGCGATGAGGCCGTACTGCACTTACCGCTGAGTAGGCTTCAGGGCGGTGGCTATCTCACGAACGCTGAGCCCAGCGATATTCCTCAAAGCTTATTGCCGAAACCTTGCCGTAGGGAGGGGTGTTGTCAAGTGCTGCCGGCTGGGAGGGGGGCTCCTCGGCGGCAGGGGCGGCTGGAACAGCTGCAGGGTGGAGATCGATGGCAGCTGCAGGTCGGATGGCACAGGTGGAAGAGCGTAGCCGGGCCGAATTGGAGGGTCGAAGGCCGACGACGAAGAGGGTAGCTGAGCCGGTGCAGGGCACGGGGTCGCCGGGACTGCGTGTCCAAGATGACCAACATTAGCAGCCAAATCATGGTGATAATGGACGGACTTACCATGCAAACGAGGCGGGGTCACGGGGACCATGCCGCTGGCTGTCTGGCGTGCCAGAGCACGGCGTTCGCGGTACGCCAAGACCAGTTCTGAATTCGGCCAGAAATCATCTCCATCAGGCTCTTCCAGGCCATCAGAATCGTAATCGATAGGCTCGTCGTCAAGGCCATCGTTACTGATAAGATCGATAAAGTCCAGGTTGTTGGTGCCGTTGAGGTCTTCAAAGTCAGGTTGACGAGGCTGGTTCCATGGCAGTTGGCGGGGCATCTTGAGGTGCGGCGCGGGGTAAAATAAATAGGCGTGATTGGTCAGGAGAAGTGGGTCCGGATTGGAGGTCTTGCACCAAGGCGATAAAAAGAGGTGGGAAAAAGAAGGGTTGGAAGGGTGGAAAATCGAGCCGATTGAACTGTTGAAAAGTTGGTTGTAAGGAGGAAGAAGGAGATGGAGGAATAAGGTTGAAGATGGAAGAAGTGGTTGGAAGAGGGCAGTCTGGAATGGTCGAGGGCTCTGATTGGCCAGGAAAAGTGTGTCTTTGGAGTGATAAGTGTCCTGGGCGCCGCAGCAGCTCGGCGACCACAACGGCGGAAAAGGAAGAGGGGAGAGGGTGGTTGGGTAGATTGAACAGTTGAAAAGATTGTTGTAATGTGGAAGAAGAAGGTGGAAGATAGAGCGTTGTTGAAGTTGGAAGAGGGCGGTCAAGAGCGGCAGTATTCTGATTGGCCAAGAACTGGTGATGCCTTCAAGCCCCTGCAGGTGCAATCGCCCGCGGATCTTAGCGTAGTCAAGCGGCCGAGTGATTGTAATCCTGGGATTTTGATTTGAGCTCAAATCAAACTAGCTAGCATCGAAAAAAATCGAAAATCAGGGCAAAAATGGTCATCTGATTGTGCTAGTTCTTTTTTTCCCGGCGTCACGTGCGTGAGGCACGAAAAAGGAAATTTCGTGTGCCCAGATTCGTCGCACATAACAGGTACTCTCTCGTGTCTTCCAATCGCTTCTGCTGTGGCGGCTCGCTGACATCATTCGTCTCAGCAGCAACCAGATCACTCATGTCCAGCAATGACAGCGACTCAAACTCGGCTTCGCCAAGAGACACTGGCCCAAGGCCGCCTTTGCAGACAAGCCAGCGACCTGGCCTGACAGCGACGAGCTTGATGGCTTCCCCGACGATACGAAGGGTGAGACCGAGCGCCATAATTTTCTACAAGCTCGGCGAAAGCATTTGGCAAGAGCCAACGAGTCCACAACAGGCACGGTGTTGGATATTGACACCTTGGAGGAGGAGGTTCTGGCGGTTCATGTGAGGTTGCTCAGCATGAGAGCGAGCATCCAGCGAGGCGAAAGTGACGAGTCCGATGAGCCTGACAGGTCGGTCTAGAGGCCGGGCAACTCGATTATGATGGTCAAACCAATGCCATGCCATATGAGGAGGGGTGCCAGAAAGTTCCATGTACCTTTCATAGTTAGCCTCTCGTGTTTGAGCTACACCCCTTGAACATCACAGACACGTACGTACCAGGTAAGTCACGGCTTCTGCTAGCACGTTCTAATCCCGCTCGTGCTAAAGACTACGAGTGAAGCAGGTTGCTAGGCACCTAGCCGGCCCGTGGATTGAGTGCCGGGCCTGAGCGAGGGGCGGCCGGTTGAAGTGTCGCTCAGGGCCATCCAAGTGATGCTCTGTGCGGCGAGACATCCGGGAATTCGCTGGGTGCCAAGCCGCCCCGGACCGGCTCATGGGCCGCACCTCCCTCGCAGGAAACAACCGCGAACAAAACACCGAAAGCGAAACTATTTGACAGTTGCGCAAACCAAGAAATGCCATCCATTGGGCTAAACATGGCGATACAACTACTACAGACATCACAAGTCTGTGTGTCGGATTCTCAGTCACAAGATGCCTGCAGCGTCTCCTACCTTCCCCCGACGGACAGCCTGTCAAGGAAAGACCAACCCAACTCCACCCCCCCGGCCGGTGGGTACCACGGACCTGGGAGTCTGCACTTGAGCGGCCTTTCCGCGACTGGAAAAAGCAACATCACGACGCCGTCCCCAACCTGCTGTCTCAACCCCCAACTCCCGACCGGAGAATCCTACGCGACCGGCACGAACGAGTAGCTCATACTTGACAGCCTTACAAGCCATCCCTTGGCAATATATTTATCACGCCCTCTCCCCCGACCGGCCCGCAGCAATGGACTCCAAACAAATACATCGATCCGGGCGGGGCCGGCGCGCCCGCTTCCTCGGAGATACGAGTTACTTGCCAAGTCCTCTGTCACAAGACGATGGATACCCACCAGCTGCCGAGAGCACGACAGAAGCACATGCCACCGATTTTCCCGCCGGCAAGGAGAATGAAATGGCGATCGAGTTCGAAGAAGCCAAGAGGGGGAATAAGGATGAGAATTGGAAGGTTGGCGAAGAAGATTTGATGGACGATGAGGATGAGCCCATGAATGACAAGGAAGAGGGCAAGTTGGCAGACGACAATGGCAAGCCCCTGAATGACAATGAGGGGGTCGAGTTGGCAGACGACAAGGACAAGCCCGTGAATTACGAGGAAGAGGGCGAGCTCATGGATGACGACGATGAGGACGAGGAGGCAGATAACGTCGCCGAGCAACTAGATGATGGTGATGAAGAGGATGACTAGGAAAGCCCCGCCTATCTGTGTGAGATACTCGACGAAACGCTTGAGGTCGTCAAGCGTTACCACTCAAGAAGGTCGAGGGGCGAAGCCACTATCAAACCGAGTCAAGTCGTCGAAGAAGCTATCAATCGGTACTGCAATCACTTCATTATCCTCCACAAAGAAAAGGCCCGCTGCTCCGAGGAGAAGGAACATTTGAATGAGGAAGGTTTAAAGCGACGGGCGAAGAACCAGCGCTTTTATTATTTTTCCCAAAACACGGGCCTGTCGCCAGACGAGTTGCAAGCTTTATTTCGAAGGCTGGGATTGAAGATAAAGGCTCTGAACCGCTTGGTGGTTGCCAATGCTAGGCTTGGGGCGAGATGTTCCAGATTAGAGAGGTTCTTACTTGTGGGGTTAGGGACACTGAACAACGCTAAAAGGTCGCTGGGCGACAAGGAGGGTCCGCCTGGTGCTCAGCAGGGGAAGTGATCGTTGACAAACATAAAGCCCTGAGCTTAGCATCAACAAATTTCCATTAGTTGAACGAGCGGTGGGCAAGGTGCCTGGGGAAGTCTTAGCGTTTGTATTTGGAAAGCATAGGGCTGGTTTCATCATACTTACATGGAGAGTACTGGTAGTTTGATCGGCCCGAGACGAATCAAAGGGGTTGGCAGGAATTAAGTGTGCCTTCACCTTTGATTTCCTGGTATAGTGCCCATTGTTGACCCTACGCCGTTAGTCAAGATTTGTGTCATGTCCCAGTCGCGTGGTTTCGGAAAGATGCAGGTGGTCAAATATTTGTCCGACTCCTCCTTGCAATGAATATCAAATCCCCTGCCTCCAAATGCGAACCCCCCGAGAGCAGATAGCTGGTTTGGTCGACGGTCTTCATCTTGTCCCATACGAAGGGCAATCCTCGCACAGTACCCCAATCATCTATGGGCCTCAAAACGGCTCAAGATCGAGACTTTGCATGTCGAAGGAGCTCTGATCCGGAGAGAGTCGCGAATTGTAATAGAAGTTGTTACGGGGCTCGCCGAGACCACGGAATGCGGTTGAGTCCTGAAGCCCAAACTGGAATGTAACGTGATGGACATTGCCCGTGTCGAATATAAGCTGACGACCAGCCGCTGTGGCAGCGATGGACAACGTCGTCGCTTCGTTGGCCGGAAATATCGCGTCTACACGGCCGTCTCTAGGAGAGGCTGGTGTGTGAGGACAAAGCAGGCGCACCCAATACCCAGCGCAAAATCTTCTTCTTCAGAGGCTATTGCTGAGTTCTGATGTGAGACGACCATGCCCCTGCGTGTGAAGATACACACCATTTAAGATCGGTGGTGCCCCCGCCGGCGTCAATGGACAGGAAGACATCGCCGCTGGTGAAGGGAATCGACGAACCCACCCGGGACATGGAGGCAACGGCGGCTATCTCGGCCTCAGTCAGTCCCAGGACGACCTCGTGGTGCTCCGACACGCCAAAGCCGGCGTTCCGAATGATGGCTTGGAAGTCCTCAAGTATGTCCTGGCCACGCCAAGTCGTAGGCACACTGAAGACGAACTCGATCGCCATATCGTCCCACCCGTCATCGTCGGCATTGGCCATTCGTTTGACACGCATCGAGACACTGCGGCGGATGTGGAGATACACCTGGTGTAGGTACTCGATGACGAGCTGGTGCACCTGAGCCATGCTCCCCGGCGCCCAGACGATATTGTTCTTTCGACTGATCTCGAGCTGGCGCGGTTCGAGGAAGACCTTGAGGTATCCCCATTTGTCGGCTTCGTTCATCTCGTCGTCACAGAGGAGTCCCCATCGTCGAACGCCGCTCGCTGTTGGATGCTTGGCCAGCACGGAGGGGACCTTGCGCTCGTTGGTGACATCGCAGCTGCCCCCGCCGTCGGGCCAGTCGCTGATGACCTGGAGGGATGGGTAGTCCTGCTTGGGGCAGATCCAGGCGACGCTGGTGTATGTTGTCCCAAAGTTAACAGCGACGCGGAGATCTGGCTGCAGATCCTGGCTCATGTTTAGTCTGTGCAGCAGCTCCCCAGACAAAAAAGAAACAATTACATCGGTGACGTGGGACGGGGATCAGCTTTGTTTGAGAGCAAAGAGGTGTTGGGCAGACGACACAGCCAGCGATAAGTGGGGGCCATACTAAGTACCCCGCGAGGAGCACCAGGTCAACCTAACCCGCCTCTATGATTCTCGCGCTTCGCCTTTCTATCGCCTCTCATCATTCTTCGGGCACGAAAATTGTTGCAGCTGAAACACTTAATCAGCCACGATGGGGAAACCCGCAATCTGGGCACCTAGCCGCTGCAAATGAAATTCTAATCAAACCAAAACAACTCCCCTAAAGCCACTGGCGCTGCCTCGTTGCCTCGCCGCCTTCAGTCCAAGTACTGGTACCCGAAAGAGAGGAGGGGGTACTCTTCATTTTTACTTTGGTGGCTCTGCCCCATGCAGGACGTAGGCTCGTCCTGGCATTCTCCCCCCTTTCTCTCCCTTTGTGTCTCTGTCACTCTTTTTCTGTTCCCCTTTCGGCGACGGCCGCTATCTCTCCGCCATGTTCTCTGATCTAATTAGTAACGACAACCTCATTCCGACATGTCAACCACCACAAACAAAACGCCGTTTAAGGTATATCGCATTCCGTCGCAGACATGGGTGACCCCGCCCGCCCCCGGAGGCACCATCTTTACTCAATCTTTCATATGTCCACAACCCACGAGCATAATAACTTCGGGTTCAGGGGTGGCTCTTGAAGCGACGGTCTCCTATTCAGCCAATCCCATCGCCATAGAGCCTACGATCCTCCCTACTCCAGGTATGGTGACTCTTTCCTGCGAGTACACCTTTTATGCTCCCCAGACCGTCATCACTACGTCTCCAAGCTAGGAACATCCAACAGTGTCGACTTCGGCCCGCCATAATTGTTGGTATAATCTGGCTGACCAGGAGGAGATGGTCGGTCTGGCGCAATAGTCGTGGCAAGACGAATGCATCTGGAGCACCAATACCACCTGTTCCTCCGCCCAAGAAATGGGGACCCCCACCCACATCAGCTCCCGGGGGAGGGGACGGGTGGCAACACGCGGGAGTGGTAGCGGGAACCCTCGCCGGGCTCGAATATTACCTTCTGGATGGCGGCGGAGATAGCGAGCTGAAGTCGGAGCTGATGGCACTGGGCCATCTGATCAAGGACCACGTCGAGCGGAGGTACCACTCTCGGGCATTATCTGGGCCTGTCTCCGCCGCCGTTTCCACGGTCAGCAAGCCACTGGCTAACTTTCCATTCGACGGCACCGAACGAACCCGTCTCGCCCAGCTCCTCGTTGACTTGGCAGGCGTAGATAGATGTTGTAGCAGCGGAGATTTCGGAGGGGGTGTGTGCTAGGTCGGTTACTGGGGGGAAGGGTGGTTAGTATGTTGCGGGCTGGATAATTGGAGAACAGGAGGGAGCTAAGGGAAATGCGGGGACATGAAACATAAACTGCTTCCCTCAGGATCACGACGAGGCTCTGGCTCTTGTCCCGGTGAGGGAGGTGTGACAGGCAGGATGGGCCGGTACAAAGCACAAAGGGTCCAGCCCCTGTCCAGCCCCGCTGCACACCCGCTTCCATTTTAAGACCCCCAGCCTTGTCGCACATCCACGGCAACGGGCGCACAACAAGGCCTATGCATTACATTTCGGAATATGCATGTTTCTGGATTGATTGGATGAAACAGTGGACCAGCAGAGGGACCATACAATGCCGTATTTGACGCTGTGGTGTTCGCCTGTCCAGGTCAGCGAAACGATCGTTGAAGATTACTTGCGGATTTGATGCCTGTTTGAGCTTGAGACGATACCGGCTTGACTGGTCCGAGTTTTCTGTAATTTCCATACTCTGTGACAAGTATTTTTTAGTATAGGACGATCAGCCGGGCGTGGCAGTGACGCTGCTTGTGACGCGCGGAGCCGTTCTGGTGGAAGTGTTCTGTATTATCGATCATACCTAGGTAGTCTGGAGAAATAATGGCTCTCCGTGACGGCGTCGAGGAGCTCATGTTAGCTGTGTCCTTCTCGGAGGGGGACAGGACGTAGGTAGTTTTGCCAATAGGGTCAGCGACGCAGCTCCAACCACAGAGGCCAAGTGAAGGAATGGCTACCCGCAGCGTAGATGGCGCTCTTATCTTCCCCGGCCCAGGCGCTGTTGCGGCGAGAGAACGGAATTTGCGCTGCAAATGTGAAATTAAACAGGAACCGGAGCGTTGCAGCGGCCACCCTCGTTCCTTCCTTTCAAATTCTGGTCGCATGGTGGTCGGCGGGCATTATCTTCCGCGGCACCATCCGTGGCCCCAATTCCAAGACAATCGCTGTTGTCTAAAGAATCGCCTGCCTGTTAGCTGGTGCTCGAACCCCCAGCGATCCCACCCTCAAACTGCGCTGATTGCCGGCTTTTCTGTTCCATCTGCGCGGCTTGATTTGGGGAACTTGATTGAGTGGACGCCCTCCGGCAAGCCCTGGCGGCGGCACGAGCCATCGATTCTCTCCTTGAAATTTCGAGAGTAGAATCGCGGGCGTCGTGCCTTCTTTGAATAGGTAGGCTGTCTGTGACCACCTTTCGAATATCCTATGTCACGTGCTCTACTAACCAGTTCTTTTTGTGGGACACAGATTCAAATTCGACAGCGACATCAAGCGGCCAACACTCTTCCAATCTCTGTCAGATCATATAAGCAAGCGCTCACGCAACTCACAGTCCGCAGTATGGAGCGACAGCGCCGGCTAGGCAACCGTCGCCTTGGCAAGGGCATACACCGACATCTATCGCATTCCAACTAGTTGGTCAGCATTAAACGTGTTTATGGAGCGCACGCACCCACTTATTCGTCGCTCCTGCCCCGGACGTCGTATCAACCTCAAATTCAGCGACCTCCGTCATATACAAGAGGCGGGGTGTGTGAAGTTGTCAAGATACAAAGAGGCCTCGACGCAATGGATTCGTAACCAGGAAAGCTGGGCTAGTCTCGATCTAGCACACAGGGCTATCGTCATGGGAACCGACAACGGATATCTCGGAATTCGTCACACGGGCGACCGGATCGAGTGTCGTCCTTGATGGTTTGCGACCACAGGCGGCCTCCAAGAATTTGCAGCCTTCATTGAGACACTCCGGGAGTATGCTGATGTTAGCATCAACTCCAAAGATTATCTGAGTGAATGATCTGTCTGGCGGCGCCTGCCAGCGCCAGCCTGTTCGCCAGCTCGGGGGCGAAGAAGCGACCCTTTCCCTCGCGGCCCGTCAACAAACTCTGATCCACCGCTGGCATCTACAGGCGGGGTCCTTCCTTCCGGGCATGTTCTGCTCAGTAGGCCTCGGTGCCGGGAGCGATTGTGGAATAGGAACCCATCGTCCGCAGCCATCATCACTTGGAGGCGATCTCACGTGGTTCACATAACACCGACACGTAACGGCAACGTTTGTAGTATTGATACCTGGGCTGTAATCGCCGTATTCGGAAGACCTCAAATCTCTCAGGATCTTGTAGGGCTTTTCAGTTTCGTAAATCGGGAGCCATTGTGTGTAGCCAATTCTGACAATTTCGTCCCTTCCAGAGCGGTCGTGAGAAGCAATGTTGGTAGGTAGTCATAGGACGTGGCTGTATGGGGTAGATGTGGCGTCAGGTCCACCTCTGAACAAGCGGAGGGCCATCATCGAATTCGGAGACATGCATTATATACCTACTCACGAGATGGGAACTTTGGACCACAGGGCTAGTGTGAACGTGAGTCGAAGCGAGGGCGGTTCGTTGCGGGGTGCACACCCTACATGTAGGGCACTGCGGTGCACCCCGCCCGTTCCTCAAGAAGCGGGCTTGAACTTCTACAGAAGGCGTCTGGAGAACATCCTTCCACGGCTGGCTTCCGGTCTCCACCTTCACCTCATCCTTCGTGTTCGTCTCGGCAGGGGGGGCTATTTTATCTGATCTTTTAACAGAGAAAGCCGCGTGAGCCTGTGGGAGAATTATCTGTTTAAGAGACTATTAGAAGGTGCTCTTGCTGGTGATTGGGATGGGAAAGTGTCGAACTGCAGCGGCAGTTCTTGGCGCTCAGGCGCGCAGGAGCCTTTGGTCATGTGCTCTCCTCACACACAGGGAGCTTTCTTTTGTATTTAGT
>Ga0247760_1000115_pt1 | contig 80484 bp, 95 predicted proteins | sample UWRJL171409R4_FD_179936 | JGI IMG/M metagenome (GOLD analysis project Ga0247760, IMG submission 179936) | Plant litter microbial communities from Arlington Agricultural Research Station in Wisconsin, United States - UWRJ-L171-409R-4 | ecosystem: Environmental > Terrestrial > Plant litter >... | reverse complement strand
GTCAGGTTGGGGCTTCATATTGCGAATGGAGTTGTATTGGATAGCGCCCTGTCGACCGGTAGTTGACGAAACCAAGGCCCTACGCAAAAATGAACCCATGCGGGGAAACCACATACTGTCACTGGCGATGGCCCGACTTGTTCCAAGTCGACAAGACTTGCTTCCCTAGCTACCAAACTATCTAACTAGGTATATAGATATAAGTAGCTATAAGGTGCAATCCGTCAATTCCAAGTGAATTCCCAACGCCTTCAGCACCATCCATGCCTTGTAGGGTATCTAGACACAAGCAGTCAGCTATGGGGTAACCAATCTGACAATTCCAAGTGAATTCCAACTCCTCCAGCGCCATCTTGTGCGATCCCCGTCCTCCGGCCCAAATCAGCAAACACCGAGGCTGCGAAGCAGCCAAACCACATACGGGATCGAACGCACGATACCCAAGTCGACGCAGTATACAGCAAGAACACATAAGAAAACCTGGAGTACAAGCTTGGCCCAGTACTTCTCGACGGTCTTGGGCCTGGAGCGTTTGCTGCTGGCGTTGATGTCAGCCTTAGCCTTCGCAACCGGCCAGAACCCCTTCGGCTGCACTCCCGTCACATTGAGTAACTGCTCGGGATCCTCGCCATTGAATCGATACATCATGGACCCCAGGCCATCGAATCCGACCGCGCCGGCGATGTTCTGCTGCTTGAGATCCGCAAGCGTGAACCCCCCCGAGCCCTTCGCCGTCGACCAAGTCACCTTCAGCCTGGCAACCCACTTCGGCGCATCCCCGCCGTTCACGTCGAGAAGGTACAACACGCGCATCATGTCGTGGTCCTTCTCCAGCCTCTCGGGGCTGTCGCCATCCAGCTCGACGAGCCATCCCGGCTCATTGTACTGCGTCCCGGGCGCGAACGGCTCGAACTCAGTGTGCATCAGGTACCCGATGCTCTCGGCCTTGACTTCGAGGACGGCCTGCCACACCTGCGGTGGGTGGTTGTCCAGCTGGGGGTCGGCAAGCAGGTAGTACTGCACGTTTTTGACGGGGAAGCGGCGCTGGCAGTGCCAGAGATCGAAGGGCACGAGGTGCTCGTGGGAGCACGACGTGCCTTTGCGGTCGCAGAACTCGGACGGGTCTTCGGTTTCATCGACGGAGTCGGAATCGCCATCGTCACCGGAGTCGTCACTCTCCTCCTCGGCCCAGTCATCGATGCTATGCTGGAGTTTCGCCAGGCTCTTCTCCAGCATCTCGAAACGCGCTTCGACGTGCTGATTATGCACCGCGAAGGCGTCCAAACGCTCCAGGGCGAGCTCAGTGCTGCGAGCAACCGCCTTGTCGGTCTTCCTAGTCTGCTCCTTGATCTTCTGAATCTGCCCCATCAGGGCACCAAACCGATTCTCGGCCTGACTTCTCTCCAGAAAATCATCCACCTCGGACGACAGAACCTTGTCGTCGATACCCGCAACCGCATCCTTCAAGGCATCCAGCCGGTCCTCCACCCTCGCATTCCTCTCGGCAATCCCTAGGGTATCTAGCTGCTCCTCGATGCTGTCTAGCCGCTCCCCGATGCGCTCGGTGTGCAGGACGATGAGCTCGGTGTGCTTGTCAACCAGGTCCCCCACGTTACATTCAAGCCCACCTATCTTCCCCTCGATGTCGAAGAGGGTGGCAAACTTCTCCATCCCCTCAGGCCCGCTCTGGGCCCTCTCCTCCTCCCGACACAGCTCCTTCATCAGCTCAACCTCCTCGATCTGCCGGTTAAACTCGCCTTGCCGATCGGCGGCCGTCATCGTCGCCTCCTGGAGCGCAAGTTCCATATTCTCCGCATCCTCCCTAGCCATCATGAGCTCGAAATTCGTATGCTCCAGCTGGTCGTCCTTCTCCCTCAACCTCCCCATCGCGTCATCGAGGCCCTCCTTGAGCCGGCCGTTCTCCGCCTCGTACCCCTCCGCCTCTAGCGCAAGGGCTCTCGCCTGGGCCTCAAGGGCCTTCTCCAGCTTGGCCTGTGCCTTGTCCTTCTTCGCCAGCTGTACATCCTTCTCCACCAGCTGCTCACCCTTCTCTCTCAACTTACCCTCCACCTCACCAAGGCTCTCCTTAAGCCGGCCATTCTCCACCTCAAGCTCTTGCCTCTGAAGCGCAAGGACTCTCGCCTTCTCTTCCATGCCGTCATAGACCTCCCAAACACTCTTCTTCCTGGTTTCATTTGCCAACCCATATGCCTGCGTCCGGCTCTCAAGGCCCCTCTCCAGCTCAGCCTGTGCCTGGTCCTTCTCCACTAACAGAGCATCCTTCTCCTCCACGCTCCTCTCCAATTCCAAAAGCGTCTGTTTGAGGTTCTCACTTTCCCGGGCGTATGTATACGCGCTGAGCGACAGTTCCGCTATTCTTTTTCCAGCAGCAAGCTCGTGCGCCTGCGCCTGGATCGAGAGGGCCTTTGCCTTTTCTTCCCCGAACTGGGCGATCTGCGCGTTCGCTTGCTGCAGCCGGGCGTCTTTCTCCTTCAATTTATCGAGCACGCTGTTGAGTACGGCCTTGAGGTGGTGATTCTCCTGATGCGGATCATTCACGATGCGCGACGTGTACGGAGAGGCATCTAGGCCGTGGCTGGCGGCAGCGGAAAGGGGGGTGGCATCCGCAGAACCGGAACCAGAACTACCGCCGAGACGCTCCGAGAAATCATCGAAATCAGAATCGGTTAAGGGAGAGAAGGAAGAACAAGAGCCGATCGAAACGGCAGAGAAGTCCGAGCCAGAAGAGCGGGCGGAACCGACAGAGGAAGCATAGCCAAGACCGGCACCAGAAGAGGAAGCAGAAGCAGGACTGCGAGCAGAGTCACGAACAACGTCTACCCACTCTTGTTCCTGCTCCTGGGTCTGTTCCGTGCCACTCACGTGCTGCGGGGGAGGGAGAGGGAGAGAGATGTCCTCCTCACGAATGGAGGAAGTCGAGTCCATCGTGATTGTTGTGTCTGGTGTCTGTATTGTTGCTGAAGACCGTTGCTAGACCGTTACTGGTGACAAAGTGTGGAAGAAGAGGGGGCAGAACGGAGGAGCCAACGAACGTTGGCATAAATACCTTATTCAAGAGAGACATTTGAGTTTCCCAACGGCTTTGGCTTCCAGCCCAACCAAGGTTTCGCTCACCCGTGGGTCATCATTGAGGACCCAAGAAGCACAACGTCTTAAAGCCTATACTGCCGATAGGCACGCCATCACATGGAAGACGGTCCAAAGCCTGGAGCTTGCTTACTGGTGCTGACCTCGAGCCACGCACGATAAGCTCCTACAATATCTTGCGGTTTATGCTTATCCGTGGCCAACTGCGTTCGAAGTGGCGCGGTGAACAGAGTGACTGAAAGGTTGTTGATTTTGATTTAAATTTCTTTATCTGGCAAGGAAGGCTACATTGCCGACTACTGTGCCGCTCAGAGGTGCTTCATACAATGGGCCTGCATGCCACTCGCCCGCCATGATGTCCCATTCCACCTTTATCCAGGGCCGGCTCTCATTTGCGCCGTGTCTGGCACATAATCCCATTCATTCATCATGTGCCAACCCGTTTGATGCCGCACCTCCGTTTTGCTCCGTAACGCCTTGCACCTAATACCCAAAAACAACCAGCCGGGCCGTAACTATCATTGTACGGCCCGAGATCCATACCCAAGAAAACTCCGTTTGGGATATATACGAACCTATAGAGATAAAAAATAAAATAAAAAAGTCGATATGCGTCAAGCATGTGGTGAATAGGTGGTGGTAATTACAGCTGTTGCTGGTAGCGATCGTCTGGCCGTCTAGTCGAAATACCCTCGTTTATTTGTCCTCCCAGCTGTAGCGCTTCTCCGCTACTTGCGGCACGTGAACAAGTTCACATCCCGTTTCTATCCGTTCCATACTGCGGGGACTCCGCGGCTGGTTATCCTCTGGCGGCTGCCTCCTTGTGCTGGCCTCCCTCGTGATGTCTTCCTCTCTCAAGCGATCATCTTCTTCCTCGGTGAAGTTGCTTCCAAGCGAATCGCTTGAGCCGCGGCTTTGGCGTGCTTGTCTGAGAGCGCCGGCATTACGACCCGTGGAACGTCCAGTCCGAAATGTCCGACCATCTGGGGTAACTATTTGCGGTATTGGCGGAACTGGAGGCTGCTGGTTAGGGAGCGTGACGTCCTCTGGTAGAGGCCCCAGGCAGACTACTCGTGTTGGATCGATAGGCGTCCGCTGGTATGTCGGTGTTGGTAGCCGGAGAGAACCGATTGGCGATGTCGGCGAGACATTACTAGAGTCGGAACGGGTCATTGGTGATGGAGAGAATGTATGCGGAGAGTGTGGCGAGACAGGTGAACAGCTACTGCCGCTGCTGAGATTTGAGGGCGCTCTGAGGGGAAGGTGGGCGGGAGGGGCTACCGTCATAGGGGAGGGGAAATCGAACATGCGAGTCCCCCAATCCGGATTTGGTGATAGTGGAGACGGCAGCGAGTCGGGGAGCGAGTTGGTGTTAGCATACGTCGGCGACGATACTGGTGAAGGGTCCTCATTAGGACGATGATGGGCGACTGGGCTCACATCCTGCAACGACTTGTCCTGGCTGGCGCTCGTTGGCGATGTTGATGACGTTACCAATGTGGGCGAATATGACGGCACTGGCCCTTGCATCTGCCTTTCCAACTTCCTCCGAGCAAGCTCATAGTCACTTAGTGACTGAGGCTCCTCGCCGAAGGCGGTATCGTCATCTGCCATGTCGTTGGTGTCAAGCTCGACCGGCTCGAGTGGGACGGGGAGTTCGAAGAGTTGATGCTGAGCGTCGGCACCGACCTCGACCGGCTGGGCACTGTTCCCGTTCATCTCGTGAACCACTGGTTTCTTTGAACGTTTCCTACCGATGATCATGGTGAACATCCTCTTGACAGGACTTCTGGGGAGACTGTCGATGGACTGCGTATCGTCCTTGTTCTCGTCCATCACTTCGAACGACCTCGAGGCCTTCCTCTTCCTCTTCCTGCAGCAACACCACAAAACGAACCCGATAACACTCCCGCTGGCGAACGCACTGAGAACAATGCCAACTGTCTGACCGGTACCCAACCCTCCATGGGAGGGGACCGGCCCGGTATAAGGTTGAAACATGCTGCCTTGCGGCCTGGGAATGTCCTGCAGGTCGTACGTCCTGAGGGCGTTGTTGGGAAATTTGGCCTGGTGGAGAGAGAAACTACTCGTGTCGTACTTCGTGACGAGGTATGCCTCTTGCATGAAAGCTCGTCCAATGATGTACTGGTTGTTGTTCACCTCCTTGGTCGAGCGCTTGAGTGGGAAGTAGGGAATACCGGGCTCGCTAAACGCGATCATGTCCTTGAACGGGTAACGCAGTACCTGCGCGAACGCAGCGGAAGGGAGGGTGATATTGACAACGCCGGGCATGCTGAGCGGCCGCCCGAAGTTGTCCGTGTTATCGAAACTGGAAAGTGAAAAGGTGAAGGAGAGTGTCTGGTCTTCCAGAAAATCGGTAAACAAAGCCCCGTCCGGTGGATACACGTAAACACCCAGGTCCTCGCGCCACGTTAGATTCAGGGCCGCGGCGAAGCGGTCGCATACCTCAGTCGGCAGCCACAGATACGGGGTTGACGTGTCGATGAAGGCACTGATGGAGTCATTCATGGTGACAAGCGTCTGGGTGGTTGTCGTCCAATTACTGTTAAGTGCTTTGTCCAACGATGTCACCTCAGCGGCAACTCCACGCAGCCGCACCCTGGGTGTTAGGGTTTGTGGATCGAGCGCGAATACCGTATTGTGTGGCTCAAATCGACTCTTGTCAACGCCACCGAAAACCAGGGAGGCCGGCGTGCCTCTTGATGAACTCGAACCGGCTGCGACGATGTCAGCAACATACATAGAGAGGAAATTCATAAGAACTTACCGTGGCGGTAATATGCTCCGGCCGTGTAGCCATAGCTGTGACTGGGAATCGTCCCATATGTTCGGGCCATTTGGGAGATGAGCGGGAGGGTCAGATTTTTGTTAAATCTGCCCTCATTGACGCCGACGCCGATGAAGCCCTGGTAGTACTCGGTATCGTTCATCGCCCCTATCAGGACGTTGTTGTACTGGTTCTCGGTTTTGGTGTAAAAGTTGTAAAACGAGATCATGTCCAAGCCGTAGTCCGCATTGCCAACCGTGCCAGTGTTGTTCACGCCCAGTTGAAATGGCCCCAATGGTTTCCAATTGCTCGATTGTGAGGTGTCAAAAACACCACCTCGTCCAGTGATGCAAAGTTGCACTATTTCCCGGTCAATACAGTCGCTGCAAGGAACGGCGCGATTGAGAATCGGGAACCTACCTGGTGTGCAGCCATAAGTCTGCACTACCCAGATTTCCGACAGCGCGGTCGCAACGCTTAGGTAGACAGGCAGCTGGCCGCCAACGCCAACCAAGGCCGCGAAGCTGGACCAATTTCCATCGATGCCATACCTACGAACGGCGTGAGCAAACACAACGTGGGACCAGGCGACATAACACGACATACCAATTATTCGAACTCGGGATCCACACAGCACTCCCGGTCCCCGCATCGTTGGCAACGACGGTCGGTGCGAAGAGGAGAATGTCACAAAAGACGGCGGCCGCGAGGTAGGGTAACCGCATCTTCGCAGCACCCTCGCCCGGGCGTCGGCGATCGGTAGAATTTGTCACCAGAGGCGGAGCGATCGCAGGACATTCACGAAGCCGTCGCGGTGTTCCATGGGCTGCGGGCGATTATCTCAGGCGAGAGTGGGAGGCACGGCGCCAGGCCCAACGTTCATAATAGGGAGACTGCAGTGGCTGTTGTCGCGCGGAGGAAGGACGATGGGAATCGCGGACGAATGCGGCGGATGGTCGACGGTGTTGCTGGTGATGGCGCAGTTGCACCCTTTCCTGACTTTCGGTGGAGAGAATGGGAGTGGTGGGAGGTGGGACGACACGACGGGAGGGAGACCAGTCGGGAAACGGAACGTCCCAGGACGGATTGGATGTTCCACGTCGAGGAATTTTCCCTGGGTGGCTGCTGCTTGCTGGCTCTGGGCGCGGGACGAGATCAGCGGGCGACGGGAGCGCACAGCACTGGTTTCGCCTTAGATAATCGGTCTGGACAGCCTAGCCGGGAGCGTGGGAGGGGCTCGCGTCAGGCCCTAGCCTTAGCTCGCTGGCTTCCCCGTGAAGGAGTGGAGGCAACTTGGCAGGCGAGACGGGCAGGGGGCACCGTGGCTTGGTCGTCGCTGCTGGTCTGGCTAAAACGCCCACCAAATGGGCGGGCATGGGATGAGGGGAGAGGCCACCAGGGCCCTGTCTTCCACAGACGTTCGACGCATCTCTCCCCGTTCCTCATAGGCCCAAGCGAAAACGGACATCTCAATGGTTCATCCGCTGTGCGGGACTTTGCACTTTACGCTGCAGTGATTGCGAAAACGCCGCCCATTGATTGCCTGCCCAAATGAACAACCCAGAACCTTTGGGATGCCCGAGTGACCCGATTCTGACAATCTTGCTCCTGAGACAGGACGAATGCTGATCTACGGCACAACGCTGAACTCCACCGGGCGTGAGGGTCTGGACGGTGACCGACAGCGATGGCACGTGGAGCCAAGCCGCCGGCTTGGTGGCTGAGAAGTCCCGGAGCTAGGCCAGGCCAGCTTTGGAAGCTTTCCAGCTGAAGGATTCACGCTCTGGCAGCACCACCGCGGCGATTTCTGATTGAATCAAATGCTGCGTAGGAAGCAAACAACACAGAACTCGCTAGCCCACGAAAGCGCCAACCAGCCAACAGTAGCACCGGCTCTACCATCTGCTCTAGGACCGCATGAGCCGATCGTATACCTATCTCGACGCCGTGTCTTGGCACAGTACCAGCTAACCGCCGTTCCACTAAAGTGTGGGGAAGCGTCTAAGCCCGGCACCATCTGCGATGGCTCACAGTATTGCGACGCAATCTGGGGGTTGAGTTGTTGCGAGCAAACCGGCGCTGAACAACACCAACAGCCACCCCAAATCGTCCTTCCAAAGAGGCCTTGATCTCTCGGTGATGTCATGTCGTCTCACGTCTTGTATAGCGATCGGTTCTATTTCGCTTCTGGCGGCTCTCAAGCGACGCTGGTTTTAGTTCATTTGCATTGCGCAGCATTATCACGATAACGACACTCATTTTACAGCAGGCTCTCGCTTGTCGGACGACCTGTCCAGACCCAAGCTCGGTGGCGAAAGGGGTTCCTGTCTAGGCCCGCTGCTACCTGTCAAAACGAGAGCTCGGTCGAGCTGCGAGTAAGCAGGGAGCTGGCCTGCAGCGACGATCAGCTTGACGGACAAAATCTCACCTCCAGGTCGCTCGGACGCTGTAATAAATGCATGAGAAACCTCCTTTCGCCCACAGCGATTGAGACGTCTTGACTGCTAACAGGAGCCATGGTGAAAGAATCGCCAACAGGAGGGCACCGACGCAGATAGATTGGGCAAAATTCCCTATCAGTCAAAACGGCGTGCCTCAACGGTGTGGTCGCCCACCTACTGATAGGAGGTCAGTCCGGGGGAGGATGACCTGAAGAGGACCCGAGGATGCATCAGACACGGCAGAAGCAATATATTCTCACCGTTCTCACCAGTAAGGTGCTGAGACCACTCTGGCTAAATCCAACGCCACCCTTTTGCCGATGCCCGCAATCAAGGACGAGTCCGCGTCAGCCCGTGTGGACAACCCACACTCGAGCAATCGGACAGCCACATGACGGCCGTGTTAATTAATGTCTCCTCTGGTGCGCTCTCTCTCCAGCCGTCAACGTGCGCTTGGTCTGAGTGGAACGGCAGCGCCAGATGGACTGGACGGTGCAGGCATCTCCGTTCCTGCTAAGACGATGGCAGGTCAACCAGCACGCCCGGTTGTTACAGCACCGGGACAAGTCGACGCCCGCCCAGCCTGAAGATGAGCATCGGGATCCGCCGTACTGAACCCGAAAGGAGCGTGCCTTCATCGCTTGTTTGAAGATTCAACGCGTCTCCTGAGATCCCAGCCGCGCACTCCCAGGCCTGCCCTCATATTCTCATCACTTGCGCAGCAACGAGCAACGAGCGCAAGCAAATGGCTCACCAAGCGCTAGTATCCCCTGCTAAGAGTACCTACCTGCCTGTTTGCTCGAAGGGGCAGCAGGAGAAGCATACCTCAAACCTGCTACATCTGCTGTCTGCTGCCTCTCTGGTCGATGGATGGCACACTCGAATTTCCTAATCCGGCCCCGAGAGCTCACGACTCTTGATTGCCCTCTCCTCGCTTGCCTGGTGCTCTCATTGGCTGTTGTGCGGATTGCATACGGGACTCCTTCATTTGCGATAATGGTCTGGGCTCTATCCGTTTACCACGGGGTTGGCTGTCGTCTTTCAACCCCAAGGCCAGCATTTGCAACTCTTCAAATCACCCCACAAGCCGGGATGAGAATGACAACGTGCTGTGTAGGGCGGGCAGCGCTCACTTAAACAATTCCTGTCCCGAAGATCTGGAGAGGACGCGGCATCAAGCTGCGAGGCGAGGAGTGAAGGAGGGATCGCAGTTTGAGGTTGCAGTTCAGCATCGCGATCGACCGACCACACCGAGACAAGCATCAGCAAGGACGTGATCTGGCCCAGATCTCATTGGACACCGATCTATGCGCGTGTCGGCCTGGTCGGCAAACGCTTGGCAGCTGGGAGTGCGTGAATTGCCGAGATGGCTTTGGGCTCTTGTCCCTGGTCGGCGACCCAAAAAGGGGGGGTGGTATCCTCGGGTGGTGATTGGCCGCAGCTAATGAGCTGGGCTCGGAGGCTGGCATAAACAATTCGAAATTACACCTCCGCTCCCAGACCCAGATCTGCCCATCGTTGGGTGCCTTCGAATCCTGAGGTAAATTGCCTCATTCACCAAGCAGCCACGCAGAGGCAGCCACTCTGTTTTCCTCGAGCTGCGCGCCGCAAGCCAGCAGGGAACAGCCAGCCAGCGTCGGAGCTGCAAAGCCTCGCACCCGCAAGACAACGAACACGTTGAGCTGGCGGATGGATGCTGCAGCGCTGGCCCGAGGAAGGCGAGGGCTGACAGAACCACCACTCAGAACGCGAGAAGGGGACCGAAACCAATGCAGCATTCGGCGGCGATCCTGGAGTCGAGCCTCGACCTGGGGCTTTTCTTCCGCCATGTTTGCACTGCTGTTTCGGGCTGGCAGTCGTAAACGAATCGCCGGCCTTTCTCCTCGCTTTGGGGTGCCATCCACTAATAAGCGATTGCCTGCAAATCATTTGGCCTCCCCAGCAAGTCGCAACCCCGCGGGCATGCTTCCTCTAGCCACACGTTCCATTCTGTCCGAGCAGCATCCGGGTGTCGTGTCGATCGCGTTGTCTGCCACTTCGCCTTCCCTACACTAGGGATTAGGACGAGAGATTCAATCAAGCTTCAGTATATCTCATCGCGCCTAGTCTCCAGTGACTCTAGTGAAACTAGCCGTGGGGACTCCGGCAGACTGGGAGGGAGCTGTTTCTCGCCTCCAGTCGCAACGGCGCCCCCAGGTTTCTGCGCCTGGTTTCGCGTGATCCCCGTTCAGGACAGGCCTCCTCGTGCCATCGGCTCCAGGTGGGGGAAGGCGGGCAGGGGGGACCCCAGAACTTACCAGATCCTCATCTTTACCCCTTTCGGTTCTTCTGCTGCGCTCTCCTACCCTGAGTCCTTGGCCAGCGCACTGGGCACCACCCCCTGGTCTGCTGCCTTTGGTCCAGCTGCTGTGCCCTTGCTGGCGGGCACCTCAAATCAAACTGGCCCGCTGTTCACCATTCGGCTTAAAGCACCAGCGTGCCTTATAGTAACCCCTGTAAATCTCCTCCGTAGCGTGGGCTCGAAGCGACGTTAGGTTTTCGCACTCGTTCCCCTAGGGTCGTCATTCGTTATGGTCTGGTTTTGAACCCGTTGATAATAACCGCTTTTCACCCGAATTGTCCCCTCAAAGGTACCGAAGTCGAATCGAAGCTCCTCCCTCTCGAGCTGCCAGGGCTTTCTTCCGCGATTATACCTATCGACAGGCGCCATGGCCACGGCATCTCGCTGACAACACCGCGGGATTCTGACACGAACGCTTGGAGGGCGATTGACGACGTCGCTAGGCACGTACTCACGTCTGAAAGGCCAGCATGGTTCGAAGCAGGAGGATATTACTTTCGATCGCGGTGCTCGGGGTTGAGGCTGTGTTGGGAGGTTTGTGTTCACGTCTCGCGGATAGCGTTCTTGCTAACGGCTAGAAACAGGACCACTGGGGCGACGAGATGATGTCGCGGTCAACGACACGGCACTCCTCACGGGAAGGCCGCCGCCAATACCGCTAACCAGGCCGACGCCGGTAGTAGTAGTTGAGATCACAGCGTCGATCAACCTCAGCATCGATGATGGCGGCATCCAGCAACCAGCCAGCACGCCGGCTGCGGCACCCACAGTCCCAAGCCGACCAGGCGCCGTACCACCCGCAATACCGGTCCCGAAGCCGGCCGTGACGGTTGAGGAAGGGTCCTTTGACTTCGGAGCGCCAACAACATCATCTACGCCAGCCGCTGCGCCCACCGTTCCCAGCCGACCGGGCGCTGTGCCGCCTGCGATACCAGCCCCGAAACCTCCCATGGTGGTCGAGGAGGAGGTTATCAACTTTGGGGCTCCCACTACAACTACGCCACCTACTGTACCTACGGTTCCAAGTCGGCCGGGCGCGGTACCACCTGTGATACCAGCGCCAAATCCTCCTATGGTAGTTGAGGAAGAAGTTATCAACCTCGGAGCACCCACAACAACTACGCCGCCTACGGTGCCCACGGTTCCAAGCCGGCCAGGTGGCGTGCCGCCCGTGATACCAGCCCCGAACCCTCCGATGGTGGTTGAGGAAGAAGTTATCAGCTTCGGAACACCGACTACGACTACGCCACCTAATGTGCCTACGGTTCCAACTCGAACGGGCGGGCCGCCTGTGGTACAGATTGGGCCACCTGCGGTAGTAACTCCGGCGAAGGTCGTATCTCTCGAGCAGACTTTCGATTTTGGAGACCCGTCGCCGAACGCTGATCCTGACGCAGTCGAGACTGGGAAAGAGTATACTTACCCCGGGATATGGGTATCTGGAACTTTGGTAACACAATCAGTCGCGCTCACGCGTCCTGTTGTGCCCACAGCCAAGTCCGTCCCGCCAAACTCGAGCACGAGGAAATCAGGACCTCCGGTGATTGGTGCTGGGGTGAACCAGCAAGTTAGCCCGTCGGTTGATGAGGACGGGGCCGCTCCCCAGGTGACCGCGGCACTGCCAACGGCGCCCAGGGGACCGCCGCCAAAAATCATCACCAAGCAGATCAGTGTTTTTGAAAGTACTGACATTGACTTGGGTGGGGGAACGACGCTTACACCTAGCGATCATGGATCGCGTCCGGCCTCCTCAACAATAACAACGACGCCTCCTGCACCCACCAGCATTTGTGTGGGAACGGATCTGGAGAGGATGCAGACAACATACTCGATTGTTTACACAACCACGCTCACGTGGGTAGGAAATCCGGAAGATTACACGCCGCTATACCCTACTCTAGAAATCCCGCCTACGCCGGCGTGTGTTCTTAACCCAGATCCTGCCCGTCTTACATTTGCGACGGCCACGGCTACTTCGACCATTGCCTTCTGCTCGACTACCGGAACCGGTACCAAATTTGTTACATGTTTGACGACGACGAGTACCTGGCAATATGCATCGCAAATCCCCATCACGGAGCCATTTATGGCGCCAGGCAATCTGGGACCGCCGGCCACCGGCATGGTCACAGTCATCACCACCGACAAGAACCCAGCGGTGGTATATCCGACGAAGAAGGCCCCTAACTATGGCGTTACTTCAGCTCCCCGGACCCAGGACAATCATGGCCCTGTCACCACCCCTATTGCCGTGAACGACCCGCCAGGGTATGACCAGGACCCTGCCACCAAGAGCCCCATGCGCCAGCCTCCGACGACAGATCCGGTCACGGTAGCGGTCAAGCCAACCGCCGTGGTCATCAACGACCACACGATAACAGACGCTCCCGGCGGGGAGACGCAAAAGGTTGTTGTTGGCGGCGTGACTTTCACCATCGACCCAAGCCAGGTTGTTGGGGGCGGGGCTACCATTGACCGAAATCTAGCTACTGGTGGGGGTGGGTTTGCGTCAACGCCTACAACCTCACGGCTTGGCAATATAAACGTAGTAGTCAGCTCGTCTATCGCTGTGGTGGGCGGGACATCGTTCACGATTGGGACAACGCCGAAGACAGCGGTTGTCAGTGGACAAACTGTTGTCATCTCACCCTCGGCAGTTGTCATTGGTAGCGAAACATTGGCAGTGCCGACGCTGCCGAAACCCACCGAGGTTGTAGTCGCCGGAGGGGATCTCATCACGGCGATTGGACAGTCGGTGGCGGTGATCAAGAGCACCACCATCACGTACGGCCTCACTGGCTCCTCGACGACAGTCATTGATAATGATACGATTACTTTCGGCGAAGGTGGCGTGACGATTCACGGGACGACACTCGGAGGCAAGACAGCGAAGCCGGGAGCTACGGATTTCGCAGTCGCGGGTGGTGCCACCATCACCAAGATCGGTGCATCTATTGTCGTCATCGGCGGAAGCACATACACGGTTGGGCCCGGGACGGGATCTACCACGACAGTAGTGGGGGGCGAGACCATCACTATCGGGCCGGACGGCGTGAAAGTGTCGACGCTCAACCTGCCATATCCATTTGGACCAACGACGGTAATCACGCCCAAGGCCACGGCGACAGAGCCGACGGAAACAGGGGCCTCGGCATCAGAGGACGCTGCGCCAGGGCTGCGGCCAGATGGATCCAGCTTCGTAGCGGCAGCGTGCTTGGCCGTCGGCATGATCTTCTTCGGCGTATGAAGCAGTGAGATTGCTGACTCTCACATGTGTGCGGGTTTACATAGAGCGGAGGAGCTATCATGCATAAATGACATGAAGCTCCTGTGGGTAGCGCGTTTTTGCATACGGGCGACATTAAAAAGCAGGATCTCTTTTTCTGTATTATGGAATGCGACGGCTTTTGGGTACTGGGCTTATCAAACTGGGGTACCGGACTAATGGCATGGAAACGGGGGAGTTTTATGGGATTTTTGCCTGTTTTTTTTCAGGGACGGCAACGGTCTAGCGACGATACCCCTGATGGAAGGGAACATTTATGACTGCTCCACTTGTCTTCTGAGAGATGGACGAGCAGCGACTACAATAACAACAGTTATAACAGTTACGAGAGCAGGAAGATGAGATGAGATAGCTACTGAATGAGGCTGGAATTCTCATGTATATGGTGTACAATATATACAGGTCAATTCAGCACATTGAAATTACCTACCTACCTACTGCCTTTTGGCTGAAAACCAGTGAGTGACTACCACCCAGTAACCATGTGAACAGCCAGGCAGCCCGGGAGCAAGCTTCTCTCCTCTTCCCAAAAGTCCTTCTGGAAACCATGGATCCCGGAGATGATGACTACGCGGCAGTGGGTGCGTAAGCCTAAGGTCGCATGGAGGGAATGTGCCTCTGCGCTTGGTGGCACGTAGCGTTTGGGTATGGAATAGGACTAGGGGGGAGGTAGCAGGTAAATTGACGATGCCGTCCTGTCCTGTCGGTCGGAGAAACCCACTGTGAGTTGAGCCGAGTGGTCGCTGCTCGCTGCTGCTGCTGCCAGTGATTGTTCGGATCGCTCGGTCGTCAGTGACGGTTCGGTGCCAGGCAAAGGTCATGACCGTCATGTCATGTCATGTCAGGTCGGGTTATCTGCCCAGCAGGAGGGTTATCAGTGGGGGCTGATATATTGGCTGTCTGTCTGTCAAATCCTCAACTAACGTTACCAACGTTACCTGCGGCAGCTATGTCCGAAGCTGTGCAGCGATCGCACTGGGCTGAAAGAGCATCTCGGTGACTTTTCCATTTCCAGGTACGGGTACTGATTACCTAGGTACCAAACATCACCAAGCCACAGAAGTCAATGCGAAGCGATGAAGATGATGCAAAGCGAACCGCAGAGGCGCAAGCGACTGGAACTGCCCAGCCCGTGTTTTTTGCTTTTTGGGGGTTTTTGTATCGCATCGCATCGCATCGCATCGGAGGGATTGGATGAGATCGAGACCTGGAACAACTGAATTGAATATGTTCCGATCTCCTGATCGCCCTGACTGATCTCCTGAACAGCCACAGAGGAGGTATGGTACCCAACCCGGATTTCACGTAAGTTGCCGTGCCGGCTCCCCTGAGCACAGCAGCAGCTCTCATCCGCACTGCGTACTGAACGCATGAATAACGTTGGCCCTTACATGTCTCCCGACAATCGCCGCATTCACCTGCGCTGCGTCGCGTATGCGTGAGTTGCTGGCGCAGCCCCTCTCGCACCCCACCACCGCTGGCGCACGACACAGGTGTAGGCGCAGGCGGCTCACGGCTTGCGGCGCGGTGCGCCGAAGGTCTGGTTCGCTCGTTCCTGAAGGGGAAAGGGGAGCGCCGCGCAAAACCGACGAAGTCAGGTACCGAACCCGATACTGAACCCTGCTGCTGCAGAACGGTGCAGGCATCCGGCTGCTCCATGCCCCAGATCAGGCCAGCTCAGCTCGCCACCAGCACCAGGATGTTCCATGTTCTGTCTGTTTGCCGGCCCGGTAAGTGGGTGGGGGGCCGTCAGCAGCAGCAGCAGTGCCTGACCGGGAGGTTTTATCGGTCGGCGTTCCAAATTCCAACATGAATCCTATCGGCGTCGGTGAGCCCATCCATCTCTTCCCATCTCATCGCGTCAAAAGGCCCCCCATCCAGTCAATTCATCCCATCATCAATCACGACCCCAACATCGTCGTGCCAATAAGGTGCTGACATCTTCTCATCGCTCGGATTGGCTCCAGCTGGCAACCTCCCTCCCCATCCCATCCCAACCAGAGATTGGGGGAGATGATTTTGATTTCAATGTTGGTTGCGTGCCAGTCAATGAGGATGCCCAGAAACGGAACAACCCTCGAATTGATTTCCACCAATCTCGGGGACGCGTTTGTTTGCCGGGCCAGCAGCGTTCCTCCCACCGTCTGTCTGTCTATCATCCATCATCCCAAAGATCCCCTCCCCTTCCCCCGCCTTGGTTCGCTTCTCCTTCATTGCAGCGCTTTCTCGCTTGTATCTGTCCACTGAGGAGTGTTCTGCTGCGTCCACTGCAAGATAGTGTTGCGTCCCGGGTTTGGAATGGAGCCCCTTTTCCCCTCCCGTCCAGCCTGCTTCTCTCCATCTCATGTCCTGCTACTGATAGCCGCATCGGTGAATGGAACTACCGAGACCAACAGAGAGGGAAAAGGTGGTGTCGTCGTCCCCTGGCGAATTACCAGGAAAGTCAAAGATCGGAGGGAATCCGGACAGATATATCGGTTTCCCCTTCTGCATCGGAGTATTTGTTTTAGCTTTCCACAAAAAGATGGATGTCCAACCTATCTGCTGCAGCGTGTGTCCTATCTCCCTCCATCCTAACGTAAGGTATCCAGCGCACAAACACACATGCATGCTACGCATAATAAACGCCACCAGGGAATCAGGGCACGGTACCTGCCTCTGGGGGCGCAGGAAGGAGGGAGGTAGGTGTGCGCTGCGAAGGTGAAGGAAGGCAGGTGGTCCCTTGGCAGTATTGGGTCAGCTGTTACGCCGGGGCGCAGGAAAGGGGGTTACGCTGTAGGGGCCGATAGAAGGGGTCGGCTATTCCGACTTTCCTCAATGGGAAGGGTTCTCGTCACTGGATGGAGCACCAGTATGGTTCGACACGTTATAACTCGACTGTGGTCACCACAATGAATCAGTTGATGGCTATAGCTTAGATGGGCAGTGTTGTCATTATACTGGGTGTTGAGTAACGTTGTCTTCCAACAGTTGCGACTAAATGAGTGTTGTCACTGCGGGCTTGAGAGTGTTTTCCATGGCCTACGCTCAGAGCGTCCGAGTTGCGAGGGCCTGTCCCTTGGATTCTGAGGCCGTTGCCAGTAAGGCGGACATGAACAGCAAACACTCCCTGAAGACAGGCGTCAGTCGTCAAGACTAGCTTCAACTCCCGTTATTATACAACAGAGACAGAAGACGCCATTCCTCGATGCTTACCTAGCTATACCCGTATTCTCGTCTCTTGCCGCTTCCATACCTCCGCTTGGACAACCGTCCTTTCGCTGAATGATGAGTATCGCTATATTCCAGACCAAGGCGCCCCAGAAAAGACACTGAGCCAGTATCGCGAAGTCGCGGCCGCTGTATCGTGACTATGCCATCATACTGCAACAGAGGTGAGTCAAAAGGTCAGTCGACGCTCACGCCGCCTAGGAATCCGGGCGGTGCTGGCCGAGAGAAACCCAGAGAGCGGCCAGAATATCCAGTATAGCACTGGAAAGACCTTTCCATTCGTGCCCCTTTTCAACGTACACGTTAGCATTCATGTCTTCAACTCCCGAACTCCCCATCTATCCACCAGGAACTCACCTCGCAACTGCCACCGCCATCGACATAACGCCACTGACAACCACAGGTGCCCAAAAGGAGGTATCAACAATCCCCAGCACCACCCCCACAAACACACAACTGACCAGACACACCGCAGACGCCGTCTCAACCGCAAACCGAAATTCTTCATCCGTAATCATTCTCGGGTCCCTGTCGTGGAAGATTTGCATATCTTTTGGTATCCGCATATCATCCTGGAGCCGGCAACCCTTCCAGATGATGCTGCGTTTCCGCCAGAGGGCAAGTCTGCCAATGGTTGAGATGAGAAGCCTCCAAAGGATCTGATAGATGAGCGCTATTATGGTACCGCGGAAAAGGCCCATGGCTGTGGGGTGTGGGGCTTGCGAGAGTTTGCCTGCTGGTATGTCCTCGATGGCACACACAGGCAGAGAGGAAGGTTTTTGACTCGAAAGACCTCACCACGTTGCCATGTGAGGAACATGGATGTTGACTGCGAGTGCCCCAGTCGAGTTTCAGTCGAGTCTCTGGGGATCTTACCAATCTGATTTGGATTCAGGCGTCCCAAAGGACATTCGCTCCTGCCTGATAAGCTGCCCGGCGGGGCGTGCCTGCTCAGTAGCACTTTCCCAGATGGATATATCATGAGACTCGGAGAGAACGGTATTGGCATTAAAGCGTCAAAACGCAGGCGACCGTGTTGAACGACGTAACCTATAAGACAGCAGCCCATGTTGCTTGTGCTCTTCCAAATCCCCAGTACGCACTACGTGCCAAAATATCAAACTACAGCCCGCGCGACAGCGGCCTCAGAATAAAAGTGGTGAAAGTAAAACGCGCCATCCGCTCATCGACCACATACTGCTCGTTGCCCCTCAAACCCCCTTCCCTTTACCTTTACCCTTGACTTCCAGAGGCGGGTACTCGTCAAATGTGCCGTCAAACGCCGCCTCTTGTGACGCCGCCCGGCTCTGACGCACCCCTTCTTCCTCGAGGCTGAGCCGGAGTGCAAGTGCGAGATCCTCATCGGCATCTACCCCCAGGCCTGAACCAAGCGATCGGCTGGGTTCGCTGTATGATACCACTGGGGTGCTGACAGATGGAGACGCCGAGGGCGACCATTTTCCTTTGTTCTTGTACTTCTTGGCTTTGACCGTGACTTGAAACTCATACTCGCCAGAGCTCTGATCACGAGGAGACTGGCCAGAATCATTGACGCCCTCGAGCAGCGAGAGCCGGATAGCACGCTGAATCTGGGCCTCATAGTCATCATCTGTCTCTTCCTGGAGAGGCGGGAGGTTCGGTGCACCAGAGCTGGCCCCCGAGAGGCTTGGCTCCGGTGTAACAGTATCGACGCTCCCCGTTGAAGACGCTGTATCCGCAAAATCGGCCATAGAGCCAGTGTCGCTCGCACTCAGGCGGCGTTGCTCATCCTGAAGAAAAGCCTCTTCTGAGATCATTTGTGCATACCGAATGGCTTCTTCCTCAGTGAGATCTCCCAATCCGACGCCGAACCTCTTCTGGAGCCGAGCGAACTCGCGTGAGCGGCTCTCCTGTTCGTGTCGAAGCTCAGCCTCTTCTGCGGCGATGTAGCTTGATACTACACCGCCATGACGACGAGTAGCGAGCCGTCCATGGATGTCCGAGTGGCGGAGGCGTCTCTTGCGACCAGAGGACTGCCCCGAGGAGCTGTATGTCCAGAACCTCAGGAACGTGCCGAATGATAGGATACCCCGGAGGCTAGTCGGATCCGGGTCCAGGAAGATGGCTCGAACGGCGAAGTAGTCTGAACCTTGAAGAGCTGGGTTGGCATGGAGTATATGTCGAGGAATTCGGCCAGATGACTTCGCACTGAGCGTTCGTATGGATTCCAATGATGACGCCAAAGGATCCCACGCCTGAACGAGCCCGTCGCTGCCGCCATGTACTAGATAGAGTGCAGACACGGCGAGGCAGGTCACCTCAGGAGAAACAGTCTGAATCACCCTCACCGGAAGTACGGCGGGGGAGGACAAGGTGTCCCTCATGTTCCAGGCGATGACCGTTCCAGTATTGGTGCCCACAGCAAGCAGCCGTGCTCTTCGGCCAGGCAGCTCACCAGTGGCATGCTTGGATGTAGGTGTACGAGGCGGATTAGAGACCGTCACTTGAGACCCAGCGTGCAAAGGGTCTTCAAACGCTGCCATAACAGCGAAGGTAGACATATCGACCGCGCTGGTCGTGATTTCTGCGTTGCCAAGATTCTTCAACGAATATTCTGAGCATTGCCATCCGGCATCAACGCGCTGCTTCGCCAAACCTGGCTGAGGGCTTACTTCGGACGTCTCACTCGGGGCCTGGCTTGCATCCAGAATCCCCATACCGCCGAATATTGACGAAGGGGTCGGCTCCGGTTCGGCAACGGGAGACAACGCACGGACAGGGGTAGTAGCTGTCCCAATTTCACCCCTCACGAACCTTCGTACTGAGGCTAGTTCACCTTTATCATGCCCGCACGTGACGATGAAGATACCTTCACCAACTCCAGTCTCATCTCCACCCGCGAAGTCAGCCTCCAGGTTCCGACGCATGTCCCAGCCCTGACAAACACGGCGAAAGTAGGCTGGTGTGTGTCGCAGGAACTTCTCGATCTCTCGAGATTCTGCAATTGTCTGTTCTTTGCTAAGATGTGTGGTGTTTCCCGGAGATCGAGGGGAATATGCGCCGCGTATGGCATTCTTGTCACCCTCGTCGGGCCGCGCGACCCGGCGGGTTGACTCGATAAGCTCCCAGTACGCAGTACGACCGGCACTCCAAGCTTCTTTGAGCGTATTCTCCGCTTTTGCCCGAGCAAGAGGTGGTGTTGGTGTCGTCGTCAGATAGAACACCTCACCCAATGCATTCAAAGCTACAGCCCAGATACGACCAAGGGATTTGCGCTTCAGGTTGTAGCTGTCATCCACCTTGATGTCCACGATCGGCACGCCGGGGCTAAGAACCCAGCGTGCTGTCATGTCACCATTGGAGAATCGGGGACCAGTGGAGTCATAACCAAGAGCGTAGCTGGTAACAACGCCGAGGGATGAGCCAGTCAGCATACCGACCATGGATTGCGTCATGGATGGTACATTCGATGATTTGGCAATCCAGACGGAGCAAACCGCCTCCGTAAGCTCTGGGATCTTGGGAATTTCCGGCGCCATATCAATGATGGCGGTGTCCTGCCCCAGGTAACGACCTCGCAGTTCGCCGACCGCGCGGAAGTATACACGTCCGCCAGGGAACCCTTCGCCACCAACCATGCCGTACGGTTGACTGACGTCCATCACATTTGGTACAGCCGCTGGACCCTCACCGACCCCAAACGGCTCAAGGCTCGGGAACATCTCGTCCAACTGAGCAAATGAGAAGGGATCATCTAGGCCGAATTTCTCAATCTTTCCAGTTGTAGGATCGCTCACGGTGCTCACGCACAAATCTGCAGTGCCGTGGATAGCGCGCGGCCCTTTCCTGCGGCCAGCAAATGTAGCGTGGACATTGCTGACCATCCATGGGAGCTTCGAATTGTACGTCAAGACAGCACCCGCCTTCTTCCCGGCCTGACCTGACCGAGCAAAAGTCCCACTATCACCAGGCTTACCCCGAGCTACGCTTCGTAGCAAGCGGGTTCGCAAGAGATATTCGCTCCGCCACGAGGCGAGAGAAGTCAAGCGCGTAAAGTAGCGAACCTCTGAGCGTATCACGTCTGTCCCGTCGGTCTCTTCCGGGGGCACACCCGCCTTCTTCAAAACCGTCAAGGCATCGTGACCTGGGAAATAGCGCAGGAACGCCGTGCGCCATGCATATGGCGTCGTTACCAGGCCGTAGAAGCGTTTTGAGACGAGGGCAACAGTATCCTGGGAGTCAGGATGCAAATGCGATATAATGTGCGTCAAAATCTCTGCAGCCACATCAGTTAGTGGTTGTGGAAGCAGCACGGACGTCATGCAGGCGTACCATTGGGAAAATCTGTGAGCTGGACACCCTCCGATGGCGATCCAGGACGCTTTACAACCTTGAAGCAAAGAGCTGGGCGAGGAGACTGTCGAGCTGTGGAGCTTGCGACGGCAGTTTCGTAGTCTCGGATGCGCTGGCCGGCGACGTTCAATCGTCCCAGCTTCTGGCCCAGCTGGTCGATGTTGACCTCATCGCCCGCCGAGGAAGACCGCTGCGAGGCAGGGGACACGCTGCGGGAGAGCGATTGGCCGCGAGCGCCTGGCCAGCCTGATTGAGGGCGAGGAGAGCCATGGTGAGAGGATTGGGCCGAGGAAAAGGTGTGGTTTGTCTGGGATTCGCGTGGGGGAGTTTCGGTCAGCCCGTGCTGCATATAGGAATTTGCGCGAGCTTGCTAAGTGGTACAGTCGGCTGTGCAGATAGCGTTGCACAGTCGATAGTTCTAGGAGAGTGTGAGAGAAAGGGGGAGTAGAGCGTGCTGTCCGGCAAGGATGGTTTCGCAGTCAATATTTTGTTTCCGTCGTCTCTGTACCTTTGGAAGACGTGTTCTGGTGATGGTTTTTCGCGCTGCATTTTCGAGCCAAGCATCGATGGCAACGGGAAATTGCCGGTCCACTGCCACTGCCATCGCCAGCTGGCACAAGCCGCGAGCTCCCGCCAACGCAAGAGCCGGCCCGAGTCGGGCCAAAAGAAAGGGTTTCACTTCTCAGTGCGGAAATGCATTATCCTCACATAGTCTTATTCCAGGACATCAAGGCCTGGCTTGCTGAATTAAAGGCCTTAGATCCATCGCGAAAGTCCTCTATTGCTTTAGGATAGGCCGTTAGAGAATATAGGAAGGCCTTTTCAGAATGGGAGCTGGCCTATGACAACAAAAGCACTGGACTGCTTTACTAAAAGGCATCTTTCGCACTGGCTAGGGAATACTTTCTTTTGGCCGGAGCTCTCGTAGCGGAAAGGATAGGGGAAGTCGCGAAGCAGAGACTGATGCCTACATTAAAAAGAGGAACCCGCACCTTGATAGTTCTTCACCAACTTGGATGATCATTCCAAATATCTGACAACGATAAACTTCCACAAATATGCAATGCTGTCCACGGACAATCGGCCCCGAGCATCACCACCTCGGAATATCAACCCAGCGCGGGCAAAATGTACTCCAGCACACTCGGCTTTCGACTAGTCATCTGCTCGAGTGCTGCATTCACTCGCGCGCATGTGCTTTAGGTTGTGAAATTCGGCTTCACCGAAGGCATCGAAGCTGAAATGATGATTGCAGCGGCTCCCAGCGCCTGGTCCTAGCGGATATCGAGGTTGGCTGTCCATGCGGTCTTTCTGGCCTCTTTCAAGGCGGCCGTGTCTTATCATGGCAGTAGGTGATATGTCGGTCAGTTTTGTCCCAGATGAACAGTATCGCAGACCCGAAGGCGCCCATTCGGTCTCGCGTGTTCCAGGTCGCCATCAACTCGGGGCCAGGTTGCTGGCGCTGCTTCAAGCTTAGAACACCCCTGAAACGCCCCTACGACTCGAAATGCGTGGGAAGGCCTCTTTCACACAAGGAGCCAGTTGACCAGCCACATCCTTGCTCGGCCAGTTGTTGAATGTGATATCTGAAATCTCTTTGGCAGAGTCACTGAGAACATTGTCGTGAAGATATCGATCAGTCAAGTGTTCGACAAGACAAGTCTGGAGGACCTTTGAAGGAAGAATCGAACAATCCGGCGAGTCCTGGGCGGTTGGCGGAGTTCGGCAGGGCGGGAGCACCCGTTCACGGGCCTACCGTTCCCCACCTTTCAACAAGTGGCCGGTTTCTTCTTTTCTTTTTCTTTGATGGACCCGCCACGATGCTTCCGATCCCCGCGTACGGACAGTACACTAGGGGTTATTCCTTCTGTGGGTGTTCTGAGCTGGCACTCAACATCCTTCGACAAGCTCACTCCGATAATCCGTACTTCGGAGAAAGTCCATGTGAGAGTGTCACACCTTTCTTCGCTCCTCACTCCAAAACCTGGCTCAAGAGGCCATCGAACAGGGTTCGGGGAAGCAGGAAAGCAACCTTGCAGCAACCCTCCGATCTCCTATTGGCGTCTTCCCTGCGGACAGTTCGCGGGGCACTTGCACAGTTCCCGCGGTACCGCCTAAAACTTCCACGCCCGACTGGAGTCGCAGTCATGGGGGCAACCAAGTTCGCTGGGACGTTTCCGCACAGTGATACAAATCAGGAGAAACGGACAGCTCCCGCCCACCACTGCGCGCCTGCCCAACAGGGAGGGGGGGAGGTGACGCGATTCCCGCCCTCAAGATCTTCACCTTGGCCAGTGCGTCCCGTCGGCGCTTTGCCGAGTTTGGCGAGCAACGTGGGCTTGGGTTGGCGGGTGGAGTACGGCCAAGGGTGTCAACAATGTCCTGAGTGAGGAGTATTTGCGGAGTTCAGAGCAACGCGGCGATGTCGCCGACCTGACAGGACACACCACACGCAGGCGGAGCAACCATCACGCCCCCAGCGAGCTCATCGAGATGAATACTGCATAATTCCGCTCTCCTTAGTGTCGACCAAGCTCAATGCAATCTGGGCGGTCTTGGAACGACGCCCGTTGAGCCTATAGGGGCACCACGGCAAATGCATTGCTATCTACCGCTGAAACAAAAAGCCGGAATGGGGCCGCCACAAACTCTCTGGACCCAGGACATCGGGATAGAGGCAAGTGCCTGATTGCAAAGGGGATGCTAGGACCCCCTTCCAGTGACGTGGTGGTATCACAACGCAATGCAGCTCTGGGCGTAATCTCACCAATCACAGGCCAAAGCATAGGGTCTCCAGTTGCAATATCAGGCAGGTGGTGGCCGGCGATGGTCAGCCCCTCAAAGCGACGGGGGAAAAAAGCAAGCATAAAACCAGCTGAAAGGTGGATTGCCGACCCGACCCGACAGTCTGGTTGTGGAGAGGATCAAGTCGCCGACTCTTGGGGCTCGCTGAAGGCGACCATCGGTTCGAATGCATGCACCCTGGGCCGCAACCGTCGCCATCCAAGTCAAAATCAGGGAACCATGACCGAGGGATAAATTGGCACAGATTGTGATCCGGCTTGCACAACAGGTGTCTGACTCGCTCCTGAGATCGTCGGCTGTCGCTATTGATTCGTGCCGCTCGTGCAACGCGGCGCTTCTGCCAAACGGCATGACCTGGCGGCCCCTCCCGTCGACCGTTTCGATGGGGGCGCATAGGGGGCTTTGCGTCACCACAGCAGCAATGGACCTCCGCTCGCTCGGCAGAAGGCTTCCAGCCCCAGCGACCAGGCCAGGGTCGTCCCATGTCGCGGTCCATTATAGTGGGGTTGGCTAATGGGTTCGGGTTTGCAAGAGGCATTGGAATGATCATTTCGAAACGAAATGGGCCGACTCCTCGAGGAAGGACGTGTGTCTTGTCGAAAGGTGGCCAAGTTACAATTACTAAAGTATATTTGCGATAACACTGAACAAGGGACCCGACTAGCCCCCGAGAAGCTTGGTCGCCCGGACCGAGGTTCCCCTAACGAGCGAGCAGTTTCACCTGCAAGAGGGGTTTGCGCCCCGCCGACGGCGACAGCAATATGCGCGCCGCAAAATGCAATGGCTCTGCCGCTTTGAACAAAGAGTACTAATATACAGGTGATGCGATGGGACGTTTCTCTGCTGCCGCAGCGACGTGTCAGGTCGTACGGTTCTTACAGCTAGAGCCGAGTGCGATATGCTATGAACACGCAAGAACTGGCCGAAGGCGCTAAATCGCGCAACCCGAACGAATACCTCCGTAACCACAGAGAGTCATATTCACGGGGTAAGTTTTCCTGGTGTTTACCCGCAGGTCTTTTCGGAGGCCATCCAGAAGGCCAACGCCAGGGCTGCTCAAGAAAAGGCATCGGCCCTCGCCGGTCGATGTCAGCACTTTTGATGGACAACCAATATACAGTTATCATGTGGTGCTGACATTGGAGGTTGTCAGTTGGCAGTGCACGGGCCGGGTTGCCCCGGGACGGTTGGCTTCCGGGATGCAGCTGCCGAGGTCCTGCAAACAACGTTGACAGCTCTGTGCAGCAAAAAGTCAACTCAATTGCACAGAACGTGGAAGCTTTCGTTACTAACACCAGCTATCCGTTTTGACGGCGGTTAGCCACAGCCGCTAGCAATTGACACCCTTCAGCCATGGCGTCGCTACTAACAGCACGGACGGAACTCGCAGACCCGCCAGCCTACACTAAGGTCGGATGAAGAACCAAGCGTCACAAACGTTGCTCGGGGTTTGAGCTCAGGCTTTTATCATTCTTACCACGTTGTTCATTCTATCACGGATGATGCTTGGCGGACCGAGCTGCGAGAACGTTTCGTCTGGGTAGAAACGGGAGAGTCCACACGGCCGCTAACGGTGGCCAGAGTGAGGGCCAGGCCCAGAGCGATGGGCTGTCCACTTTGCACCGAGGGAAATGGGTAAGGAGATGAGGGGAGAAGTGGTCGGCTGGGCCTTGGAGCAGGCTGTGACTGGCCGAGGAGCGGTATGCAAGGCCCCCGCTTGTCAAAATCTGGTACGGGCGAGTTTCCCGTTTTGATGGAAGCAATTGCAGGGGTCAACACCCCCCCGCAAGCCGTCGAGCCAATCCGCACCGCCGAACCTCCGTCCCCCGACTTTTCCACCAGGGAGGCCAGCACGCTGACTGGCCAGCGCTCCTGTACGGTCCCCGCCACGCCCGCTGGTCCACCAAGCTCCCACCCATGGATGTTCCCTGGCCACTCGCCTAAAACGCTGGAGCCACCTGTCTCCAGCATGTCTCGCAAGCCACCCAAGCTCTTGGGATGGGATTCCCAGCGCCGTGACTTCGGGGGCTACCAGCGAGCTGTTTGCCCCCTCTGTACCGCCAAGGTACCTACCGTACGTTCCGCACCCACCGCGCACAGTACACCCGCCATACTGGGACCCGCCCACCCAGTGTCTTCCCAGTTGGCCTACAGAAGGCGGCGGGAGCGAGATGACGGGGTGCACAGCATCGGCTCCCGCCCCGGCATCTCGCTCCCTTGGGCTCTCGCGCACTGGGCTGGTGTGAATCAGGCCATCGACATTGCTGGCGCGAAGGCCTCGCAGGCGCTATTGATAAGCGGTGGACGCCTGTCGTCTTCTGGGCATCGCCGGGCGCTGGACTGGTCCTGGCCCCGTGTTCCACAATTGGCGTGGGCCTTACCGGTCCTGTCGACGCTACCGCTAGCGTGCTGCGGCTTCCCTCGTTTCCGCCGGGCCTGCTTGCTTGTCTGCACCTGCTGGTGGCAGACACCACGCTCTGCTGTACGTGCCTGCTGGTGCCGGGTGCATTTCCTCCTCCCTGCGCTGCGCTGCAGCAGCAGGACTGGGTAGGTAGCTAGCCTCATCTGCCACACACACTGTCCTGGCTGCCCGGTCGGCCGCTGCGTCTCCGCTTTCCCTCCTCTCTTCCCCCGTCCCATCCACCATCACCTCCTCCTCCCTCCTCCCCTTCCATCCCTGAGGCAGGCCGGTTGTGTTGCTGCCATCGAACATCACCAACGACGACGACAAGCCTCGACCGTAAGCGAGGGTATCTGTCAACAAGCGGATCGAAATTGGGGGAAACGAATTCTCCAACGCATTTTAGCAAGTCGCTTGGATCGACTGGGCGTGTTTCATTGGCACTGCAGCGCCTGGCTCAAGACCGACCGACGGCTTCCCGCGCGCCTGGACCGACACCACCGCTCTCCCAATCGCCGCCCTCGATCCCCAAACCGCCCCGTCAGATTTCAGTTATCTTCCCCAGGAACGCAGCGTCGGGTCTCATCGCATCAACCACGCTGTTTCGCGTGTCCAATTGTTCGCAGTCAGCCACGATCTGGTCCGAACTTTTAGTTTTAAACCGGCCGACCACACCAACCATCAAAACTAACATCGACATCGATGCACATTTGAGTTGCCAACAGCACAGCGATATCTCACACCAGCAGGATGAGCTCACCCGCACAGGATGGACCGCCGGTCCCCAAGGATAAGGAAAAGAAGGGTTTTGGAAAGGTGCTGTCGAGAGTCAAGACCGTTCTGAAGAGGGCCGATCGCCGACTGTCAACGTTCTCTGCCAAGGGCGGCCCGTCTACCGCCGAAACCAGGTAATTGACCCCCATCGCGATGAGAGATGTCGCCCTGTTTGGTGTAAATCATCCCTAACTGAACTGCAGCTCTGCACCGGCCGAGGCCAGCAAGCAACCGGAGTCCACTGTTGAGCCTCGGAAGATTCCCCGGGCGCAGGTCTTTGCGGAGCGTGCAAAGAAGCTTGGTGAGCTCTATGGCGTGGAGCTCAAGCCCAGCGAATGGCACTCATCGGAAGGGCACGTTCTGCGTGTAGAAAAGCCGATCAAGATGAGAGTCCATCGCAAGTGCCACGTCTGCAGCACCTCGTTTGGCGCCGGCAAGGAATGCCCCAGCTGCAAGCATCCGCGCTGCAAGCAGTGCCCGCGTGTGCCCCCGAAGCGCACCGAGGCCGAGAGAGAGGAGAGCCGGAAGAAGCGAGCTGCCATCCTCAAGCAACGTGCCGAGAACCCGCCGATTGTTCCCGACTGGGATACTTCCGACAAGAAGATCGTCCTGAAGAAGCCCTCCAAGACAGGTGGCCAGGATCTCATCCATAGGAAGCCCCGACAGCGTGTCAGACGCACCTGCTGCCAATGCGAGAAGCAGTTCGGAGCGCATGTCAAGGCGTGCGAAGGGTGCTCACACATCCGCTGTACCGACTGCCCTCGAGACCCGTAAGTTTTGCATTGCCAATCCAGTTACGATGGCATGAAGCTGACAAGTGAATAGATCCAAGAAAGACAAGTTCCCGTACGGCTATCCTGGGGACGCACCAGGGACGAAGCTTGGTCACTACCAGTGCCACGACTGTAAGACTGTTTACTCGGCGCCCCCGTCGGACGACGCCGCCTGTCCGCAGTGCAAGCATAGGAACTGTGCATCTTGCGAACGACTCAAGCCTAAAAAGGTCGAACCCGAACCCGATCCGGAAGTTTGGAAGAGCGTGCAGGCGAAGCTGGAGGATCTAAAACTCAAGTGACAATAATCGGCTGTCGTTGTGTTCGAGATGTCGACCACAGCGACACCGCAGCACACTACTACAACAGCAGGATCTCGGCACAGAGGAACGATTCCAAAATTTACGTCTCGCGAGCGAACTGAAGGGTCTTGTCCGGTTTCCTTTTTTCAACCATTGATTTTTTTTTCCAGGTCAACATCGCATTCATTCACCAATACTACCCCCAGCATACGCAACCAATCACGCCATGACTTCCCAACCCAGCACAACAGACAGTTTTGAGAGAGTATCCTATCGCCAAGTATTTGCGGTCGAACTCTTCCGTCGTTATTCTCACCCACCTCAACGAACGATTAATGACGACCGCTCGACTTGGCGTTGGTGTATATACCTTTTGTTTCGAACCATGACACGATGACGACAGGGAATATTCGCCCACCCTACGAACTTTGCATCTAGACGCAGCAGAAACTTGCATCGACTCGGTTCTACCCAGACTGTCACGGAAATGGGAAGGATTCTCTCGGCGAGCCACAGGCTACAGTACCTAATGATTCCCTAGGAGGAAAGGGCGCAACCAATTCTGAGGGGTGCGCTCGACCACAGGGCGGAAAGGCCGCGCCAATGAGGAGCAAGAGGATCGTTTCCCGGAAAACGAAGCTGGGGCTAGATATGAACGACGGGCGGGCTCGGGACAGGCTTCCTTTCGTTGGCTGGGCCGGCGGTTAGCCAGTATCACCAATCCGCGACTGGAAGGTCAGAGAGGGAGGGAAGGAAGGGAGAGACAGGGGGGACCACGACAACCGGGAGAATCAGTCTACGGCGCATAGGACTGGGTTCTCTGCCGCCGCCCAGGAGGTTAATGAGGTTGTCTCTAGCTCATACCTGATCCTCTCACTCAGTTTCAGTCCGTTAGTCGGTTTTAAGGGAGGGCTGTCATCAAATCCCGGAGAAAGAATTCGATCAATTGTTCCCCCATTATTGCATCAAAAACGTTTCCCATGCTTGTTCTATCTCCGTGCCTGTGCCTACGTGTCTGCGCCGTGCTCCTATGAAATGCCAGCCAATATGTCACACAGAACGCCTTGTCGCTGCATTTTGTGTTGCACGAGTAATGTCTCACCCTGATTGGCGGCCCGCTGGACATTGAAGGGCGATCCATTCCCCTGGGTCGCTATCCGTTGGGACGACGGCACCCAATCCGTCGGGCTCCCGTCTCCCCGGGCGGAGCAATTTTTTCTCATCTCGCGCATGGCATGCTTGACTGTTACTACAGGCTAATACTAAATGGCCGGCGACACGTTTCGGCAGAGGCGAAACCCCCCCATTACACGGGCGCCTAGAGTAGAGGCAAAACCTGAAGAAATCCGCCGCCAACACCGAACTGCGATGGACGAACAACTGCTCCGCTCGGTGTTGTGCTGTTGCTGCTCTTCCCCGTCCTATTCTGCCCTGCACTGTAACGGGGGTTGTGGTTGGGGCTTTTTGGGTCCGTGTCTCACCGGCATTGAACAGGGCAGCCTAGCCTAGCGTCGTGTAGGCCACGGGGATGCTGCGGAGCGGAATCGCTGCGCGACGGAAGGGTGGGGTGGGGTGAGTTGAGGAGAAAAAAAACGAGATGTCCGCCTGCACCGTGCGTGCTGGGAGATCATCGACACCGCTCCCTTCCCCCCGGGGGCCCTCCCCGGCTGCTGCTCGTGGGGAAGGGAGACAGTGCGGCCAGTCAGGGCGCGTTCCGAGCCTCCCCTGCGCTTCGCGGCTAGTCTAGTCCCAAAGCGTCGGGTTCCGTTTTTGAGACTTGAGTACAAGTCTCCGAAGTGGAGAGAAAGAGGCGAACGTTACTTCCAAGGTTGGGCGGCAGGGTTGTTTTTTTCTGTCAGGCCTAGCCAGAAGGGTAAAAGCAGCGTGGTACACTTTGGGTGGGCTCGCTGGACAAAGTGGGGAGTGGATATCGCGGGAGTGGGAGGCAGACTGGAGGAGGCAAGGCGCGATCTGACAGCATGCTTAATATTTTGTTCTTTTCACTGTGATGGCGAATCCGGGTTCTGCTTGTGCTTTGTGTGCTTAGTCCTTTGTGGGTTCTTGGACCCGACGTCTCGGCAGCTGGGCACACGCTGGGGTTCAAGTTGATGTTGAGATCCGAAAGGTCTCGGGCGTCTGCCAAGGAGCGCAAGGGGGGCATCTGAATCTTGGTTCCTTCGGGGTTAGGTGAGGCACTTGCAGTGAGATGCCGGGGGTGGTGTTTACAGTCGTCCTTTCAGTTATGAAATGAGACTTGGTCCCTTTTTGGTTTAAACTTGAGTGCACAGTCACTGGCACAATTCTTGTGTGTTGTCTCTGCAACCGCAACAACCTACCCCATTCCATTCTTCACCGGCTCTTCTTCGGTGAGATGGTTTAACGCGGGGCATTCGCCTCTGCCTTCTGCATTTGCGCAAGTCGCCATTGCCTAGAGGCATCGAAAACGCCATCGCGCACCAAATCTTCCATCCACAAAAGCCCAAAATGACATAAATTCCATTGTTCGTTGACAGGGGACCATGGAATGGCAAACCGCAAAATGTACGAAATTAACCACCACACACCCTAGGCACCCAAAACGAAACGGCCAGCCCAACAACCTCTGTTCCCACCAACCAGTCTCAGCCGAGGTGGCACAGCAGCAAAAGCAGCACAACTCTCCCAAAAAAAAAAACCCATCCACACCGCCATCCCGACGCTTTGGGACGGGTCATCGTGTCTCGCGAAACACGGCGTCCCCAGTTCATGCAAACTCCTCCGGGGCTGGGACCGCCCGTGCCTAATTGTATACGTAGTGGAGGAGCCACCTCACGAATTGCACACACCTTGCAGGAACGAGAAAGAACCTAGAGATGGAGACAATCCACCGCATCCAGACCGCTGCGAAACCAAACCCACGGGGAATTGGTACTCTAGGTATGGATACCTACCACTACTGCGTGCACCCATTGTTCGAAAGTTCGGGTCGCTCAGATGGGTACCGACCGCCGCCATTATCCGCAACATGCGATCGCGTTCCTTTCACCACTTTCATTCCTCCTTCTCTATGCACTATATGTCCGTGTTACCGTATCCGTATTCTGCATCACATCCCATCCGCCCACAATCATATCCCAACCGCCCACAATCCGCCCATCCCCTCCATAAAACCGCCCACAATCCGCCCACAAAAGCCCCCTACAAGCCACCCACGCGCTATCCATACCACGCCAACACGCCAACTTCACCATTTCATGCTCTCTCCGCTCCATTATCGATCTCCACCAAACTTCCAAGCGGAACTCCACCTACCTTACGTACTCTCTGTACTCTGTACTCCGTAATTTAACACAAGCGCCCAAGCGCTTGCCTAACTCCTAACGGGATTTGCACAGACATCATGCGAGTACTCCGTACCTACAAACTACAAACGGTCGTGGTCGCGCAGGCAGGGTAAGGGCAAGAAAGTTTCACGGGGTTTAGCTCTGGAGCCACACAGTACGCATAACTTTCACCCATTGTCGCCTGCTTGTCGCCTGGTTCGCCCAGCGCCCGGACCAAACTTGAGCTCCCAAGCAGGAAGAAAAAACGTGTCTATCGCTTCCACAATCCTTCCACATTTTTGCTGTGCTTCTCCTCGCTTCGTCGGTCGGGTCAGACAGACCCAACCCAGGCTCTCAGAACTGTAGCACAAGGAGTGGAGTGACGCGCCTGCCTGTCAGACAATCTGTGATGAATTAAAAACTGCACTGCCAACCCGGCATGGCCTGTGATTCATGGCTGCCAATTGAGTCTAGCCTCCTCCATACTCTACATTTACTCCGTAGCGTTCCCCTTTTCCTTTTTTGGTGCTCTCTTCGCCCACCGTTTTCCACCTGGGCATGTACACAAATGGATGCGCGTTAAAAACTCAAAAGGCTTCCCCTCTCCAAGGTCACGCTCGAGAAAGCTTCCGACATCACGAGGATTGCCTCCTGGCTGCAGTGGAACACCACAACATGCATTCCCATCCCATTTGAGCGACCGCGTTGCCTTCGATTGTGACCACTCAGTTCCGACTCCAACCAAACAGTTGGTCCCAAACAAACATGAACTTGGACACCAAGGACCCGGACCCCTCTGCGCGTACAAGTCTGGAGTCTAGATCTCTCCGTCGCCCTGATTTGGGAAGGTCTGGCTAGGCCACCAAGATCCGACCGCCGTCAGCTCAACCATGGGACGCAACCATAGGATAAATGAAGGGTCCTCCGCAGCACCAACTGCCCGTACAGCTCATATATCAACATACATTAGTGAGATTGGCCGACCGCTCGCATGTGACGCACCTAGACCCAGAAGAAGTCCAATGTGTCTGCAGCACGCAGCCTGCAGCTTGCAACCAGGCCAGCTGGGATTGCACATGCATCCCTCCTTGATTTCGTCGCATTGGAAAACACACGGTACCGAACGAAGCCAGATTGTCTATTCTTGCTTAAAAGAGAGGCGGTGATGGCGGTTCAGTCAACCGGATGAGACAACGAAGCATTGTCCTTCCGAAACCGGGTCTCGCGGTCCCAGTCAAGCCTTTCCAGGGCTGTAGGCCAAGAGTGAGGTGAAAAATTGAAGTAACTTGCTCCTGGAAGCACTTGGCGGTGCCTGATTCCTGAACCACGGGGTGTTTGTTGCCTAGGGGGTCCAAGAAAGCCGGTGGTCGGGTTAACCTCTAATCCTCCACCAGCCCCAGGGGTACTACAAACTGGGTAGCCACGGCCTTGCCTACCGATGCTGCCCGCCCGGGGCGGAGTCCGATCGTACGCCCACAAAACCCGCTGTGCGATCGGTTGTTGAGGTAGGCTTGAGCCTCTTCGATGACACCACGGGTGGCAGCATTCTTTAAACGGGGAAGGTCGATGATGCTCATCAACTTGTGAGTAACATAGAAGCGCCCCTGGACCTCAGCCTCGGACCGCACGGCATCCCTTTCGATCAGCATCCACCCCCAGGCGAATTTCTTGTCACGCTCAATCCCGTTCCGACCTCCAATCTCATGCTCAAAGGCGGGTCCAAGGGCTGCGGGGGCGACAAAACTGGTTGGGTGTGGTATCGGCGCGCGGACGGTGCGATAGATATTGCCCCTGAACTGCAGGCTCGTAGCGGCGGCAGTGGCGGAGGGGTCATTGCCAGGCCATGCCGGTGTGATCAGCTGGATCTCGGACACCAACATGACGGCCGTTGTCGGCTGTGAGGAGTCAGTAGCGGCCTCGGGGTTGGCTGGCGCGGTGACGCGAAGAGGGTCGCTGATGCAAACCATCTCAGCGCCAAGGTAGACGCCTGTGAAGCTCTGGATTTTGTACATGTGGTCGGCCGTGAAGCTCTCGCCAAGCCGATTGAAGGTGGAAAAAGAGTCATTGATGCAACGCGCGGCAATCTTAGAGGCCTCGAGTCCGACCATCTGCAACTTCACTGATCTTGTTTGCTGGTCTGGGGAGTTGGCGTAACGAGGGGCGAACTCTTCCCAGTCGATATTCTCAAATGGCTTCTCCTGTAGCTCCTCTACGGTGGTATTGGGCACGCTGAAAGTCAGAAATGGTCGCATGTCGTTGGCGTCCTTGATGACATTCTGCTGCTGTAGGAGGGCGTGGCCCAACGGCGCCAGGGTGAAGTCATAGTCGTTGTCGGCCCGGGCTTGCCCAGCCGCCTTGGGCCGGGTGGCCAGCACCAGGCCGAGTCGCCAGGCTGTTTGCCGGAACCAAACAAGTTCGCCGGCACGGAAGACGTTGGACGGGCTTGTTATGCCCGGGGGCGGGGCGGCGGGAGGGTTCCGCGTCTGCTGACCGGAAGGCGGGGCGGCACTTGGGGGTTTGGCCGGAGCGGAACCAGCGGGGGGCGGGTTTGCCGAGGCGGTACCCCGAGCAGCGGCCGGCGGCAGAACCGGCGGGGGAATCGGAGTCACGACAGGTGCCGTGCTGGCAACAGAAATCTGGGGGGGCCTCTGCCTATGCGCCTCGACCATTTTCACGCAGAGGTCGCATGAACACTGGGCGTAGTCGGTCGAGGGGCTTGCTAGCCAGAGAAGATGGAGGACAAAGTCCCCTGGTGTCCGGTAGTTGGACTTTGGTCCAGCAGGGTGGCCATAGAGATAGTAATCCCTTCCGCCCTCCTTTCGAACGGCGCATCTTAGCTCGTAGCCTGCTGGGAAGCCCCCGAGCTTGAACTGCCTCTCTGTGGAGCAGATGGTTAGCAGTCTCGCTCTATGTGGCCACGAAAGGGGCGTGGGTCAGAACACTCACTGTCTTCTTTCGGTGCGAGCTGAAACTGCAGATGGCCGGCTATAATGACCTCCCACCGTTCAAGCTGCTCAACGTCTTTGCCCTCATCCGGATCTAGAGGATTGTGGTCGAGGTTCAGGTACCCCTTTCCATCACTGCGAGCGAGCTGGATGGGGTAATAATCGTCTGGGTTGGAAGAAGTTGCCATCTTCAGCACTGCAGCGAATATGGGAAGCCAGAACAGCCCGTCCCTGCGCCTACCCCTTTCGCACGCGCAGATGTTGTGAAGTAAATTCTAACTCTTCAAGTGAGCGTCACGTGGCTCGTTCAAGTGTGTGTTCAAGTGAGAGGATTGAAGTAGGTTTTTGCGCCGCTGACGGTTCTTTGATGGAGGTTGGTCAAAGACTCGTTTTGCAGCGGCAGGAAGATGATCAAGTTCTAACAGGGTGGGGGTCTGATGCTCCGCTTTTTTGCCAGCTATTAAGGTTGAACCTGCCTTCCCGTTTACGGCGGGCTGTTTCTCGATGTCGAGGCAAGCGCACTGGTGGTTGTTCGTTGTTGTCGTTATTCACTGAGCCAATGAAATTAGAGCAAAGTCTGTTGCTGTGGCTTGTGGCTGTGCATGAGGAACAGGCGGCTTGTCCCCTGTGAGCACAGCCCCCCCTTACGTCAGGGTTTGGCCATTTCTTCGTGACATCAAACTTCCTACGGACAAACTCAGGTCTGCACATTCCGGCTCATGATTCGCATTCCGGCTTATGGTTGAGCGAGTGCCAAAAGCACAATAGCCATGTCTTTAGCTCAGCCAGCTGTGGCTGTATTGGCAGGCGTGAAAGATGTGGGCGAACATATACACCCGCAAGACCCGCTTCCGTCAGGTTTCACGGGCCGACACAATATCTCGTGCGGCATCCATTTATATCTTGCTGTTTGTCATGGTCCCCCATATCCATGGCCTTGACTGGAAGGCTCAAAAGGCGGAGGTAGCGGGAAAGAAGTCGTCCTCCTATCAGCACTCTTACCCCAGAGAGCGAGACGATTCAATGTTGGCGTCCATTGCTGTTGACCCAGGCCTTTATGACTGCTACCTCTTCTACGCCCAATCTCAAGCGTAGCAAACTCGGGGGTAATGGGGAGACACCCTTGTCCAGAATACCAGGGTCTCGACTTCCCTATGGTGTCAGATTGCCGGTAGAGAGTCAGAAAGAGGGGGCACCTTTGATCCAAACCTCGGCTATGTTTCTAAAAACCTGGCTGGATTTGAGGAGAACAACGTGCTGGGAGCTCATCTTCTCTTCCCGTGATACAACCTCTCCTCGTTGTCATGAGAACAAAACCTTAACATTGATCGATCACTGGGTCAAGCCCTCAGGCCTCGGCTCCGACAGAACTGTATCTGAACCCCATACCCGGATATAAATATGCAGCTTCAAGTCCACATGCCCTCTTCAACCCAACTGCCCACAGGATAATCTAACACCCAGTCACAATGTTCGGGTCCATCTACCTTCCCTTCCACTACCGTGCTAGGTCCCTCTTCCACCGCTAAAGATCCCGCTCTCTCTCCAGCTTCACCTGGAAATCCTGGACATGCCTAATCCATTCTCCCTAACTCCTTTATCGGTGAAGCTATGACCACCTCTCTACGAAATCCCCTACCTGGGTAGTATGCTGGGTCATGAAGACGGACATAAAACTTTTTCCCGGGTGACTCGCAGGTCCGTTTGAAGTAATCGGCCGCAAAATACGAGATGAAGTCCTGATCGAAAGGATCACGATTTCTAAAAATCCACCACCGCTGCAAAGGGGTTGCCTGGTTGGACTTGGAAATCGGAATCCTTTTGATCAGAGCCTAACTTCCTACTTTGCAGCGGGTTACTTCAAGCGGACCGGCGAGTGATTACAGAAGAGCTTTTGGACCTCTGCCCGTCTTTTGGAAAGGCGTTAACCTCTTCCGGTCCTTGGCTGTTTCATCGCCTCTTTCACACAGCTTTCTAAGTGGGCAGAGCGGGCAAAATGATTGAATTTTTTGTGCTGGAGCTGGGCTCCGGGGCGCCAGTGCTAGTGCCCAATGAGGCCTCGAAGACCGTGGGAGATGTTCAACGATGAACTCACGACGAAGGAGTGAGGAAAATACAGCGAGATATCTGCGAGGACAGTGGTATGTATCAGAGCGTGGGTAGATTGTCAATTGGGACGAGTGTACCATCGAGTGATTTCACGAGACACCTCCCGACACGCCCCAAAAGAAGGCCGAGGCTGGCGGGAAACAGCATCAAAACTTGTGCTGCTTCCATTGCCTCCGGTTAGGGTCAGTCCGAACCCCAGTCCTGTTCAGGCATATTCTCTTGTTGCTTGAAGTAGGAAGAAATTATCTCGAAGTGGAAGTCGGATGGCTTGAAGAATGCAAAACTCTATTAGGGGATGAGTAGGGCAAGTGTTCAAGTAATAGCTCCGAGTCTGGAGTGTCGGGAACTGGCCAGCCGTCTGCATATCCTCACTTCCCCAGCTGTCGACAGGCTAGGTTTGGCAGTGGCCAGTGTTCATTTCTCTGTGTTGGGACAAATGGGGACAGGAACATCACTACCCTCTCTTCGATTATTCTGTTTTGGCAAGTTAGAGGTAGGGGGTTATGTATCCATCCGATCCATCGTTGGTTTCCCAAGACCTTCGTATCAACCCATAGCCCGCAACTCTCTCATAACTACCATAACTTACCCGGTCACAGAGACATGGAGCCAAACCCAAACTTCGACTCCAGCAACTGTTCAGGGACCAGGTCTTTCACTAGACGTTGCCAGCGCCAGCTCAGGTTCCGGGAAAGATTTCCCTTGCGATACACGCCGCAACAACCCCACGGCAGCACGTGGAGCACCGACTCGGTTTATACCTAGGACACACCCAAGGTTTGTTGAAGCCCATGTCGTCCCCGTACACGTAACTGAACTCTCTGTCAGGCCCCATACACGTTAACCTACCACCTACCTACCCCACCTGTGCAACTACGGAAGAGATAAATGGACATTCTAGCTGCGACATACATGTCGACATCTTCCCATGTCAACTAGCTACCCCTTCTCGGCCAACAGCAGCACTATTTCGTACAGACCTCAGGTCCACCATCCTTTCTTCTATCTTCACCACTTAAGCCCTCACACCCGGCCCATCGTCACACGTACATACACCCGGACCACCTACGAGCGAGTCTACGATACTGTCACATTGTGTCACCAACCAACTACCTAGGTACCCTCTGCTCCCACCCCAATAGTGGAAGTACCTTACCTTCGCATCTGATGCCCCTGGAAGGACCAGTATGGGACTACTCGACCACAAGCCAAGCCTGTCAAGGCCGTAATGATCATCTACCAACCGGGCAAGAGTCCCACCCCAGCCGGCGAGTTCCACGAGTACCTACCAGTCTCTACGCCGGCAGTAACTTGCAACAGCCAAACCTCCACTGTCTGGCAACCCTTCACCGAAGGACGTGTCAAGGAAGAACCACTCCAAGTTGGTTGCTCTGACCGCAGAAGAGCTCATGATTTTGAAGAAAGAGTTTGCGCCTTCCCCATCCCGAAGCTCAAACACCTAAGATGTATTGTTTCGGCACCCCTCTACATGTTCTAGTTCCTTCCTTAAGTGACTTTAGATCTGCCACTCGGTAGCATACCTTATGGTAGGGCATGCCGTCCGGTAGGGCATCCGTTAGTGAGACACCTGTCGTTCGACGCCGCAGCTTCCATCTTGAAGTTCAACAACAAACCTTCAACCCCCACACGTACACATACCTAAAGGCCTTTAGGCCCTGCGTTCACAAGCCGCAACTTGGAATTAGAAGTCCCTTCGTCTTTCGGAGCATCCCGGCCGCTCTTTGACGGGCCAGACTTTCACATGTGGATCGCTTATGGATGGCCAGCGGAGTTTCAAGAACAAGTGGCCACGGGCCTCCTGAGTCCTCTCTAGCACATTCCAAAACAGGTGTGGGGTTATTGCGGCATCACACGGTCGATTTCCCGCATCTTAGCTGGTAGGCGGAGAAGCAGGGAACTGCCGGACAGCGAAAACAAGAGATGATCAACACAACGGAAGGGTGCTTACACTTTACAGATACAATGCAATCCTCATGGCTGTCAGACTGGTGACTCTCACAACCAACCCCAGATAACCTGAAAGGCCATACAAGCACAGTAAGCTCCAAATATATCATGGCGACGAGCCTGAAGGCTGGGAACTTTCTAGAACGCCTCCATCAAAATATCTCTTATTGCCAAGACGTAGTGTCAATAGCTCGCCAACTCCGGGCACGCCAACCATTCAACCGCGCTTCAATATCTACCTTCATGCGATGAGAAGGGGGTAAGACGGCTCGTCGTCAAACCCCACTGAAAGCACGTGTGGTATGACTGAATGCGCAAAGTCCGACCGGACGGCCGTGGTCACTGTCCAGACTGGCTGGCGGCCACACTTTTAGCCGTTGACGGGATTAGGTATGAGTAGGACAAGTTGCCCAGAGACCGTGATCACGGGACATGGGTCTCAAATTCACCGGTCATTAATGAAATATCGTAGTCTCGCTTGAGCGGAAATCGGAGCCGGGTGTGATGAGAAGAGGACGCTGTGCCTCATATGGGCAAGTCTTGCAGGCAGGGACGGGGTTTGGGTGTTCGGTGGTGAGTAGATTTGACGCCTCGACCATGATTGGCGACTGGCAGAGGCCGCTGTTGTGTCATACAAACAACAGCTGTCGCTGCTGCAGAAACAAAGCCTGGTGCTGCTGTTGGCCGACAATTTCGCCGACTGGGCGGCGAACTCACCCTGCTAATTGTGAATTTCCAACGGAAGACATTGCAACCCTCTGACGAGCATGATGGGGCGTCGAGGCCTCACGTTTCCGACCAGTGGCTGCCTCGAAGCTCCATCCGCAGCGCAGTCTGGTTCTCTGGGACGTCATCCTATCCAACACATTGGTAATTGTTCGTCACGCTGCAGAGTTTGGCGGATGGCACCTGCAACGGAGTTACCCCTGGGCCCGGTGGCTGTCCGTGACTGGATCGTGGCAACGTGGGAAAAAACCTGGCCGCGAGCGGAAGGCGTCTGGTGGTGGAGGCTAAAAGGGATGTTTAATCAAGCCCCCACTGACAGATTGAGCCCGCGTCCTCTGGCTGCAGGCCGTTTCCTCTCAATTTCGTCAACCGCTTTTGTATTAGTGCCTTAATCTTCGCCAGCGTCCTGATTGGAGCCTCTGGTCTTGTTCCTGGATTGACCCCTGTCAATGCACCATAGTGCCGAGATGAGCCCACAGGCCCCCGATGCGCCCGACGAGATGATTGGTCAACGTTGTGAAGCTATCCAGATACCCACGCGTGCTCAACAACGCAGGATCCGCCTGCTGGCCCGCGGCCCCCCAGGTCGAAGAAAACCTTAGCGGTGCACGACACATCAGGTCGAATCTGGGGCAATCGTGCTTTTCGTCTGTACAACAACCGTTTTGTCTCTCACAGAGCGTCCTCTCTTTTTCGTCCCTCATTTTTGCTTTCACCTTCACGACGCTTGTCCACAGAGCCCAGAGCCCTGTTGCTTATAACGCTCCCTGACCCTAGAGTTCGACTTGTTGACGACTTTCGCCCACTCATTCTGTCATGCGCAAAGGTCGCTCGACCCAGCATCGATTGCTTTAAGCGAAAGTTGAAGGATCCGGTACTCGCAACGCGTCGCAGCGCAGTATAGCCTCCTCGTTCGAAACTCAACAGTCACCAAAGCTCCCGGACATCGTGAAGCATGAGGCTCACAACAACCCTTCAGGCCGCCATCGGCTCGGCCTCTTTATTCCTATCCGCGCCGGCCTCCGCAACCGCCGGACATAGACACGCACACGAGCTGCTCGCCGCAAGGAGACATTCCCAACATGGCCACCACCACGGGGAGGTCAATGCATCTTCTCTCGAGAAGAGAGGCGGATGTTCCCTTCCCACGCATCCGGATCTTGTTCCAGTACCGGGTGCTATGAACAATGGCTTCGCCATGGCCGGGGACGTCAGCTGCTCCGACGGAAAGTACTGCCCGTATGCTTGCGTACCTGGCAAGGTGATGGCGCAGTGGCAACCCAACTCGAAATATGTGTACCCGGAGTCAATGGTAAGGGTTTTGGGACGGGATCCGAACTGAGGGCAGAGTGCTGACGGGAACAACAGAATGGCGGCCTCAAGTGCAACAATGGCGTTGCTGAGAAGCCTTTTCCGGATGCTCCTTATTGTGTCGACGGGACTGGTGCAGTCCAGGTTGTCAACAAGGTCGGAAAGGTTGTGTCTTTCTGCCAGACCGTATTGCCTGGTGATGAGGCAATGGTCATCCCGACTGATATCACCGGGGTTAAGACCATCGCTGTCCCTGGAATCAGCTATTGGGACAAAACTGCAGCCCAGTGAGTACTCATGTGACGTTTGCTGTTATGTGATTATACTGACAAGTTCGATAGCTATTATATCAACCCGCCTGGAGTGTCAGCTTCGGAGGGATGCGTCTGGGGAACCGAAAGCAAGCCCATCGGAAACTGGAGCCCCTACGTTGCGGGCGCTAACACCGTCGCGAATGGAGACACTTATGTGAAGATTGCGTGGAACCCCATGTTCGTTGGCTGTTCGCTCAAGAACAACCAGCCATCCTATGGCATTAAGATTGAATGCCCCGGCGGTGGCTGCAATGGTCTTCCCTGCGCCATCAATCCTGGCTCTGGTGGAGTAGGCGGCGTAGACAGCCCGGTCAAGGCCACTGGAGTTGGAAATGCCGACTTCTGTGTCGTGACGGTTCCTAGCGGCAAGACCGCTAACATTGTTGTTTTCAACGTCGACGGGTCCGAGGGCTCAGTCCCAGCCCCTTCGTCGGTTGTCCCACCACCGCCTTCGACAACGAAGGTGAAGGAGACCCCAACTTCGTCATCATCGTCATCCTCGTCGTCATCATCATCATCGTCGTCGTCTTCGTCTAGCTCGAGCAGCTCTTTTTCGTCCTCTGAGGAGAAGTCGTCCAAGGTGCCGGCTTCATCCAAGCCTTCGGGCGGCCCTAACTACTTCCCCGGTGGTGTCTTCCATGAGAACTCCACGACGACCGAGTCGGACCACCAGTCCTCGCATGGCAGCACAAAGTCGCCAACTATCAACACGTCGACAACGGGTGCGGCGCCCGTCTCAACCACCTCAAAGAGTGATGGAGCAGTAGATCAGAGTGGCTCCGCCATCGCTGGTCTGATCGTCGCCCTCGTTGCTGCAGCAGCACTGTACTAAGCTGCAGCTCGACCAAACAAAATATTCTTCTTCACCGCCAGCAGGCCTCATCCTCCATTCAATTCCATATCGATATTTAATCGATATTAGAGTTCGTCGACGGTCCCATCGACCAACACCGCGCCTTGCTTGCTGGCATTTATTCGATTCGTTTTTTGTTGCCCGTCCACGGACTTCGCAACCGCCCCCTTTAACCAACATACGCCGACTACTTGGCGCACAAGGCGCCGCGTCAACTCCCTCGGCTGGCTGTACATACGCCCCCGCTAACTCGCCATATCGAACCGTTTAGCATCCCGGTTGCGCTAGTGTTTATTGTTATTAGCAAACGGCCAGCTCTCACGCTTTTTTTGAGAACCGCTGGCCTACTGAGTTTCACGCCTTCGATTCTGAACGCGCCTGTATTCGGGCTGCGCACGACCGTTTTTTTGTTTCTTTGCGAATTTCGCCGATATACCCAATTGAGCTTCGTTGTTTTGAGAGGTTTGGACCATCGTGCCATAGGATTGGAGCCTCGTGGACAGGGAAAGGAGGAGAGGGGAGTGTGGGGGAGGATGGGATAAGAGGAGGAATGAAAGGGATTATCTTCGTTGGATGGATAGGGCTAGGTTGGAGCTGGATATCGATCGAGGGGGACGGTAGGGGAGTGTCGCGCCTTGGTGCGTTGACTTCTTTGCTTTCCCGTCTCGCATGTCTCCGGAACGGAGCGATATCAAGGATGCCTTCGACGGACGATGAGATGTTCGGGGTTCTGCTCGAAAGCTAAGACCGAATTTTGGAAATGAGAATGATGTCTGATGATAGATTGAGTCGTACCTAGACCAAGTGCGCTGACATGAAGGAGAAAAAGAGGGAGGAATGAAGTGGTGGGGCGGCTGAGAGGACAACTTGACTTCGGAGATCGGAGATTGTAAGACAGGGCAGCCGCGACCCGGTGGCTTCCCCAACGTGCAACTATTGAGCTGAGACCGTTGAGGCTTGCACACGTTAGCAGATATTGAACAATTGACCGTGTTACTCAATCTCGTCTCCCATTCATCGAAACTGCCATCCATCCAGTGGGTATAAATCACCTATACAAACTCTGTCCCCGTCGTCGCCGATTCCGGATTCCGCCTTAAATTTTCATGCCATCTTTTGCACCCAGCCCGGCACATCGTCGATCTCGCCTGGGAGATCCGTACTCTCTCCCGATTCATATGCTGCAACGGCCTCCTCGTACTCCTCCTTGAACCGTTCCTTGATACTTTGGTAGGCGTTTGGCCAGCCTGCCAACACCGGGTTGCCGCCCACTTTCTTAGCCCCCTCTACCGCGAATAGCCTCAGCTGCCGGGCGATGAACCCGTTGAGCAAGCCCCCGTAGATTAGACTAGCTACGATAGACTCAACGCTGTCAATATCCGGTTTTTTATTGCCAAAGATCAATCCTTCGGATGGCATCAATGTCCGCGGCCCGCCGGGTGGTGGTGCCAATAAAGAGCTCGACTCGGCATCAGAGACGCTGTTAGTGACTGCCTTCAGGAAGATGGTGTTGATGTGTGCCGGTCGTGCTCTTGGGGCTGGCTTGAGCGGAATGTATCCCTCTAGTATCTTTTGTACGTATGAGGCCGCGGTGACGAGGTGTTCAAGGGACAATGCGGCCATCTTTTTTGAGGGGGTGCCGTCGGGATTGTGGCTCTGCCATGTCAGGAGGAAGACTTTTCTGGAGAACGAACGCCACACCAGCGGCTTGAGTCGGTAGAGAAGTGTCAGGTACAAACCCCTGTCCCATAGCCAGTCCCTGCTGTGGGCCAAGGCCTGGTAAAAAGCGACAAAATTCCCGGTCCGCACCGCGGCGCATATGGGGAAGAATATGTCGCGGAAGCCGGCAGCCTCAGGCCGCCGAAGCAGATTAAGAGAAGGGAAGCGTCCAAGCAACAGGTTTGAAGGTATCCAGAAGGTGAGAATCTGTCGTCGGTGCTTCTGGAACTGAGGCGGGCACTGCCGATATGCCGCCTCGAAGCACATGTGCGCTCGGAGGTAGTGTCCGTAGTCGAAGTTGAACCGACCAAGGTAGTAGAGGAAAGTTACCCGTTGTGATGCTGGATATAGCGACAGGGCCGGCCCACTGGTGGATAGATTGGTGAACATCTGGACTGCGAGCCGTGATTTATCGCACTGGAAGTAGTCAGAACCAAGTTCATCTCCACCTCTTCGGCCACTAGGGTGATGCGTACCGCAAACAGGAGCTTCAAGGTAAGATTTGCGAACAAGTACACGGCCACCTTCTTGCCTTTTGGCGGTGACCATCTGGTGCTGGACCTGTCGGTAAGGCAAGACGTGAATATCTTCTGGATCACGTCGGCTGCTAGCTCCACAATGGACTTCCTCTCTCCAGACTCGTCGCCGGGCATGTCGCCTTGGATCTGAGCAATGAGTTCTGGCTGGCGCGTCAGCCCCATAACTAGCTTTGACAGCGACTCTGAGAGCGACATGCTGGTCTGCAGCAGCATGGCGCCATATGTGGGGTTGGCGAGAGCATTGGCGCAGGATCTTGAGGGCGGGTCAGCAAGATGTGAGGCGTCGTCAAGGATGAGGGCACATGCATGAGCAGGTCGCTGAGACTGGCGTGAAGGGCGACCAGGTTGTCGAAATCGACGTCTCTCCAGTACTCGAGATACACCTTCATGAGCGCGTTGAATCCGGGCCAGGGCGAGCCCTTTCCATCGGCCACATCGTCTTCCTCTGGTAGGCACTTGTCGACCAGCTTCTCGAGCGCGTTGCTGCCATTATCGGGAAAACTTGCTTTGAGTTCGCGCTTCAGTCGGAAATAGTGGTCTGGGACGTCGTTCTCAACTAGGAGCCATTTTCGAAGTTCGTCGCCGTTCTGGGCGATGACAAAGCCGCGAATGCTTGTGAGAAACTCGACGACAAGACTCATTGTGAAGGCGGCGAGCTTCAATGGTGGGCTTGGCGGGGGTTGGGTGAGTGAATCTGCGAGGTCGCGATCTGAGCAAAATGTCCAATTGGCGCAATCGATTCGGCCTATTTAATTTTGCTGGCAGAAGGTGCTAGGAGGTCTTTCATTTCGTCGAGACTTGAGCGGCCCTAGTGTTGCTATTGTTGCGAGGTTGAATAGCGAGGACAATGGGATGAGACCCAGCCGCCTCCTAGTGAATTCGAGGTCAAGGCCTCGCTTAATTGGTCGAACTGGTGGCCCACCCCTTACAACGGCCCCGGCTCACCGTCAAACCCGAGCATCCCATGTTCCACACCGCGATCGTGTTCACTGCATGGATCCGTTTTTGTCAAACGGCAAAACGATCAGGTATTTCTATTTACATTTGATCTCGCCGACCCATTAATTGTTTTACGTACTATCATACGGACTCAATCCTCTGCACGACCATGGCCGTCGCTGCGCCTCCGCCATTGCAGATAGCCGCAACACCGTACTCGCCAGGTTTGAGTTGATGAAGAAGTGTCACGAGAATTCGAGAGCCTGAGCTGCCAAGGGCGTGACCCAGGGAAATGGCGCCGCCAAGGGGATTTACGTTCGCTCCCTCAAGCCCGAGGATCTTAGAGTCTGTTAGCTGGATCTCGCCCCCCCCCGATCCTCCCAGGGACGTTTGCTCACCTTCTCGTTTGCCTTGATCACCGCCGCGAAGGCCTCATTGAACTCCCAATGCGCAACCTGCTCCTTGGTGATTCCCGCCCGTTCCAGAGCAATGGGGACCGCCTTGGCTGGGGCGATAGGAAAGTCGATTGGGTCTACCGCTGCGTCGGCGGAGCCGCAGATGCGAGCGAGTACCCGCGACCTCGAGCCAAACTCTTGCGCAAGTGCCTTGCTTACAATCACGAGAGCGCTCGCACCGTCGTTGAGGGTCGAAGAGTTTGCCGCAGTCACAGTGCCCGTGCCGTCGCGGATGAAAGCCGGCTTCAGCGTGGGGACCTTTTCGAGCTTGACATCGAGGTAGCCCTCGTCTGTGTCGACGACTGTGTCGCCCTTCTTGCCCGGCACTGTAACCGGGGCGATCTCGTCGGCAAATGCGTTCGCTTTCCATGCTGCCTGCGCTCGCTCGTACGATTGGATAGCATACTGATCCTGCATCTCCCTAGTGATGCCGTACTTTTTGGCGGTATTCTCCGCACAGTTACCCATATGGAACTGGTCGTATACATCGGTCAAGCCGTCCTTGATCAAGCCATCTTCCACCTTGAGGTGGCCGAAGGCGGGCATCCCACTGGCACGGGGCAGGTAGTATGGTACCCTCGTCATATTCTCCATGCCTCCGGCGATCTGCGCCTCTGACAGGCCTAATTGGATGTTTTGCGCCGCAAACACTACTGCTTTGAGCCCCGAGGCGCACACCTTATTGACGGTGATTGCTTCGACAGTCGAGGGGAGGCCGGCAAATATCGCAGCTTGACGCGCCGGGGCCTGCCCGACGGAGCCCTGGAGGACATTGCCCATGTAGACATCGGTGATCTTGGAAACGGGCACCCCCGACTTCTCAAGGGCCGACTTGATGGCGACGGCGCCGAGTTGTGGAGCGGTGACTGATGTATAGGATCCATTGAACTGCGCATGTCAGGACACTCCCGCTGCTCACTAGGGCCTCCCACGCCATACCTTTGCTGTTGGCGTTCTTGAGGCGCTCAGAATGTAAGCGTCCCGGATCTCCTGCCGGAGACAAGACTGGGAGGAAAAGAGCCGAGCCGAACCGCCTCCAAATCGCAACGGCATGCGCAACGGAGCTCTGAACCGGCCCGCCATGACTGAGTTGGCAAACAGCAAGCAACTTTGACGGCAAGACGATGTACAGGGCAGCGAGCAAAAAATAAACCAGGAGCACAAGGGAGAAGATGAGGGAGGGCGAGAGGCCAGCTTGGACCTTTCATCTTTAAGACATGACATGACGGCAGTCCTCGGCTTGTGACGGGCTGTCGGGTGGAGAAGGCTTGAGCCTTGGCCCGGGGGGCAAGCTACCCCTCAGACATCCCGCTGGCCCGCCAGCCCACCCTCCACTGGGGTTCAGGGGAAGCTGGAGTCGGGTGCGGCGTGCAACGGTCTTCCAAGCCATCAGCTATTTTCGAGGTAGGTTGAAAAAAGGTTGTAATCGTCCAAAAAATCGCTTCTTGGCTAACCTGAGTACCCAGCGATCGATGCCACCAATCCACAGGTTACGCTGCTGTGCAAGTTGAATGCAAAGCACCAAAGTTGCATCAGGAGCGGGTCCTCACACGGTTATGTTCCAGAACATCAAGGCCTCGCTTGTTACCTACATTACAGGCCTTGATTGCATTGGAAAGACCTTAATTCGGGGACATGCTATGAGAATGTAGGAAAGCCATTTCCAAATGGAAAATGGCCCGTCATAATAAAACCCATGGGCTGCTTCGACAGCAAGTTTGGCTGGAGCCTTCGTACCGGTACATCATTATCTGGCGGCTGTGATGCTGGTGCACGTGCTACCTATGCCACCTTTGCGCGTTTGCTGATTGGCTGCCAAACCCCCAACCCATCTTCGCCTCTTTGATTTCGAATCATCATCAATGCTTCACCATCACGATTGATCCTCAGCAGAACAATTTGGTTCATATTAAAGCCTCTAGCTACGGAACTACCCTCGCCCTCTTCGACGACCAAACTCGCGATAAACCAATCGTCTCTTACAAATGTCGACCGCCGCTCGCCGCCGTCTCATGCGAGACTTCAAGGTGAGGGCAACATGGCACCCGCATCCACATAGACCTCAGCGATATTGACGACCGGTCGCAGCGCATGCAAACAGATCCCCCCGCAGGTGTTTCTGCTTCACCAGTTCCCGACAACGTCATGACTTGGTAAGAGAACGGCTTTGGGCCCCCGCTCCGACACCCATCTAACCCAACCACCCCAGGAATGCCGTCATCATCGGCCCCGCGGATACCCCGTTCGAAGATGGCACCTTCAGGTTGGTAATGCATTTCGAGGAACAATACCCGAACAAGCCGCCGTCTGTCAAGTTCATCAGCCAGATGTTCCACCCCAACGTCTACGCCACGGGAGAGCTGTGTCTCGATATTCTACAAAACCGATGGAGCCCAACGTACGATGTGGCCGCTGTACTCACCAGCATTCAAAGGTCGGTACAGGCTATCACTCGCTGAAAATACTGGGTTAATATTGACGATGGATTTTGCTTCAGCTTGCTCAACGACCCAAATACTGGATCCCCTGCAAATGTCGAAGCATCCAACCTGTATAAAGACAACCGCAAGGAGTATACCAAGAGAGTTCGGGAGACAGTTGAGAAGAGCTGGGAAGATTGATGGCATATATTACAGGCAAACTTAATAACAAACAACATACACAAGGGATTCAATAACCAGAGCGGCGGGGTGGCAGTCGGATACAACAGGTGCGAGTCGAGCGAGCCTTCGGCATTGGGACACCCCACTCGGACAACTTCCGGGAAGCTGGCGGAACGAAGGGATGTGCTCTTGGCGTTTTGGCTCTGGTTCAGTGAGGCTCAATCGGCGCACAGCATTTGGAAGGCTTTTAATTTTCTGGGCGTTCACCTGCCTGGGTCTTTGGGGTGAAAGACATGAGGGGCCCCTTATCTAGTTGTATGTAGATTCGATAAGGAGATGGAGACTCTGGAGGAAGACGCAACACGAACGGAGTTCAGGGCCCACAGTCATAGCGAGTCAATGCATTTACATCCCTACTTTGAAAGCTGGCCGCTGACTTGCAGGGACAAGAATTGTAAGGTTCGGTATATTAGCCTCGTCACATCTCGGTGTGTCACCGAAACCCTGATTAGTGAGGCACACACAGAAAACAATGTGGCTTCGACTGTTTAACTGACAGCTCAATGACCGGCGTCGTGCAACGGGTTCGTGCCCAAGTTGCGTCAGGCTGCAGCCATCTCGCGCCTCCACTTGCATTAAGAGGTTAATCTGCTGTAAATTTGAGTTCCACCCCTGACCGTCCGAGTTTCTCCCTGACGAGGAACCTCGAGGCGGTCCGCCGCCAAGCCCTGACGCTTGATACATCCAGCCCAATCGCGGCACACCTTCGCCCTGAAACGCCCCTCCCCCCAAAGTACCCCCCGACCGCCGCGCGAGCTAGCGCGTCATTCAACCTCAACTTGCCAAATGGCACCTGTGTCGTAAAAACATCCCCTCCTCGGTCTCTTTCGTCCCTTGTGTTGTTCCCATCAGCGAAGCCCTGGCTGCGAGCCCCACCTACCTGCTTTTAGATCTTTGAGTACATCTTTTTTTAGCCAGATATCCTCGACTTTCGGGATTTCGCTCTCTTGAGACGGTGTGTCAGATCCGGTCCGCATTTCGACGGCACACGTAACTTCGGCCTCGGAACCCGACGACCACCAACACGTTCTCTGCCGGCCCGGCGTCTGCCAGCGACCCCCCTTCCACCCTGCTGTCCTGACGGCGCTAGCCTTTCATGATACTGCGCTGCCCGGCGCGGGAAGCGGACTGCCAAAATGTCGAGCGCAAATAGCATCAAGGTCGTGGCTCGGTTCCGCCCGCAAAACAGGATCGAGATTGAATCGGGCGGTCAGCCCATCGTCCGCTTCGATGGCCAGGATACGTGCACGGTCGAGGTGAGTGGCAATTCTGCCCTGCGCTGCGCGCCGTGGCCTTTGGTGAGCGTGCTAACGCGTCTCTTTGCGCCTCTTTTTAGTCCAAGGAGGCCCAGGGCTCCTTCACGTTCGACCGGGTGTTTGATATGGCATGCAAACAATCCGATATTTTCGATTACTCTATTAAGCCCACTGTCGACGATATTCTAAACGGTTACAATGGCACCGTCTTCGCCTATGGCCAGACGGGTTCGGGCAAGTCGTACACTATGTTAGGCCCTAACATAGACGACGACGATGGTAGGGGTGTTATTCCCAGGATAGTCGAGCAGATCTTCGCAAGCATCATGTCAAGCGCCGCCAACATCGAGTACACGGTACGCGTCAGCTATATGGAGATCTACATGGAGCGCATCCGCGATCTGCTGGCCCCCCAAAACGACAACCTACCAATACACGAGGAGAAAAATCGCGGCGTCTACGTAAAGGGCCTATTAGAGATATACGTCTCGAGCGTCCAGGAGGTTTATGAAGTGATGCGGAGGGGTGGAAATGCAAGGGCCGTCGCCGCGACAAACATGAACCAGGAATCATCCCGCTCCCATTCGATTTTCGTGGTCACCATCACCCAGAAGAATGTCGAGACGGGCTCAGCGAAGAGTGGCCAGCTCTTCCTGGTTGACTTGGCCGGTAGTGAAAAGGTCGGAAAAACGGGCGCCAGTGGCCAGACGCTGGAAGAGGCAAAAAAGATCAACAAGAGTTTGAGCGCCCTGGGCATGGTCATTAATGCGCTGACAGACGGAAAGTCCTCACATGTCCCGTACCGAGACTCCAAGCTCACCCGTATTCTACAAGAATCTCTGGGAGGTAACAGTCGGACCACCTTGATCATCAACTGCTCTCCCAGTAGTTACAACGATGTGGAAACCCTGAGCACGCTGCGTTTTGGTATGCGAGCCAAGTCGATCAAGAACAAGGCCAAGGTCAATGCGGAACTGAGCCCGGTGGAGCTGAAGATGATGCTCGGGAAAGCCAAAACACAGATTACCACCTTTGAGAACTATATCGTCAACCTGGAAGGTGAGGTGCAGCTTTGGCGCGCGGGAGAAGCGGTACCAAAGGAGCGGTGGGTGCCATCGTTGGGAGCGGACGGCGCATCAAAGACCGAACCCAGGGCAGCAAGGCCCTCGACGCCCTCAAGGCTACTTCCAGATAACCGCGCTGAGACGCCAGCCATCTCGGAACGGCCTGGCACGCCCAGCTTGCCCCTTGAGAAAGACGAGCGGGAAGAATTCCTGCGCCGCGAGAATGAGCTCCAAGACCAGCTCGCAGAGAAGGAGTCTCTGGCCGCCAATATCGAGAGACAATTACGGGAGGCAAAAGAGGAGCTTTCTTTGCTGAAGGATCATGATGGGAGGCTTGGCAAGGAAAATGAGAAGCTCACAAGCGAAGCCAATGAAGTCAAGATGCAGCTGGAAAGGCTAGCGTTCGAGAATAAGGAGGCCCAGATCACTATGGACGGTCTGAAGGACGCAAATTCGGAGCTTACGACCGAGCTTGACGAAGTCAAGCAACAGATCCTGGACATGAAGATGAGCGCCAAGGAGACCAACGCGGTGCTGGACGAGAAGGAGAAGAAGAAGGCAGAGAAGATGGCCAAGATGATGGCGGGCTTCGATCTGACCGGCGACGTTTTCAGTGAAAATGAGCGGTCAGTTGCTGACGCAATCGCACAGATCGACGCTTTGTATGAGATCAGCTCAACCGGTGATCCCATTCCGCCTGATGATCTCAAGGCGCTCAAGGACAAGCTCCTTGAGACACAAGGTTTCGTGCGGCAAGCCGAGCTCTCATCATTCAACGTTGCTTCGAGCGAATCAGAAGCTCGCAAGCGAGTTGAGCTAGAAGCGCGCCTAGAGGCGTTGCAGCAAGAACACGAAGAGGTTCTCACGCGCAGCCTCGGAGACCAGGACAAGGATGAAGTTAAGGCACTCCTCGCCAAGACACTCACAGACAAAGCGGGTGCTCAGGTTGAGCTAGTTGAGGAGCTCAAGACGGATATCACGCTTAAATCGTCGGAGAATGAGCGTCTTAAGGCGTTGGTCGAGGACCTACAACGGCGCGTCAAATCGTCCAACGGGGCGGCGGCTGTCCCGATGTCGAATGGCAAGACGGTGCAACAGCAGTTGGCCGAGTTCGACATTATGAAGAAGAGCCTGATGCGCGACTTGCAAAACCGCTGCGAGCGCGTGGTGGAGCTCGAAATTTCACTCGACGAAACACGTGAGCAGTATAACAACGTGCTCCGCAGCAGCAACAACCGGGCGCAGCAGAAGAAGATGGCGTTCCTGGAGCGCAATCTTGAGCAGCTCACCCAGGTGCAACGGCAGTTGGTCGAGCAGAACTCAGCGCTCAAGAAAGAGGTGGCAATCGCCGAGCGCAAACTGATTGCGCGCAACGAGCGTATCCAGAGCCTCGAGAGTTTGCTACAGGAGAGCCAGGAGAAGATGGCACAGGCCAACCACAAGTACGTACACCCCTCTGCAACATCCTGCCATATTCAATATCTAATCGCTGTTTCTGCACAACCAGGTTCGAAGTGCAGCTCGCGGCCGTCAAGGACCGCCTGGAGGCCGCCAAAGCTGGTAGCACACGCGGCTTGAACTCGCCTACCGGTCTCGGGGGCTTTAGCATAGGTAGCCGGATTGCTAAGCCGCTACGTGGAGGCGGCGAGGTTGCGGCCACAAACCCAACCGTTGCGAGCCTGCAGAACCCGTCGGAGAATAAGAGGTCGAGCTGGTTCTTCCAGAAGTCGTGAGATGAGGGGGAAAGGAAAAGATAGCGATGAAAGAGATACAATTTCACTTCTTTTTCTTGGGTTTCACGATTCTTGGGAGATGAGGACCAGGGACGAAAGTCTATTCCATTATTGGTTTGGTGAACAACGAGCATGTCTGGCGTGCGGGCGGTTGGTTGGTTGGCGGTTTGTGACGGCCGTGGTGGCGAGGTGGCATTTGCGGTTTTCGCGATTCGCGAGTTATACCCAACGAAACGCCCCCCTTTTATTAAAGACCTCTTTTTTCTTGTAGAAAGAAAGAAAACAAAACCTCCTAATTATTCCGCTTGGCTGTTTTCTATTCCTGTCACTTCCTTTTGCTACCTTAACTATATGGGTATGGGAGAAACGGAGAAGACAATAACCGGTGTCAAGGGTAGGTATCTAGATGGCTGGGAATGGGGGAGGGTGGTTGATTGGCTTTCTCTTTTTACTGCTGCTAGGGGCATACATCAGGTATCTTGGTTTATCAGACAAACAAACAGATACATAGGCATACAGAACCGGGCATCGGAGCCTAGATTCGGGAGGGAAACATGGATGAGCTTCTTATCATGACTAGCAGTTTCGTTGTACAAAAACATGAGAGAACTTGGGTGTGATGCAGTTGTGAGGGATGGGATGGTGTTTCGCTAGTCGCGAGCCCCCCGGTTAGCTGGCATTGTTCAGATGTCAATATGGCCCCTTTCTTTTACTCTCATGGCCAAGCGAGGGGCAAGAAGAAATATGTAGACGGTGCAATGTGTGAAACAGCCTTGGTTTAGTTGTACTACACAGAAAAATTGTTGCCCGAGGGGCCTAATTTACGGCTTGCACGAAAGCAAATGATACAAATATGAAGAGTTTTTCATACATTGAGCTACTAATGAGCTACCGAGATAACGCTCGAGATCCGAACCAGACATCTGATGGTGAGCGGTGAGATACGCAAAGTCCTATCGACTGACAAAGAAAACAACAGACATCATAACCGACATGGAAAACCAACTACCACCTCCCTATAGAATCGCAGATGACAGTTGTGATGCGACGCGTGAATAACCGAGTTGAGATCGAGCATGTTGTCGGCCAAATTTACTTCTCAAGCCTTTTGCGACTTGGCGATGATGAGGATCATCTGGGGAATCAAGACAGCGACGAGGAGAGCATAGGCAGCGAGACTGACGCCGACGATCTTCGCATACAGCTTGTAAAGGCGCACCCAGCTAGAGGTCGGGAAGGTCGTCAAAGCGTCGCGCATGGTAACGAAACCCTTGCCACCAAGAACGGAGGGCTCGACCTTGCCCTGGAAGGAGCGGTCGAAAGGAACGATGGTGCTCTCATCGGGGCCTAGCAGCGAGGCCTGGACACGAACAAGGAGCACGTTGGCGGGGACAACCATGATGAGCTGGATAACGATAGCAACCAGGCCAACCACGGTGGGCTTCCACAGGTCGTTAGGGCTCATCTTGTAATCATCATTATTATCGCGGGTAAGCCCCAGGGCCCTGCCAATGAGTGCGGGCAGCAGGATGTTAACTGCGGTGGCGAGCCACACGGCAAGAATAGGGAAGCAGGTGGCCTCGAACGTCTTCTTGAAGGGCGGAAGGCGACGGTAGAATCGGCGGTCGCTCGGTGCAGAGATGACAATGTGGGTCCAAGCAGCACTGAGCTGGACCAAGGCAAGTTGGGCGAGAAGGGCACCGATCGGGAGCAGAGGGATGAATTTGGTGAAGGCCTCGTCGAGGGAAACTTGGGCAAACCCTAGGACAAGTGCGCAGGCGATACCGCGGAAGTATGAGCGCCAGCCGCCAACACTGGAAAGGAGACGGCGGGTAGCACGGAGTGATGTTGTGATCGGCTTCCCGGGAACAGGCGCCCGTGGTCCTTGGTCTGTAGCGCTTTCATCCAAGGCAACGGGCTCGTAGGCAGGCGGGTTCGGGTCCTCGACGATCGCAAGAGTCGGGAAGATTGAGCCGAGCGTATATCCGATCTATCCAGCGGTTAGCAAGTCCAGCTACGCCTGTCTCTCAACAGCAATACTTACAACAATAAAGACGGGGAAGAAGACGATGAAGTCCACAAACCCCACAATGGGGGCCCACGAAGGGAGATTCCAGTTCTCCGGCGGCGGCTCAGACACAGCGCGTCTCGCGAGGGCATGGCCCAGGCTCGCGTGGTTCGAAAACATGATGGGCTGGTTGGAAAATTAAGAGAATGTAGATACTCGAAATCGAAAACAAAATGATGCAAGATAAAATAGAAACTTGGGCGATGAAGGAGCTGGAAGTAGATAATCAGTAAAAGAAAAACGGATGCTCGGGGGAAGATCACCAACTAGGCTACAGCGGCGATTATTGAACCAGGTAGAAAGGAGGGGCTCGACGCTCGCAATACGAGGCGGATTACGCCAGTTCTTTTAAAGCCCCTGACCCGAAGGGTCCCCAGATTTCAGGTGCTGCAGGGGGGCGAATCGGGTCCCTCGGACAGCCAACAACGCCCGACAAGGCAACAGCTGCAACGCTCGACTCCAAGGTCTTGGGATGGCGGCTGGTTCAATTGGCTGTCGCCAATCAGCTGTTGCACTGCCTCGATGCGCCACGCGGGTGCAGGCGGCCGGCGGAAATCAGACTGACAGCTCTTTGTGTTCAAAACGCGGGCATCCGCTCCAGCCTTCACCGTTGTTATTCCCGCCATCAGGACTGTGTCATGATTCGCGGCCGAAGAAGTCGTCGCTAAACAATGAAGGTCCAGGCATCGCATTGAGAAGGCAAGGGTTTTACACCAACATCTGTTGGATCCTACCGACGGGTCGAGGCCATGACTGATGTCCCTTGGCGCAAACATTCGATCCAAAAGAAGTGTGTATTTCATGCAGCCTTGTCGTCCATGTGACTGGTCCAACTCGGTGCGAGCGGGTGTGAAGCATCGTGGCACGAGAGCTCTTGGGCAGTTCTGGCGTCCAGGCTGCGGGACGCATGTCGAATCATGAAGTTGTATTCTATCCCCGGTGGTCTACGACAGAAGCACGTCGACACCTCCATGAACCAGCTTCCTTGTTGAAGTGAAACCGAACTCGTAGCGTTTGGGACGAGAGGGACCCCTTCTGCTGCAGTGCAGACAGGCATTGCGCTAGCGCTGCAGGAGCATCCCGCCGACGTCACTCCATATCGATAGGGCATATCGATAGGCGCTTGCGGCGCCAAGCTCGAAGCAGTTGAGGAGGGGCATTGCGATCAAAGCCGCGACCCGTTGAGAAAGGTCCCATCTCTGCGCTCTCCCGTCTAGTCAGACAAATAGTCCATCCTTACGCATGTCGGCACCGTCGATTCCAAACCTGCTGTCGCTGCGTGGAGCCTCGCGCGGCGGCGGCAGAGGGCGGGGTTTCGGGCGCGGTCGCGGGGGTGTTGGAAGCTCAAGTTCAAGCCCCACACCTGGCCACGATATCACCATCCAGGGCACCGACACCGACGCGGCGCTATCCCGGCTGAGCGCCGTTGAGCTCGGGTATCTCGATGACCCCTTCGCGGAGTTCCTCGCACAGAATACCGCCCCGGGCCCGCCAACCCGCAGACTACCCATCATCAATAGAGGTAACCCCCACCCTTGTCAACACACCCATACCCAGCCAAAACCCAAGCCCAAACCCAAACACCCCATTAACCGCCCTCCAGGGACCTACACCCGCACCACAGCCATAGACACCATCGTCAACCACTTCCTCGCCTCGACATCCGGCTCCCCCCGGCAAATCGTATCCCTCGGCGCAGGCACCGACACCCGCGCCCTGCGCCTGTTTACCACAACCCCCCCAACCCCCCACACCGACATCCTCTACCACGAGATCGACTTCCCCGCCATCAGCGCCAAGAAGCTCGCCACGGTCCGCACCGCCCCGCGACTCCGTCCCGTCCTCACCATCACCGACACATTTCCCACCTTCTGGGCTGCACACTCCGCCTCCGAACCATCGAACCAACTGCGCTGCCACGGTGTCGATCTCCGTGTGCTCGCCTCCCCATCGCGGAAACCACAACAAGAACCTCAAGCCCCCGAGCCCGGGTCCGAATCGGGGCCCCCGTCCTCCGAGTTAATACAGGGTCTCCGCCATGATATTCCCACCCTGCTGATATCAGAGTGCTGCCTCTGCTACCTCTCACCGGAGCAGGCGTCAGCCGTGTTGTCACACTTTACGCAGCGCATCCACGACTTGGGGATAGTGTTGTACGAGCCTGTTCGACCGGATGATCCCTTTGGGCGAATGATGGTGACGAACCTGGCAGCAAGGCGGATCCACATGCCGACGTTGGAGGTGTACAAGCTACCCAGCGACCAGGCCCAGCGATTAGTCGATGCTGGGTTTGAGAAGGTCGAGCAGATGACGGTTGATCGTATTTGGGAGCGCTGGGTGTCGCCTGACGAAAAGGAGCGGGTGGATTCGCTGGAGGGGTTAGATGAAGTTGAGGAGTGGCTGCTACTGGCAGGCCATTATATCGTTGCATGGGGATGGAGAGCAGATAAATTCACATTGCCTGAGACATAAATTGATAGATAGATAGATAGATACACGTGTCCCGTATCCCTCACAATCGGTGAACAGCAAGCATTTCGTTCTATAACATTAGTGAATTCTTGGCTATAAACCTACACTACGCGCTGGATGCCGAGCTATAATGCAACACACAGGGGTTTCAACTGGAATCCTGTGCATAGCGAAGAAATATTAGGGTTTTTTTGGGATGCTGAACATAAATACCATCCTCCCATCCGGGTATCATCCTTTTCCCTGTAACCAATCCCACACGCTAGGAACACCAACTCCCCAAAAAGGAACGTCGCTCAACCCATGATCCATTCTCTCAATGTACCGCCCACCAACTCAGAAGAGGCGGAGGCTGGTGTGCTGCTGCTGCCGCGTGCCGTTCAACATGGCGCGGAACTTCTTGGGGCGCTGCTGTAGGCGACGGAATGCCTCTTGAACATGCCGAGGCTCAACAGGCGTGCGGCCCTCACTAGGCGGATCGAACAGGCCCTGAGCGAGCTTGCGCTTCTTGGTACCAGCACTCTCACCAGTATCTTTCCGCATGTCTTCGTTATCCTTGATTTTGAGCGCTTCCTCGGTCAGAGTCTGGACCATCTCGAAGGTCAAAAAGCCGAGAATATCGACGATATCGTCTGACGGCTTGCTGTCCGTGACCAGGCCAAAGCCAGCCCACTCTCGGAAGCGCTTGCCCTTGCGGTAGGTGAATGATGCTTGACGGAATTCAGACCAAGTGACGTACTCCTCTCGCGTCATGGCTTTCGTGCGCTCGTCGGCCTTGCGGAGGCGCTGCAGGGTAATGTAGTTCATCTCTTCCTCTTCTTCGTCCTCCTCGTCTTCACGCTCCGGAACCTCGACGTTGAAGAATGACAGGGGCTCCCAGGGTAGACCGACTCTGGCCTTCTTGTTCTTCTTGGCTCCGTCGTCAACGGGGCCGCCGGGTACTACACCTCCGCCGACGGGGTCTTCACCAGCACCGATGTCCGCCTCGCCGCCTTTGTCGTCCGAGTCCTTGACGTTCTTGCGCACGTCCTTCCAGGACAGAAATGTGCGCAGCCGGGAGACCTTGGGGGCATCGTCACGGATCTGGAAGATCAGATCATTAATAGTGATTGAGCGGGATCCGCGACGAGCAGCGTGTTCCGTACAGCTTCGGAGCTATGGGCAAGGTCAGCAAGCAGCATTTTTCAGTATTCTGCGCAGAGACTTACAATTTCGACGACTTGCTGGCGAACGATATCCTCAATGATACCGGTAGTTTCAACAGAGGGTTCTCCAGTCTCGCCAGAGACGTACATCATCTGGATTTCAGGTGTTATTTGGTGAGCTTTGCGCATTGCGAGAAACATAAAATGAACGATGTATTCCCAGAATAGATCCTCTCCCGTAACGAGATCAACCTGGGATGGGGCCCAGGGATCCTCCAAACCAGCCGAGGATAAAGCACTCGCAGTTGTCGGTCCAGAGCCGCCGCCCGCTTGGGCACTGTTGTGAGGAAAAAGAGTAGGGTCTATGTCCATTTGATTGGGGTCCGCCTGTCCGTTGGCGGCAAGCGATGGCTCCTGTCTGATATGGCCAGCTCTCGCAGGAACATCGTATGCAATTCCGGGGCCTTGGTAGGCATGATAGGGGAATTGCGAAGGAGCGGTCTTGTAATTGGGGATACCAACCGCCAAATCAAATAAACCTTGGAACAGCTCGGCTCCAAAAGGATCCGAAGATCCTAGCGAGCCGGTAAGATATCTTCCATGAGGTTGGGAAGCCTGCGGAGCATCTGAGATCGACGCCTGCTCGGGCTGCTCTTGGGCAGCAATTCGGAGCTCGGGCTCAGGACTCGTGGACTTTAAGTCGATTCGGTTGTTGGATGATCTATGAGCTGCGGCAGCATCAATGACTTGTGAAAAGACAGAATTGTCGATAACAGTCGAATCCCCGAGGGCTCTAGTGATTGTGGGAGTTGGAGGAAACAGTAATTTTCTGCTTCCTGACAGGTCCGGGCCCATCACAGGGCTCTTTCCAAAGGCCCGGGCATATCTGTGGGCGCGAAGCTTGCCCAGATCTTCCGGACTTCCAGGCATTTCGGGGCTGACCCGAGTCGGCGAGCCACTTGCAGATATTTTGACGTGGCTTCGGGGAGTGGTGATGGCCAAACTGGACATGCGAATTTGGGTTTCCCTATGCTGGTGTCGCAAATCGGCCAGTGCTTGGGCGTCTAGAGACCGTGACGGAACCTGTATTGGTTGGGGTCCAGAAGGCCGAGGAAGATGGAAGTGGCGCTTTCTTCTCCCACCTCTCTGGGGCGGTGGGTCATCTTCAGATCGAGGCCAGACCATATATTCAGAAGCGGAAACTGCTGAAGCGCTCTGATTCGCCTGTCTCAGGAACCGGTCTTGGGCAGACGAAGCTCCCTGTGCTTCAAAAGGCCCAGCCATGGTGGGGTTTTGGGATTTCCGTCCGATGTTGATGATGGACTGTCCTGTGACGGACCTATCCCTTTCTGGTTGAAGCTCCTCAAGTCAAAGAGAGACTTGCGACGAAAACTCGTGGGCTCTACCAAACCAAGATTGGGAGCTGGACCAGATGTCTTATAGATCAGGCTGCTGAGTGAAAGTCGACTGTCCCGGCGAAAACACCAATACACTGCCCATTGAGCGTCGCCCCGTTCTCGAACCCGATAGACGGAGCTGTGGCAGACGTACTGGTGGGGGACTTGCCGAGGCAGAGGAGGGAATTCAGGTGCTGGATGGCCAATTACTCGCGGAAAGGAAGATCCGTGATATGGACAAGGCTGTGGGGGTTTCTGAAGTGGACACAAAACGAGGCCCGATCAAATAATGACCAGCACCAGGAAGCGGAATGTGATATGCGTGAAGGTCGGATATGAGGCAGATTCGCCGCTGTTTAGGAAAACATGGTGGTGTGTAGAAGAGGGCTGGTTTGGGAGGAGGGCTGTGAGTTTGGTGAGGTTGGCAACACCAACCAGGGCTAGAAGGAAAGAAGGTGGTTGCTGATCACGTAAAAACACGCTCCCCAACACGCTCCGAATGTGAACAGCCCGCTCGTGGGGCCTCTGGGGTGCGCCGAGAACGAAGACCTGCCTAACGATAGGATGGCCCCGGGGGGTAGATTGACGGCGAGGGCGAGGTGGGCACCCGATATCTGCCCACTAGTATTTGAGATATGCTGGCCGGAAGTGAAGCTATCGATGCCGGAGAGAGTAACCAAGGCTCTACTTCTGGGACGTCGGCGATAGGGAGGTAGATTGGAAAGCCCGTCCTGTTGTTGGTGATCACTAGAGAAGTCCGAACTTGTCATATGCTCGTTTTCGAAAGCACCGTGCTGCCAGCCTGTTCATGAGGCCATCCCGAGGCCGATGAAGCTCGATAAAGCTGGTTTCGCCGTCGTCTCAATAGAAAAGAAGTCCCTGCCTGTGTTTCCTCGAGAAGTGTTGCTTTGGGAAGACATCCCAGCAGCACTCTCTCCAAAATGCGGCTCCAGTTACCCACACCGACAAAATGCATTATCCACTGCACTCTTTCATCCCGTGCTAACGATACCGGTCTGCCTCGCTGCGTGTGCATCCATTTGAACGTCCTGTTTGTGGTCCTAGTATTGGACGGTTTTGTTGATGACGCGCCGTGTAGAGTAGTTTACTGACAACAACGACTAGTATAACCGTGACGCGATCGAGACGAAAAGTGTGGTGTTGAGGGCGGCATTGTAAAGACCGGCCCCAAGCTGTCCAGAACCGCTAATGGCCCACCATGCTGCGTGCATGTCCAGCATGATGATATTGCTGTCAAGGCTGCTTGTCTGCCCGTCTATCCTATAGACTCTCTGCTCTATGCGATGCCATCTTATAATGCCAGCACTTGCTGGAAGTCAAGTACAGCCAAAGCGACAAGACAGCCCCGAAAGAACAATGGAGCTGAACAACTAATGAGGCAGAAAGTGAATGGAGCCATACCTGCTGGATTTCCTGCCTATATTTATACGCTTTATCCGACTTGTCCGCCATCTTGACAGGATAGCAATGGTCCAAGGCAGTAATTTGAGCAAATGTACTGATATCCAAAACAAAGGTGTCAGTTCTAAGTTGACGCGGCACCAACAAGCCAAAGTTCGAGTGAGACGTTAGACAGGTGAGGTTGAGTTACGATCACGTGCGCTTCATGAGAACAAGGATGTGACTACGGCGATAGCATCATGATGGCGCCCGATAATGCCTAAAGTGTACTTTAATGGCGCTAACGTCAGCCCCTTGTTCAACGGGAACAAGGGGCTTGCCCCGCCATGCAGCTTCGCGTCAGTTCCCAGGAACCCCACGCAAGCTCTCAGCCTCAGTCTCACTACCAACTTCATCGGAAGTTCCAGGTTGAAAGCAAACAGAGCCGTTTCATAACAGCTTAGATATCGCTCCCACAGTTTTACAATATCCAGCCAGCAAAAATGCCTCCTCCGCCCGCGACCATCGTGGTAAGCACCTTACCCCTGGTCGCAACTGCCTTGCCAAAGCTCACCCCGCACGAAGCCCAAGATTAAAGTCCAACTTAAATTGGCCATCGCAAGGCTGCGCATGGTCCAGAAGCGGGATGAAGCTCTCGCCAAAAACCAGCGGCGAGTGATGGCCCAGCTGCTGGAGGCCGGAAAGGTCGATTCCGCAGTCATCCGTGTCGAGAACATCATCCGCTCCGACATCATCAGCGAGCTCCATGAGATTCTTGAGCTTTACTGCGAGCTTCTTCTCGCCAGAGCTGGCCTTCTGGAAGCCCCAACATGTGACCCGGGACTTGAGGAGGCCGTAAAGAGCATCATTTACGCCGCGCCAAAGACGGAGATTAAGGAGCTGCATTCGGTGCGTGTGTTGCTTGCCGAGAAGTTCGGGAAGGAGTTCGTCCTCCATGCGACGGAGAACACAGACGGCAAGGTGTCGGAGAAGGTAGTTAAGAAGCTCAGCGTCACGCCGCCGAAGCCCGAGCTCGTTACAGGGTACCTGGAGGAGATCGCCAAGGCCTATGGAGTCAACTGGCCGAGGAAGACACAGGAGGACCTCGGCGAACCCCCTGACTTCTTGGGCGATGACGGCGACGAGAACCCGAGCGGTGGCCAGGCCCAGAAGAACTTAGAAGCCCCCATTCTCTCCGGGGACCTCGACGACGACGAGGTGGAAGCCAGGGCGGAGCTCAGCAAGGCAACCCCGCCGAAATCCTTTGGGCCTGCCAGCCCGCTCCACGTCAATCCTCCAAGCCCGTCGACCGACAACATCCATCCTAAAGTAACGCTTAACTCGCGGGAGCTGAAACCAATCAAGAAGGTGGCTCCGGTTACTCCTTCTAAAAAGGCACCCGAGTCGAAGGGCAGCATTGCAGACGGGATTCCTGACGTCGACGAGCTGGCCAAGCGGTTTGCGGCTCTGAAGAGGTAGTGCTCGAGATATAGTGAGTCCTCTCTGGCTTATAATGGTGCATAAATTTACTTTCCCATTCTGGCTGGGGCCGCATTGGACTGGATTCTGCGTTGGCGTTCGGTCATGTTAGTCTTTTGGCCTTAGCAATTGTTAGGGAATGTTTCGATGCAACACCTTGAAATGGGTGATCTTGCACACACCATCATGGGCTCAAGAGCTTTCACCCGTTGTATTCCCTGAAAGGGGTCTGAGTGAGGGATACAGATTATGTGACCCAGAGCCTACCAACTAGGCAAGACAGCAAACACGGTGCAGTGACTAAAAACACTCTGCCCTCGTGCCTGGCACGCAGTTGCGGGCCCCTGGCCATCCCGCCGTGCGCCGTCGCCCCCGGCGACCTCAACTCCACGCTCCGCGGCCCCTGCTTTCAGCCCACGCTGCGCGCGATGATGTCGTCGGGGCCGGATAAGACCCGCTCTCAGCGAATTTTCACCGGGAAGGAGCTATTCTCCTCTTTCCTTCCTCAAGAAGTACCGCTGTGGAAATTCTGCCTCTCAGCTTCCCCCAAGACCAAGCACAACTCCCCAAGTCTTCTGAGGCTTACACCATCAACAACATCACAGGTGCGTTGTGAGAATAAGCTGGGTTGGCCTACACTCGCTCACTTTACCGCAGTATCTGCTCGACCAAGTATTTGTGCAGGGTATTCGTTTCTTTCCTCTCCCCGCCGGTATTGCCATCCACCTTGCTTCTCCCCGCCATACTTTCCTCGGAATTTGCCCGAGCTCCAAATCCCTCGTTGCTGGTCAGGCACCAGCACTCCCTCACCCTCATCTCCTAAGGAGCTGGTTCCTCCCTGTCCCGGTCTATTTGTCAAGATGGACCACGCCGACAGGATCAGACAGAACCAGGACGTTCTGGGAGTGTCGGACTACAGCACTGTGTCGATCACTCAGCTGGAGGGTCTTATCACAGCAAGATTCCCCGCCCGGCCTTCGATAGACGACGAGAGGCGCCTCCATCCCCATGTGGAATGGCTGGCAAGCCGCCTATGCGGCGTTGACACTGACGAGCAGGCGATGATAACCGTTATCAAGCATTGGCATGAGTGCCTTGGAGAACTTGGCTACAGGGTCGAGGATATGGTCAAAGTCTTCCGCACACGGCACAAGGAGCTTTCCAGGAGAGTACCTGAGACTCGCCCTGGCCTTGAGCGAGAGCGTCTTGCAATGCGGTTTGCTCTGGGGATGGAGGTCCGCCCTCCCAGTCCACTGGTGCCGTGGTCACGGCCCCCCGAATGGGGCTCTCCCTCACCGGACCAGCCAGAGTCACCTATGGACTTTGTGGCTCCAGCCACGAGAGCCGTCTCGGACGATGAGAGCGGTACCGCCATGGCCCAGCAGAGAGGCGCAATCCCGGGGTCCCAGACGACGACCAGCATAGTCATCTCGGACGACGAGAGCGATCCCGCTCCCGGCCCCGTCCAAAGTGCGAACGAACAGTCTCAGCCGAAGGGGACCATAGTCATCTCGGATGATGAGAACGGCCCCGGCCAAAGCAGTATGAAAGGCGCAACCACAAAGCACCAGATAGCGGACAGGCCGGTCGGCCGCTGGCTTTTTGACGCGCCGGCTGGCGGTTCGGCTAGCGGATATCGTACAACGCCGCCAGCCTTGCAAACGCCGGTCTTGCCAGCACCTGCCTTGCCGGCGCTCACCTTGCGAACCTACTCATCCACGAAAGGACCTTTGCCATCCTATCTTTGCAACCGCTGCAACGTGCCTGGTAGGTCACACCCCACACTTTCAGCACCTGCCTTGTTTTGATTTTGATCTTTTCTAATCTTCTTCACAGGTCATCTCATACGAAACTGCCCGACCAACTTGTTTCCGGAGTACGACCAGAAGCCTCCTGCGAATTACAGATGCGCTGGATGCGGCAGCAATAACCATCTTCACACCGCCTGCCCGCGCAACAAGCGTTACGATTCTATCAACCAGCAGAGAATTCGTGCTGGTATTCCTCGTCGAGTCACCCCACCCCCCGCAGAGTTCGACGCCGAGATGTATGGAGAGGATCCTCAAAGACCTGCTCCTCGGGGCGGCACTGCGCCTTCCGTTGGACGCCCTGACGAGAACCAGCCTGCTGAGAGTTCCCGCGGTCGATTGCAATCCGACTCCAGCTACCGCCGTGCTGCTTCTCCTCGGGGAAGGGGCCATGGACATCGATCTCGCTCTCCCAGGAGAAGTGGCAGCCCTGTCGCCACCAGAAAAGCCCTCCAGGACCTCGGAAACAGGCCCAGAGTAGGACCCCGCTCGGGATACCCCGACGAGCGTAACGAAGACCGCAATCAGCGGTCTGGATATAATCGCAATGACTGGCTCGACGGCGAGTCTATGGAGGGGTACCAAGTCGAACCCGTGCCCCACCGCGACAACTCGCGCCGGGATTTGCCCTTTCCGACCAGATATCATCAGGCGGAGGGACGCTTGTCCTTCCTTGACGAGAGCGAGGACACTCTGATTGCGCGGCCCAACCAGCACACAGGTCGGCTCTCTTACCATGACTATGACGGAAACGAGTTCGACATTGTGTCCCCTCGCCTGGAGCCCGAAACCCGCAAAGATACTCGCTCGTACTTTGTCGATTCCGAAGACGACTTTCCGGTAGCTGCTGGTCAAGTCTCGTCCCATCCCAATCAGAGACTTAGCACGATGGCCACTCACCCAGACTGCATAACCATGATCGACTCTCATCCAGCATACGGAGCTGCTCATCCAGATCGCATGAAGCTCATTGGGTCTCATCCGGCTTACGGAGATGCTCATCCGGATCGTATGAAGCTCATTGACTCTTTTTCGCCGTCCGGAACTTCTCAACCTGCTGAGGTCCAAGCACCGATATGGAACTCCGATGGAACGTATAATCATGTCAGGAACCCGGATCCTAATTACGGCAAGAACCTAGAGGATTCGATCCACGGTGTGGTTGATGAATTCCTTGAACAACAGGCCTCGACGAGTCCTGATCCGCCAACGGTCATGGCCAGCAAGCAGACCATTGCCCAAAAGCCCCAGGAGAAGGTTGCTAGGCGGATGAAGAATAAGAAGAAGGGACCTGTTATCCAAAAGAAAGACTTGCTAGCCGCCATCGCCAGAAGTCAGTCGCCCTCCATCGCGAATACAGAAAAGCCTTCTCCCATCACATCCACCGATAACCCGAACCACGCAAAGGCACTTGAACTCCTGAAGGGAAACCACAACCCAAATAGCCGCAAGAACAAGGCTCGACCCACTGCGATGCAGATGTGGGACGAGTCGGATCGCAGCAAGTCGGCAGCCCAGGGAGATGCAGGCCAGAGTAGCAACGAAGACACGCCCATGGCTGATGCAGTAGTCTCAGCTGCTGAGGCAATTAGTCTTCCATCTGCCCTGTACCCCATCGAGGAAGTTGCGGAAGAGTTTCTTCCGGATGAGAGAGGTTTCACCAAGAAGACTGAAAGCCTGGACGACAAAAGGAAGGTCCTCGGAGAGGAATACAAGAGACACTCCACTCCCATCGAAGCTCCCACGAAGGACGAGGAGCTCATTACCAGCGAGATTGAAGCTGTTCATTCTGTTCAGGCAATGTCCCAACTGTCCTTGAGCTTGTCTCCTGCGCGTTCCCCCGAGAAATTTGACCGTGGCCTGGACTCAGGCGGCCAGAACGACCTTTAGAGTTCCCTCCTACAACCCAACAGCCATCAGAGGCTCTTCAACAAGGAGTCAAGGATCGGGGAACACATAATTGCCTGCTGCATCGAGTTTGTCGTTTATGATTTACGATGGTAGCTTCCTTTTAGCACTGCAAAGCTGATATTTCAACACGCTGCACGTTGCTCGAAGATACCATTTGTTGGAGTTGCGTCAAGATTTCACATCTGGCCATAGGGTTCTGATTTCAATTTCTCTCATTTCCCAAACGGTATGGCGAAGGATGGGTTGATCACGACGGGTTGATCAGGATTGTTTGATCAGGATGGGATTCTTGTCTATGGTACAGGTTTTTAAGGAGTTACTGGGCCGGTTGCATCCGCTATATATGGTTCCCGGGCGTCCCTGGATTCGGTCATATTGTCTTTCGGGTTGGTGGGATTACCAGGAGCCCGATTGCTGCTTAGAGCCGCAAGATACCACGTGTTAGTCTAGATTGCAGGTTATCGGCACCCTTTTACGGTGCTGGTGGCGCAGTCAGTTGTCAGGAATATTTTGTATCATATTGTAGTCAAGCTCGCCTTCACCGTGAAAGCAGCTCATCTTCGTGACAGCGAATACTCGCATCGGTAGAGGTGGGAGATCCCAACCTCTCTGAGTCTCGCGGGATATCAGATTATCCACCGCGTAGATAGTCTCAATGCTCGACGAGACGACGCCGTCCGCTTTATGGCCCCATACTACCAGGCCCGCGGAACGCCCTCGCTCATCGCACTTAGATAGCGGCCCTGTCCTCCTTTCCAGCATGAAATCTTTAGATCCCAGCTCATATTATCCTATCCACTGGTACCATCCCTACCCAGTCCCTCCTCTCACTCCAACTTATCCAGATGTTCCAGCCTCGTCAGAACAACCTGCTTGCTCGTCTCCTCAATCTCCCCCGCGAGAAACACCTCGTCCAGAATCGCATACACCTTGTAGAAATTGAACACCAAGTCCAGCTCGCACACGTTTCCGAAGAACGAGTCGAGCACCTCTACGAAGAAGTGAATCGCCTCGAGGAACGCGAGCTCGTTGTCGTTGGTGTCGACGCACGCGCAGAAGAAGAGCCCTGCGTACCGCCGGTAGACGACCTTGTGGTTGCGGAACTCGACGAAGTTGGATTGGTATTTTTGGTCGCGGGGCGCGACGAGGCGGTGGACCTGGGAGAGGGGAGAGTTGGTAGGTATTGGGGGTGGGAGGGGAGGGTGGTGGTTACTGACTTCGCCCTTGAGCTTGATCTTCTCGTCGTCGCTGTATGGGACGTACCACTTTGCGAGCCGCGTCTTGCCCCTGCGCGAAAGGTTAGTGTCGGCTCGGAGAGGGATTGGTGTGTCAAGTAGAGCGAGAAACGTACTGGCGGTTCTGGATGAGAATGAACGACAACATGGCTGCTGTTCTGCAGCCTGCCGTGATGCTTGACTATCCTCAATGGCGGTTCACGATGCGCGGAACGGATGCGGCGGTCGGGGTAGCTAACGGAGGTGGGGCCGGGAAAAGGAGATTAGAGGGTTAGGGTTATGTGTGAAAATTAACCCTGGCATTGACTGTCGCTATCAAAAGGCCTCAGCAGTATGGTATATGCATGTTCAATTTGTTACATATGTCCATTTACAAGTATGCAGCAAATGCAAAAATGCGGAATGTCATCCACGGCCTTGCTAGTCGGTTCCCAAAAGCCACACCTTCCATTGTCTATAGAACCAGAACGCCCGCTCTCATGCCACAATGCATTCCGCTTGTAATAAATACTTCCGTGCAAGGATATCATGACTCTCTTCGTTGAGACCCCACATGAATCCCCGAGCCCCATTCCGTCAATCCCATGGCTAGCCAGCGATGATCCTTGTGCCGTAAGCACATCGCTTCCCAGCCGGATTCTAATCCACTGCAATGACCTTGGCATCCTCCTGTTCCCGCTTTTGAGACTGATGGTGGATCGTCCACAGCGTCGTCAGCAGCCCCAGGCCACAGGCACCAAGTGTCACAAAATAGGCATTCTTATAGCAGTCGAGACCATCGGGGCAGGAGCGGTCTCCATCGTTGCCGACGATGCTATGGCCGTCGAACACAGCGCCGTAGAGCAGATTGAAGATGTTGCCGGAGATGGCGGGAGCCAGCGTCATGAAGCCCCAGTTCTGGCTGAGCCCGTGGATTCCAAACGTCTCGGCTACGATCGACGGGAAGACGCCAAACAGGAAGCCGTAACCAAGACCGGAGAGCCCAGAAACGAGGAAAAGGAAATAAGGGTTCACGATGTTGATTGCGAATACCTGCGCGAGGCAGAAGACCAAGCTCGCAGCGACAAGGCACCAGGCGCGACTAGCACCAATGCGTTTCACGAGGAAGTCGGATCCGATGCCTTGACAATGTGTTAGCGCCTGAGGTTTTAAACATCCAGCCTTCAAGAAAGGGATCTCACCACTCAACAACCTGCCAGTGAAGCTGCCAACTGATAAAATAGAGACGTGCATCTGCTGTCGGTAAACCAGAAAAGCCTCTGTTACCGAACTGTCGTAGCGTTTCCAAAGAGCATTGACGTCGTGCCCGATATTGCTAGAGATTGTCAGCCAACAAGATATCGACTTTTGCGGCGCAACTCACTTGATAGTCATCAGTCCGATACCGGCCAAGATGCCCATGATGGCAAAGAGTTGCCAGAACTCGATGTCACGAAGGAGGCGCCAGCCGCGGATATCTACACGGTGGGAGCGATCCATATCAACACTGTTCTGCACCAAGACATCGCCCGGGAGCGACGACGACCCTGACGACTTCGACATGAGGGAGGACGTCTCGTCAACGTCGTCGGCCTCGTTTGGTGTGGGCAGAGGGGGGCGAGCCGCTTCGAGGTCGGCCTCGCTCGCGGCGCTGGCACCCTGGGGGGTCGAAAGCTCGGCTGATCCCGCCTCTCCTCCGCCCGCGACCGGAGCGGCGGACGCGGGAGTCGTATATGTGGTGGGTGTCGACATACCAGGTTCTGTAGCGTGGTTGAAGGCACCATGGCCGGCTTTGCGATGTGCCTTGCCGTCCTCGGACGACGTTCGCCGCAGCTGCTGCGAGTTGGTCCTAGAAAGCCCGGACGGGACGGCATGGTACGCAGTGTGGGGCAATACCCGGAGGAAGAAAAACCCAAAGAATGTCAGGCAGAATGTTCCCGCGGCCAGGAGCCTCAGGAAAGCGCTCGTGTTTCCGGGGAATATCACGCTGCCGGTGACGGAGAAGAAGAACGCGCTGAGGCCAAAGGCGGCCAGGGGGAAGGCGGTCGCAGTTCCCCGGTGATGGGGCCAGTTCAGCGCCGATGTCTTGACCGCAGCAGCGAAGGCCATGCAGCCTCCCAAGCCCACCATGAACGAGAAGACGCACATCATCCCGACAGATCCAGCTCCTGTGTCGTAAGCGGTCGCCAATGGAACGTAGCCCAGACCAAGCAGCAGCGAGCCGACAATCACGCCAGGCCGGGGGCCACGGTTGTCAATGAACAGGCCGATAGGGACGCCCATCGAGTACATTCCCAAATTCCCTGCCAGGCCTATAAGGTTACTCTCCGTGGTAGTGAGGTGCAGCTTGTCGGCACACTGCGGCGCCCAAGCCGAGTAGACATACTGCGAAACGCCACCATGTCAGTTATCTCGGTCGGCAAGGCAGTAAAACGGAGCTCCAGAACCAACATTTGTGCCGCATGCTAACGATATGAGCGTAGCCGCGATGCTCGACACCATACGGGCGCGGTACACTTTTCGGTCTAACATTATATAGGCTGGATCTGGGACTTCGAATCGAGGAGGGTAAACCGAGGGGGGCGTGGTCTTATTGGGGCATGCCGGCGATGGCAAGAGTGCAGCTTCAGCTAAAGTCTCCAGCAGCGCACGTAGAATCGAGGACACAGTCAGGGAAAACGTCCAGAAATCATTGTGAGGGAGAAGTGGGAAAGTGTGGTCGGCCTGACGTCTTATCTTGGCGATCCCTGGGCGCAGTGCTGCATGGAAGACACCCCTGTGACAGCCGCGTCCGATGATTGCCCTCTGGGTTGAATGGTTTCGGTTCTGACCCTTGGCGTAACGTACCGCATTCGGTGCTGATTGGCCTACCGGGACACGGCAACAGGGCCGATAAAGGAGCAAGAGGTATTGTCCGTACAGGCTTGGCATAGGCTGGACAAACAGGACGGAACACACATCAAATCGCCGACATCAGATCAGTTCCCGTCAGCCTCGCCAGTCAAAAGGAGCTCGCTCGCCAGTCGCTGTGTGTCAGCCTGTTTGTGATGCAGGAGGGCCAGCTGATAGCCTCAGCACACTGCGTCTTGTCCCTGAGTCAGGAAACACAGCAGCCTCCACCTGTAGGGCATGTGACACCATTGCTTACCCAGTGCTCGGCGAGAGTGGATTGATTACGTACACATACAACAAGAAGGCAGGCTGCCAAGCTGAGTGGACCAGAGCGGACCTGTATGTCATGCCTCTTCAAGGTCACGTGCAGCCAGCTGTCAAGTGGCGCAGGGGACCCGCAATTACGCACTCGCTTTCGTTGACCCGTCGTTGCCCAAGCCTGGTTGCCGCCGACTTGACTGCATCACACCTTGACTGACCTCAGTCGTCTCCAAGAGCCCACCGTATCGTTTGCCGGCGCTACAAATTTATTGCCCAAGACAAAAACCACCCGGTTGTCTTACGGAAACGCCATTGCGGAGAGCTTCTTTCTAGGCCGGACCTGAAAGCTCGCGAGCGTCATCGTGATGGGCGCGCTTCTCTCGTTGCCGCTTCTGGCGGTACCCAGCCTAGGCACCGTAAGTTCCGTCATCGAACTACCACACCGCAGAGACTGACGGTTTACTTTGCAGGTTATTGGTTTCGCCGCAAGTTGCTGCGGGGCCGCGACATGTTCCGCGGTTTGCAGCCTTTGTGGGAAGTGCGGGAACAGGTTGGTGATACCGATGCGCCTGCTCGACTCCGGTCCTTGCTCACTATTGATTGCCACAGTGTCGCAACACGTATCGCATACGCTCTCATTCTCCTCGTAAACTCGATCCTATCGTGGATAATGCTCACAAAATGGGCCATCGATAAACTTCAGCATCTTATGCTCGACTATGTTAAGATTTCTTGCGGCGACGGCGACTGCCACGGTTGGTTAGCCGTCCACCGTATCAACTTCGCTCTCGGCCTCTTCCACCTCTTATTTGCCGGCCTTCTTTTGGGTGTAAACTCCTCCAAGAACCCTCGCGCAGCGATTCAAAACGGTTATTGGGGCCCGAAAATCATCGCCTGGTTGTCCCTCATTGTGCTCACCTTTTTTATCCCGGATAGCTTCTTCATGTTCTGGGGCAACTATATCTCGCTCATTTGCGCCATGCTATTCCTAATACTCGGCTTGATTCTCTTGGTGGACCTAGCGCATAATTGGGCCGAGTACTGCCTCATTCAGATTGAGGATACGGACTCGAAGGTATGGCGGTTCATCCTGATTGGCTCCACCCTCGGCATGTATTTGGCCTCGCTTGCCATGACCATCGTCCAGTACATCTTCTTCGCCGGAGGCGGGTGTTCGATGAACCAGGCCGCCATCACGATCAACCTGCTGCTCTGGATCGCCGTGTCTGCCATATCAGTGCATCCTACCGTCCAGGAGTTCAACCCGAAGGCGGGCTTGGCGCAAGCCGCCATGGTCGCTGTTTACTGCACTTATCTGACCATGTCTGCCGTTTCAATGGAGCCCGATGATACCGAAGACCGCCATTGCAACCCACTCGTTCTGGGGCAGGGCACTCGCACTACCACGATTGTCGTTGGAGCCATGGTCACCATGCTCACGGTCGCGTATACCACGACCCGGGCGGCAACCCAGAGCCTCGGCCTCGGTGGAAACGGGAAGGGGCAGATCCGGCTACCCGATGATGACGAGCATGGCCTCGTGACGACCCAGCCGAGCGCCCGACGGGAGATGCGGGCCGAAGCGCTTCGCCGAGCTGTCGAGGAGGGCAGCCTTCCGGCCGATGCGCTGCTGTCGGATGATGACGATGATAGCGACGCGGGTGGCAACACGGCCCACGATGACGAGCGCTCGAGCACACAGTACAACTACTCGATGTTCCACATCATCTTTTTCTTGGCCACGGCCTGGGTTGCGACGCTGCTGACCATGGACTGGGATGACAAGCGGCAGGATGATTTCGCGACAGTTGGACGGACGATGTGGGCAAGCTGGGTAAAGATTGTGAGCTCATGGGTGTGCTACGCCATGTACACGTGGACTTTGGTTGCGCCGATTATTCTGCCCGATCGCTTCGAGGCCGCTTAGTTCGAGTGTGTATTGTACCCCTTTTTTATGTGAGATTCATACTATTCATATCGGCAGGGAGTTTAGGGTACTAGCATGAGAGTGGGGTTTAGCAATGCTTTGGTAGCACAGGACGTATGTGTTTCTTTCCATCGGGCAAATCGCAGCGTATTTCCCATGCATGGGCCCGAAACTGGGACCTGTCTGGCCCTCATCGGCAACGGGCAGGGATTGAAAACCGGCCCGGCACCGCATCGGCGCATTTTCCCGCCGTGGAGGAGCCTCCTGCCATGACGTCAAGCAGCGGGTACGTAACAACGAAACGCATCATTGGTAACTTGACAAGCCACAAGCCAGATCCCAAAGTTCCATGATACCGGGGGAATAAGCGGCTCGATCCAGACGCCATAGATGTGGGGGCATGATCGATCTAGGTGAAGACAGGGGCGTGGATCGCCGAATGTTTGGCCTTCTTCGACATTCTCGCCGCCCAATCTCTCTACTGCGTATTGCAGCGCGCTGTGTAACCGAGATGCGTGGATTATGGTCCCCGGATTGGTCATGCAGGGTGTTTGTCTGCTTGCGCCTTCTGCCTTTTCGGAATATGGGTTGACAGGTTGTGTCAGGCTTTCCGAAGGATATGCTCGGCCGTTTGATGGATACTGGGAAGACGGGCTGTCACGGCTGCATCAGGGACGGTGGTTAGACCCTGGCCCCTGGCCTGCTTTGTCAGTGCCAATTAAACAAGCTTAAAGCCAGTCGAGGCCGCTGCTATAGGCGCGGTGGTAGTGTAACGTTAGACGAGACAGAAGACCTGATGGGTTCTCTTGAGGGTTGGGCTGTCGAGTGCTGAGTGTGCCTTTTCGATGCGCGCAAAGGACGGTGAATGTTTGCCGCGCGTGCCTCGGCGCCGGGGACGGTCTGCTCACCTCAGTCTCGGAATGGAAAACAGCACACACCGCCTTCCTCCTTGGACCGTTGATTATATGCACGGCAACCTGCAGCTGTGCCCGTTGCCACGTTCTGTCATCTGGTCTGTCCCGTGCTCTTTCGGTATGCTCATCTGGTTTAGTCTTCACCTGCTTGACAGTCGGTTGATACGACCCTCCTCACTCCAAGATGATTCCGTCACCTGGGAGGAACGGCGTCATCCGACTAACCTCCGTTGTGTTACTGCTCCCCTCGGATCCCGCCCTGTGAGGATGCGCTGCGCTGGCTCCTGTTGATGATGGAATATGAAGTACCTTGTCAGACGACGCGAAGGGGATAGTCCCGATAGGCAGGCTTTCCGGTGGCAGCGACATTGTTTGAACTGGTTCGTTAATCGGATCCCTTCCCCGGATCATGGCCGCCACTCTGCGTTGCAGATCAGAGCTAAAATGGAGAGCGATACCGAGTTCGGTTGAAGCGGCGTCGTGGCGTATTTCCCCCCAATCTGATACAAACCCATATCCCAGAAAGCAGAACAAGGCAGCCAAGGCAAGCAAGTGAAGATGCGAGATCTGACAAGGCTAAGCGAGTGCCTGTCTAAATCCAGAGGGATAGCATGGCCCTCAAACAGGTTGCCATAGGCAAGTCTCGCATCTGCGCTTCTGTCGCAGATAGACAGCTGAACCGGGTTCCGGACTTACATGCCGGCAGGGCAACAATACTCCAGCTTTGCAACTCGCTGCCCTCCAAAGCAAGGGATAGGACATGTGCCCCAAATTCACCTGACTCCTCCCGGGAGACTGGGTTGCAGAGAGGGTGTTTTTGCTTGCTCTGTGCTACCCCAGCGCTGGATTGCGCGAAAGCCTTGCCCGCTGGGCTTGGTGAACCCTGGGCGTCAGGTGCGGCCGGAAGAGGACGATACTTTGCCGGGCGGCGCGTGGCGCTCGATAGGGCAACCGGGAGCGAATCGGGGGCGATCCAGACAGTTCGCCCTGGAAAACTGTTGATCCCGCCGGCCATCAAAGGAATAGCAACAAAGAAACGCGAGACAGTGAAGTATGAGGGGCAAGGGAGGGACTCAACGAGACTGATGGTTGCCCAGCATGACCGCGCAGATTGCTTACCGCTCCAACCACTCTGTTCTGCCGAGTCACACGAGTAGACTTGGAAGCCAGCACGTAGTGCAGAGAGGGAGAGCAAACGCTCATGCTGGTATCGGAGCCCAGCCAGATCCTGCTGGTGCAGTCTCAGCACGAAAACGAGGAGAGGAATCTCCGAGGAATCTAAGCAAGTTGCAACAATGAGGTGAGCAGCGAGGAGGAGGAGCTCGGGAGCCGCTTACTATTGCGAAAAGCTTTTGGGGAGGAGGACAGTACATTGCCGACTGATCTCTGAAGACAAACATCCTCTATACTCGGATGTTAGGGGCTTCACTCTCTCTCTGGCGCGGCTCTGCATCGGACAGAAACCAAATACCAAGCCCAGATACAGCGGAGATGGCCGATATCTTGGGCTGCCAGCGAAGGGCGTGCTGAAAAAGATGTTGTGCCTTCACATGGTGCCATGCCTGAGGGGGCCCTTGGAGTGTCTTACCGTATTGGCTCGGGAAAGGAGAGAAACGATCTAATGCCAGAAAGTCATTCAATCATTCCTTTTAGCGCAACTGGAGTCCCGGTGACACAAGAGAGGAGGCGGAAGAAGCGGTGGATGCCCGGCCGCCCCTTCCCAGTGGCCGTTCCTGCCCTCTCTCTCCCAGCTCGTCCATCTGGCGCTTTCCCGGCCATGACATACGGGCAAGACTTTAAAACCCGTGGCTAGGAAGCCATGCGTGTGACCTCTGTTATCTTGTCCTCGCCGCGATCAAGAGTTATACCGCCTCACTTTGCGGTATAACCGCAACCGAGAGTCGGGACAATTCATTTCCACGTCGCGACGTCCCCCAACTACTGGGGAAATCATATCCTCACCGCACTGGTCCTGTCGGCATCCCATGCTCCGCCAAGTATTGCTCCCTCGAACCAGTCGTATCCCACCAGTCTAGCCTAGCTTGACCGAGTCTTGGATATAACACCACCCACCCCATCTCCTCAGAATATGGCAAGAAGTAAACCAGACTCCCAGCAAGTCCCCTCTACCCAAAGGCCACTCCCTCCGAGTGTGTCTTCGATCTCTATCATTTGGTCTAACCACCCAAACCATAAACCACCACTACATATCCTCCACCACCATAAACACCCCACGGAGAGTGACGATGCCTCACAGCGTTCGAGATACCCACGCAGCATCATCCCCCAACGACAACCCACATCAACCCCCACCTCTTTCTCCATCCTACACCCATATGGAAGCACACACCAACCCCAGCGGCAGTACCAAGACAACTTCCAAGCTGTCTCCCATGCTCGTCTCTTGGTCCCTTACCAAGGATCGCAGCAATGTTCCTTTCGCCGAGATCCTTCTCAACATCAAGTGAAGCCAGCACAATCACGATCACTGCCGACGGGGGTCAGCCAGCCAGTCGAGTCACTCGTTTGATACCAGCGGCGTACTTTGCGATTCTTCCCTTCTCAACTGCAGTCACAACAACTAAGAACCAGCCTGCCGCACTAGCAGCAAATCAATACTTTCCTCAGCAACATACTATCGCAACAAATTGGGGCCAGCCAATCGTACTCACGAACTCCAGAAACCTGATATCAAGCCACCAACCAGGACTCGACGGGCGTGAGTTCCATGGGCACTGCGGCGAGTTTCGTGTTTCACCACTAAGCTGGGAAAGCTCTATGGATAAGCGAGGCTTTTGAAAACTTTTGGACTTTTCGCAATCCTTTTCTCCTTCCTTTTCTGCCGGGAGACTGTTCGCTCCCATCCGTCTCTGTCAACTCCACAACGAGACCTTGGTGAAGCGCAAGCAGGGAAAACCCGGTGTATTTTTATGTCTTTTGATCCAACCCGTAGGAATACCAACGCTCCGATACTGCCCCCTCAGCAGAAGCTTAAACGCCGAAATAGTCGTGATATCATGCCTGAGCCCATATATACAGAAGATAGGGGGAAAGCCAAGACCGCCATTAGAACTCATGCTTTTAAGCCGACACTGCGGCCGTACCCTCTTCGCTTGGACCACCGGCATGGAAATCATCTATTGTAAGAGTCACGGCGCCTGCCTGTACAAGCTATAAAGTGGGTTAGAAGATATCACGGCAAATGTAAACAAGTTGAACTTACTGCGCGCGTGAGATCATCGATCAAATCATTTACGTCCTCGATGCCGACACAAAGCCGAATTATGTCCTCAGGCATCTGTCTCTCTGCTCGGGTTTTGGCATCGATACTGGCATGGCTCATGCGGCAAGGCATGCTGATCAAGCTATTCACGCAGCCGAAGCTGACGCTAATGCCCCAAAGCCTAGCGGCCTCGACGATACGCTCGGAGAGGGCGACATCCCCGGTCTCGAAGGAGAGCACAGCGCCTGCACCCCTTGCGATGGACCAATGGAGTGCGTACTGTGGGTGTGACTTCAGACCTGGGTACCGCACCTTGAACCCATGGGATTCAAGGAACTCGGCGATCCGCTGCGCGTTGGCCTGTTGCTTCTCCATGCGGATTGCCAAGGTCTTGACGCCGCGCATGAGGAGGAACGAATCGTTGGGGGAGAGGCCGCAACCAGTGGAGTTGATGACGAAGAACATCTTGTCGGCCAGCTCCGGATCGGCACACGCAACGACACCTGCCATAATGTCGTGGTGGCCTGAGAGATACTTGGTACCTGACTCGTAGACTACATCGGCGCCAAGGTCCAGGGGGTTGCAGAGCATGGGTGAAAGCATGGTGTTGTCGACGATGACAAGGGCCTTGGGGTTGGCGTCGTGGGACGCCCTGGCAATGGTGGGGATGTCGACAATCTTGATGAGGGGGTTCGTGGGCGTCTCTAGCAGAACCATAGCTGTCTTGTCATTGAGTACCGCGCGTACGCAATCGACATCGGTGGTATCGACGTGGTGGACAATGACACCCTGGTTGTTCTTCAGGTATGTGAGTAGCCGGTTTGTGCCCCCATACAGATCATCGCCGGTAACAACCTCGTCGCCCGGCCTCAAGAGGCGGGAGATGACATCTAGCGCGCCCATGCCAGAGCTAACGGCCAGAGCGCGCGTGGCGTTCATGATCTTGGCCAGGTGACGCTCCAAGTGTGTCCGGGTCGGGTTGCCGGACCGGGTGTAGTCGTACTCATTCCCGCCGCTGGACGAGGTCTGCTTGAAGGTCGCAGACTGATAGATCGGAATGCTCGAGGCGCCATACTGGTCTTTGGTCTCGGTGTAGACAAGCTCGGTTGCTAGGGCGTACCGTCTGCGGCCGACCTGCGGGCTCGAAGGCGCGGGGGAGGGCGGGAGGTCATGGCCATCAACGTCGACACGCGCGATGGCCTTGTTGGCGGGCGGCAAGGCCGGGCTGGTGTCGTTCGAAGACGCCATCGGAAAGGCACTGCTGCAATTGGTGAAGTTCAGACAAGCGTCGCAGACCTGGAGCTTGGTGTGGCTCGAGGTTGCGATTGGTGATCCTGTGCGGATGTGGGATGGCGGGGCAGCAGTGACAGGAGGAGGGATGGGTGGCACGACACACCACAGAGTTGGCTTATTAGAAGCTAAAAAACATTGGACTCGTCCAGAAACAGTTTGAGGTGGTTTGGAGGAAGTTTGGGGAGAGAGGTAGTCAGGTTTCTCCGAGCTTTGTACAGGCACCTCAGTCAGTTCTTCCCGCTCCGCGACCTCCAATTGCCCCAGACTCCAACTACCCCTTGGCACGCCGACCGCTTTTTGATCCGAGTCCGGAGGGACGCCGCGTTTGGTTGCAAGAGACTTGCTTTCCTCGCCACAATGTGCCTACAAGTGCCGGTACCTCTCTATCTACTCACGCCTTGGGCCGCTGTGGGGCACAAAAATGACGTGCTAACGCTCACTTACCGGTTCCTACCGAAGAGACAGATTTCTGTGACTGGACAACAAGAGAACTGACTGGGTGCAAGAGAAGTCAAAGCTTTAGAGGATCGCGTGCCCGGACGAGGGCACCCGGCGGAGAGCCAGTATCCATGTCAGGCGGGCCGCACGGAAGACTCATCACGAACCAATGGGCAAATCGGCAAACGGGCGATGGATGGACGGGAATAGGCAAGATAACAGTGCAGTGCGCAGCTCGCTCCTTCGCCTGCCGCGCCAGCCCAGGCAATAAACAACGCTCGCGGCTGTGGCGATTAGATACGCCGTTGGCGATGTATGATACAGAAAATTATTAAGATGGACGCTAGTCTTTTTACCCTTCGCGAGATCCCCTGTATTTACCCCGTCTTTATAGCTTGGCCTGCACCCGAGGGCCGGAATGCACGGTGCGACTCTGCTGACCCCCTTTCCCGTGATTGATGCCACTCAATCGAGGGATAACGAGGCCTGCTCCTCCTCCTCGGCGTACTCGGTAAAAGCATCAGTCGATGATTTCGACTGCGATTTTGCTGCGGCGCTGCTGGCGCGCCGTCTCGCGTGATTATCCATGATAATCTGACCGCCCCCTTTTCGGCCAAAAAAGTCTTCGGTGCGAATTCCGCGCACATTTTCGGGATTCACGCTGGCTAGCGAACCTCCTGAAGCGCGGCGCTCTCTGATATACTCTCGGACAGGAACCATGGCGGCGTCCCGGCATGCCTCCTTGATGTCGCTGCCAGACATGCCCGCGGTCACTTTAGATATGTAATCGAGGTCGAAGTCCTTGTCGCGTTTTGTATCGCCCAGGACCAGTTGCAGAATACGCTGCCGTTGTTCCGCTCCAGGAAGCGGGACAGGGAACTTCTTGGGCATGCGCCGCAGGATGGCCTCGTCGATGTCGTTAATTCTGTTGGTGGCGCCAAGAACAACTATCCTGGCAGGGGTACCACCGGCGTTCGTAGAGGTGAGACCGTCCCAGAGAGTCATGAACCTAGGGCAAGTTAGGGATGAAATGGAATCAGGATGTGAAACGGGATCCTACTCAGCCTTTACCATGCCGCTGGCCTCGTGTTCGCCACTCCTCCTGGTGCCCAAGACAGCATCGATCTCATCGATGAAGATAATGGCCGGCTGGAGCTTGTGAGCCAGGGAAAATACAGCTCGGACGAGCTTGTTCGAGTCGCCGTACCACTTTTCTGTTAGGGTGGAGATGTGGAGGTTGATGAAGGAGGCGCCGCTCTCGTGGGCAACTGCCTTGGCGAGCATTGTCTTGCCGCACCCGGGCGGCCCGTAGAGTAGAACGCCTGAGGGAGCCGACAACAAAGGCCCGCCATGAGAATACAGGTGTGGTAGTGTTAGTGGGTAGATGATGGCTTCTTTCAGTTCTTCAATGATCTCTTCGAGCCCGCCGACATCGTTAAAGCCCACTGGAATGTCCTCGGGCGCTACAACCTCGAGAGCTACTTGGTTCTCGTATTCGTTGAGAATCAGCTTGTCTACTCTCGAGGCGGTATGGGATCCGTCACTGCCATCCTCGCCCTCTCCTGGCGGCCCCCGCCGTAACCGCCGGATCCTCGAAAGGTTGGCCTCGGCTTTGACCCTCGCTTGCTCGTGCTTCTCGCGATCTGGGTCGACTAGCTTTGCAATATATGGCCCGACGAGGTCGCGGAAGAGGAAATAAGCAGATACTGTCTAGCGCGCGTGTTAGCACCATCGTATTTCGCTGGGGGCGAGCAGGGCGGGCACCGAGTACTCACGCTGGCGACGATGACGAGTCCCGAGACAAAGTCCTTGTATCGCTTTTGGTCGCTCATGATGCGCCTAGCGACGCCGCGCAGAGGCCTGCACAGCCGTAAGCTGAAGAAAAGTCCAGTCTCTTTGGAAGTTGAATAATTTTTCCGTTGCTCGGAATTTTGGTCGCAGAACGCTGGGGTTCGAATCGCTTTTGCACGCGGCCAAAGAGCCAGGGACGCGGCGAGCACATGGAAACCGGCTGGTACCGATTGGTGGCTGGGATCACGAAAGCGCCTCCGCGCCACAGGTGGCTGTAATATGGAAGTCTTTCATTGGCTACGGAAAGGGCATGTTGCAGGGCTACCAATTCAAGTTTCTCTACTGAATACTGCTATCACCTGCTTCTCGGTGGAATCTTTAGTTTCTTGATGG
>Ga0247760_1000114_pt1 | contig 80546 bp, 63 predicted proteins | sample UWRJL171409R4_FD_179936 | JGI IMG/M metagenome (GOLD analysis project Ga0247760, IMG submission 179936) | Plant litter microbial communities from Arlington Agricultural Research Station in Wisconsin, United States - UWRJ-L171-409R-4 | ecosystem: Environmental > Terrestrial > Plant litter >... | reverse complement strand
GCGGTCGAGGCGCGCGGCTGGCGAGGCGCGACGAAGGCGCATACTGCGGGTATGTAACTGAGGAGCAACGAAGCCCGCCGCGATGCATCGGCCGCGAGAGCGATCGACTTAGCCATTCGAGGGCCCTTAGGGCGAGGCGCCCGGCTGGCGAGGCGCGACGAAGGCGCATACCTCAGCGCGCGCGGCGGAGCAGCGGCCCTTCAGGGCTGTCCTCGATTGCGAAGCCGCGACTGGAAAGTTCCGCGCGCAGAGCATCGGCTTTGGCGAAATCCCGTTCGGCGCGGGCGCGCTCGCGCGCTTCGACGAGCTGCAAGGCTTCCGGGCTCGCTTGCACGGTGCGGTTCGTTTTCCAATGGAGACCGAGCACCGCGCCGAGCTCGGCGATCAGCCGAGCCCTTTCGCCCGTGGCCAGGCTTGCATCGGCCAGGATGCACCACAGCACCGCCAGCGCCCGCGGCGCATCGAGATCGTCGTACAACGCGTCGTAGAACTGCCGTCGCCATTCGGCTTGGGCGGCCGCTGCCAATTCTGCCAGCGGCTCTTCCACGTGCTGCTCGACGAAGTAGCTCAAGCGCTCGAAGCCCGTTTCCGCAGCGCGTAAGGCTTCGAGGCTGAGATCGAGCGCCGAACGGTAGTGCGCGGTCATGAAGTAGTAACGAAAGGCGGGCGCGCTCACGCCGATGGCGTGCAAGTCATCGAGGTTCGGTGCAAGCCCGGCGGATTTGGCGATCTTCGCGCCCTCCATCGTCAGCCAAGCGCCATGCATCCAATACTTCACCCAAGGACGCACGCCGAGCGCGTGTTCGGCCTGCGCGATCTCGTTGCTGTGATGGACGGCGATGTGATCGATGCCGCCGGTGTGGATCTCGAATTGGTCGCCCAAGTATTTGCTGGCCATGGCGCTGCACTCGATGTGCCAGCCCGGAAAGCCCACGCCCCAGGGGCTCGCCCATTCGAGTTGCCGGCGTGGACCCTCGCTGGCCGAGAACTTCCAGAGCGCGAAGTCGGCAAGGTTTCGTTTACCGTTCTGACTGGCGCTGACCCGGCTATGTTCGGCGCTGGCTCGAAGGCCCGATAGCTCACCATAGTGGGGCGCGCGACTGGCATCGAAGTACAGGCCGTCGGCTGTTTTATAAGTGAAGCCCCGCGCTTCGAGCTGCTCGATCATCGCGATCTGTTCGGGGATGTGCGCGCTGGCCTTGGCCCACACGTCCGGCGAAAGGACGCTCAGCCGCGCCAGATCCGCTTGAAAAAGCGCGGTGTACAGCTCGGTGATGGCCAGCGCCGAGGTCTGGGCTCGGCTCGCCGCGAGCTCCACCTTGTCTGCACCTTCGTCCGCGTCCGAGGTCAGGTGCCCGACGTCGGTGATGTTAATCACGTGCTTGACTGCATAACCGGCCGAGATCAGTGCTCGCCTGAGCAGATCTGCGAACACGTAGGGACGCATGTTGCCTAAATGCTGTCTGGCATACACGGTCGGTCCGCAGCTGTAGATGCCAACCGGCCCAGCGCTCAGCGGCTCGAAGACTCGAACGGAACGTGACAAGGAATCGTACAGTTTGAGGTCGACCATGGGGTGCTCCAGCAATCACGAAAACGCGCGCGATTAGGCCTTCCCGGCGAAAGGCCAGGCGGCGCAAGGAGAACGCGGCAGGGCGCCGCAGACCTAAGGGCCCGCGAATGGCTAAGTCGATCGCCCTCGCGGCCGCTGCATTCCGGCTGGCTTCGTTGCTCCTCAGTTACATATACATACCAGCAGTATGCGCCTTCGTCGCGCCTCGCCAGTCGGGCGCCTCGACCGCGATCATCGACCGACTTAGCCATTCGAGGGCCCTAAACCGCCCGAACTGCCGAGCGACAACAACCACAGCCCGCGTTCGCCAATCGCGAAGCGGACGCGGGTTCACTCGATGCAGACGGAGACGACACGATGCAAATACGCTGTCACGCCAGTCATAGTTCGTCAAACGCGAAGCAGATAAGGTGATCGAGGACAGGATACCTTGCCCGCCCGACACAGCGATTGCGTTGTCTGTAAATCTCCGCTAATGACCAACGAAGAAGCCAGCGGAGAGCATTGAATGCTGTTTGGGCGGGCAAAGTCGATAGGTTGGGTGATCGGATTGGCAAGCGCGCTCGCGCTCTGCCCCTCCGCGCGCGCCGCAGAAACGGCTGCGCCCGCAGCTCCGGCGAGCAGTGGAGTCAAGACCGTCGCGGAGGTTGCCCAGCAGCGCGGGTTTCTCTACTACCCCTCGGCGCCCCCGGCCGGTAAGATGCGTTTCGCGCTCGGCGCGACCTACGACGCGATCGATCCCGCCGTGATGTACGGCATGTCGATGCGCTTCCCGCAGCTCGCCCTGGATTTTCAGGACTCTCTGGGCAAGGGCTTCCTGTTCAAGGCCCACATCAACTCGATGCTGATTACCAATGAGGCCTTGGTCGGCGTTGGTTACAACTGGCATGGTGGTGGCCCTTGGTCCTTTGGCGCCGCCTTCAGTGCGGGCATGTTCCTGGGCAAACTCGGGCAGTTCGGCTTCGACGCTTTGACGATTGGCGTCGAGTACCGGCCGGAACTGACGATCGGTTACTCCTTCGGTGACGTGGCCCTAGCGCTGCGAGGCTCGCTGATCCTGATTGGTCCCGAGCGGGCCCGGGTCGGCGACCTCTGGGGTGGCTTCGACAACAACGATCTATTCACCGGCCACAGCGAGATCCTGACCGTCGAGAACACGACTCGCAGCGGCTCGGTTTGGTATTTTGGTGCGGGAGCGATGACGACTCGAGCTCACTACGCTTTCTGGGTGTTGTTCCCCGATTCGCCAGCGCTTTACACCTATCCTCGCGTGGTGGCGGGCTATGAATACTAAGACTTTTGCATATGCCTTGGCGATCGGCGCGCCACTCCTGCTCGCGGACTGCGAGCAGGCGACGGAAGTGACGATCCCCATGTTCAACGATGGCGGGCTGTTGCGCGGCGGCACCGCGCTCGAGCGCGAGCAGCTGCTCGATTTCGAAGGCATGTTCAGCGTCGGCAAAGGCAGCGAGCTGCTGGGTGACCAGGCATCGATCATCTCGCGGCCGGGCACGGTCTCCGTACTCACCAACAAGAACGCCGGGTTCGCCGTGCTTGGTGCGGCCTGCTTGCCGGATCGGCGCGTCGTGGTGGAAGGTTACTGGCAGTATCCGACCCGCTCGGACGCCGGCCTGGTGCAATTGTTCGTTGATCCGCCGGCAGTCGCGCAGGCGTTTTGCAACGGTGAAAGAGCGGCTCCTGATACCAGCTTCACGCTCACCGGCAGCTACGGCGAGCGCAACGAATTCCCGACCAAGCCCCTGGCGCTCCGTTGGGCGCACGAGCTGAAGGAGTGGCGCGGACGGTTTTACACCGTGGCTCACCACGGTGCCTGTGAGGCTACCGATCACTGCGGCGTGAGCCAAAATAGCATTGAAACCATTCGACTCGCCGAACGGACCGGCTCGAACGCGGCTGAGTTGGACGTGCGGGTGACGCGCGACGGGATCCCGGTCTTGTTTCACGATCCTGGCTTGTCGTCCGCCTTGGTACGCGGCCTGTTTTGCAACGGCCAGATCAAAGATCTTTCGCTCGCCGAGCTGCGTGGCAGCTGCCTACTGCGCTATGGCGAGCAGATCCCCACGGTCGAAGCGGCCCTCGACATGATGGTCAACGAGACAGAGCTCGAGGGCGTCTATCTCGACCAGAAAACGCCCGAAGGAGTGCTACCCACTGCACGCTTGGTCGCCCAGCTGAACACCGATCTGAAAGCTCGCAATACGAACAGCGACCCCTCGGACGATCGCAAATTCGGAGCGCTGATCGCCATCACCACGGATGAAGTGCTCGACGCCTGGCACTCCGCGATCGCGACGCTGAACGCCGAAAATGAGCAAAGGGTCGAGCAGGGGGAAGCGCCGTTGGAGCTCCCGCGCTGCCTGCTCGAATACGATACCGACAAGGTGATCGCGGAAGGTTGCGTCGCTTGGGGGCCGACCTGGACCAAAGGCCCGCAAGCAAGCGAGGTGCAGAAGCTCCGCGATCACGGGATTGGCACGATCTTCTGGACCATCAACGAGAGCGAGTTCATCGAGGGCTTTTTGACCGCGGCGCAGCCGAACGGGATCATTACGGCACGCGCAGCGCTGCTCTTTCAGACTTATCAGCTGATCGGCACGGTGCCCGCGGAGCTCCCTGTCCTGCCCGCTGGCGGAGGCCAGCCGTGAAGCACACAGCCTTGCTCTTGGCGTTGGTGCCCGTGCTTGGCGCTCCTCCGGCTCTCGCCCAAGGCCAGCAGCCTCCAGCCGCCCCCGCTTCCGCTCCAATTGAAGCTGCCCCCGCTCCAATTGAAGCTGCCCCCGCTGCGGCCGAGCCGGTTTCCCCCGCTGCGGCTGAACCGGCGCCCGCCGCGCCTGTCGCCGCCACGCCTGAACCGGCATCGCTCGAACTCTTCGGCTCGATCGCGCCCTCGATTGCCCATGGTGAGCCAGCCAACCCAGCGCTGACCAACTCGTTTCGGCGCGTCGGCGTCTACCTCGAAGCCGGCGTTGCCTATCGTTCCAAGTACTTTTTGGACCCGTTCATTTCGGCTGGCTACGCGACGCTGGCTTCCGGCGACACCACACTGCCTGATGGAGAGTACGGCCCCGGCGGGACGCTGCATCAGCACCTCGGGGTGTGGCTGCTCTCGCCCGGCGTAACGACCGATCTCTGGCGTATCCGTTTGCGCGTCGGCATCGGGCTCGCGATCGTCAAACAGAGCTTTCGCTTTCACGGTGAGAGCAATACGTCCACGCAGCTGCCGTTCGCGTTCGAAGCCGGCCTTGGTTACAACTTCTACAGGCTGCCTCGCTTTCGCCTCGATGCGGAGGCCCGCTTCGTCCAAGCCAAAGGCGCGGACGTGACCTTCTGGACCCTCGGCCTCACCGGCCGTGGCGATCTGATCTCGTTTTAGGTTCGGCGACTCGTCGCTCTTCGGCGACAGGTGCACGGCCTCGGCGAGCTTGCGCTCAGCGAGCCGCTCAGAGATCGATTCGCGCCCCCACCTCGAGCACTTGTCCGGGTGGGAGGCGGAAGTAGTCCGTCGCGCTTTTGGCGTTGCGGGAGAGGAACGCAAAGAAGCCCTCGGACAGGCGCCCCATGCGCCCGGCGTTCGAGGCTTCGAAGGTTTCGCGGTCGAGCACGTACAGCAACTCGCCTTCGGGCGCGCTGAGGCCCAATTCGGGCAGGACGGCGCACAGGTCACCGGGCACGTCCGGCTCCTCGATGAAGCCGTAGTGCAGCGCCACGCGATAGAAGCCTCGCTCGAGCGCCAGCGAGTGTCGAACGCGCTCTGAGTCTGCCACGCGGGGCACGTGCTCGAGCACGATGGTCAACAGAATGACCGTCTCGTGCAAGGTGTGCAGGCGATCCACGATCCGGCGCATGGCAGGAGGCACGTTGTCGTCCAAGGCCGCGAGGAAGACACCCGTGCCCGGACAGCGCGTGCTCACGTGCTGGTCCAATGCATCGATGAAGCCGGCCAACGGCATCGCTCGCCCGTGCAGGTAGCGGCCGAGCAGGCTGCGTCCGATCCGCCAATTGACCATCAGCGTGACGAACAGCGCGCCCACGGCGAGCGGCACGTAACCGCCCTCGAACAGCTTGAGGCTGTTCGCGACCAGAAACGGCACGTCGAACGACAAAAATAGGCCTACCACGGCCAGCGCTTTCCAAAGCGGCCAGCGCCACGTGTACCGGACCACGACGAAGTACACGAGCGAAGTGATGGTCATCGTGCCACTGACGGCCAGACCGAAGACGGACGCGAGCTTGCTCGATTCACGGAACAACAGCACGAGCGAGATGCACGCCCCGGCCAAGCCCCAGTTCATCAGCGGCAGATAGATTTGCCCTTCCATCTCGCCCGAGGTGTGTTGCACCGCTACGCGGGGAAAGAAGCCGAGCTGGATGGCCTGATAGGTGAGGGAGAACACGCCTGAAATCAGCGCCTGCGAAGCGATGATGGTGGCGAGCGTGGAAATCGCGACGAACGGATAGAGCCAAACGCCTTGTGGACACATGGCGTAGAACGGCCGCGCCGCGAGCACTAGGCGCGCTGCCGGATCGGCCTCGGCGACGATCAGCGCGCCCTGCCCGAAGTAGTTCAAGACCAAGCTCGGGATGCAGATGTAGAGCCAGGCATTGCGGATGGGCACGATGCCGAAGTGCCCCATGTCGGCGTACAGCGCTTCACCGCCCGTGACGCACAGGATCACGCCGCCCAGGATGGTGATCCCCGCGAGCCCGTGCTGGGCGAAGAACCCGAACGCATACGTGGGCGAAATGGCGTGCAGGATGCGCGGAGCGTGAGCAACGTGGTAGCCGCCCAGGGCCGCCAGCGTGACGAACCAGAGCACCATCACCGGGCCGAACAAGCGAGCGAGCTTGGCCGTCCCTCGGCTCTGGACTGCGAACAGGCCAATCAGGATCACGATCGTCAGCGGGAGCACGAACGCTTGCAGCTTGGACGTGGCCACGCCGAGCCCTTCGATCGCGCTCAACACCGAGACCGCGGGCGTGATGATGCCGTCGCCGAAGAGCAGAGCCGCGCCGGCGATTACCAACACCGGAACCAGCCCGATCTTGCCTGGCGCGGCCGACCGGAATCGCGCTGGAGCGAGCGCCAAGAGCGCCATGATCCCGCCCTCACCGCCGTTGTCGGCGCGCATCAGAAACAGCAGATACTTGAGTGTGACCACCAGGGTCAGCGACCAGAAAATAAGCGACAGCACGCCCAGGATGTTTGGGTTCGTGGGCGGAATGCCGTGGGGCCCGGAGAGGCACTCTTGAAGCGTGTACAGCGGGCTCGTGCCCAGATCGCCGAAGACCACGCCCAGAGCGGCCACGGCGAGCGCCACGCGCGTGCTCGAGGCGGGCGGCACGTGCGTCGAGCGGATGGTCCTTGAGCTGATCGAAGGCCGCGAAATGGCAGGCTCCCTCTGTCGTGAGCCGCATGCTAGCCGCTCGCCCAGGGACCTTCACTCGCTATTTGGAGGGCCGAGCGGCCCGCAGCTCGCAGCGCGTCGCCGCCGGGCTCAGCCGGCCGAAACTTCGTTGTTGGTCTTGCGTTGACGATCGGTTTCGAGCGCGTTGGCGGAGCCAGTGGTGCCGAAGACGCGGTCCCAAATCACCATCGAGACGCCGAAGCGGGCGTGGGTTTCTTTGAAGTGGTGCAGGTAGTGGTTGCGTCGCAGGCGGCGGCCGTAGTCGCTGCGTGGCTTGCTGTGGTGCAGCCAGTAATGGGACAGATCGTAGAACATGTAGCCTGCGGTGAAGCCGGCGTGGAAGCCCCAGCCGTAGCGCCCGAAGGTGAGCACGAACAACGCGCCAAACACCAGGTAGAGCGGGATGCTGGCGCCCGGCGGGAAGACCAAGCGCAGCTTGTCGTGGGGCCACTTGTGGTGGACGCCGTGGATCAAGAAATGCACTCGCTTGCTGAAGGCGCTGTTCCCCTCGTAGTGGAATACGGTGCGATGCAGCCAATACTCGGCCAGCGTCCAGAACGAGAAACCGCCCAGGGAGAGCGCTGCGGTGGCGAGCCAGCCCACGCCGGCATGGAGCCGGCTGGCGGCCAGCATGGCGATCACGCCGGGCACGTACAAGATCGGGACGACCCAATAGGGGCAGCGCGAAAAGTAGTCGATGAAGTCGCTCTCGAACATCCGCGGGGATTGAGAGGACTCGTTACGAGAAGCCATTCGTTTCTTTTTCTTCCAGAAGTCTCACGGAAGCTACTGACGGCGACCCGCCCGCTACGCCTTTACCACGTCGGCCGCCGGGTTGGTGGGAGAAATCGCGCCGACTCAGCGACCAAATGTGTCCCATTTTCGGCCCCAGTTTCGCGATCGATGCGCGAACGATGCACGAACGGCGCATCGCTGCGGGCCGCTCGGCCAGCTGTGCGCGTCGCGCGGGACCATCGACGGAACTACGCCGGCCTCCACACCCAAGCGCGGAGACATCACGGTCCGTTGGCCGGAGCGATTGACGACCTGCGCCACGTGCTTTCGACGCCTACGCCGTTCTCGACCGCGCCGGAGATCAGCATCGATGCGCTGAGTTGAACGTAGAAGCGGAACGAGCAGGGCCTTCGCCATGGTGGAGAGCCATCGACACCAGGCGTGCGCCCACGCCGAGCAGCAACTGATTGTTTGCGAGCTCGTGCGCAAACTGCAGGTGAGTGGTCGGGATCGTCACGCGCACGGCCGACGTCCGTCCAGTGCCAGCAGCAGCGTGCGAGAGCGCGTACTGTTTGCATTTCGACGGTTACGCCAATGCCCAGCTCACCCGACTGTAGATTCAGCGTCGGCGCGAGAAAGACGAACGAATTCGTTCACGCGTGAGCCGGCGAACACCGGCCCGTGGAACACGTCGATCGCGCACTCACTGGTTTGGCTGGGCTCGCCATTCGCGGTCCGCCGGCTCTGGCTTACTGCAACCAAACAACGACCGTGCGATGAGCGTCGGCGCTCCGGCTCGGAACCATTGACTAGCGCGACGCTTCACGGGCGGCTGACGATAGCGTCTCTCGAGGTCTTGGTACAAGCTTCGGTTCCCTGTGAGTAGCGATCAATCCAATTGACGTGGCAGTGGGCCAACAGTATCGGAGTGAGCATGAATGCGTACTCGAGGCTCGCGCGAAGGCGCGTAATCGCCGTCACGTGGGTTGGAGCACTGCTGTCCTTCGCGTCGATCGCCGCGGCCCAGCCGGCCCCTGCAGCACCAGCGCCCGCCACAGCACCAGCGCCCGCTGCAGCACCGGCGCCCGCCGCACCAGACGAGACCGCGCCCGCGGATTCGGCGACTCCGCCCCCGGCGACTACCGAGTATACGCCCGCGGAAAAGCCCGCTCCGCTGCAGCTCGGTGAAGAGCAGCCGACCGAGCAACCGGAGTTCGCGCCGCCGCGGAGCCCGTTTTCCCAAGGTTCCGTGCGCTTGACACTGCTGCTCGGCTCGGGTTCGACCCGCACTGACAACTACTTCATCATCGGTGGAGGGTTGGGCTATTTCGTCGTCGACGGGCTCGAGGTGGGGCTCGACTACGAGGCGTGGCTGTTCGCCGAGCCCGTGCTGCATCGGCTGAGCCCCGAAACCCGTTACGTGTTCCACATGATCCCGGTAATCAAGCCGTACGCTGGCGTCTTCTATCGGCGCACGTTCGTCACGCAGGGTGGGGACGATTACAACCAACTGGGTGGGCGCCTGGGCGCCTATTACGTCCCGCGTTCCGGCAGGATGTACATCGGCGGAGGCGCTGTGTACGAAAAGACGCTGGACTGCACTTCGAGCGCGTACGTCGACTGTGATTCTTGGTACCCTGAAGTCTCTTTCGGCATCTCGCTCTGAAAGTCGCTGCGCGACTTGAGGGCCCTCGAATGGCTAAGTCGATCGCTCTCGCGGCCGATGCATCGCGGCGGGCTTCGTTGCTCCTCAGTTACATACCCGCAGTATGCGCCTTCGTCGCGCCTCGCCAGCCGCGCGCCTCGACCGCGATCATCGACCGACTTAGCCATTCGAGGGCCCTTAAGTCGCGCCTCACACAGCCGAGAAGGCGGTGGGTTGGCTCGGTCTGGGCACGCTAGGCAGGGACTATGCCCACCTCGATGGTCTTTTACCCAACGCCGGGCTCGGCTACCGCTTCGCCATCCAGGGACGCCTGAACGCACGGCTGGATTTCGGTTTTGGCAATGACTCTCAGGCGTTTTACTTCAACTTCAACGAAGCCTACTGAGAGCGACTTCGCGCCTGCACTTCAGAGGTGAATGCCGAGGCCGAGCAGCGCCTGCCCTTGCAGGAGCGGCTGGCCGGAATAACGGACGGCACAACCGGCGCCGCCCACGCACAGCGCGGCCGCCTCGCCATTGACGAAGCTCACGGGCATGCGGCCGATCAGTCGCACGTCCAGGAGCTGAGTCAGCGTGAATTTGACGCCGCCGTCGAGCACGGCAGAGAAACTAAAGTCGTTCCCCGAGCGGTCGAGCGGTGCCAAGCGCGTGGCTCCGATGCTGAGCCCGAGATAGGGCACGACGCGACCGTGTGGGGCCTCGAGGTTTCCGCCCGCTTGCAGGTAGTCAAAACTCACGTTCGCCTGCCCGCTGGTCTCGAATCCGCCCGAAGGACGATAGTAGGCGGTGGTTTCCATCCGACTGTAACTCAAGTAGGCATAGCCATTTTGCTGAGCGCGGAAGCCCAACAGCGCGCCGTACACCGGGGCACCGTCGAAACTCACATTTCCCGATTGGGTGTCGGACGAGACTCCGAGATCTGCGGTGAAGCCGACGCCGCCGTAACCGACCAGCTCGACGCGGCGCTCGCGCTCCAAGGGCTCCTGGGAGTACTGGGCGAGCGCGGAATGAGCCGAGAATGAGCTCGCCAGCGCGGCCACGAGTGCTGTGATTTTGGTCAACGAACTGGCATCCTGGTGATTGCTCGAAGAATTCGCGGCCGGCCTTTGCTGGCGCTGATTGCGCCCCGCACAAAGGCACTCACGTTTGCTTTGCGTGCGCAAAGACGTATGCCTTTTTTCGAACGAATTGCCACTTGGCGCAAGCGCAAATCGCAGTTATCGGCGTTGTCCATGCGCTTCACCCACTCAGGTCTCACTCTGTTGGTCGCGCTGGGTTCCTTCGTGGGCGCGTGTCGCCCGCCGGAAGGGCAAGCAGCCTCTCCCAGTGCGCAGAACGCACCGCCACCTCCGCCAGCACCACCGCCGCGTCCACCTCCGCCCGCGTACAGCGGAGCCACGGTCGACATTCCAGCGGGAAGTCGCTTCGTGGTACGCCTGGACGACAACGTCGATTCCGGACGCGGTGCAGGGCTGAGATTTCGCGCTTCGCTCGAGGCAGCGCTGCTCGATGCGAGCGGGAACGTGCTCGTCCCGGCAGGGACGAAGGTGCTGGGGCTGATTGCGGAGTCCAAATCTGCAGGCCGCCTCGTTGGCAAGAGTGAGCTCGAGATCGCGTTTACGGATCTAGAGCTCAACGGCATGCTGTTTCCCATTCAAAGCCAGGGCGTGAAAGCCGTGGGCGAGGGGAGTGGCCGTGATACCGCGAGGAAAGTGGGTGCTGCTGCCTTGATCGGCGGAGCTTTCGGCGGCGGCAGCGGCGCGGCCAAGGGCGCCGCCATCGGCGGCGCAGCGGCGCTGCTCACGCGCGGTAAGGAAATCCGAATCCCGAGTGGCACCATGCTCGAGCTTTCGCTGTATGCCCCGACCCGGGTTCCGGCCCCTGCGGCGCCTGCGACAGTGGCCGTGACGACCACGGTCGCCGTCGCTCCCGCTCCGGCCCCGGCGGTCGCCGCCGCGCCAGCAGCGGCTGCTCCGGCGGCTGCGCCGGCCGCTGCTCCGGCACAGTCCGAAGCCGAGCAGAAGGCGTGCGTCAAGAAGCTGATGGCCAATGGCTTCACTGCTGACGAGGCCCTGAGCGCTTGTAACAAGAAGAGCAAGTAGGGACGGGCAAGGGGCGGTATCGCTGGAATCGGGGTGGGTGACTGCGCAGCAGCACCACTAAGAATCGAATTGATGACCAGGCGCTAATTCTGCTGGTACGGCCAATGGAATTGACTTCGCTGCCGGGACGCGCGAGCAATGCGAACGCTTTGGGTGCAATCGGTAGGGGTTCTATCAAGGGCCACTCCTACGCCTGGGCCTCTTGGGGTGAAATGAAACCGCCAGCGATCAGCCAGCCTCGTTCCGCTCATCTCCTGTTGCTCTTCTTGCTGATTGGCTGTGAAAAAGCCGAGCAGAAAGCGGCAGCGCCGCCGCCGCCCGTGGTCAAGATGGCCGAGGCCGCTATCCGCGACGTCCCGATCACCGTCGAGGCGGTCGGTCAAACCCGCGGCAACATGGAAATCGATATCTCGGCTCGGGTCGAAGGTTTCCTGGAAACAATCGAGTTCAAAGAGGGATCCTTCGTCAAGAAGGGACAGCGGCTGTACACGATTGACAGTCGGCCCTTCCGCGCCGCCCTCGCGGAAGCGCAGGCGAAGGTCGGGCAATCGAAGGCGGAGTTGGCTCGCACGCACCAGGACGTCGTGCGCTACGAGCCGCTGGTCGCGAAGAACGCCGTATCGGTCCAAGACTTGGAAACGGCGCAGGCGAATGAACGCGCGCAGCAGTCCTCCGTGGCCGCCGCGCAAGCCTCGCTACAAAAAGCGCAGCTCGACCTCGGTTACACCACCGTATTGGCGCCGGAGGATGGTCTGATCGGCGTCACCGAGGTCTACCCGGGCACGCTCGTCGGCCGCGGCTCGACCACGCTGCTCACGCGCATCTCCAAGATCGATCCGATCAAGGTGCGTTTCAGCGTCTCGGAACGTGATTACCTGTTTTACGCGCGGAGGAGTGAAGCGCGGGGCAGGAACCTGGCAGGCAATGCCGCGGGTGCCGCTGGCAGCGCCGGCGCGGGCGAAGCGGCTCCGCCGCCACTGCAGTTTCAGATGATCTTGGCCGACGGCTCGCTGCATCCCCAGCCGGGCACGTTGTCATTCGTCGATCGCAACGTGGACGACAAGACGGGCACGATCCGCTTGGAAGCGTCTTTTCCCAACCCCGACGGCATCATCCGACCCGGACAATTTGCGCGAGTGCGCGCCGCGGTGTCGACCAAGAAGAACGCCGTGCTGGTCACGCAGGGCGCAGTGGTCGAGGCCCAGGGCATCAACAGCGTGGCGGTCGTCAAGGCGGATGACACGGTGGAGATGCGCGTGGTGAAGCCTGCGGAGCGCATTGGTGCGCTGATCATTCTAGATTCGGGTCTCAAGCCTGGCGAGCGGATCGTGGTGGAGGGGCTGCACCGGGTGCGCAACGGGATCGAGGTCAAGCCACAGCTGGTCCCACTCGAAGACGCGCCCGCGGCTCCCAGCCCGTCGGCGTCGGGAGGCTGAAAGATGGCTGGTTTCTTCATCCGACGTCCGATTGTCGCGATCGTGATCGCGATCCTGATCGTGATGCTCGGCGCGTTTTCGCTCAAAGGCCTCTCAGTCGAGCAGTACCCGTTCCTGGCTCCGCCCACGATCCGCGTCACGGCCAACTATCCAGGCGCCTCGGCGCTCAGCGTCGAGCAATCGGTGGCCACGCCCATCGAGCAGGAGGTGAACGGCGTCGAGAACATGATCTACATGAAGTCGTCGAACACCAGCGACGGCCGCATGCAGCTCGACGTGAACTTCGGCGTCGGCGTCGACCAGGACATGGCCAACGTCCTCACCCAAAATCGCGTCTCCGCGGCGCAGGCGCGCTTGCCGCAAGAAGTGACGGCTCAGGGCGTCACGGTCAAGAAGATGAGCCCCAGCATCCTGATGCTGATCGGGCTCTATTCGCCCAATGGCAGCTACGACGCGAATTTTCTGATCAACTACTGCGGCATCAATCTGCGCGATCAGCTGCTGCGCATTCCGGGCATCGCTCAGGTCGATCTGTTCGGCGGCACCGACTACGGCATGCGCATTTGGCTGCGCCCCGATCGCATGGCTCAGCTCGGGCTCACGCCAAATGACGTGATTCAGGCGATCAAGGAGCAAAACCTGCAAGCGCCGACCGGGCGCATCGGGGCTTCGCCTTCGCCGGCCGATCAAAAGTTCACCTACACGGTGAGCGCCCCCGGCCGCCTGATCATGCCGGAGGAGTTCGAGAACATCATCGTGCGCGAGACCAAGGATGGCTCGCAGATCCGCGTCCGTGACGTCGGGCGCGCCGAGCTCGGCGCGCAGGGCTACGACGCCTTCGGGCGCTTGAACGGCAAGCCCTCCGGCGCGATGGCGCTCTACCTGCTCCCGGGCGCCAATCAGCTCAAAGCGTCGGAAGCGATCTACGAGACGATGAAGCGGGCGAAGGCGAACTTCCCGGCCGATTTGGCCTACAAGATCGTCTACGACACGACCCCGGCGGTGGAAGCGTCGATCGAATCGATCGTCCACACCTTCGTGGAAGCGGTGATTTTGGTCACGCTGGTGGTGTTCATCTTCCTACAGAACTTCCGCGCGACCTTGATCCCGTTGCTCACGGTGCCCGTGTCGTTGATCGGCACGTTCATGTTCTTTCCGTTGCTCGGCTTCTCGATCAACACGCTGTCCATGTTCGGTCTGGTGCTGGCCATCGGCATCGTGGTCGACGACGCGATCGTGGTGGTGGAAGCAGTGATGCACCACCTCGAGCACGGCCTGAGCCCGAGGGAGGCCACGATTCAAGCGATGAAGGAGGTCTCAGCCCCGGTCATCGGCATCGCGCTGATCCTGTCCGCGGTGTTCTTGCCGGTGGCGTTCATCCCCGGTCTGACCGGACGCATGTATCAGCAGTTCGCGCTGACGATTGCGATCTCGGTCGTCCTGTCTGCCTTCAGCGCGCTCTCGCTCTCGCCAGCGCTCAGCGTGCTGCTGCTGAAGGCGCCTTCGCACGGCAAAAATCCGGGACTTTTGGGCAGGTTCTTCAAGGGCTTCAACACCGGCTTCGAGCACGTGACCAAAGGTTACGTCGGCGTGGCGCGCTTGCTGGTGCGGCGCTCAATCGTTACGGTCGCCCTGGTTGGCGTGGTCGTCGTGGGCGCCGGGCTTTTCGGGCGGGCGATCCCCGCGGGCTTCGTGCCCGACGAGGACCAAGGCATCATCGGCGTGGCCCTGCAGCTGCCGCCGGGTGCGTCCTTGGTGCGCACGAGCGCGGTGCTCAAACAGATCGAAGACGTCCTGGCCAAGACCGACGGCGTGGACTCGTTCCAGACGATCGGCGGCTACGGCGCGGTCACCAGCACCTATCAACCGAACTTTGGCACCGTCTTCGTGCGCTTGCACCCGTGGGAGGAGCGCAAGGCATCCGAGCTGCGCGCGATGGCGATCATGGCCAAGCTCAAGCGCGCCTTCTCGAGCATCCCCGAGGGCGTGATCATCCCCTTCAACATCCCGACGATTTCGGGGTTCGGCTCTTCGTCGGGCTTCAATTTCCTGGTTCAGGATCGGAGCGGGACGCTCACGGTCGAACAGCTGGGCGTGCAGACCGCGGCCTTCGTCACGGCCGCCAGCCAGCGGCCCGAGCTCGCGAACCTCTTCACCTCCTTCAACCCGCGCTATCCGCAGCTCGGTGTCGAGCTCGATCGGGAGAAGGCGCGCAAGCTGGGCGTGCCGGTGAACGAGGCCTTTCAAGCGCTCAGCGCGTCGCTCGGCGGCAGCTACGTCAACGACTTCAACCGCTTCGGACGGTTGTTTCGCGTCTACGTGCAGGCCGAAGCCAGCAGCCGTCAGCGGCCCGAAGACATCGGCGAGATCTACGTTCGCAGCAAGACCACGGACACCATGATCCCGCTGTCCACGCTGATGGCCGTGAAGCGCCAGCCTGGCACCGAGATCACCAACCGCTTCAATCTGTTCCGGTCGGCCGAGATCAGCGGCGTGCCGGCTCCTGGCTACACCTCCGGGCAGGCGCTGGCTGCGCTCGAAGAGGTGTTCAAGCAGACGATGCCAGCCGAGCTCGGCTTCGCGTATTCTTCGATGTCCTATCAGGAGAAGGTCGCTCCGCCCGCGGGACCAACCTTGGCCATGGCGATCATCTTCGTGTTCTTGCTGCTGGCGGCGCTGTACGAGAGCTGGCGGTTGCCCTGGGCCGTGTTGCTCGGCTCGCCGCTGGTCGTGCTCGGCTCGTTCTTCGGTGTTTGGCTGATGGGCTACGACAACAACGTGTACGTCCAAATCGGCAACATCATGCTGATCGGTCTAGCGGCGAAGAATGCGATTCTGATCGTCGAGTTCGCCAAGGCCAAGCAGGATGAAGGCATGGATCCGCAAGAGGCTGCCTTGGAGTCCGCTCGCCTGCGCTTCCGGCCGATTCTGATGACTGCATTCGCCTTCATCTTGGGCGTCATTCCCCTGATGCGCGCCAAGGGCGCAGGCGCCGCCTCGCAAAACGTGATGGGTTGCGCGGTGTTCTTCGGCATGCTGATCGCGACCCTGTTCGGAGTCTTCTTGATCCCGGGCAACTACGCCTTCATTCAGGGCCTGGGCCGCAAAAAAGCCGGCGCGAGGAGCGCGCCGCTCGTGGTGACCGCGACCGCCGACGAGGCGCACTGAGATGCCTCGCCGATTCGCTCCCGCGGCGTACGTTCTGGGCTGCTTAGCGCTCTTGGGCTGCAAGGTGGGCCCGGACTACGAACGTCCGCCGGTCGCCACCCCAGTGAATTGGCGGGGGGCCGTGGCGGGCGACGCCGCTGCTCAAGAATCGATCGCCAACGTGCCGTGGTGGGAGCTGTTCAAGGACGAACAACTCAAGCAGCTGATCCAGGTCGCGCTCGAACAAAATCGCGATCTCAAGATCGCGGTCGAGCGCATCGAAGAAGCGCGCGCCAGCTACGGCATCAGCAAGGCCGATCTCTATCCACACCTGAATTTGAAGGCGCTCGGCGGCGGCATCAACCCGAGCAACGGCAGCCTCACCCATACGCCCGAAGACGGCGGCAGCAACGCGACCGGCCTGTACGACGTAGGCGTCGGGTTTTCCTGGGAGCTCGATTTTTTCGGCCGCATCCGGCGCGCAGGCGAAGCCGCCAAAGCATCCCTGCTGGCTACCGAAGAGGCGCGGCGCGCGGTCGCGGTCGCGCTGGTCTCGGACGTGGCCATGGCCTACGTCGATCTGCGCGGTCTCGATCGCCGGCTGGCGATCACGCAGGAGACGCTGAAGTCGCGCGAAGAGCACGTCGAATATGCGCGCGTGCGCTTCGAAGGTCACGTCTCGCAACAAGTCGACTTCCGCCAGGCTCAAGCGGAGTTTCACCGCGTCCGCGCGCAGACCTTCAACCTCGAGAAGCTGATCGCTCAGAAGGAAAATGAGCTCTCGGTGCTGGTGGGTCGCTCGCCGGGTGACATCCTGCGCAACCGCTCGGCGGAAGCTCAGCCGGTGCCGCCCGAAGTGCCCGCGGGTCTGCCGGCCGCACTGTTGGAGCGTCGCCCCGACGTGCGCAAAGCGGAGATGGAATTGTGGTCGGCCACAGCGCGCATCGGGGAGGCCAAAGCAGCGCTCTACCCGAGCATCAAGCTGACCGGTTCGTACGGCCTGGCCAGCACCGACCTGAGCGAGCTGGTCGACCCAGCCAGCCAAAGCTGGAACCTGTTCGCCAGCGTGCTGCAGCCGATCTTCGCCGGCGGGGCGCTGCGCGGTAAAGTGGAAGTCCGCCAATCGCAGCAACGTCAGGCGGTCTACGCCTACGAAAAAACGCTCCTGCAAGCGCTGCGTGAGGTCGAAGACGCGTTGGTCAGCCTGCGTAAGATCGGCCAACAGCGCGAGCAGCAGCGCGAGCGAGCGACCGCCGAGAGTCAGGTCGTCGAGCTCGCCGAGCTTCGCTACAAAGGCGGCGTGAGCAGCTATCTCGAGGTGCTCGACGCGCAACGCTCGCTGTTCAACGCCCAAATCGATGACGCGACGACCGCCAGCGAACACACGCGCTCGCTGATCCAACTGTACAAAGCGCTCGGCGCGGGCTGGCCGGTGCCGTCGACCAAAGCCGCCGCGAGTGCGACTCCGGCGGCTACGCCCGCGCCAGCGAAGAAATCCCCCGGCTGACTGAGGCCAAGCTCGCCACGGCTTCAGCGTGACTGTTGCGCTGAGCTCGAGTAGCTCGCTTGCACCGGCGAGCCGTGACCAGGTAAAGAGCCGGAAACACGAATTGAGACTTTACGTGTGATTGGAAGTCTGGTTGAAAAGCTCGAGTCGATCAGGCAGCAGGGAGAGCGCACGCATGGGAAGACCGAGGCTCGCTGTGCGCACCGTCAGTTGGACTCTCGCTCCGCTGCTGCTCTTGCTGCGAGCGGGGCCCGCTGCGGGGAGCGGGCCAATCGGAGCGAATGGACAGCCGATCGAGACGAGTGAGTATTCGCTCGACCTGTTTCAGGGGCCGATCTTTGCCGGCTCGCGCGTGACGAGTCTTTCGGGCGCGTACGTCGCGATCGCCGAAGACGTCGACGGAGATCTGCAAAACCCAGCGGCGCCTGCGGTGCGACCGTTCTTTTCGTACACGCATTTCGACTATTGGCTCGGCTTCGGTCTGACCTTTCCCGCCGATCTGGCGCACATGGACTTCTTCAACAGCGGAAGCAAAACGCACGTCCCGAACCCGCCCAACTCGTTCGTGTTCTTCACACCGGCCATCAATCTGCAGTGGGGTGAGTTGGGCGTCGGGCTGAACCTCTCGATTCAGCAGTACGCTCTCTCCGATCCGGAAGAGGGGGAGCGCCGCGGAATTACGGCCACGATCCCGACCATTCACCTGCAGTTCGCGCACGGATTCGAGCACAATCAGCTGGTGCTCGGCGGCGGAGTTCGCTTCGTCACGATGAACGTCAACGGCGCCGACCCAAAGGATCATCTCTTTAGCTCGTCCGGCCCGGGCTTTGAATTGGGAGCGGTGTGGAAGCCCGAGTGGCTGCCGCTGCGGCTGGGGATCGCGTACCGCACGCCAATCATCACGCGAGCGACTTACAGCGACCAACTCTTGCCCAACGAAAATGGCGACCTCATCATTCGCAAATCCGACGGCACGGATCTGTACCTCCCGAAGTCGGTCTCGTCGCCCTGGGATCTGAACTTCGGCTTTGCGGTGCAACTTTTTGGGCGGCCGATCAACCCTCGCTGGCGAGCGAACGACGATGATATTTCGCGGCTGAAGCTCGAGTACGCGCTCGGCGAGCTCGACCGCAGCCAGGCGCGCCAGCACGCGCGCGCGTCCGCCAAAACGTCCGCCGAACTGCGAGCGATCGAGCGAAAGTTCGAGCGCGACGAAGCGGCTGCCGAGCGTGAGCTTTCGTACCAGCTGTTGATGCAGAAGCGGCTCATGGAACAGCAGCTGACCGCGATGAATCGCCGCTACGTGCAAGTGGCCGCCTCGATGGTGGTCTCCGGAGCGGTGCAGAATGCGGTCGGCGTCGAGAGTCTGGTCTCCCAGAGCGTGAACCGCTCGGGACAAAATCCGGTGGTCTCTCCGCGGATTGGCGTGGAAGCCAGCATCTTTCCGAAGTTTCTCAAGCTGCGAGCGGGCTCGTATCTGGAGCCGACGCGCTTCGAGGGCGGCCAGGCCCGCGGTCACGCGACGGCGGGCCTGGACATCAAGCTCGCGGTCTGGAACGTGTTCGGACTCTGGCCCGATAACTATATGTGGCGGCTCGGGCTCGGTGGTGACGCCGCTCGCGACTACTACACCTGGGGCCTGACCATCGCCGGCTGGTACCCCAGGCACTCGGACCCCGATGATGTGCCGGACTTCGCGGCCAGCCACCGGTCTCCGACCGATTTACATTGAGGCACACGCCACTTCACCAAGGCCGGTTTCAGCGAGGCGGTTCGCGGAGCTCACGCTGGGCAAAAAAAAGCGGCGGCTCTTCTGTTTTGATGTTTGGAGTCACCTTCACGCCACGTGAGTTGCGCTAGAGTCCCGGCCAGGTGAAACCTCCTTTGCTCGCCTGTTGTCTCGTCGCCCTGAGCACGGCTGCGTGCGGCGGCGCGGCCGATATCCCCGAAACTCCCGATCTGCGTGAGTTGCTCCAGAGCTACGAGCGCCCGACTGCGGCACTCGATGTCTCGAGCGTTCAGGCCGCCCTGGACAGCGCTCCAGCGAACTTGCAGGAGCTGGCCGCGGGCATCGAGGCTGCCAAATACGTCATGGGGGACGTCGACTATGCGAGCAGAACGTCCTCCACGCGCTCTGGCGAGCGCGTACGGCTTCAGGGGTCGCTGGGGTTGAAGCTCCGCTGTCCGGGGCAGAGCAGTAATCCCGTGTACGACGAGGACATCAACGGGTCACTGTCACTGACGCTGGCCGTCGCCGACAATAAGATTCGCCGCAGCATGGGCGGAGAAGCCAAAGCGTGTGTCCTGCAGGGGACGCTTCACGGGCTTCCGGCCCGCATCCAGCTCGACGGAAAGGTCGCTTTCGACGTGGGCGCCGATATCGGTCTCGGCCAGCCCTGGTCCGGAGAGCTGCTGACATCGCTTCCCGGACAGCTGCACGTGGGTGACTACGTGTTTCAGAGCATCAGCGGGCGCTTGCATGAGGGTCGCTTCCAGCACCTCGTGCGCCTGAACGACGACACGACCATCGTGCTCGAGCTGAGCGACGATGGCATCACCATCCGCGACGCTTCCGGGGTTTGGTTTTGTGCGGAGGGTGAGCCATGCGCAAAACGGTGAGCTGGGCCGCATGCGCGCTGCTCCTCGCGTGGAGCGCCGCTGCCGCCGCTCAGCAACTCGAAAATCCTCGCACCGATTATACCGCGTACACGCGCCCGCGCGGGCGTGCTTCGGTCGGGTTTTTCAAGGCAGATCTGGGCGTGATCGACGAGATCCTGATCGGCACGTACCCGCTCCCGTGGTTCGCGTTCCCGTGGCTCAATACCACGGTCCCGAGCGTCTACTTCAAGGCTCGAAGCCCCTGGTTCGGCCCGCTCACGCTCGCGCTGGGCGGCGCCGCCTTGTACGTCGACGGCAAAGCCGTCGCGCAGCTCGCTGACAAAGACGCGAGCGCGAGCGCCATCTCGACCACGGGCTCGTTCGACGCAAGCTACCGTTTCGACCAGCCCTTTACCTTGAGCCTCGGCTTCGACTACGCGCACCTACGCGCGATCGGCGATAGCTCGGACGAGGCCACCTCGGTCGAGGGCGCTTCTACCGCTCATACCTACAGCACTCGTCTGCTCGGTGAGTGGCGGCTCTCGCGCGTATTCGCCCTGAGCCTGCTGTTTCGCTACCTCATCTACCAAAGCCCGATCAGCGCGGATGGCACATCGAGCACCGACGCGGTGACGGTGACGAGCGATCTCAGCGCCGAGAGCACGAGCCAGAAGCGCTTCACCGTGGTGCCGGGTGTCTCCTTCGAGTGGCAGCACTGGGAGCTCAACGCGGGTGTTGGTTACGGCGTGTTCTATTTGCCCGTACTAGGGCTCGCCACTGCGAAGTCCTGGCCCGTGCTGGATCTGGCCTTCGCGTATCGCTTCGATGTCTATCACTGAGCGCCGCTTGCGGCGCCGGTAGGCGAACGAGTGAGAGCGAACGCGCCTCTGCGTTCGCTCTCAACCCGAGTGAGCGCTCAGCGCTGAGCGTTCAGCGGTCGCCGAACGTGGCGATGAAGCGGGCGCTCAGATGCTGCGCAAAATCGACGGTTGCCTTCGAGTGATCGTCGCCGGGCGGGACGGAGAGCAGCTCGTAGTGAGCGGCGACGCCGATGCCCCAGAAGTTCGAAACCGCGAATTCCTTACCGAGCTCCACGGCGAAGGAGGGGCCGATCTTCGTGTACTCACGCCCGACGAGCGTGACGTTGTTTTCGCTGGCGCTGTTGTACGTGTAGCTGGTGAGCGCGGCGACGGCGAAACCCACGCCGGCCGAGACGTAAGCTCGCACGGGCATGAAGTAGTACGACGCGCCGGCGCGGAACGTGGAGGCTTGAAACAACACGCTGGTCGAGTCGAGCACGTTGCCGTCGACCGTGAAGTCCGGATCGAAGACGTTGAGCCAGCCAAAATCCGCGTGCAAAGCCAGGTTTTGCACCACGAAGCCGCCCATCACCAGGTTGAAAGCGCCGGCTGCGCCGGTGAGCTTGGTGTTGGGATCGCCGCTGGCCCAGGTGTAGCCGGGGCCGGCACCGAAGCGCACCAGGAAGGCGGACGGCGCGAACAACGGCTGCAGCTTGCGCGGTGGTGGGCAGTCGCAAGGAGGAGGGAGCGGCGCAGGTGCGGCGGGCGTGTTCGTCATGACCACGACGGTTGTCCCGGGCGGGGTCGGCGCGGGTGGCGGTGCCGCGGTTTGCGCCTGTGCCGGAGTTGCCAGCGTTGCCAAGGCAGCGGCGACCGTTGCGGTGAAGAGGACGCTTGCTAGAGACTTCATAGCTCTACCCCGACGTTGAAGTTCATATACATGAGCGGGTCCCAGCGGTCTGAGGCAAAGCCGTAGTTGAACTTGGTCGACACCACCAGCTGCGTGCGGCCGGTGGGCAGCGCGATACCCAGCTCCGGCGCGAGGCCGAAATGCCAAGACGTGTCGGTGATCGTCCAATAGCCCACATCGAGCCGGTGCTCGGCCGCATAGGCACCGACACCGAGCCCGGCGTACGGGCGCACGCCCCTGGGATCGGTCTGGAAGTAGTAGTTCCCCGTGGCCAGCATCGGGAACACATTGAGGCTGGTCGCGATCGTGCCGGTGAAGGTGGTGTTGCCGAAACCGAGTGTCTTCTGCTCTTTGCCGTAGAGCGACTGCCAGGCCAGCGAGACACCGGGCCAGAAGTTGTCCGTGACGCGCGCGCGCCAATCGAACGAGAAGCCGAGGAAGCTGAAATCGGGCGCGAAATCGTGCGTGTCACCGAAGCCGACTGCCGTGTTGTACGCGACCATGAGCAGATCGCGCTTCTGGCGCGGCGGACCATTGGGCGGTGGCGGAGGCGGCTCGTAAGCCTCACCGGCGGGATAGGCCGGGTAGTACGCGGGCGGCGGTGGCGGCGGGTAGCCGGGGTACTGCGGCTCGACGACCACCGGAGCCTGCGCAGCTTGAGGCGGCGCTGGCGGGGGCGCTGCGGGCGGCGGAGGCGGCGGTGCTGCCGGAGGCGCTGCGGGCGCCGCTGGAGGCGGTGGCTGCGCTGCTGGAGGCGCTGGAGCCGGCGCGGGCTTTGCGGGTGCTGGCTTTGCTGGCGCTGGTGCCGCGGCCGGAGGCGCCGCTGGCGCAGGCGCGTTCTGCGCGAAAGCGGTGCCCGCGGCCAAGACGAGCGGTGTGAGCGTAGCCGCGAATGAGGCGAGCCGGGTGAGGGCAATCATGGTTTCCCTACCTTGAGATACGGTGATTGAGCGAACGCCTGATCGATGGTCGTGTTGATGCGAGTGGCGGCGCTGGTATCACCCTGCACGAGCAGGCCCGAGATGGTGCCGGTCCAAATGCTCGGAGTCCGCTTCTCGTCCTTATCGGCGTCTTTCAGTGACACGAGATCCATGACCAGAGACCCTGTCGGGTAGTTCACGACGCTCGTGGTGGGGTAATACGGGTAGTAAATTCCCCAGCCATAATAGGGATAGTAGGGGTAGTACCACCAAGGATAATAGGTATAAGCGACCCAGTTGTTCGACGAAATGGCGCCTACGAGTAGCGCGACGTCGGGCTCCTCAGCCGCGTCCTTGTCGACGTGCACGTAGCCGAGTGCCTCGAAATTGCGCCGGATCTCAGCCAGGATTGTAGAGTCGAAGGTATGATTGAGTTCGTTGCAATCGAGGTCCAGCGCCGGCCGCTCGCCCGCCGCGCCACCGTTGGGGTCCGGGGCTTTGCTCGGATCGACGTTGCAGAGATCGGCAATCGTATCCGCCATGTCGTAGGTGTGATTGCGCGAGTAGTCGTAGTCCTTCGCTTTGCGCGTTACGACCATGTCGGTTTCTGACGCGTCGTCGATGCCGACGGGGTGGCAGGCGAGCACGCTCGCCGCTGCGGTGGCTAGAAACAAGCTGCGTAGACGCCGTGTTTTGCCCATGCGTTCCTCCTTCGCAGCACGGCTCGACCCCTCTCCGGGCGTACCCTCTGCGTCGCCTGACGGCAGCGTCATACACCGCTCGGTCCATTGCTTCAAGCGCAAAAAAAGGGAACTGCCAGTCACGCGCGAAACGCGAATGCAGCTGTCCACTCAGCAGCGATGAAACTAGACAGCGATGAAACGCGGCGAAAGGTTACTGACTCTGTACCGTCATACTCGCGCGAGATGACGCGAGGACGAGCATGATTTCGATTCGAGCCAATGATCCGGCCGTGTTGCACACAGCTCCACACGCTTGCTTTGACCGACAAAGGCGGCTAATCGACTGTCATCTTCTGGGAGGTCCGATGAGTTCGTCCGTGCGATTCACGTTTCTGGGGTTGTTTTTGTTCGCCTGCACGCCTTCCAACACGGAGAAGGAGTCGAATACCGCCGCGCAAGCTCGGACAGTCACGTTCGTATACGCGCCCGCGCTCGATCGCCCGCATCGCGAGACCATGCGACGCACCGAGGAGTTTTCGATCCCGGGCTCGCCCCTCCGCAACCTCGAGGAATGGGTGCTGGATTGGGACGTGGTCGTGCACCCAGAGACCAATCTATTCAAACGCTCGATGAAGCTCGTGGGCTTGAAGCTCAACATCAACGGCGCGGAGAACCTGCGCGGCGATGAGGTCAAGGCCAGCGCGGTCACCATCGACGTGCTCACGGACAAGGACTCCAACGTCGTCGACGTGCGCGGCAGCGAGCAATTCTCGACCGCGATCGTGGCGTTGGCTTCGCCCGAGGTGCAGCCGGTGCTGGCCCGCATCTTCTCGCCCGAACGGCTCAAGGCCCTGGCCGTCGAACGCAGCGTCGAGCTGCATTCCGATTTCGTCGGGCGTCCAGCGCAGCCCGGCAGCACTTGGATGGCGAACGACGCGCACAAGGGTGGCACGCGTCAAATCCGCGTTCTGGCCGAAGCGCCGTGCGGAGCGAGCCGCTGCGTTCAAGTCCGTCGTGAGTACGACATCGATCGCAGCGCGCTCTATGCGGACGTCTCGCAGCGCGTTGGCGCGTACGTCAAATCTCAGGGTGGGGACGCGAGCAAGGTCGCCGTCACGGGCATGGACTTGAAACTCGAGGATACGCTGGTGATCGCTCCGGCCACCCTGGAGTACCACGCGGCCGAGTTCGTCCAGGACGCGCTGATTCACGTCACCGGGCCCAACGGCAAGCTACCCGTGAAGCTCAAGGTCGAGCGTGAGACCCAGTATCGCTACTAGTCGTGGCCTTTTTCGTGCACAGAACCCTCGATTTCTGGTCTCGGCTTCGCTCTGCGTGAAGTCGGAGTGCCGGTGAACGCCCTGTCGTTCTTCAACGTGGGCGTGGAGCTCGGGCACCGTATTCAGCGCCGTGCGCTCGCCGCCTATTGGATGATCGAGCGCGTGCTCGAGTTCTGGGCGTAGCTTCCCGCGAGGCTACTCGGCCGCTTCGACCACGGGCGCGCCGAGCTGCGTAGCCGCGCGCGCCGCTACCGGTTGAACTCGGCTCTTCAGGAAGGCGATCACGTCTTCCTTACTGCGCACGGGCGCGCCTTCGAGGTGCACGAATTTGTCGGCTAGGAAGCCCCAGCGCCCGAGCATCATGTTCAGCCAGATTTCGAAGTAATCGACGCCGTCGAACACGATGGCGTCATGCGCGGCGTACTCGGGCAGCGCTTTTTCGAACTCGATCGGGTGCTCCGTCCAGTGCGCGCGCGGCTTGATGTGATGCAAAATGTGATAGCCGTCGTTGAAGCAGCGACGGTTGTAGCGCGTGTTGATGCAGGTAATGCTCGACTGAAACGGGTCTTCGGGGTGCTCTTGGCTGATGAAGCTGTGCTGGGTCCAATTGCCCATCATCATCAGCGTGCGGATCAGCACCAGCGGCACGAGCAACACCACGAGCGTCGCCTGCGGGCGGAACCACAAGCCGAGCGCAACGACCGTCCAATAGACACCCTCACCGAGCAGCACGCGGCGGAACAGCTTCCAGTTCTTGCGCTTGTAAAAGTACAAAAACAGCTCGGGCAGCCCGATCAACAAGAAGCGCAGGTAGTAGCGCAGCCAGTGCGTGATGCGATTGCGCGTGAAGTGCATCGTCGAGCTCAAATCGTCCGGCAGATTCTCTTCGCGGTGATGCATGCCCATGTGGTGGGCAAAGTACGTGTTCGGCGTTTGCCCATAAAAGGGCCCGAGCAGCCACGGGATGACGTGGTTCAGGCTCTTGTAGTCTTTGTTGAACAGCGGGCGATGCGACGTGAAATGAATCATCAACGTGAAGCGATCCATCACGGTCGCCATCACCAGCGCCCAATACAGCGGCGCCACGTACCAAACCGAGATGCCGGCCGCGTACGGCCAGAAGAACAGCGAGACCCCGACTCCCGCGACCAACGCGCAATGGAGCATCAACCAAACGACGTAGGTGTCGCGCGGGTCATTCAACAGACGCGCCGTGCCGCTCAAGAACGCGGGCGCGGATGCAGTGCGTGGATCGGTCAGGGTCATTCGGGCGGCTACTTATTAGTCGAAGCGGCCACGCGGGGAAGCTCCGGGATAGCGGCTATCTCGGGTCATCCGGTAAGTGTCCGTTAATATGGTGTTTTTGGCGCGGCGCTCGCTGCCCGAGCGCCGCGCGGGGCAGGCCACGCGCATGATAGTGTCGTGCTCATGCCTCGACGCTCGTCCACCGCTACGCTCGGTGTCGCGCTCTCGGTCGCCGGGATGGGGGCGCTGTGCGCTGGCTTCAAGCTGAGCGCGCTTTCGCTTTTCGGTGCCGGTATCCGGCTGCTCGAGAACGATTGGCGGGCGCGTCATCCCGAGTTCACGGGGGGCGCCGCGGAGCGTTGGCAGGCGTCACTGGCCTTCTATCGCGACACGCACCAAAATCGCACCAACCGCGCGCTGCACCTGATCGGCATCCCGCTGATTCTGGGCGGCGCTGCCGGGCTGTTCGCTTCGAAGCCGCCCAGCCCGCTCCGCCCGCTCCGCGGCGCGCTGTGGGCGGGTTCGCTGGGCGCGTTCGCGGCGGGCTGGGCGCTCAATTTGGTCGGTCACGCCGCATTCGAAAAGCGCGCTCCGGCTTTCAGCGACGACGGTTTGTCCTTCATCGCTGGGCCGGTTTGGGATCTGCAGGAGCTACTCGGGCGCGCGCGCTGAATCAGACCCGCGACCTCAGCTGGCGAAGGGTCGCGGGTCGATCGACTCCGAGTGCGTTACGGCCGTACGAGGCCGGTCAAATCTCCGCCGACTGCTTCGATTGAGTCGTACAGGATTTGTTTCACGTAGGTTGGGTTGTGAACGCCGAAGCCTGAGCCGCGCGCCATCACGAAGTAGTTGTAGAGTGCGCCTGCCGCGGGACCCTGCACCGCAGGGCGAGCAGGAACAGCCGACGCGGGCATGGACTCGTCCAAAGCGAAGTCCTGATCGGAGAGGTCGTCGCTGCTGAGCGGGTTGAGGCCATCCCGCGTGAGCAGCGAGAGGCTGTTCAGTTTCACTCGCAGTGTCTGAAGTTCCTTTTTCACCAGAGTTTGACCTCCGGAGACGTCGAAGTTGGGTGTTCCGACGTGGCAGTTGGTGCACGCCGAAACCTGCGGGTAGAAGGAGTGATTGCCGATATTGCCGTTCTCGGCGATGGGCGGCATATGGCACTGAACACAGCCGGTGCTGAAGTTCGTGTGCGATGAATTCCGATACGCCTTGGGGATGTACTCGTAGGCGCCCTTGCCTGCGCCGACGTAAACATCGGCCTGTGGTCCCTCGTGTGGCCCCCAGGTCGTGCTCGTGATGTTGTTCGTGCCAGCAAGAATGTAGTTGGTCACGTCTTTGCGCGACTTGTGGCACCAGATGCAGGCGTTGCCTGAGCGATACTTGCCGGCGTTGCTGCCATCCGAAGTCCCGACGGCCGAGCTGCGCTCGACGATCGCGTAGTCGTCATTGCCCACTGGGGCGCGCAGCGGGAAAGAGCCGGCCACGTAGTCGGCACCGCTGAGGTGTGGGTCGTGCAGCAGGGCGTCGTGGCAAGTGTTGCAGCCAACGACGGCCACGGTGGTCTTACCCGCGTAGGTGACCTCCGAGATCTTGCCCGAAGCCGAGTCCTTATAATTGATCTGGCCGTGCCCCAGGTCAGTAGGACCGACCGTGCCGGAGTGACCGACCGTGCCGGCTTCCCGAAGCTCTAGGCCATCCGAGGCGTGGCAGCTGCCGCACGACTTGGCTCCCGTCCACGTCTCGACTTCCTCGCCACCCAGATTCGAAACGTACGTTGCGTAATGGCGGCTGGTCTTCCACTGCTCGACGATGCCCGAAAAGGTGTGGCAGGGCTTCATACAGCTCGCGTTCAGAGTCCCTACCGGGACCGAGTTGCTGGCGCCTGCCGCTCCGTCGCCCGGCGGCCCCTGCTCGCCTTGCGGTCCTTGCTCGCCTTGCGGTCCTTGCTCGCCTTCAGGCCCTGCTGGACCTTTAGCTCCGGTATCACCCTTCTCGCCCTTGGCACCAGGAGGACCGGCAGCGCCGTCTTGGCCGTCATCTCCCGAACAGCCGAATAACGCGAGACTGAGCGTGACGACAGCAGCGCCCATAAGCAGTTTCATCGAATCCTCCACGTCGGCTCAAAGGCCTTCGGCTCTTGGCCGTGCGCGGATGCTCTCAGAGCGCATCACACTCGTCAACGGCATTCTCTAGCGAAGACTCTAGTCTTACGTGGAGCCAGTGATGTTGGATTTGGACTCGCGCAATTCTTGCGCGAGTCACGAGCTAAACCCCTAGTTAATCAGGGATGTCGCGTGGAATCGGGCTCGCGCAATTCTTGCGCGGGCCGTGGCGCTTCCGGTGAGTGATCGGTGCCGCGCACGACGTCCATCAAGATCGAAAGTAGGAAACACAGGAACGCAACGATGCCGATCACCTGTCCAACGCTCATCGCGAAAATCACGATCAGCGGAGCGGGCTTCACGATCGATGCAGCCATGACCGCGAGCCCCACCAGGGCCACCCAGCAAGCCAACCGGACGAGACTCACGATCGAGTGTTTTTGTAGCTTTTTGAGCAACAAGCCGCGTAGCCGCTGGAGAACACTCACGGTGCATGCTCCGCAGCAGGCTGCCCGGATGTGCCCTTGACCGCGCCGAGACCGTCCGCTCCCTTGCTGAACGGATGCGCGTAGCCATGGCAACCCGCGCTCGCGCAGCTGACGCGATTCGAGGCGAGCTGTAACTCGAGCGACTGGTGATCCGGCACGGAACGCCACACGCGCGCGGTGGTGGTGTGGCACTGCCGGCAGTTCGTGTTGTCGTAGGGCTTGGCGATATGCACGTTCCGCCGCGATTCCTCCTTGGTCATCGCTCGATAGCCGCCGAGGTAGTAGTAATAAACGTGTTTCATGCCGCCCATTTTGGTCAGGGCATAGCCGAACATGCCGTAATCGGCGTGGCACACGTAGCAGCTTTCGCCGCCAAAAAACGGGTTTCGGCTGTGGCGCGCGGCGAGCGATTGAGCGCTCGGATCGCTCGCATTTTCGAAATGATCGTCCATCGTGTGGCAGGAGCCACAAAACTCGCGATGGGTCGTCGCCTCCATGCCGGCGACCGTGGAAGTCGCGGCGGTGATCGTTGGAAACACGCCCAGGCCGAGCAGCAGCAGTAGCTTGGTTCGTAGGTCGAGCGGCGGCCGCCTGAGCAAGAAATGCAGCAGGATGGTCGCAGCGATGATTGCGCTCGCCAGCGCTACGTAGCCGAGCCAAGGGCCAGCGTGAGGCACGAGTCATTGTCCGGGAGACTGCGCGCGCAAGCAAGCGCAAAAAATGGCTATGATGGCCGCGAGTGGAACAGCGGCAGTCAGTGCTTGCACGGGTGTTGATCCCAATACTCGTGTTTTGCGCGTTCGCCGCGTGCGCGGACAAGAAGGAAGCGTCGCAGCACGGGCAGCAACAAGCACCTCACGACGGGCAATGGGGCGCTGGCGTGTACGTCGACAAGGCCTGGGACTTCGCGCGCGACGTCGCCGGCCATCGCATTCACGTGCAGCAGAAGAAGATCGAATGCACGAAGTGCCACGCTTCGACCGCGGACAAAATCGGTCCAGTGACGCCGGATCGCTGCGCGTCTTGTCACCAGAAGGAAGCCAAGATCGAGCACGCTTCGGCTGAAGCCAGCAAGCGCTTCGGCGCGGAAACCAAGGCCGTTTGCACGACCTGCCACGCGTTCACGCTGGAAGGCACGCGTCGCGACGAAGCCTTGCTCAAGGAGCCGCCGCGTATCGTCATCGATGCGGGCCCGGGAAAGGTCGTGCACGGCGTGGAGAGCTATCAGCCGGCAGACTGCAAGCGCTGCCACGGCGTGCAGCAGGGGGCCCTCGCCGCAGTGACGGTACACGGCACTCAGCCCTGCCTCTCGTGTCACCAACCGCACGCAGGCAGGCCGCAGTCGGCCCCCTGCTCCAATTGTCACCAGAACATCACGACCAGCCACGCTTCACAGGGAAAGTCGCTGGTTGAAACCTGCTCGACCTGCCATGAGCACCGCCACGCGCCGGCCAAAGAAGCGGTCTCCGCGTGCGCCACGTGTCACGCCAAACAGCAGCCCATCATCGCTGCATCGGCGCTGTTTGCCGGAGGGCATACGCAGTGCATCAGCTGTCACGAGCCGCACGCCTTCGAGAAAAAGCAGGCCACACCCTGTCGCAGCTGTCACGCGCAGCTCAACGTGATCGGCGGCGGACAGATCGCGGCGCACAGCGGCTGCACCAACTGCCACGCGCCGCACGACGTGAGGTCCACGCCAGCCGCGGCGTGTCCCACGTGCCACAAAGATGTTCATTCCGACCACCCCAAACAAGCCGGCAGCTGCGTCGGCTGCCACGATCCACATCCCACTCATGTCTCGAAAACGGTGGAGTTTCGAGCCTGCAGCTCGTGTCACGAATTCGCCAAATCTGACCGCGGCGTGCACGGCGACAGTGCGTGCATCAGCTGTCACAAGCCGCACGAATTCAAGCTCGCGCTCAGCAACGTCGCGACGTGCGCCACGTGTCACGCCACGCGCGTTCGGCAAGTCGCGTTGAACAAAGGGCACCAAGCGTGCGCCGGCTGCCACCGCGGGCTGCCGCACCATCCCGAGCCCGACGAGGTGAGTTGCAGCACGTGCCACCAGCAACAGTCGTCCCTAGTAAAACCTGGGCACGCGCGTTGCGTGGGTTGCCACGAACCGCACTCTGGAGCGCAAGTAACGGCCTGCGCCAGCTGCCATCGCGCCGAGCAACAGAGCGCGCCGAAGGGGCATCAGCTCTGCACCAGCTGTCATGAGCCGCACCGCGGGCTACCAACGCAGAAAGTTTGCGCCGACTGCCACCGCGCCGAGCAGCAGAGCGCTCACGGAAAGCTCAGTACCGGTTGTCAGACCTGCCACCGGCCCCACGGTCCGAAGGGAGTGGCTCGCGTTCCGGCTTGCGCGTCGTGCCATCAGCTCCAAAAGCTTCCAGGCTTGCACGGGGAGCCGAAGCATCAGCCTTGCGCTCGCTGCCATAGCGGCCACGAAGATCCGGCTGCGCCGAAACGCACGATCTGCCTCGGCTGCCACCAGGATCGAGCGGACCATTTCCCGCAAAGCCCGCGCTGCGCCGGCTGTCACTTGTTCACGGCTGGAGCTGGAAAGTGACGCTGCCGTCTACGTGAAGCTCGGGGTGCGTGAACGTCACGTCGTCCGTGGCCAGGTTCGCGTGACAATTGTGGCAGGGGTTGCCCGGATTCGGATGCGGTGGTGGCGGCGGATAGGCGTGGCAGCTGCCACAAGCGGCTTCGCTGCCGTCGACCCGAGTCCAAGTCGGCGCGGTGTTCGCGCCGCCCGACGGGTCACCGTTCGGGAACACGGCGCCGTGGCAGCTCGTCGACTGACAGGTTCCATTCACGTACTGCGGCCTGGCGCCTTGCGCGAGCGCCACGCCCGAGAAAGTGAGCTCGGCCGGGAGCGCCGTATCGACGTGTCCCGGATCTAGGACTCGCTGGGGAACCGCGTGGCATTCGTGACACGGAACCGCGCGCGAGCGTTCCGTCCCCAACACGTGCGTCTGGTGCGCTCCCACGCCAGGCGCCGCGGTGATCGAGTTTCCGGTCGTGTCGAGGGGCGGCGCGGGGTTCGTGCCACCATGGCAATTCGTGCAGTTGCCATCCGCCGACACGTTGACCACACCGTTCACGTGTCGATCTTTGTCGATGATGCTGCGGTTGTCGGCGGCGACGACCGCGCCGTGGCAGGACGCGCAGTTGTCTGATTGCGGATGTGGCGGCGCCGGCGGTAGGCCGTGGCACGACGCGCAAGTCAGGGGCTTTTGCTCAGTCCAGACCGGCGAGTCGCGCCCGTCAGCGGGCGAGGGCGAGTGGCAGTATGTACCGCCGCAGGTCGCGCGCGACTCGTTCCACGCAGGCGAATAGCCCTTCGCGCGCGCGGCGCCGGTGAACGTCAGCTCTGCCGGCAGGCCGTCCACGTGCATCGGATCTTCGACTTGCTCCGGCACGACATGGCACTCCTTGCACGCGAGGGGGCGACCGTTGACCCCTCCGCTCAGATGAACCTGGTGTGCGCCCACGCCGATCGCGGAGATATTGGCGTTGCCCAGCGTATCGAGCGGCGGCGCCGCGTTCTGGTCGCTGCCGTGGCAGAGCTTGCAGTCGCCCGCCGCGTAATCGACCACGCCGTCCACGTGACGTTCGGGCGCGATGAAATGCCGGTCGGCGTCGATGACGTCCGCGTGGCAGGCGTAGCAGCGGTCGGATTGCGGGTGCGGAGCCTTGGGGGGCAGGCCGTGGCAAGTGCCGCAGGCTTCAGTGCTGCTCCGGGGCTCGCTCCACACGGACCACGCTTCGCGATGACAATAGCTGCTTTGGCACGTGCGTGTGGCAGGGTCGTAGCTGGGTTTCCGCTCGCCGCCTTGGGCGATGCTGCCGAACACCACATCGCCGGGTGGCCCGTCGTCGGCGTGGCCGGGTGTATCCACGGCGTCGGGGATCACGTGACACTCATTGCACGCGATCGCGGCGTGCGTGGAGCTCGCGTTGAGGTGGATCTCGTGCGCGCCGACGCCCGGATAGCCGGGGATCGATTGCTGCATGAGATCTTTGGGCGGCGCTGCGCGCCTCAAGTAGTCCCCTGAACGAGAGGCATCGCCGTGACAGCTCGTGCAGCGGGTCAGTGCCGTATCGCTCTTGGGTTCGTTGCGCCGTTCGAGACAGCCCGGCACCGCGAGCGCGCTGATGCCCGCGGCCAGCACCACGAAGCAGAGCGACAGCGTGGCGCCGCGCTCATTCATGGCAATACCTGCACATCTCCGAATCCTCACCGCGCGCGCTGTTCCAGCCGCGCGGGTGAGGGTTGCCACCATAGGCGCCGACTTTGTGGCAACGGATGCAGTTGGTGGCGGGCCCGGCCTCGTGGCAGCTGGCGCAGGCCACGATGTCCCGCCGGGCGGATGTGCCGTGAAAGTTGCTCGACGAAGTATTGGCTCCAACCCACTCGGGCGGGTGCGGGTTGGCTGGGTTCGCGACGTTCGCGCTCACTCCGCGGGCGGCGTGGCAGGAGTCACAGCCCTGCACGGTGTGGCAGGAGAGGCAGCGCGCAGGTTGTGAGCGTGCTTCGATCGCGTGGCGCACCATGAAGTCCCCGCGGTGAACCTGGCCCGACTCGAGCTTCTCCGGCCGTCGCGCCTCGACCGTCAGATCCTGCGTCACGTCGTGGCAGGACTGACATTGCGCTTGCGTGTGGCAGCTCTGACAGAGCTGGGCCTGCTGGCGCTCGGCCATCACGCTGCCGTGGTGGCGCAGGAACGCCGTGTCGTGCTTGAGGAACGTGCTGGGCATCGTGCGCCGCAGCTTTTCGGGCTCATGGCAGGGCGTGCATTGGCCCTGTGACCACTGCTCTGCGTGCTCGTGGCAGCTGAAGCACTGGCTCATCGGCGGGAGCGGTGGCCGCTTGGCGTCCACCACTCCGGCGTGGCAAGGCACGCACTGGCCGCGGATTTCCGGCATGGCCAGGTGCTTGTCGTGGTCGATCGCAATTTCGCCGCTCGGGCGAGTGGGCGTGACCGCGAGCACCGCTCGCACCTGATGCGCGTCTTGATGGCAGCGGGCGCAGAGCGCCGCGCCTGGCATGCGCTGCCCGGAATCATGCCTGGCCACGTCGTGACAACTCACGCAGCTCAAGCACGCGGGCTTGCCGGGCACGCCGCAGGCAATGCTGGCCAGGTGCAGCTGATGCGGAAAGCGCGGCGGCGCGGCTTCGCTGCGGCAGGCCGCCAGCGCTGCCAGCGCGACCGCGAGCCAGAGCAAGAGAGCTTGGAAGCGCGGCTTCACCAGCGTTGCCTCGGCCTTGCCGGTGCGTCGAAGTGATAGCTGGCGCGCAGCATGGTTTGCGCGTCGGAGGCGGCGTATGGCGACTGCGCGATCGACGCACTCCACAGGACTTCGAGCGAGTCAATCACTTGGTAGGAAGCCGTGCCCGCATACACCGACGAAGTTTTGTAGCTCGCCACCGGGTTGTCGTAAAAATAGCCGTACGCCTCCAGCGTGGACGACAGACGCTGGCCGAGCTTTCGGCTGAACGAGACGCGCAGCGCTTGATAGCCGTTGTGAGGCGCGATCACTCGTGAGTAGGCGACGCGCAGAAACGTCGGGTAATCGCTGCCCAGAGCGATGCGTGCTGCAGCCTCGCCGCGTGCGCCGGGGCCGGTATCTCGATAGGCTTCGACGTATCCGTTCGTGTCGAAACGCAGCCAACGCAAGAGCTTGGCCGTGAGCGTGCCGCCGAGCTCATCGTAGCCGGTGGTCGAGAACACCGAGAGCACGGACTGGCGCGACAAGAGCAGCGCGGGCTCGCTGTGCAAGACCTCCGCGCCAATGTCGAATAGCGGATGTGGGGTTGCGTCGAACCAGAGCCGTGCGTTCGCAAAGCGGCCGCTGTCGAGCTCGAGCAGCGCGCTCGCGCCCAGCGAAGCGTCTTTGAGCGGCTGAGCACCGACGTCCAGCCCCAGATTTCGATAGTCTACACCGCCCGCTGTTTGCTGGTTGTGAACCGAGACGCTGCCAGAAACGTGCGGCGTCTGGTAACCGAAGCGTCCACCCATGAGCCAGTGGTTGCCGCGATTGAGGGCCGCAGGCTGGTAGATGAGCAGAGTCTCTTCGGCGGAGCCGAGGTGGTGGTACCCTGGTTGGGCATTCCAGCGGGGCAGCACGGTGAAGCCCGTGTAGCCCTCGAGGAAGAAGCCGAGGTGGCTGGCTCCGACCGTGACGCCGTCGAAACGGGCGTAGCGTGCAGCCCCGCCGGCGATTTGCTGCCGTCCCACGCGCGCCCACGCCGGGCCGGCTTCGAGCCGGATATTCGCGGTCTGCACGTCGCCGTCGAACGGGCGCTCGAGGTTCGATGCGGTCGGCCAATAGCGGCCCCAGGCGGCGAATTCGAGACCGATGCTGTCCTTTTGCCAGGGCGCGTCGACGTCGCGCGCATTGGCGAACAGGTACTCATGCACGGGCAGCGCTACCTCGGTCGGCACCAATTGACCGTTTTGGCCCGGGACCAGCGCGCGCCGGTAAAGTTGCACGTATGTTTCGCTCTTCCCGTTCACGCTGAAGCGATCCGGAGCGACGGCCTTTTGCTCCTTCGGCGTAGCGGGCCGAGGCTCATCTGCCGAGCTTGGCCGAGCCACGAGCAAAAACAGCGCCAACAAAGCCGGTGCTAGCGGCGCGATCGCCCGCAAACGCCCGGATATTCGCGCCATGTCGCGTGTGACGGTAGGCCTACCCGTACTAAGTGGCAATCACTACTTTGCGCGACGGAGCCGTCGACCCCTGGTAGCGTGTTGCAATGGATCACTTACGTTTCTTGGCAGCCGCCGGAGTCTCGCTGCTCCTCGCCCTTTCTGGCTGCGGCGGAAGCGAGCATTCTGCTGACTCGCCGGCCGCTAGCTCGATGAGTCCGGCCGATGCGCGCGCCTTCATCGCCGAGGTTCAGCGCACGCGCGGCATTGCCGTCGATCAAACCCCGGTCACCAGCATCGAGCAGTTGCTCCAGGCTCTGGGCGATGATGAGGTCGGGCGTTTTGCGAGCGCGGCGCAGCTCGTTGCCGGTCGGCCCGGCATCGAAGCTCTGGCGCTCCACGCGACCGTCGAGCTCGCCTGGAGCGATGATTTTACCACCTTTGCCCGCATTCTCGCCGAGCTCGAAAAGCGCGCTGTTTTCGAGGTGGATCGGCTGAACAAGAAGCGCGAGTCCAGCTTGGCGCTGAGCGACGCGGAAGCCAAAGGTCTCGAGCAAAACAAGCACAATGCCGCGTTCGACGCCAAAGCCAGGCTCGCGCTCGAGGTGCTGGCGGCAGAGCATCTCCACACCGCGGGAGACGTCGTCGACCACGCACTTCGGCAGTTTCCCAAGGAGGAAATGACTTACCGCGTGGCTGCGTACTTCTCGCTCCTTTCGCGGGAGTGGCCGAATTTCGATACGGCCATGAGTTGGTTCGCAGAGACGGAAGCGAAGGATGCCAGCCTGGTCTACTTGCGCGCGCTCGAGCGACTGAACCGCCGCCGGGTACCCAAGGACGCGACTCTGCTGTTCAGAGAAGCCCTGCGGCTCAATCCCCAGATGGTGCGCGCGCAAGCGAAGCTCGTGCTCAGCGAAGATGGCATCGACGCGAAGTACAGCGAGTTCGAGAAACTGCGGGCGGTCGCGCCTCAGCACCCGATGGTGTCCCTCTTGGGGCCGTCGATCATCAGCGACTACCAGCTTTCGTCAGCGTTCCGTCAGGCGCTCGCCGAGCGTCAGGCTCCTTCCGTGCTTGGGTCGTCCACTCCAGCGCAGCCACCCATCGCTCAATGACCCGCATCCTGGTACTGAACTCGGGCAGCTCGTCCCTGAAATTCGCGGTGATCGAGCCGGATTCAGGCAAGGTGGTGGCGCACGGCATCGCGGAGCGCCTGGGGACTGACGCGCCCACGTTTCAGTTCGGTGAGGACGCCGAGCGCAGTCTCGGTCAGGGCGCCGCACACGCCGAAGCGCTCGCTGCGCTGCTCGAGGAGTTGCAGGGCGTTGCGGTCGTGGCCGTCGGGCATCGCGTGGTGCACGGCGGTGAAGCCTTTTCGGACAGCGTCGTGCTCGACGACGCCGTATTGCAGCAAATCCGAGCATGCTCCGAGCTGGCACCGCTGCACAACCCCGCCAACGTGCTCGGCATCGAAGCGGCGCGGAGCGCGTTCGCGCAGCTACCGCAAGTCGCGGTGTTCGATACCGCGTTTCATCAAACGTTGCCCCGCGCGGCTTACCTGTATGCCATTCCGTACGAGTACTACGAGCAGCAAAAGGTGAGGCGCTACGGTTTTCACGGCACGAGCCACGGCTACGTTGCCGAGAGTGCGGCCCGCGCACTGGGTAAACCGCTCGCGTCGCTCGACCTCATCACCGCTCATCTCGGCAACGGCGCGAGCGTGTGCGCGATCGCGAGCGGGCGCAGCGTCGATACCAGCATGGGCTTCACGCCGCTCGAGGGGATCGTGATGGGCACTCGTTCGGGCGACGTGGATCCCAATTTGCATGAGTTTTTGGCCAAGCACGCCCAGCTCGATCTTCACCAAATTACCGAAATGCTGAACAAAAAGAGCGGGCTCTTGGGTCTTTCGGGAGTCAGCAACGACATGCGCACGCTGCTCGAATTGCGCGCCCAGGGCCACGACCGCGCCCGCCTCGCGATCGAGGTCTTCTGCTATCGCCTGGCGAAATCGATCCTCGCGCTGTGCGCGGGCCTTTCGCGCCTGGACGCGCTGGTGTTTACGGGCGGAATTGGCGAGCACGCCGCGGAAGTTCGCGCGCAAACGCTCGGGCATTTGCGTGTGCTCGGCGCCGCAGTCGACGAAGAGCTGAATCGCGTTCATGGCGCAGAACAGCAGGGCCGGATCACGCGCGCATCGTCAGCGTTGCTCGCGCTCGTAATCCCCACCAACGAAGAGCTGGTCATCGCCCGTGAGACGGCGCGCCTGACTCTCCAGACCGACTGAGCGAGACGAAGCCATGCCTCATACATTATACTTGGTTCCGTGCGGCGGCGGCGTGGGTCTCACGTCGCTGGCGCTGGGTTTGGTCCGCGCGCTCGACAACCGCGGCACGCGCGTCGCTTTCTTCAAACCGATCGCTCAGCCCGACGGACACGACAGCGGCCCAGAGCGCTCCACGCATTTCATCCGTCACACGAGCTCGCTCACGCCCACGACGCCACTGCCGCTCGAAGAAGCCTCGCGTTTGATTCTGACGCACCGCACGGATGAACTATTCGCCCACGTTTTGCGAGATTTTCACGCCTCCGCGGGCGACGCAGACGTGGTGGTGGTGGAAGGCTTGGCTCACACGCATGACGCTTTGGGTGAGGGGAGCCTGAACCGGGAGCTCGTGCGCACGCTGAGCGCCGAGGTCATTTTGGTGGGATCGCTGGGTGCGACCCCGCTCGCCGAGTTCGAGTCGCAGCTCGAGCTGGCCGCCAGCCAATTCGGTGGTTTCGGCCCAGGCCGCGTGATCGGCTGCTTCCTGAATCGCGTGCCTGCGCGCGATCCGCGCACGCGCACGAGCTCGAGCAGCGAGTTCGAAGCTGGCGGCCTCCGCCTGAGCAAGCCCGAGTTCAACGTGATCGGCGCGATCCCGGAGAACCCCGAGCTGACGGCCCGCCGCACGATCGATATCGCCCGCCAGCTCGGCGCTGAAGTCGTGCACGAAGGCGAGATCATGACTCGCCGGGCCAAAAAGATCACCCTGCTCGCGCGTACGGTGCCCAACCTCCTGGACACACTCGTCGCAGGATCAATCCTCGTTACGCCCGGCGATCGCGCCGACATCGTGCTGGCGGTGGCTTTGGCCGTGCTCAACAAAGTGCCTATCTCTGGCTTGATTTTGACCGGCGGCATCGAGCTGCCGCGGGCCATCGTCGAGCTCTGCCGCGCGGCCCTCGCCACCGGCTTACCGGTGCTCAAAGTGCAGACGAACACCTGGGAAACCGCCAACCTGCTGGCTCAAATGAGTCCCGAGATCCCGATCGATGACTTGGAGCGCGTGCAGCGCGGGATGGATTTCGTGGCCAGCCACATCGATACCGATTGGATTGCGGCCCACTCGCGGATCCCGATCCAGAAGCGCGTCTCACCGGCGGCGTTTTGCTACCGCCTGACCGAGCTCGCGCGCGCGGCGAAGAAGCGCATCGTGCTGCCGGAGGGCAATGAGCCGCGCACCGTTCGCGCAGCCGCGATTTGCGCCGAGCGCGGGATCGCCCGCTGTGTGCTCTTGGGTGACCCCGCAGAAGTTCGCCGCGTTGCCGAAGCTCTAGAGGTCGAGCTGCCTCCGGACGTCGAAGTCCTCGATCCGGTCTCGATCCGCGCAAATTACGTGGCGCCGCTGGTCGAAATGCGGAAGCACAAAGGCCTCGCTCCGCAAGCGGCCGCCGATTTTCTGGAGGACAACGTCTGGCTCGGAACGATGATGCTCGCGCTGGGTGAGGTGGACGGCCTGGTGTCGGGGGCCGTCCATTCGACGGCGAACACCATTCGACCTGCGCTGCAGCTGATCAAGACCAAGCCTGAAGCCAAGGTCGTGTCCTCGATTTTCTTCATGTGCCTGCCCGAGCAAGTGCTGGTGTACGGTGACTGCGCCGTCATCCCCGATCCCGACGCCGCCACGTTGGCAGACATCGCCATTCAGAGCGCGGACTCGGCGGCTCGCTTCGGTATTACCCCGTCGGTAGCCATGATCAGCTATTCGACTGGCGAATCGGGCTCGGGCAGCGACGTCGACAAGGTGCGCGAAGCGACCCGAATTGCGCAGGCAGCCAGGCCCGACCTCTCGCTCGACGGACCGCTCCAATACGATGCCGCAGCGATCCCGGACGTTGCCGCGAGCAAAGCACCTCACAGCCCGGTTGCCGGGCACGCCACCGTATTCATCTTTCCCGATTTGAACACCGGCAATACCACCTACAAGGCCGTTCAGCGCAGCGCAAACGTGGTCAGCATTGGTCCAATGCTTCAAGGCCTCAGGCGCCCGGTCAATGATCTATCGCGCGGCGCGTTGGTCGAAGACATCGTGTACACCATCGCGCTCACCGTGATTCAAGCCGGCGAGCGCTGAAGCGCGCCAGGCGCTGCTATTCCGCTACGACGACCGCGTTCTCGAGCAGGACTGGGTATTTGAAGCCAATGCCGACATCGACGTCGGCGCGCAGCGTGCCTTCGAAGCTCGCCACTTGGCCGCGCTCGGGCGTCGACTCGGAGGTGACTACCAGATCCGTCGCGGGACCCGGATCGCCCGGCTTGCCGTCGCGCACGTGAAAGAAGGTGCGCCCCTGCACGCCCTCGGTCACTTTCGTGACTTGGCCTCGGACGCGCACCCGCTTGCCCGCAAGTGGCATGCGTTGCGCGGACAGCTGCGCGATGGTGTGCGCATTGCTCCCGCGGGCGGGCGCGACGGCCACTTCCGGCAGTGCGGACGGCGCAGCGGGTGATCCCGCGTGGGGCGCGGCGGTCGCGCCACCGAGATCGGGATGCCCCGCCGGCAAGGTGTCGCCGTTGCCGACCGCGCCCAGTGCGGAGTTGCCAATGTCGGGGTGTCCCGGCGGCAAATCCTGCTCGTCGGCGCGGGCCAGCGCATCCGCTGGTGAGAAGCGAGGCGCTGCCGCCTTTTGCACGCCGTCGACCGCCAACGTGCCGAAATAGATGACGTCGAAGGTCCGCTTGAGCGTCGTGCTCTTGAACGCGGTCATGCGCGCCGCGTTCTCGACCGTGACTTTTGCCCCGACCGCGATCGAAGCGCTGGGCACCGCGGCCCAGATTTCGCCACTCGAAGTTGCGAGGCGCAGATATGTATATTGGCTGGCCGCAAAGGTCTCGAGCACCGACCCGCTCAAAACGGTGCTCTCTTCACCTGCCGTCGGCGCGGGGGCCTGCGCCGCGGCTTCGGGAGCTTGCAGCTCCGGGCGCAAGGCGGTGGTCGGCGTTGCATGCGCATTGAACAGCGCCGAACCGGCGCCAGCGGCGACGGCAAGGCCGAGCACTGCTGTCATGCCGAGACTCGCTTTGCGGGCGGGGGATAGAGGTTTCATGATCGGGTGCTCCTTGCCAACACGCCGTTTCATTACGTCCGCACGACAACGGTGACAACGGCTAAACGCGCCGCTGGCCCCCGTCGCCTAGATCGTCATTCTGCGCGGCCAGTTCGACGGTCGCTACTGCTCGGCAAGCGCGAGGATCTCCGCGCCGCACTGAGATATCCAGTCGAGCCGGAGTGTGGCACTCTCGGGCTGCCATGGTTCAACCTGCCAAAAGGTTTGCCTCTCTTACACGTGTCAGCGGAGCCCTCGCTCTTTCCGCCTTGGTGTGCACGGGAGCCTGCGCATCCAGCGCGCCGTCATCGCCAGCCGTAGCCGCGCCGTCATCACCAGCTGCAGCTACGCCGGCGAGTGCCGATGAATCACTGACTCGGAGGGGCGCGAGCCTGTTTGTCGTACACTTGATGAGCGACTTCGACGCATTCAAGAAGTATTTCGAGGCAGGCGCGGCCGCGCGCAGCAAGGCGGGCATCGAGGGGCATCTCTTGAGCCGGCTGGACGACGGTCGAGCCGTCGTCCAGCTATTCGCGGACGACGCAGCCAAGGTCGAAGAAGCGTTGAAGTCGCCCGAGATGGAGCGCTACCTCGATCGCAAGGGCGCGCCCGAGAGCTCGCTGGTTTGGATCACCGAGAACGAGCTCGTCAAACTTCCAGCGACGCCTGCGGACGGTCCGACGTTCAGTCTCTATCTCAAGCTCCACGTCACGGATTTCGACGCTCTGGCCCAAGGGTTCAAGCAAGACTTGCCCTTGTTCGCGGAGCACGGCGTGATCGGCGAAGGCCTCCACCGCAGCACCAACAAAGAGGACATCGCGATCCTGCATTTCATGGGCAAGTCGCGGGAGAAGCTCGAAGCGCTGACCAAGCGAGCGGAGTTTGCCCAGCTCTTGGCCCGCGCCGGCAGCAAGGAAGAAGCAAAACCGCTCGTGGGCGTCGACGTCTCGCGCAGTCGGCCCGAGCTGCCAGCGAGCTCCCAATGACGTTCGGGTTGCTCTTGAGCAACAGAAGAAAGCGAGCCTCATGGAATCGAGAGACAACCAAGAATTCTTCTTGAGTCGCGTGACTGCGGCCACGATTCGCGTCGTCTTGCTCGGCGGCTGGATCGCCTGGTGCCTGCAGATCGTGCTGCCGTTCTTGGTTCCGATCCTGTGGGGGGCGATCATCGCGACAGCCGTGTACCCGCTCGCACGCCGGGTCTCGCTCCGGCGCCCCACGTTCGGCGCCGCGCTTTTCGGCGCGGTAGCGCTGGCGGTGATCGTCGTGCCGACCTACCTATTCTTCGACTCGGTGGGCGGCTTCGTGGTTCGCGTCGGCCGGCAATGGGCGCAAGGTGAGCTCAAGCTGCCGCCTCCGCGACCGGAGGTGGCGGAGTGGCCGTTGATCGGTAAGCGCGTCTACGCACTGTGGATGTCGGCCGTGAACGCCCCCGGATCAGTCGTTGAAACGCACTTGCCGCAGTTGCGTGAAGTCGGCCGCTGGCTCGCGCAATCCCTCAAGGGCCTCACGCTGGGGATCTTACAGTCGCTGTTTGCGGTCGCAGTCGCGGTCGCTTTCTTGATGAAGGCCGAGGCGAGCCAGCGGGCGCTGTTGCCGGTCGCGGAGCGCCTCGCTCCACGGCGGGGCCAGCATTTGGTCGATCTGGCGAGCTCCACGGTGCGGGCCGTCGCCAAGGGCGTGCTCGGCGTAGCTGCCATTCAAGCCGCGCTCGCCTGGGCCGGCATGGCTGCGGCCGGGGTTCCCGCGCCCGCCGCTTGGGCGCTGCTCGTGCTGATCGGCGCGGTGGCTCAACTGCCCAGCATGCTCGTGCTGGGCCCGATCATCGTCTACGTGTTCGCCTCCTCGAGCACGAGCGTGGCGATTCCGTTCGCGATTTGGACCGTACTCGTCGGCCTGCTCGACAATGTCCTGAAACCGATTTTACTCGGTCGCGGCGCGGCCGTGCCCACGTTGGTGATCGTGATTGGAGCGATCGGCGGGATGCTCAGCTCCGGGATCATCGGGCTGTTCGTGGGCGCGGTGGTGCTCGCGGTGGGCTATGAGCTGTTCGCCGCGTGGGTCAAAGGCAACGAAGGCGAAGCCGAGCCGCTGGCCGCCGCGGCGGCACGGGTCGAGGGCAACGCGCCGCCGCCGGAGGATGGGTAGCGAGCGAGCTCTGCCAGCGTGACAGCGAGCGGCGGGATTCTGACAGGGCATGGCGGGGGCCATGCAGAGGACTGAACAGAAGGGATGGATGTCATGACAGCCAGGGACCAAGGGAGGCACCGATGAAGACAGCGGAACACACCAGGTTGGATGAGGCTCGTGAACGCAAAGTCGATTGGAAGAAATGGGGGCCCTACCTCAGCGAGCGCCAGTGGGGAACGGTGCGCGAGGACTACAGCAACAATGGCGATGCTTGGAATTTCTTCACCCACGATCAATCCCGTTCGCGGGCCTATCGCTGGGGCGAAGACGGGCTGGCCGGCATCTCGGACGACAAGCAGCGGCTGTGCTTCGCGTTGGCCCTGTGGAACGGCAAAGATCCGATCCTAAAGGAGCGGCTGTTCGGCTTGACCAACAGCGAGGGCAACCACGGCGAGGACGTGAAGGAGTACTACTTCTATCTCGATAGTACGCCGACTCACTCGTACATGAAGTACCTCTACAAGTACCCACAGGCGGCGTATCCGTATGCCGATCTGGTGACGACCAACGGCGGGCGCACGCGAAAAGAGTACGAGTACGATCTGCTCGACACCGGCATCTTCGATGGCGATCGATACTTCGACGTGTTCGTGGAATACGCCAAGGGCAGCGCGGAAGATCTGCTGGTGAAGATCACGGTGGCCAACCGCGGCCCGGAAGCCGCCGAGCTGCACCTGCTGCCGACGCTCTGGTTTCGGAACGACTGGTCAGTCTGGATCTCCGATTCGAATCGCGCTTCCCGGAAGCCGACTCTGCGGCAAATTCAGGGATCTAGCGGCGTGAGTGCGCTGGCCGCCGAGCATCCGCTGCTCGGTGAGTTCGTCCTTTCGTGTGAGGGTGACGTCCCGCTGCTCTTTACGGAGAACGAGACCAACCACCAGCGGATCTTCGGCGGGCACAACGAGAGCGCCCACGTCAAAGACGGCATCAATGACTTCGTGGTGGACGGCCAGCAAAGTCGCGTGAATTCGGCCAAGCAGGGCACGAAGAGCGCGGCGCACTACCAGCTGACCATCGGCGCCGGTGAGACGCAGGTGCTTCGCCTACGCCTGCGCAAGGCCGCTCCGAACCAGAAACTCGAACCCTTTGGACCCCAGTTCGACGCGCTCTTCGCCGAACGGCTCCATGAAGCCGACGCTTTTTACGCCGCGGTCACGCCGGCCTCGGTGAGCAAGGATGCGGCCAACGTGATGCGCCAGGCGCTGGCCGGCATGCTCTGGAGCAAGCAGTTCTTCTTCTTCGATGGCGACAATTGGCTCGCCGAGCACAATTCGAATCCACTCCACGCGGGCTACCAACCAGCCCGAAATTCGGAGTGGTTTCACATGCTGAACGAAGACATCATCTCGATGCCCGACAAGTGGGAGTACCCCTGGTACGCGGCCTGGGATCTCGCTTTCCACACGCTGCCGCTGTCGATCGTCGATCCGGACTTCGCCAAAGCGCAGATGGACCTGATGCTGCGCAGCTCCTACTTGCATCCGAACGGCCAGCTGCCGGCGTACGAGTGGAACTTCAGCGATGTAAACCCCCCGGTGCACGCCTTTGCGTGCTTGTGGCTCCATCGCTTGCAGCTCGCCCGGCACGGCCAGGCCGACGTCGATTTCTTGAAATCCATCTTCAGCAAGCTTTTGCTGAATTTCACCTGGTGGGTAAACAGGAAGGATCCGCACGGGAAGAACCTGTTCGAGGGAGGTTTCCTCGGGCTCGACAACATCGGCGTCTTCGACCGCAGCGCTCCGCTGCCTACCGGTGGCCACCTCGAGCAGGCAGACGGCACCGCCTGGATGGCCCTGTTCAGCCAGAACATGCTGGAATTTGCGATCGAGTTGGCGACGCACGACCGCCACTACGACGACATGGTGTTCAAGTTCGTCGAGCACCTTTGCTACATCGCCGCGGCCATGAATCGCGCGGGCGAGGGCGGCATGTGGGACGAGGAAGACGGCTTTTACTACGACGTTCTGCGACTACCGGACGGCACTGCCACGCGGCTCAAGGTCCGTTCGCTGGTCGGCCTTCTGCCCCTGTGCGCGACCACGGTGATCGAGAAGAAACAGCGCGAAAGCGCGCCCAGCGCGATGGCTCAGGTTCACGAACGGCTGCGCCGGATGCCGGAGCTGTTGACCACCTTGCACCCGACCGGCCCGGGTCATTTCGGCGTGGCCGAGCGAGGCCTCCTCGCCGTCGTCAATTCGCAGCGGCTGCGCCGGATCCTGACCCGAATGCTGGATCAGGACGAGTTCTTGGGGCCGCACGGGATCCGCTCGATCTCGAAGTTTCACGAGCAGAACCCGTACGTCTTCTACGTGGAGGGCCAGGAGCACCGCGTGGACTACCTACCGGGCGAGTCCGACAGCGGTATGTTCGGCGGCAACTCCAACTGGCGTGGTCCAGTGTGGATGCCGGTGAACGTGCTGATCCTGCGGGCGCTGATGAATTATTATCTCTACTACGGCGATAACTTCAAAATCGAATGCCCGACCGGCTCCGGCAAACTGATGAACCTGTTCGAGGTGGGTAGAGAGATTTCGGAGCGGCTGATCGGCACCTTCACTCGCGATCAGCAGGGCCGACGGCCAGTTTACGGCGGCGCCGACAAGTTCCAGTCCGATCCGCACTGGCGCGACTACATCCTGTTTTACGAGTATTTCCACGGTGACAACGGCGCCGGGCTGGGCGCCAGTCATCAGACGGGCTGGACGGGCCTCGTGGCCACGCTGATCGAGATCTACGGCTCCATGGACGGGGCGAGTGCCCTCGCCCAGGGCAAGGAGGCCGCCTTCGTTCGGGGCGGCTGAGAAAGATCGAGCGCTCTGCGCGCGTTCGCCGATCGGACGCGCGCAGCTAGAGGGAGCAGGCCAACGAGCCGCCGCTTTCACAAAACGCTGCGTTTGCGCAGCTCTTTCACGGCCTTCCAGCCATAGCTCACGATCGCGACCAAGAACAGCGGCTGCGCGATGAAGGTGAACGCGCCCATCGGATAAGGACCGGGTTGCCAGACGTAGATCAGGCTGATGATCGAGGCCAGGCCCACGCTGAGGCCCTCCCACTTGAGCTCATTCATGGTCGGCCTCCGTGAAGCTGGGCGCTTGGACGAGCGCGCTGTATCGAGCCGAGCCCGGCGTGCGATCGGCGCGCGTGGGGTGCGCGCGGCCGTGGCAATTGAGGCAGCTCATGTTGGAGGACTGCAGGCGCGTCAGCACGTCTCCGTGCACGTGCACGCTTTCGAACGGCGTTTTCCCCTGATGGCATTTCAGACACTGATGATTGTCGAAGCGCGTGCGCGCGGCCAGGGGTTCCTTGTACGTGCGGGTGGTGTAGCGCGCTAGATGCCGAAAGCCCTCCATTTTTGCGGCCATGTCGCCGCTGAAGCCGTAGTCACTGTGGCAGGCGTAACACTGCCCGGTCGGGATGTAGCCGTTCTTGAAATGGCGCGCGGCCAGCGCGTCCGAGTTGGGATCGTGTAAATCGTTCACCATCGGTCGCATCACGTGACACTGACTGCAGGCCTCCACCTCGTGGACGCCCACGAAGGTGTGGTAGTTGGCGACGGCCATCGTGGCCGCCGGCAAGACGGCGATGCAGGCGAACGCGCTCAGCTTCCAGAAGGCCGTGGCCGAAAGCGTGGCGATGCCGAGCGAGACCGCAGGTCGGTCCGAGAGGCGCGCGAAGTTCCGGCGCGCGATCAGCCAGCCGCCCACGATCGTGAGCAGACAGGTGAGCGTGCCGATCACGCGAACCAGCGTGATCCAGCTCATGACTGCGCGAGCTCCAAGCGCACCGCGGTGACTTTGTATTCTGGCTCCTTCGATACCGGATCGACGTGATCGGCGACCACGCGGTTGATCAGCAGCTTGACGTCATAAAACGCCGCAAACAGCGTGCCGGGCCGGCAGCGGTCGGTGATGTGGGCGAGCCCGTCGACGCTGCCGAAGCGGCTGGTGAGTCGAAGTGGCGCGCCTTCGGCCACGTGCTGCCGGTCGGCATCGCTGGGCGAGATCTCGATGCGCGCCGGACCTGCTCCATCTCGCAGCTCGGGGATGCGCATGGTCATGGTGCCCGTGTGCCACTGCTCCACCACGCGACCGGTCGTGAGCTGAAGCGGAAATTCCGAGCTCGGCATCTCGGGCGAGCGCACGTAGGGGCGAGCGGCGATCACCGCTTTGCTGTCGGGAAAACCGTAGAACTCGATCCCAGTGCCCGGATGAACCAGCGGATCGGAGCCTTCGACGAAGCGCCGCACCGTGCCCGGATGGTCCGGAGTGGGGCAGGGCCACTGCAGGCCGCGCAGCTCCTTCAAGCGCGGGTAGGTGATGCCCGCGAAGTTGTATTTCGAATGCGCAGACACCTGACGCCACTCGTCCCAAACCGTCTCCGGCGTGCGCGCCGAGATCAGCTTGCCGTGTCCCAAGCGCTCGGCCAGATCGACCAGGATCGCCAGATCGCTGCGGCATTGTCCGGGCGGCTCGAGCAAGCGCGGGGTGTACTGATAACGGCGCTCGCCCTGGCCGGTCACGCCCTCTTTCTCGATCCACAAGGCAGCGGGCAGCAGCACGTCGGCGAGCTTGGCCGTCTCCGAATCAGCGAAGATTTCGGCCACGACCAAGAAGCCCGCCTTGGCCATGTTGGCGCTTTGCACGGCGGAGTTGGGCAGGCTCTGCGCGGGGTTCGTGCACATCACCAAGGCCGCGCGCACTCGACCGTCGCCCAGCGCCTCAAACAGCTCCACCGCGGGCAGCCCCGGCTTGGGATCGATCGTGCCTGGCGGCACACCCCAGATCGCCTCCATCTCTTCGCGGTGCTTCGCGTTGGCCACGACGCGGCCGTTCGGTAGCGCGTGGGACAGCGCGCCGGTGTCGCGCACGCCGCCACAAGCGTTGGGCTGACCCGTGACCGAGAAGGGCGTCGCGCCTGGCCGGCCGAATTGACCGGTGAGCAAATGCAGGCCGCTCACCATCGCGTTCAAGGCGGTGCCCTGCGTGCGTTGATTCAGGCCCATCGTCCACAAGGACATCGTGGCTTTGGAGGTGGCGAAGCGATGCGCGACACGGCGAATGTCGATCGCGGTGATGCCCAGCTCTTGGCTGACCTGCTCGGGCGTGTAGTTCGCATCGAGGAAGGCCTTGAAGGCGGCGAAGTCCGTGCTGGCGTTGCCGTCGGTGAAGCGAACGTGGCGCGTCACGAACGGGACATCCACCAAGCCGTCCGCGCAGATCACCTGCGCCATGGCGTTCAGCAGCAGCAAATCCGTGCCGGGCACCGGAGCGAGGTGAATGTCCGCGTGATCGGCGGTGTCCGTACGTCGCGGATCGACGCAAATAATCGTGGTTTCTGGGTGCAAACGCTTGCGCCGCATGATCCGTTCGTGCAGCGGCGGATGGCAGTGAAATGGATTGGCGCCGATCACGAACAGGCAGTCCGCGTGGTCGATGTCTTCGTAGCTGCCGGGCGGCTCGTCCTTGCCGAAGGTCTGAGTGTAGCCGGTGGCCGCCGAGGCCATGCAAAGCCGCGGGTTGCCATCCACGTTGTTGCTGCGGATGCCGGCCTTGAACAGCTTGTTGGCGGTGTAGCTCTCTTCGGTGAACAGCTGCCCGGAGCCGTAAAACGCGACGCTGCTCGGGCCTGCCGCCGCGATCGCTTCTTGGAACTTGGAGGCGACCAGGCTCATCGCCTCTTCCCAGGTCGCCGGTGTCAGCGGTGAAGCCTTGCCACCTCGACGAATCATCGGCGTGGTCAGGCGTCCCTGCACGTACGGCAACGCGCGCAGCATCGAGCCCTTGACGCAGATCACGCCCGCGTTGTGCGCCAGCTCGTCACCGCGCACGTCCGTGACCCGGCCCGCGCGCATGCCGACTTGAATGCCGCAGCCGGTGCCACAGAATCGGCACACGGCTTTGGTCCAAGTGTCGGCGTTGCCCTGGGGCAGCAAGACCTCGAGTGCGCCCCAGGTCGCCGCACCGAGCGCGTTCGCGCCCGCAACGCCGGCCAACAGCCGCATCAGGTCGCGGCGGTCGATACTCGGTTCGTCCCCATTCGACATGCCGCGATATTAGGCGGACGCGGCGCGGTTGCGAAGCGGCCTTTTGGCCGATGAGCGCCTCAGCCCGCGAGCGGATGGGCGGCGTGAGGTGGCACGGCCGCGCAGGCGTGATTCAGTGCAGCCGCGCCGGCCAGCGCGCGGGAAGGGGGACGGCGCCATCAGGTGGAGTTTGTGGAGTTTGGCGGCTTCGAATTTGACGGCTGAGTCGAGAACACTGCGCGCTCGGAGGTGCGCTGCTGGATCGCGATCGCCCCCTCTCCAGCAGCTCGCCGCGAGAAAGCGTTTCGACACGGAGTCGATGGCGCTCTGACGACTGACGGAGGGTGCGTCAGGGGCTGGCTTTGAGGGCGTCGAACGCGCCCGGATTGTGGATCGTGGGAGGGTTCGTGCCGCCGCCGATGAAGTCTTCCGTTTTGTCGTACATGCCGAATCGGGTCACCTCGGCGGGGCCGTCTTTCAGCGGGAAGCCGTCTTCGCCGGCTCTTACGCCGAGGGCGTTCATCAAGTTGCAGAAGTATTTGTTGATCGGTGCGTTGGCTAGCGTTGGATCGGTGCCGGTGGCTTGCGTGGTGCCGTCGATTTTGTCCGGGGTGCCAGGGCTGCATGCGGACTCGCTGTTGCCGGTCGACAGCTTGGCTGAGCCCCCGTCGACGTTCACGGTCCAACCCGTCTTGAAGTAGCCGCCCGCGCTGCCGGCCTGGATGATCGGCAGGTTGTTGAGGTTGTGAGCGGCGCCGTCCGACATTTCCTGGAACCAAACTGCAGCGCTTTGGTCGAGCAAGGTGCCCTCGCCCTCGTCGATGCTGTCCAGCATGCCCACGAGCTTGGCGAACTTCTGCGTGTAATAGCCGTCGATCTTGAGCAGCAGATCGAGCGCCCCCGCCAAGCAAGGGCCGGACATGTTGGCGTCGGGGAGGCGGTGAGAGAGGGAATGCGCATCGACGGTCAGGCCGAGGCCCTTGAAAATGTAGTGTGCGGGGTACTTCAGGACGATCACGGGGTTGGTGTTGCAGGCAGCCGAAAGCACGGCCATTGCCGAATAGAGATCGGCACCATCCAGGCCATCGCTGACCTGGGCCATGAGCACGTCGGTGTTCAGGCCGCCCGTCGGTGCCGCGTTGACGTTCATCGCTGTCGCGCCCAGCTCGTCAGCGGTCCGCTGACTGCATTGCGCAGCGACCACCACTGCGCCCGTCTCGTGCAGGAGCTGCTTCCAAGCCTCGAGCTTCAGCCGGTCCGACCGGCTCATATCGATTCGAGAGAGCGCGTCGAGATCGCGCCTGACTAGGTCGACGATGCTCTTGCCGCGAACCGCCTGGTAGCTGTCTGGAGATACCGGCGCATCTTCCTTGAACAGGCCCGTCAGCTGGCTATACAGCTGCCTGGGCGAGCCAAGGCCCGGATACGTGGTTTCGGCGGCGGAAAAAGAGATGGCCGTGCGGGCGTTCTCGCTTTGGTTCCCCACCCGCACCAGCAGCGGCACACCATCCGGACTGAGCTGCTTGGCCATCACGTGATCCAACGAAGGACCCATTGGCTGGGGAACGAAGCGCGTATAATTGTCGAAATGGAACGGACTATTGCTGTTGAGAGTGACCGGATGGCACGTGAGGTACGAGCCAGTCACTTGAATGTGTGGGTCGTTGCCTTGTCCACGCGCCAGCGTGGCGGTCCACTCGTTCATGGCGCGGACGCCGCGCGGGATGAGCAGCTTGCCGACATACGGAGCGAGCGGCGCGAGGGTCGTTGCTTGGAGATCCGCCGCGCTGAGGGCACCGTGGGACTTGACCGGAAAGAACCGCGTCGTGACGCAACCGTAGTGCGTGAACATCGCGATCAATCGCTTGGGGGGGACGATCGCCGGAAGCGATTCCGCCTTTGCGTAGCGGTCGGCGACGGAGCCGAGGAACGGCGCGGCCACGACCGCTCCGCCCAGGCCACGCAGAAAAATTCTTCGGTTCAAGTGCGTTGTCATGGTCCGTCCTCGCCCACCTCGGCCAAGTCCGCGATCACCTAGTTTGCCGGCTCGCGATTGCTAGTCTGCTCATGGTGACATTGGCTGCTGTGGCCGCCTGGACGAGGAAAAGCTCACCCAAACAACGAAACATGCCGCCGATGCGGAATTGGACCCCGTTTCTGGCTGCCGCTGCTTGAAAAAGGTCGATCAATTGCCATTCTGAGTAGCCATTTCCAGCTGTCACGAGTTCACGGCGGCTCGATTGGCTGGTCCTCACTCGAGGTGGCTTCGAACGTGAGCGCGAGCAAGACGAGCGAGCGAGCGCCCACCCGATAGGATGACCCTGCGTAGGGTGGCGCTTCGTTCCAAGGATGGATGTCGTCGGGTGACGGCAGCGCGGTGTCGATGCAGCGTCGCCAGGTGCCCAGAGCACCCTCGGTCACCGGGGGCAGCTCGAAGCTCAGCGGTTCCCAGTAGGCGTTGATCATGGCGTGCAGCGAGTAGCGGCCATGCAGGCTGCGCAGGGTGAAGGCGAGCGAGTGTGAGTGCTCGTTCCAATCGGGAGCGTCCAGCGTTGTTCCGTGCCAGGTGAGATTGGCCCGCTCCAGCAATTCTTGGAGCGTCATGTGTGTGCCTTCCACCACCACGTCCCGGCGCAAGCGAAATTCGCCGAGCAGCTGCACGAAGCGGTGAACGTCGGCGTGGCGTTCGAGCAAGCTCCAATCGAACCAGCTGAGCTCACCATCCTGACAATAGGCGTTGTTGTTGCCCCGCTGCGTTCGCCGCACCTCGTCGCCCATCAGCAGCATGGGCGTACCCGCAGCCAGCAACAGCAGCGCCAGGAAGTTCTTCACTTGGCGATTGCGCAAGCTTTCGATTTCGGGGTCGTCGCTGGGGCCTTCCACGCCGCAGTTCCAGCTCAGGTTGTCGTTCGCGCCGTCGCGATTGTCCTCGCCATTGTCTTGGTTGTGTTTGGCGTCGTACGAGACCAAATCGTTCAGCGTGAAGCCGTCGTGGCAGGTGACGAAGTTGATGCTCTGCTCGGCTTCTCGCTTTTTGTGCGCGTAAATATCGGGACTGCCCACGAGCCGCGCGGCCAGCGCCGGCACGACTCCGTTGTCGCCCTTCACTAGCTTGCGCAGATCGTCGCGAAAGCGGCCGTTCCACTCCTGCCAGGTGTCACCGATGAAGGAGCCGACCTGATACAGGCCTGCGGCGTCCCACGCCTCGGCGATGAGCTTGGTTCCAGCGAGCAGCGGATCGGACTCGATATCCCAGAGCACCGGCGGGTTGGCCAGCGGATTTCCGTTCTCGTCCCGGCCCAGAACGGAAGCCAGGTCGAAGCGGAAGCCGTCCACGTGCATCTCTTTGACCCAGTAGCGCAGGCTGTCCTGGATCATCCGGCGCACGATCGACTGGTTGGCATTCAGCGTGTTGCCGCAGCCGGTGTAGTCACGGTACTTCGAGCGGTCTTGCTCCAAGCTGTAGTAGGTGGAGTTGGCGAGGCCTCGAAACGAGACCGTGGGCCCGTCGGCCCCGCCTTCATTGGTGTGGTTGAAGACCACGTCGAGGAAGACTTCGATCCCGGCGCGGTGCAGGGCCTTCACCATGTCGCGAAACTCGTCGATCACCGCGAGCGGATCCGAGTGAGCGCTGTAGGCGTGGTGAGGCGCGAAAAATGACACGGGCTGGTAGCCCCAGTAGTTCACTCGCCCCTCGGGCGCGTGCTGCGTATCGAATTGAAATACGGGCAAGAGCTCGACCGCGGTGATGCCGAGCGCCTTCAGGTACGGGATCTTTTCGATCAAGCCAGCGTAAGTTCCGCGCTTGCTCGCGGCGATGCCCGAGCTCGGGTGCTGGGTGAAGCCCCGCACGTGCAGCTCGTAGATGATCGTTTCCCCGAATGGTCGGCGCAACGGCTGATCCCCCTCCCAGTCGTAGCCGTTGGGGCGCGCCACCACGCTCTTCATCGCGAAAGGCGCGTTGTCGCCCACGCGCATCGCGGCGCGACGATCGTAGCGAGCGGGCACCGCCACCGCTCGGCCGTACGGGTCGAGCAGCACCTTTTCGCGATCGAAGCGCAGCCCCAGCTGCGGGGCGAAGGGGCCGTGCGCGCGGTAAGCGTAGACTTGGCCGGGCCCAACTCCGGGTACGCAGACGTGCCAGTAATGCTGGGTGCGGTGTTGGCGAGGAGTGAGCGCGATCACCTGCGAGGGCTGCGGCGCGTTGGCATCCGCGAACAACAGCAGCTCGATCAGCGTCGCGTCGCGCGAGAACACGCTGAAGTTCACGCCGTCGTCTCGAACCGTCGCGCCGAGCGGCGCGCTCGAACCTTTCCCCAGGTTGATCTCGCTCATTTTAGTCACGAAAGGGCCGCTCGTATCACGGCAGCGACCGGGCACCAATCGGGGCAGTTCGCCGCCCCCATTGGGCCCGCGCGCGCGATGGCTTTCCGATCTCGGCGCAATGCGTGCGCAACGGGCGAGAGTTGCGCGCAAAAGCTGCGTGCTCAGCGCGCGTCACACGCCGTTCAAGCTCGGCGCATTTCGGTTCCACAACGCATTTCAGCGCAGCGCGCGGCCTCGTTCGGTTACCATCCGCGCTGCGGCGCGTTCGCCCTGGAGCGCGCCCCCGAGGTGGACCGGAACTTGCCATCGGCTGCTAACGGCATCACACCGCAGGTAAGCAACTTTCGAGGGAGAAGAGTCTTGAACGATCTCGCGACTACTCAGCAGTCACCGTCCGTCATGCCCGCTGCCGCGCCGCTGCGCAGCGAAGAGCTGGCGCTCATGCATGCCTACTGGCGCGCCTGCAACTACCTGGCGGTGGGTATGATTTACCTGCAGGACAACCCGCTCTTGCGCGAGCCGCTCCGGCCCGAGCACGTGAAAGCGCGCCTGCTCGGGCACTGGGGGTCGAGTCCTGCCTTGTCATTCACTTGGATCCATTTGAATCGGCTGATCGTCAAATGGGATCTCGATATGGTGTTCGTCGCTGGACCCGGACACGGCGCGCCTGGCGTGCTCGGACCGGGGTATCTCGAGGGCACTTACTCAGAAGTCTATCCGGACAAGAGCGAAGACGTGGACGGGATGCAGCGCTTCTTCAAGCAGTTCTCGTTTCCAGGCCACATCGGTAGTCACGTCACGCCCGAGACGCCCGGCTCCATTCATGAAGGCGGAGAGCTCGGCTACAGCTTGTCGCACTCGTTCGGCATGGCCTACGACAACCCGGATCTGATCGTCGCGTGTGTGGTCGGCGATGGCGAGGCGGAGACCGGGCCGCTGGCGACCGCTTGGCACTCCAACAAGTTCCTCAATCCGGTGCGCGACGGCGCGGTGCTGCCGATCCTGAACCTGAATGGCTACAAGATCGCCAACCCCTCGATCCTGTCGCGCATCAGCCACGAAGAGCTGGAGGCGCTGTTCGTGGGCTACGGGTACAAGCCCTATTTCGTCGAAGGCAGCGACCCGGAGCAGATGCACCAGAAGATGGCTGCCACGCTGGAGGCCGCGATCAACGAGATCCGCGCGTATCAGAAGGCCGCGCGCGCGTCCAAGGCAGCCCCCGAGCGCCCGCGCTGGCCCGTGATCGTGCTCAGGTCACCGAAAGGCTGGACGGGACCGAAGGAAATCAAAGGCCACCGCGTGGAAGGCTCGTGGCGCTCGCATCAGGTGCCTTTCTCGGACGTGCGCGGCAACCCCGAGAACCTGAAGCTGCTCGAAGATTGGCTGAGGAGCTACGGGCCAGAGAAGCTGTTCGACCTATCCGGTCGGCTCCTGCCCGAGCTCAAGGCGCTCGCCCCGCAAGGCACGCGTCGCATGAGCGCCAACCCACATGCCAACGGCGGGCTATTGCGTAAGCCGCTCAAGCTCCCGGATTTTCGGCGCTACGCGGTCGATGTCTCCACGGGCGGCGCGGTGCGCTACGAGAACACCAAGCCGCTCGGCGAATTCTTGCGTGACATCCTGGCGGAAAACCAGACCAACTTCCGTGTCTTCGGCCCGGACGAGACGGCGTCCAATCGCTTGCAGGCCGTATATGAAGCCAGCAAGAAGGCCTGGATGGCGGAGCTCCTGCCGGAGGACGCTGACGGAGGAGAGCTCGCGCGCGATGGTCGCGTGATGGAGATGCTGTCCGAGCATACGCTGCTCGGTTGGCTCGAGGGCTACCTGCTCACCGGTCGCCACGGCCTTTTTCACACCTATGAAGCCTTCGCCCACGTGATCGATTCGATGTTCAACCAGCACGCGAAGTGGCTGGACATCTCCAAGAATCACGTCCCGTGGCGCGCTCCGGTCGCGTCCGAGAACATCCTTTTGTCGTCCACGGTTTGGCGTCAGGATCACAACGGATTTTCGCACCAAGATCCGGGCTTCATCGACCTCGTGGCCAACAAGGGCTCATCCGTGGTGCGCATCTACCTGCCGCCGGACGCCAATACACTGCTGTCGGTCATGGACCACTGCTTTCGCAGCACTGATTACGTCAACGTCGTCGTCGCCGATAAGCAGAAGCACCTGCAATTCATGACCATCGACGAGGCGGTCACGCATTGCGAAAAGGGCCTCGGGATTTGGGCGCGCGCGAGCACGGACGCTGGAGAGATCCCGGATGTGGTGCTGGCCAGCTGCGGCGATGTGGCGACCATGGAAGCGTTGGCCGCGGCCGCCATCCTCCGCGAGCACGTGCCCGAGCTCAAGCTACGCTTCGTCAACGTGGTGGACTTGTTCCGGATGCAGCCTGCATCCGAGCACCCGCACGGCTCGACCGAGCGCGAGTTCAGCAGCTTGTTCACCACCGACAAGCCCATCATCTTCAATTTCCACGGCTATCCCTGGTTGATTCATCGCCTCGCCTACCGCTTCGAGGGCCACAAGAACCTGCATGTTCGTGGCTACAAGGAGCGCGGCAACATCAACACGCCGCTCGAACTCGCGATCTTGAACGAGACCTCACGCTTCCACCTCGTGATCGACGTGATCGATCGCGTGCCGCGGCTGCAGGCCAAGGCGGCACACCTGAAGGAAGCGATGCGGAACGCCATCATCGAGAACACGCGCTACGCGCACGAGCACGGCACGGATCGACCCGAAATCACCAATTGGGTGTGGCCGTACTGACGCCACGGGTAGGGCGAAGATGCTCAGCGGGACATCATCGCCTTCACTCCCCACAGCATGAGGCCGAGCACGACCAGCACCGCGATCACGCCGACCCACACGCCCGCCTTGAAAATGCCGCCCACGATGCGACAGCTGCTGAGCGTCAACGCCAACGTAGACAGAATGACGGGAGCGGTGAAGTGCGCACGAGTGAGAGCTGACATGCTTCAAACAAAGGCACGTGGCGTGCCACATGGTGCGTGCCCACACGTGGCGTGCCACACGCCCACACGTTGCGTGCCACACGTTGCGTGCCACGGGGCTGAGCCGCGTCGTCGCAGAGTCACGCGCAGACGCGCAAATCAAGCCTGCAAATCAAGCCTGACGGGGCTCGGCTATCGTTGGCTGTAGGCGCGAATTTTCGGCTTCAGTGAGCGCGGGGTCGTGGTGCAAAGCGCTCTTTGCCAGACGCAGAAAATACGTTTTGGGGATGGTCGCGATCGCTGCGCTCAGCGCGCTCTTCACCACCACGCCCAACACGGAGTCCCCGCGCTCGCCGTTCAGACGCCGACGACGCTTGTTTGCACGCCGGACCACGAACGCCAGCGCTAGCACCCCAAGCACCGCACCAAATATCGCCGGCTTGGGCGCGCTGCGCAGAAACGCCTCGGACCGCACGACTGCCCGCTCCAACGCACCGCCACCTCTTTGCTCGCTAATTTCCATCGGGCCGACATGTGCACCGAACGTGCCAGCGCAGGCCTCGGAAGATGCAGCTAGAAATCGCCTCCACGAGAGGACTTCGTGGCGATCCATCTCTCACTGGCGCCGCAAGACGCCACACTCACAGCAACGTCGCCCCTGAGCGCGCAGTGCACCTCTTCGACCTAACCGGCCGGCAAACGCTGGTGAGTACCCAACCCATCCGGGCGAGCCCCCGTCGCCGCCGAAATCATGCTGTGTAAACACAATATGATTTCGACAGTAAGAAGCAGCGCTGCGCGCTCGCTGCCACTATCGCGGCGCTTCATAGCCGGCGTTGTCGCCGACCACGGCTTTGAGCGCGGCGGGCATGTCGCCCAGAGGCGGCGAGGCTTCGATCGTCCTCACGTGCCGCGCGGGTGAGCGGCGTCAGCCGACGCGCCGCGCACTTTTCGCGCGCGGGGCCGGCGCTGGACGACGTGGCATCGACCAGCCAGCCGCTGATCTTGGCGGGAGCGCGGGGCTTCATGAGCCTGCGTCCTCGCGCGCAGGGCATCGCGCTCGGCTTCTCGCTGCGCTGCGAAGGCCAGAGCTGGCAGGGCTTGACTGAGCGCCTCAGCACCATCGTTGCCGCTCTGGGGGCAGCCGCCGACGTCGCGTCGCTGGCGCGCGCCGTGCTTCCGCTCGTCTCCCACCTCGAGCTGCGCGTCCCGAGCGCGTCCGCGCATCGCGAAGCAATGACCAACGCTCGAGCCGCGCTCCAGGGCCTAGCACTCTACCGGGAAGTCTCGGACGCCATCGGTGCTGCTCAGGCCGAGGCCGCGACGCTGCTCCTATTGGGCATCGATGACCTGCTCTCTTCAGAGCAACGCGAAGCGCTCCAACAGCTGACGCCTACGCACTCTGAGCACCCAGCCTTGGCCGCTGAGTCGAGCAACGTGCGCGCTCAACTTTCGGGGCGCTGTGGTCTTACACCAGCAATGCGAGAATGGGCACCACGCTGCTCCGCCCTTTACCTGCACGAACCAGTGGGAGTTTCACGGTGACACCCTCATGCGAAACCAAAAGGACGCCGATTTCCGAGCAGCCAGCTGCTTAGAATAGTCATCGATAGGCTTTGCCCATCAAAGCCCCTCTGCCCGTCAATTCGCTCTGCTGCCTGCCAATTGGTACTGCTCCAGGGGTCGTCGAAGCCGCAGCCCTAGAGCCTGACCTCAGAGACGGTGCACGTTCTCCCAGTACCAGGTGTCGGCCTCCTGAATGACTTGCCCAAGCGTGGGCCAATCGCCCGCGTAGTCGATGGCAACTGTATATTCATCGGGCGACGGACCGAACGGATCGAACTGGTGTCGGTGGTGGTGTCGGTGATGTTCGATCTCATGGTCTTCGCCGTGAGGCGAACAGTACCGAAACACGTTGCTGCGCCCCTGCAAGACCACGTCGTACGAGTACGAGATCGTCTGCACGAGGGGATCCCGTGGATTGGAGGCGTCTGTAATTTCGAGCGCCTTTAAAACATCGACACGGAGCTTGCGGTCACGAAGGATCGCCCGTCCGGAGATGAACAGCTCGCCATCCGCGCCGTTGGGGAGATCGATCTCGTCGACTTCAACGGCGCCCGTATAGATGAGCTGCCCCATCGTGGCCACGTGGATGTTGAGGTAACTGTTGAGACGATTGGGCCCGTGGCGAGGAGATCGGTTCACGTATGAGCTGATTTTGGCGCCAACATCAACCACTTGGCAATATCAGCAGTATCCTCTAGCTCACCGGCCCGGACTTTGGCTCGCATGACAGCCGTGGTCATCCCGTATTGCTTTTCGTAGGCGGCCACCCTGGCATCCGCCCAAGCCATCTGACCATTGCGGGGAGCACGACTGGCAGCCACGATTTCAGCAAGGGAATTTCCTTGCTCCGTGGGTGACATCCTAGCCCATTCCTTCAGTTTCATGATCAGCCTCGCTCTACAGTCCTAACTCTACCACTTGGTTTATGCACAGGGGAGAGCCAGTCAAATCATCGCCCGGTCAGAATAAGTCACAGGCGAGCCCTTGCCCCAGCGGGCGAGCCTAAATACGGGCGACCATTGGACATAGTTCGGTGCCTTGATGCTCCTTCATTTTGCAGGGTTGGTTCCTGGCAGGCCGATCCAGGGGGGGCCTGTTCTAATCCCGCTTGATCGCCAGGGTTTGGTTCCCGAGGCCTTCCTAGCCCTCCGACAACACCTCCCCTGTTCCCAAACATTGTCTATTCGACTTGCCGATTGTGGTCGGTGGAGGAGGCCCGACACCGGGCTAAAACCTCTTTAGACCTCGACGGCCTTCGAGCCCAACGCGGCATCGCAGGTGACGCACTTCGCCGGCACTTGGTCTTTCAAATAGACCTGGCCGCAGTTGGGGCAGAGGCGGGCGTCGCGTTCGAAGGAGACGGGCTTGCCGCTGGCGGCGCAGTGGCGACCTGCGACTTGTAGGCCTTCGATCACGACGAATTGGCCGTCGGACTCTTTGGGCTCGGGCAAGGCGGCGAGGCTCTGGCGCTTGACGTCCATCGCGGCGGGGACGCGTTTGGTGCCTTCGCTCAAGATCCAGGCGACGGCGGTGCGATGGGCGGCGATCGGGATGCGCAGGGTGAGTTCTTTGCTCTTGGCCACCAGCTCTGCGCGCTCGGTGAACACTCGTTCGATGTCGCACCAGGCGAGGCGCACGAGGTCGGTGCCTTTCTCGATGCCGATGCCGGCGTCGCCGACGCGCACGGGCAGCGCGCCCGCGTCCCCGAACCACAGCGCGGCGCCGAGTGATACGGCACCGACGCCAAACAGGTAGGGGGCGATGGCGCGTGGGTTTTCGCTCAGCCATTGGCTGTATACGCCTGCGCCGAGGACCAGCGCGCCCCACATGCCGCCGGCGATCGAGGCTCGGGAGGCATAGGTGGGCTCGGGCAAAAAGCGCCGTTCTTTTCGAACGCGCTTGGCTTGGGCCTGCTTTTTTACCTTTGCTTTCTTGACGTCCGCCATAGTTTCGCGGCGCAGGGTAGCATATCCGTGGAAATGACAAGCCGATGAGTCGCGCCTGGTCTTTGGCGCTGCCAGTGCTGACGGTACTGGTCGTCAGTTACGCGCTGCTCGTGGCCGGCGTGCCGCGGAAGCTGCATGGCGCGCGCGTCTATGGCGGCCCCAGCCAGGGCGCGTCCACGCTCTCGCTGCGCATCGAGAGCGTCGAGCGGGAGGGCGAGCGCGAGAGCGCGTTCTGGCACGGGCCGCTGACGGTGCAGGCGCGCGCCTCCGGCGGGCCGGAAGTGACCGTGTCGGTGGCGAAGGCGGTGCGCGGCGTGGCCGATTTCGAGCTGCCGTTTGCGCGCCCGGTGCACGGTGCAATCGAGTTCGAGCTGCGCGACGCGGCCAGCGCATCGCTGGCGAGTGGCCGCTTCGAGCTCGACGTGACGCGCTGGGCGGCGCGCGCGCGCCGCCGCGGCGGTTGGATCCGGGGCCGCGCGGATCGCGCGCTCGTGCTGAGCGTGGCCGCCGAACGCGGCGCTTTCGTCGTCGGATCGCCTGCTGCGCTCGCGATTCGGGTGGAACGCGCAGGGCTGCCCGTGGCTGGGGCGTCGCTTACGGTCGCCGCCGAGGGCGCGCGTTTGTCCGACACCGAGCCGCTTCGCAGTAACGAACGTGGGCGCGCGCGGGTGTTCTTCGAAGCCACCGAGCTCAATCCGAGCGTGCGCATCGAAGCGCGTACGGAAGGTGGCGAGAGCGGTCTGATCGATACCGGCATTGCGGTGGTTGCCGGAGGCCTTCAGGCGCAGCCCGTGAGCGATGGGCTGCGCATCGAATCTGCGGTGCCGCTCACGGAGGCGTTTTACAGCTTGGTTTCGCATCGACAGCGGCTAGCGGGCGGCGTGATCGCGCTCGGCCCGAACGGTCGTGGGGGTTCGGTCGGGAGCGTTCAGTTGCCGGCTTGGCAACCGCCCGCGTGGCTGGTGCTCTCGAGCGAAGTCGATCAGCGCAGCGCCGCGGCGATTGGTTGGCCGCTCGACTCGGGTCCGGAGCCAGCGCAGACCTTCGATGTGGCTGACGTGCTTTTGCTCGACGGCCTGCCGGCGGCGTTCGCGCGTGAGCAAGCGCGGCGTTCGCGGGTGCGTTGGTTGACCGCGGCGTTCATCGGCTTGGCCTTCGCGCTCAGCGTGGTGCAGCTGGTACTGCGGGTACGAGCCGCAGACCGACACATCTCGGAACACCTGCGCGAGGGGCTCGAGCAGGAGTTGGCCGCCCGCATCGCACCTCGCCGCATGCTACCCGTGCTGGTGGCGATGCTGGCGATTGCGCTCGGCTTCGTCGCGCTCGGCTTGATCGTGCTTTCGCGCTAGCGCCGAACCTTTCCTCAGATCCTCGCCCGGGCTGGCGCGTAGCCATGAAAGCCCCGCAATTTTGGAGGATGGTTTGACCTCGCGCACCCTTCGCTACCTCATCGCTGCTCTTGGCATTGGCATCTTATTCCTGGTCTGCTGTACGCAGGCCGATGCGCGTAGCCCGTTCTGGCGGCCGCGACCCGCGCCGCCGCCGTACTCGTTCTCGGTCGAAGACGAAAACGGCAACTCTCTGCCGACCTTCGTCAAAGACGGTCGCACGCTCCTTCTGGGCGAGCCAGGTTTGCGGTACAATATTCGCGTTCGAAACCCGACGGGACAGCGCGTCGAAGCGGTGGTGAGCGTCGATGGGCGCGACGCGATGAGCGGGCAACCGGGCGACTACGTGAACCAACGCGGCTACGTGATCCCGGCCTACGGCTCACTGCTCGTAGAAGGCTTCCGTCGCAGCCTGGAGGAGGTGGCGGTGTTTCGCTTCACGAGCCCAGGGGACAGCTACTCCTCACGCATGGGCACGCCGCAAAACGTGGGCGTGATCGGCGTCGCGTTTTTCCCAGAGCGCGCGCGCCCGCCCGCACCGGTGATGCGCCGCCCACGCCCGCAGCCGCGCCCTGCACCGCTGCCCTACGATTCCTACGGAGATGGCCGAGGCAGCCGTGACTTCGAGAGTGACCGCTCCGCTGCGCGTCCACCGCTGAAGCCCTCAGCGCCCAGCGCCGGCAGCCCGGCGCCGGCCAGTGAAGGGCGCGCGGACTCGCCCGCGCGTTCACGTGCTGAAGCCAAGGGGTCATACAAAGACGACCTCGGAGCGAGAGAGCGCGGGAGCGTGAACAACTTGGGTACCGAGTTCGGTGAGAGCCACGAAAGCGTGGTGAGCTCGGTCTTCTTCGAGCGCGCCTCGGCGTCGCACCCAGCATTGCTCAGCACGCTGCGCTACGACGATGCGGACGGCCTCAGCGCGCGTGGCATCGACGTCTCTGCGTATCGCTACGGCAGAGTTTACCAAGACGAACCGCAAGCATTTCCGGTTTCGCGCTTCGCGCAGCCCCCTCCGTGAGCTGCCGGCGCGCTGATCCACGCATGCGCAGCCGCGCTACCGAATCACAGTCCAGCCGCCAACCAACAGAACCTCCACCGTGCCTCAGCGACCAACTCGCGCAAGTGGTCGGGCACGCCGCCCCAGAACCGCGGCCCGGCGCATTACAGCGTTTTCAAGTATTCGAGCAGGTCTTCCTTGCTGGTAGCTGGCAACGTCGTTCCATATTCGTGACCCGCGTTCGAGTTGCCGGACTTCGACGTATCGAAGGTGGCCATCGGAGGTCCGGGGATCGAAATCAGGACGCCGACGCGCTTGGGATCGAATGCCTTGTGGCCAACTGCAAAGCGCGGCGGGCGCGGCTCGAGGTTCAGCAAGTGCGCCAGCGTGGGCACGGATGCATTGTGAAGGTACGGCGCGGTGGCCCAAACACCCACGAGGGTGCGGTTTGCGTATTCGCGGGTGCCTCGCCACACGGCCGGTAAACGGCCGCGTTCGAAGGCTTCTGCTTCCGCGGCGGTGACCGGTGGTGTGGAGTCCGCGTAGGCCTGCTTCTTGACGTTCGCGAGCGTCCTTCCCAATGCTTTGGGCAGTGGCTCGCCGTTGACCATCGAGGAGAAGTTTTCGGCTCGGTTCGGATCCGTCTTTATCTTCTCGAGCGGCGTGCGCCCCGTCCCGGACTCGGCTTCGGGACCCGCGTGACAGCTCGCGCACTCCGCTCCGAACACTGACTTGCCGCGTTCGGCCTTGGCGGCATCGATCGCGAAGGGCCACTTCGGCGGGTCGAGGAGCAGCGTCCAAACCTCGAGTTCATGGACGTTGCGCGGCAAGAGAGTCGACCTGAATTGTTTGTCGACTACTGCACCGAGCCCGATGGCCTGACCCAAGTTGCGCTCCATCACGGAGTTCGTGTTGCCGTCCCAGTGAAGCCAGGCAAGCTTCTCGATGCTCCAGATGTGCGGGTAGCTGACCGGAGAATTGGTCGCGTCGTGGGTGTTGAACATGATGTTCTTGGCGGTGACGAAGGCGTCCACCCGTCCCGGACCAGCGTCGACGGCGTCGGGGGTGCCGCCGATCGCCAGCGCGAGTCGCACGCGCGTCGTGAGCAGCGTAACGACCGCGCCGAACTCGGACAGGATGCCGGAGAATGCGGCGCTGCGTGGAGCGGCAGCCATGCCTTCGATGTCCGGTGGCAGCTCCACGTCGCGCAGCTCCTGCGTGGCGGGGGCGCCGGTGTTTCGAGGCACGGTCAGCTTTTCTTTGAGAAACAGGCTCCGCGCCCCTTCTTTCGCGCGCCCCTCGCGCTTGGCTTTGGCAGGCTGCTGGGGTGCTTCCTTCGTCGCGAGATCGAACTGCTTCTGCAGCTCGTCGGCGAGACGACGTTCGAAGGTGGTCGCGGGCTTCTCTGGATTGAACCCTTCCAACCCCTTCATCGCGGAACCCTCGGCGCTCTTCTCGATCGCGAACGACTCGGCTGCCGCCGGCGCTGCGCTCGCCCGCACGCGCGGCTCCTTCTGAAATGCTCGGTAGATCTGCCACGCGCCGCTCAGCGACTTGGAGAACGGACTCAGCGCTTCACCGAACTCACGATAGAAGCGCTTGATGTCGAATTTCGCAGGCGCACCGACGATGCGGAGGCGGCGATTCTCGGCCTCGAACTCGCCGACGTGACAGGCCGCGCAGTTGAAGCCCGTCATCTCGAGACCGAGAAACGAGACGTCGCGGGGGACGTCGACCGTCATTCCGACCGGCAAACCTTTCGGGTTCGTTGCCGATGGTGGATCGCCGAGCAGCCCAAAACGCTCGAGGTTGTCCATGAATTGTCTGCCGCCGGACTTCAGCAAATCCAGGCGCAACAAGAACAGCGGCAACACCTCACTGCCTTCCGAGAGGTGATAGAAGCGCGCGACGAGGTCCGGAGAGAGTCGGCCCGAAATCACCGCTGTCGAGATCGGCGGCGGAGCGCTCTCTTTGAAATCCGTGGCGGTGGGCTGAGCGCTAGAAGTAGGCACGGGCTTGACCAGCGGGTCGACCGTGGTTTTGCAGCTAGTGAGCGCGAACGGCGCAACCGCGATCAGCAGGGCGCACACTGGCCTCGACAACCCTGCAGCCAAGCGCAGCGAAACGTCCACTAATCCGTCGTGCGTCATCCGCTGAGCAGAGCAAGAGTTGATGACGGTTGAGAATGGTCATTTGTTGGCCGCAGCGCCTGCGCGACTCCATTCAACGTGCGCAAAGCAACGCAGTTTCACCAGCATCGGCCATCTCTCTGGCTGTCGAGCATCCGGCTCGATATCGGTTCTCAGCGTAACCAAGCCGTAAGTAGGCGAAGCCCGTCCCGGACAAAGGGAAGCCCGTCCCGGACAGAGGGAAGCCCGTCCCGGACAGAGGGAAGCCCGTCCCGGACAGAGGGAAGCCCGTCCCGGACAGAGGGAAGCCCGTCCCGGACAAAGGGAAGCCGTCCCGGACAAAGGGAAGCCGTCCCGGACAAAGGGAAGCCGTCCCGGACAAAGGGAAGCCGTCCCGGACAGAGGGAAGCCCTCCCGAACACGTCTGTGCGCAGTGAAGACGGAATTTCAGCAACAGCGTCAGCCCAGGCAACAGCGACAGCACAAATCCGTGGAACTGCACCTACCCGTCCCGGCTTTTCGTACTGGACGCTCCGCCGGCTCAAATCGCCGAATCGAAGCCGTGGAACTCGGACAACAGCCGCGTCAGCACGCGAATCATCGGCGCGACGTCGCGCGTCGCGGCCATCTCTCGGCAGGAGTGCATGCTGAGCATCGGGTTGCCCACGTCGACCGCGCGCACGCCGAGCCGAGCTGCAGAGATCGGGCCGATGGTGCTGCCGCACGGGGTGTCGTTGCGTGAGCTGAAGTGCTGCGGGGTCACGCCGACCGCGCGGCAGGCGGCGCTGAAGGCAGCCACCGCGGGGCCGTCGCTGGCGTACGACTGATTGACGTTGACCTTGATCACCGGGCCCGCGCCGAGCATGGGTCGGTGTTGTTTGTCGTGTTTGTCCGGGTAGTTCGGGTGAACTCCGTGCGCCATGTCGGCCGAGACCAAGAGCGAGCGGGAGATGGCGCGCGGTAACGCGCTGTCATCGCCGGGCGAGCTGCCGCGCGAAAGCCGCTCGAGCAGGTCCGAGAGAAAGAGCGAGCGTGCGCCGGAGGCGCTTTGGCTGCCCACTTCTTCGTGATCGTAGACGGCGACTACGCGCGTCGCTTCTGGATCCGGGGAAGCGCCGAGCAGGGCTTGCAGCGCGGCGTGGCACGAGGCCAAATTATCGAGCCTGCTGGAGAACAAGAACTCCTGCTTGCTGCCGGCAAATGCCGCGCGCTGCGTGTCATACAAGCAGAGGTCGAAGCCGAGCACGTCCTCGATGTTGGCTCCGCTGGAAGCGGTGTCACTGAGTCCCTCGGCCAAGAGCTCCGCGAAGCCGCCGCTCTCGGACTCCAAGCCCAGCACGGGCAGCAGGTGCGTCTGCGCGTTGAGCACGAGCCCCGCGCTGTTCACCTCTCGGTTCAGGTGGATCGCCAAGTTTGGAACGCGGCACACCACGCGCTTCAAATCGATCAACTCGCTTTTGCCATCCGCAAACACCACGCGCCCGGCCACGGACAAATCGCGATCCAGCCAGGTGGACCACAGCACCCCGCCGTAGACCTCGACCGAAAGTTGACGGTAGCCGACGCTGGTCAGGTCCGGGCGCGGCTTGAGCCGGAGGTTGGGGGAGTCGCTGTGCGCGCCGATCAGCACGAAGCCCGCGTCCGCCGGCGGCTTGCTGCCGACCTCGAATGCTACGATCGAGCCGCCTGCGCGCACCACGAAGCCGCGCGTTCCGGGCTCCACCTGCCAGGCGTCTCGTTCGCGAAACGCTCGAAAACCAGCGGCCGTCAAGCGCCGAGCGAGCTCACTCACCGCGTGGTACGGGGTATTCGCGGCGTCCAAGAAAGCGGCCAAGTCGGCGGCTTCGGGGGTTCTGTCCTGGTCAAGCATCAGCTGAGACTATACTCCGAGCCTCGTGATCACGCAGGACGTCTCGTTCGAGGGTTTCACCGCATCCGATTGGCAGCGCTTGGCGGACGTGTTTCGCGCGCCGAGCAGCGGCTTTGGCGACCAAACCAGTCAGGAACAGGCGGGCCGCGGTGGGGTGGTGGCAGTCACGACCGGCAATCGACTGCGCAAGCTGGTGCACACCAAGCGCGGTCGGCTCGACCTGTGCGCGTGGCCGATGAAGTTGCCCGAGCTCGCGGGTCGCTACGACGCGAGCTGGGCCGTGGAGCTGGCGGCTGGTGCGCTCGAGGAGCTCGTGGAGCGTTTTTCCGAGCGCCTGCGGCCACGGCAAGAATACCTGGAGCAAGCGCTGGAGTTGGCCCGCGCGCTTCGTGAACTCGAGGCCGAGGGCTTGGTGGCGATGTGGCCCAAGCGCTTCGCCGACATCCCAGTGCCCGGCTCGCGCGTGATCACGACCGCGCTCGACATGTTCTGCGGTGAGGGCCGCGCGCTCGCCCTCGGCGTGTTTCGGCACGGAGAACTGTACACCGGGCTGGTCGCGCGCCGCCGCGGCATGGGCTTCGATCGGATCGTCGGTCCGGACGAGCTGCGCGCCGAAATGGGCCTGTTGTCGGGTGACTTCCGGCGTGACTATCGCCATTTCGCGGCCGCTGCCGAGCGCAACGTGGCTCCGCTTTCGCTCGGGGTGTTCGGCGAGCTGCTCACCTTCCAAGCGCTGGCTCGGGATCCTGCTCCGGGCGCGTTTGCGCTGGCGGTCGCGGCGCGCGATCTGCTGATCTCGCCGGTCAGCCCGGGCTTGGCGGTGCCGCTCGGGCTCGACGTCGGGCGCGCGGCTTTTGCCGGGCTGCGCGGGCTGGCCGAGCGTTTCGGTGCGGGCGGCGCGCTGGCTCCGATGTTCGGGCGCGCTGAGGAGTTCGTCTCGCGCGATTTGTCTGCGTTGCTCGGCTTCGACCCCTGGGCTGCCCTGGTTGGCGTGTTCGAGCGTGACCGCCAGCCGCGGGAGCGTGATTAGGTGGCCGCCTCCGGTCGCATTCGGCGCCGCTTGGCGCTCGCGATCGTGCTGACCGCGCTCATTCCGCTGCTGGCTGCGGTGTGGCTGGCGGAGAGCACGGTGCGCCAGACTTCTGCGCGCTTCTTCATCCCCGACGTCGGCGTGCACCTCGATCAGTCGCTCGGGCTGTATCAGGAGCTTGCGCGCAACGTGAAAGCGCTGATGCGCCAAGAAGCCGCCGAGATCGCGCTGCGCCCCGGGCTGCGTCGCGCCGCGGCCGCCGCCGATCGCGGCGCGCTCGAGACCGAGCTGAAGCGAGCCTTCACCGATCATCCGAGCTTGGTCTCGCTGACGGTCCGGGATGCCGACGGCAAGACGTTGGCCGAGGTGAAGCGCGACAAGCCGCTCGACCCGAAGCACGAGAACCAACTCGAAGTCACTAAGGCGCTGAGCGACCACGCTGACGGGCCCGACGCGGACGAGGCCGCGCAGCTCTTGGCCGTGTTCGCCGCAGACAAGAGCCACTTCGACGAACTGACTGAAATGAGCCAATTCGTCGATACTTACAAGCAAGTCGAGCGGCGCCGCGAGGCCGACGAGCGCAGCTACCTGCTCGCGTTTACGGCGCTCTTGTGCATCACGATCGTGGCCGCCATCGGCGTCGGCAGTTTTCTCGCGCGCGGCGTGTCGCGTCGAATCGCCGAACTGGCGCGAGCGACGCGCTTGGTGGGCGAGGGTGACTTGAACATCCGCGTGCCCGAAGGGGGCGGCGACGAGATCGCGGACTTGGCGGGCGCTTTCAATCGCATGCTCGGGGAAGTCGAGTCGAGCCGGGCGCGCATCGAATACCTGCAGCGGATCAGCGCCTGGCAAGAGATGGCGCGCCGGCTCGCGCACGAGATCAAAAATCCGCTCACGCCCATCTCGCTCGCGGTGCAAGAGATCCATCGTCGTTATGCGGGCTCGGATCCGGAGTATCAACGCCTGGTCGACACCACGCTCGAAATCGTCGAGGACGAAGTGGGCACGCTGCGGCGCTTGGTCGGTGAGTTCTCGGACTTCGCCCGGTTGCCACAAGCGAGCCTGTTTCACGCCGACCTCGCCGAGTTCCTGCGCGAACAAGCCAAGCGTTTCGGCGTCCGCGGCGCCGATCGGGACAGCTCCGAGAACGCCTTGGATGAACTGCTGTCGATTGGACAAGGCTCTGATATTACGGTTGAATTCGTCGTGCCCGAGGGCCCGTGCGAAGCCTTGATCGATGCTCAGATGCTGCGTCGCGTGCTCTTCAACTTGGTGCGCAACGCGGCTCAGGCATTGGTGGGGCGCCCAACCAGCGCTGGGCGAGTGCTGGTGCGCCTGGCCCGCGATGGTGAGTTTTGGAACCTGGATGTGGAAGACAACGGACCCGGGATCCCGGCGGAGCTGCGTGAAACGGTGTTCGATCCCTATGTCACCACTAAAGACGAAGGCACCGGCCTCGGTCTGTCGATCGTGAAGAAGATCGTGGTCGAACACGGCGGCACCATTCGCGCGGGGCAGAGCGCGTTGGGCGGCGCTCGCTTGCGCGTGCGCTTGCCCGTGCTCGGCACGCGGGCGGCGGAGCGAGCCATGGAGGATGCACCGACTTCCCTTGCCGGGCGTACGGATCTCGAGCTACGTCCCGAGGCGCATGAGTAAAGCGCCGCACTCGAAGCGAGAGTCGCATCAAGGCTACCTCACGGCGTTGCTCGTGGTGGTGGTCAGCGTTGGCGTCGGTCTGTTCGGTTTGCCGCGGCTGAGCCGCCGCGCCGCTCGCTCGAATTCGCCGATGATCGGCCAGCCCGCGCCTGACTTCATGCTCCCGGCGCTCTCCGAGGCCGGCCTAGGCAAGCCCCAGCGGCTCTCGGATTTGCAGGGGAAAACGGTGGTCTTGGACTTCTTCGCCAGCTGGTGCGGTCCGTGCCGTCAGCAGGCACCGATCGTGGAGCGCGTGGCGCGCCGCTTGTCCGGTCCGACGCTGGCCGTGTATGGCGTGAACACCAGCGACGAATACGCCGCTGCTCAGCGCTACCTGGGCGCTCACCGCCCGAGCTATCCGGTGCTGTTCGACGCGGACGCCGAAGCCGCCACTGCTTTCGATGTTTCGGGCCTGCCAACCCTGCTCGTGATCGACAAGCGCGGCATCGTCCGCGCGGTCGAAATGGGCGTAGTGGGGGAGCGTGACCTCGAAGGTTTGATCCGCGACGCCGAGAGCGTAGAAGCGGCGGCTTCCGGAAAATCAAAAGCCGATCAGCACGGCCCCGCGCTTTAGCGCAAAGTCCCGCTCGCGATCACTGGCTGGTCGCCGGCCAAGGGCACCAGTCGCGGAACCATCTTGATCTCGGCTAGGGCGATGGTCAGGCGCTGGCCATCGAGGGTGAAGGGGATGCGCCGAGTTTCGCCCGCCGCGAACAGCAAGAGCTCTCCGCGTACGGTTCCGGAGTGGCCGCCCGAACGCACGATTTCTATCGCATAAATCCCGGGTTTGGCCCCGTTCAGCGAGAGGCCTTCGCGGCCGCGATCGAGCACGTCGCGCGCGTTGATCAATTCGCGCGTGGGCGCGCCGAGCCACGAGACGCGCTGGCCGTCGGGGTGCAAGATCGCCAGATCCAAGTCCGCGTCGTCCGACCAAGTCGCTTCGACGCGCAGATCGCCGAGCAAGCGCGTATCGTCGGGGGCCGCTGCGGCGGCCAAGCTGCTGGCTTGGCGCGCGGTCTTTTCGTCGACCAGTGACAGCGCGTCGCTGGCCCAGCGGGCAGCGCTGCCGCTGCGCGCGCAGCGCAGCGCGTCGGCCAGCAGCTTGGCATCCGCGGAGCGTAGCTCGGCGATCGCCATCGCGTGCCGGCAGCCGAGATCCGCGCGACCCGACCAGCGATACAGACGCGCGAGTCGCTTCTGGCTCGCGACGTCATCCGGTCGCATATCCACGACGCTGCCCAGCATGCGCACGGCCAACTCGCGATCGCCGCGGCGTGCGGCCAGATCGGCGCGCGCGGTGAGCGCCTCTGGATCGAGCGGCTCTTTGCCGACCCAGCGCTCGACCAAGCTCGTGGCTCGCCCGAGATCGCCGCTGATCGCGTACAAAGAATAGGCTTTTTTCAGGTTCGAGCGCCGATCCGGCTGGGCGTCGAGCGCTCGCTCGGCGTCGGCCACGGCGCTGATGCTGGCCGTGCGCGGCACGCGGTCGGTGGTGTTGATCTGGCCCTTGCGGTCCCAGACGCGGCGCATCGGGATCATGCGTCGCGCTGCTGGGCGAGCACGCGGCAGCTCCGGTTCGTCGAATTCCGCGCGGCGTTGGGGGCTGGCGGCTGGCGCGGGCGGCGGCTCGGCGAAGCGGTCGTCCATCATTGGCGCAGGGGCGGCGGCGCGCGCAACAGGAGCTTTGGCCTTGGCCGGCGCGGCAGCTTCCGCGGCGCCGAGCGAGCCCAGCGAAGTCGGACTCGGCGCGTTGAACACCCCGGGACCGCTGAACGAGCCGCCCGCGCTCTTCTTGTCCGCCGCGTCGAAAGGACTCGCGCTCGAGTCCTTGGCTTCTTCGGCGTCCTCGATCGCTCGCTCTGCTTTGCCTTCGCTCTGCTCGGCGAGCTCTTCGCCGGTGAAACGAGCTTCTTTGTTGGCAGCCGAAAGGCCGAAGGCGCGAAACATGGCCTCGCTCTCCAAGACCAAGAGCGAGCTATAGCGGCTGGCAATGGAGAAGCGCGTGGACAGCGCGAGCGCTTCTTTTTTGGCCTCGGCGCCGCCATTTCGCTCTAGATCGGCGATGCGGGCGGCGGCGTACATGCGCGGCACGAAGGCGTTGCCCGAGCTGTCCGTGGCCGCCACGTGAACGTCGTAGCGCTGCTCGAACGGCGTGTCCCCTAGCTTGCCGCGCAAGATCAGCGGACCGTCGACCGTGTCCGAAGCCATGCGCGCGCTGATCGTGGCCTCGCTGCCGGCCAGGATCGTGTCGAGCTGTTCGGGGGCGACCGCGCGCAGGCCGTCGGGCAAGACGACCTCGACGTCGCGCAAAGCGCTGCCGTAGGTCGCGCTCAGCACGCCCAGTGTGGCCTGGTTCAGGGTTTGCCCGGGTACGTACGGCAAGACCAACCCACCGCCCGCGCGCGCCAGGGCGCTGAGGGTGTCGAGATCCGAGGCGCTGCCGACCGCCACCGCGGTGATGCGCACCTGGGAGCCGGCAAGCACGTCGCGCACGGCCGAGGTCACCGTTCGCGAACGAATCGGTCCAACCGTGGGCGTGCCGTCGCCGATGAACACGATGTCCTGCACGTGGCTGCCGGGGACCGCCGAGAGCGTGCGCTTGGCGGTCGCGATTGCTTGCGTGGGATCGGAGGCGCCTTCGGCGACAATCGCGCTCAAAAAGTGCTCGATCGTTTGCGCCGCCTGCGGGCCCGGGGTGAGCCAGCCTGCGGGTAACTCGCGGCACGTGCTGTCACAGCTGAGCAGCGTGACCGGGCCGGCCGGGTCGAGCTCGCGTGCGAGCCGCACGGCCAAGCGCTTGGCGCGCTCCAGACCTTCGCCGAACATCGAGCGGCTGGTGTCGACGACGAGCGCCGTGGCGTGCACCTGATCGACGATCGCGCGCGGCAGCTTGGGCCGGAGCGTGACGAGCGCGTAGCGCTCGTCCCCCGCGCGGTAGCCGAACGAGGACAGCTCGCTCTGCCGCTCGGGGAGCGCCCATTCGATGCTCAGATCGCCGTTCGGCGTGAAGTCGTCGGCGCTGAACGAAAGCGCGCGCGCGCCGTCGCGATCGCTCGCGGCCAACGGGTAGCCGAGCGCGCGCAGCGCAAACTTCGGATCGTGGCCGCGCACTTCGACGTCCACGTCGAAGTGACGGATCTTGGTCGTCCCACCTGGGTCGACGGGCAGCGGGTAGCTGAAGTGGCGGACGCCGCCGACCGGGCGCACCGCTTCCGTGTAGGCGAGTACGATCCGGCGTTGCCCGCGCTTCGGGATCGGAAATATTTTGAGCTCGAAGCGCCCGCCGCGTTGCCACTCGAGCAACGCGGGATCGTGCCACGGTCCGGGCACCCAGACGATGTCGTCTTTGATTTGCGGGCGCATCTGAGGCGCAGCGTTCACGATCGCCCCGCGCCAAATCGCGGCCGCGCGGTCCCGGTCGACGAAGGCGCCTTCTTCCAGCTTGCCGTCGACCTCCAGCGCGAGCCGTTCGATCTTGGCGTCGGCCGGGATCGGGAAGCGATAAATGCCCTCCAAGACGTCGTCGCTGCTGTTCTCGAATACTTCGTCGACCTCGGTGCGCGCCATGGCGCCGGCGATGCGCACCCGCACGCGATGCGCCGCGAGCTTCACCGCGCCGCGTAGCTCTTCGGTGCTGCCCGGCTTGCGCGCAGTCAGCTCACCGAGCCCGCGCGTGCTGGAAGCCGACTCGCTCGCGTCCAGCAGGCTGTCGGTGAAGGCGACCGCCTCCGCGAGCGTAGCTCCGGCGCTGACGTAGGGCGCGGCTCCGCGATAGAGCCGCGCTTCTTCGCCGCCGCTCACGTGCAGCGGACTGCCGCCATTGGCGGTCAAGGTCGCGCTGCCGCGAATCACGTCCAGAATGGCGAAATCGCTGCCCGCGCGCAGCGCAACTTTGCCCGCTTTGAGCTCCAACGCACCCTCGTTCACGTCTAGCTGCGCGCGCGCGCCAGCTTTGCTGCCCACGTCGAGCACGAGTGCGCCGTGACTGAGGCGCGCTCGGCGCGAGCCGCCCGAGCCACCCGCCAAGTGCAGCTCAGTGTCGTGGTCGAGCGCGAGCGCCGTGCCGTCGGCGAGCACGATTTGTGCGCTACTGCGCGGACCGGTGCGCAAGAGCGAACCGGCGGGCACTGCGGCGCCGGCTGCGGCCTGCGCGCAGGCCGCGCCTTGCGGGTCGCAAATCTGCAAGCCCAGCCCGGTGTTCGGCGCGACCAGACGCACCACGCTGCCGCGCTGGGCGGTCGCCTCACTCGTCTTGGGTTTGCTCTGGCAGCCCCCGAGCGCGAGCGCGACGAGCGCGGCGGAGACAACGACTGGCAGGCGAGCGAAGGTGGGTTGGCGATGGTTCATGGCAGATCCCGTGCTCTCGGAACGCGACCCGGCGCCGCGAGCTTTCAGTGCATACGCACAGCCCCGGCATTTGATTTGCCCCTTGTTGAAACTTCGCTATTTTGACGGGGATAGGCCAGCGTAGGGGCAGGTAGGTGTACGCCGCGCCCAGCTTGGCTAACCTGCTCCGAGATGCCCGAACTACCGGACGTGGCGGTCTACATCGAACGCCTGAACGCGCTCTTTCTTGGGCAGGTATTGGAGCAGACTCGGCTCAAGAGCCCGTTCCTGGTGCGTAGCTTCGAGCCGCCCCTTTCCGCGACTCACGGCAGGCACGTGACGGGTTTTCAGCGCATCGGCAAGCGCATCGTGTTCGAGCTGTCGGACGATTTATTTTTGGTCTTTCACTTGATGATCGCCGGGCGCTTTCATCTCAAAGACAAGGGCGACAAGCTCGCCGGCAAGGCCAGCCTGCTCGGCTTGGATTTCGCCGAGCACACGCTGGTCTTGACCGAGCAAGGCAGCAAGCGCCGCGCCAGCCTGCACGTCGTGCGGGGCGCTGAGAACCTGGGCGAGTTCTCGCGCGGTGGCCTGGAAGTGCTGGGCTCGAGCCTGTTCGATTTTCAGCAAGCGCTGCTGCTCGAAAACCGCACGCTGAAACGCGCGCTGACCGATCCCCGGCTGTTCAGCGGTATTGGCAACGCCTACTCGGACGAGATCTTGCACGCGGCTCGGCTCTCCCCAGTGAAACTCACGCGCAGCTTGTCCGAGCCGGAGATAGCAACGCTGCACGTCGCCACGGAGGAGGTCCTGAGCGCTTGGATCGCCCGGCTGCGGCTCGAGGTGGGCAGCGGCTTCCCCGAGAAAGTGACGGCATTCAGGCCAGAGATGGCGGTACACGGCCGCTTTCAGAAGCCGTGTCCGGTGTGCGGCACACCCGTGCAGCGCATCTCGTACGCAGCCAACGAGCTGAACTATTGTCCGAAGTGCCAAACCAACGGCAAGCTCTTGGCCGATCGCGGCCTCTCGCGTTTGCTCAAGAGCGATTGGCCGAAGAGCCTGGAGGAGCTCGAAGAGTACAAGGCGTCGCGCTCGCTGCCCAAGGCGCCGAGCCAATGACGGGCCCGTGCCCGCCGCTCGATCGGTTTGGCTAAACGCTCGCGCGGCGCAAGCTGCGGTACAAGTCGGCGGTCTGCTTGGCGATTGCAGACCAGCTGAACAGGGCTTCGACGCGCGCGCGACCCGCCTTGCCGAAGGCTCGTGCGCGCGCCGGATCGGCGACCAGCTCGTTCACGCGAGCCGCGAACGCACGCGCAAAGGCCTCGCGATCCTTGGGTGCTCCCAGCGGAGTGCCATCGGTTTCGAAGTGAACGAGGTAGCCGGTCTTGCCGTCTTCGACCACCTCCGGGATGCCGCCTACGGCGGATGCAATCACCGGCGCGCCGCAGGCCATGGCCTCCAGATTGACGATCCCGAACGGCTCGTAGATCGAAGGACAAACGAACGCGCGTGCGTGACTCAGCACCTGAATCAGCTCCGGGCGCGGCATCATCTTCTCGATCCAGTGCACGGGCCCGCGCGAACGCTCGAGCTCGAGCACGAGCGCGCGCACTTCCGCGCCCATCTCTTTGGTATCTGCGTCGCCCGCGCACAAAACCAGCTGTACCTCGGGCGCAAAATAGCGCGCCGCTTCCAGCAGGTGCACGATGCCTTTTTGGCGGGTCACTCGACCCACGAACACGACGTACGGGCGAAGCGGATCGATGCCTTCGCGCTGCAGCACGTCGGTCTTGGGATCGTGCTGAAATTGCCCCGGATCGATGCCGTTGTAGATGATGTGCACGCGCGCGGGATCGACCGCGGGGTAAGCCGCCAAGATGTCTTTGCGCATGCCGGCAGACACGGCGATCACCGCGTCCGCGGCCTCGATCGAGGTCTTCTCGCAATAGCTGGAGAGCGCGTAGCCGCCGCCGAGTTGCTCCGCCTTCCAGGGCCGCAGCGGTTCCAAGCTGTGCGAGGTCATCACGTGCGGCACGCCGTACATCAACTTGGCCAAGTGCCCGGCGAAGTTCGCGTACCAGGTGTGCGTGTGCACCAGCTCGGCGCCGCGCACGGCCTTGGCCATCAGCAGATCGACCGAGAGCGTACGCAGCGCGGCGAGCTCGGGGGCATCGCCGTCCAAGGCCGACCAGGGCTGATACGTCCCGGCCACCTCCGGCATGCTGCGTGCGCCGCCAAAGCAGTGCACGGCGAGCTCGACCAGCGGCGCCAGCTCACGAGCCAAATATTCGACGTGCACGCCAGCTCCGCCATACACCTCAGGCGGATACTCGCGGCTCAAGAGCGCGATCTTCATTGCGGACGATTTCTCTGGCGAGTCAGGGGCGGACAATGTCGTCTTTGCCGACGACGACGATGCCGTTGTCGCTGAAGGTGAAGCCCCGCGCGCGGTCTTCTTCCGGGTCGACACCGATGCGGGCGCCGGGCGGAACCTTCACGTTCTTGTCCAAGATGGCGCGACGAATGATCGCGCCGCGGCCCACGTCCACACCGTGCATCAAGACCGAGTCTTCCACGTTCGCGCGCGAGTGAATCGACACACCGGGCGACAGAATCGAACGGCGCACCGCAGCGCCCGACACGATCACGCCCGCCGCCACCATCGAATCGATGGCCATGCCGCGGCGTTGATCTTCGTCGAACACGAATTTCGCAGGCGGCAGCGCGCCCAAGGACGAGTGAATCGGCCACTCGTGATTGTACAAGTTGAAGATCGGATGCACGCTGATCAGATCCATCTGCGCTTCGTAGTAGGCGTCGAGCGTGCCCACGTCTCGCCAGTAGCCCGCGTCGCGCTCGGTCGCGCCGGGCACCTTGTTCGAGTGAAAGTCGTACACGGCGGCTTGCCCGGCATCGACCATGGCGGTGATGATGTTGCCGCCCATGTCGTGTGCGCTGTCCTTGTTTTCGGCGTCGGCGTGCACCGCGTCGATCAAGGCTTTGGTGTTGAACACGTAGTTGCCCATGGACGCGAACACGTGCTTCGGGTCATCAGGTAACCCCACGGCATTCTGCGGTTTTTCGACGAAACTCGCGATTCGGTTGTTGGCCCCGGGCACGATCACGCCAAAGCGTGAAGCTTCGTCCTTGGGCACGCGAATCGCGGCCACGGTGACGCTCGCGCCCGACTGGATGTGGGCGTCGATGATCTGCTCCGGATCCATGCGGTAGATGTGATCCGCGCCGAAGACGCAGATGTAATCCGGGTTCTCATCCTGAATCAGGTTCAAGTTCTGAAAGATCGCGTCGGCGGAGCCCTCGAACCAGCGCGGGCCGAGCCGCATCTGCGCCGGCACCGTCATCACGAAATTGTTGAACAGCGGCGACATCCGCCAGGTTTGCGCGATGTGTCGATCGAGGCTGTGGCTCTTGTATTGCGTGAGCACGGCGATGCGCAGGTAGCGGCCGTTCACCAGGTTGCTGAGCGCGAAGTCGATGATGCGATAATTGGCGCCGAAGGGGACCGCCGGCTTTGCGCGATCGCGGGTCAGCGGCCAAAGCCGCTTTCCTTCGCCACCAGCGAGAACCACTCCGAGCACATGAGGGCGTTTGGCCATACGGGAAAAATCCTGCCGGAAGTCGTGCCGCGACGAAAGGGCTTTTTGGGCGCGTTTCCCGGCGGCGGCGGCCCGGGCCGAGAATTGTCCCGACAAACCGCCGGAACCCCGGCAAGCCCGGGGCCTCGAGCGTCCGAGCCGCCGGACGGGTGAGGCACTTTGACTGCAGCGTCGACGAAACTCGCCGAATTGTGAGCGCTCGAGTTGGCGCTGGCGACGAGTCATGGTCCGATCCGGTCTCGGCCGTTGGAAGGAGCACACCCATGCTGTCGCTGCGTAAAATTTTGGTCCCGATCGATCTATCGCCAGCGAGCACGCTCGTCCTCGAGCAAGCGCAGGAGTTTGCGGCGAAGTTTTCGGCAACCATCGATCTGCTGTACGTGTGGACCCCGCCCGCGTTGCTGGCACCCGAGGCGCTGATGACCGGCGTGGGCGTCACCGAACAACCCTTGAACGAATGGTTGAGCAACAACGCGCGCGACCAGCTCGGCAAGTTCGAGAGCCAAGCGCGTGCCGAAGGCATCCCCGTCGCAGCTAGCTTTTGTGAGTTGGGTGATCCGGCCACGGCCATCGTCGAGCGCGCTGCAAGCGGCGGATACGACTTGTTGGTCTTGGGCACACACGGGCGCAGCGGCTTGTCGCACCTGTTGATGGGTAGCGTGGCCGAGAAAGTCGTCCGGCGCGCGCACTGCGCCGTGCTCACCGTGCGGACCGCCGACTGAAGGCGCGCCGCGCGAGCCAGCCCCGGCCGGAGCGCCGCGCACGCTGTAAGATACGCCCCCCGCGCAACCGACGCGAGAAACCCGGCTCATAAAATCAGCCGTTTGTCGGCGCGGAGCCGAGCGGTACACTAGTTTGTTGCGGCTGAGCCGCAGTCAATCGCCCAGGCAGATCGAATGCACTCAAGGACACTCAAGCGTTGGCTCGTCGGCTCCAGCCTGGTGCTGGGCTCGCTCGGCAGCTGGTGCGCTGCGCCCGCCACCGCGCAGGCTCAAGGCCCCAGCAGCGACGGCGATGGCCTGAAGCGCGCCCGAGAGCAGTTTGCGCAAGCCTTGGCGCTGCAGACCGGGGGGGACTGGGCGGGCGCGCTCGCGCTCTTGAAAGAAGTCGCAGCGGTCAAGCCCACGCCACAGGTTCGCTTCAATATCGCGCTCTGTGAAGAGCGCTTGGGGCTGCTCGTGGCCGCGCTCGGCGACTACGAGCTGGCAGGCGCGGATGCGCAGGCGCAGAAAGCCGATCAGGTGCGGCAAGAGGTCGACGCGCGGCTCGAGTCGCTCAAAGCGCGTGTGCCACGTGTGGTCGTCAAGCGCGGTGAGGGCGCTGATTCGGCGACGATTTCACTCGATGGCGTTTCGCTCGGCGATTCGGTGCTCAATAGCCCCTTGCCCGTGGATCCGGGGCCGCACGTGGTCGAGGGCGCCGGAGCCGGATTTTTGCCCTTCAAGCAAGCGTTTCGCGTCGCGGAGCAACAGACCGCGACGATCGAAGTGAAACTGCAGCTGGCGCCGGTCAAGCCGGAGCCGGCGGTGGTTCCGCCGCCGCCGCCCCCGCCTCAGACCATGCGCACGGCCGGCTTCATTATCGGTGGCGCGGGCGTCGCGAGCTTGATCGCCTCCGGCGCGATGTTCTACCTCCGCCAAACGACGATCAGCGATCTCGACAAGCAATGCGGCGCCGATCGCGCGAGCTGTCCGGACGACGCGAGCAGCACGATCGACCGCGGCAAGCTGTACACCACACTCGGCAACGTCACTCTGGCGGTGGGCGCGCTCGGCCTCGGCGTGGGCGCGACGCTGGTCGTGGTGGGCGGACGTTCGAGTCCGCGGGCGAGCGTCGGGATCGCGCCCGGAGCCGTGGGCGCGAACGCGGGCGGCCTGACTTTGGTTGGAAAGTTCTGAGCGCGGGCGTCAGAAACCGGGGGTTCGGATCGGGGAGACGAAGGTCGTGCCGCTCGATTGCGGCTTGGCCAGTACCGGATCCGGCTTTTTCGTCGGCGGCACCCAGCGCCTGGGCGCAGCGGACTTGGCTGGCGCCACCGATTCCGCGGGCATCGGCGGCAAGGGTTCCATCGGCTTGACCGCGGGAGCATCCATGGGTGGGGCGGGATCGCGAGCAACGGTGAGCGTCGGTGACACGGCTGGAGAATCGACCGCAGCGACCGCCGGACCGGGACGACGGCTCATCAACAGCGCAACGATGATGCCCAGCGCGGCGACCAGCGCTGCGGACAGCGCCGTTCGCATGTGATTGCGACCGAGCGCGCTGCGGCTCTCGCGAACTTTCGGGCTCGCCTCACGCGCGGTAGCACCCGGGAGAGATTGCTGACTTTCGGCGCTAGGCGTGACTTCACGGCTGGAGACTAGGCCCTCCAGCACGGTCGGCGCTTCGTCGGGCGAGTCTCCTTCGGCTAGGCGCGGCGCAGATTTTCCCGCTTCACGGCGATCGGCTGCTTCCAGCGCCGCCTTGATCGCGCTCTTTCGCTTCTCCAAGCGGTCGGGCAAGAGCGTGCGCAGAAATTCCGCGACCTCTTCGTCCGTGCTCGGGCGCATCGAAGGAGGCAGCGCGCGCGTCAGACCAATCAGCATGTCGTTCGCGGTCGGGTAGCGTTTGGAGGCGTCCTTGGCCAATGATTGCAGAACCACTGCTTCGAGCCCCGCCGGATAGCCAGGCACGATCGCGCTCGGCGGGGTGACGGGCTCGTCGTCGCTGATGCGGCGAATGGTTTGGCTCTGGTCATCACCGCGGAAGGGATGGGTGCCAGTGGTCATCATGTACAGCAAGATGCCCATGGCGAAGACGTCCGTGCGCCGATCGATGCGTTCGCCGCGCAGCTGCTCGGGCGACATGTAGGCGATCTTGCCCTTCAGCTGCCCGGCTTCGGTGTCGTGCGCGGCGCGACCGGTCGCCTTGGCCACGCCGAAATCCACCACCTTGACCACACCTTCGTAGGTCAAAAGCACGTTCTGTGGCGACACGCAGCGATGTACCAAACCGACCAGCGTGCCGTTTTCGTCGCGCAACTCGTGAGCGGCGTGCAGGCCTCGGCACGCCTGCGCGGTGATGCTGACCGCGATCGCCAGGGGGATCCCACCGCGCGTCGCGGCATACTTCATGATGATGTTGAGCGGCTCGCCGTCCACCCACTCCATCACCAAGTACAGGATTCGATCGACCTCTCCCAGGTCGAGGATCTCGATTACATGCGGGTGACGTACCTGCGAGGCCAGCGATGCCTCGTCCAGAAACATCCGCTCGAAATGCAAATCGTCGACGAGACCAGGCAGCATGGTCTTGATCGCGACCATCTTCTGAAAGCCGCGCGTGCCACGTAGTCGCGCCGCCCACACGCTCGCCATGCCGCCCTTGGCGATGGGAAGCAGTAGCTCGTAGCGCCCGAGCACCTGGCCGGCAGTGAGGTCGTCGAGCATGCGTATCCGCGAGACTCTGACACTACCATAGCTCTCGTTGGCGGTCGTCGCTTCCCCAGCCCTGAAAATGCCCGGGGATTGCTGCCCAACACCGAATTGTCCCACATTCCCTACACGGCCCAGGCGCGGGCCGGAGGTGCGTGTATGTGTACGGGGAGAGCTGAATTCAGGCCGGCGCTAATGGGTGCGCGCTTGATCGCCGGCAAATACGCGGACTGCCTCGCCCCCACCTGCGGCCTTGGGCAAAGGGCGTAACGCTAGCACTGCACGGGCGTCTGCAGAGCTCGCGACGGTCGGCGATGCGGTGGTCAAAATCCACTGCGCCGCGGGCAATGCCTCGCGAAATGCACGCAACAACTGCTGCTGCACCACGGAGTCCTGATGTAGGTCCACATCGTCAATCGCGATCA